>JAABUY010000489.1_pt1 | contig 67994 bp, 71 predicted proteins | sample 5560271 | NCBI WGS metagenome assembly JAABUY01 (sample SAMN10711886, study PRJNA513374) | rock metagenome | isolation source: Antarctica rocks | place: Antarctica: Victoria Land, University Valley | reverse complement strand
GGAAAAGACGTTTCAGTAAGGGCTTTTTGTGGGACATGGACGTAGCAATAGTTTTGACAGGATGATAGCGCTAGAGCCCTTTAGGCGTAGTGCCTCCGGGCGGAATAAATTACCTACCTACCTACCACTGACCGGTCCATGTGAAGATCAGAGCCAAGACTTCAGACAGACTCCCGGATCAGGTTCAAACATCTTCTCTGACAGGAAGAAACACTGTTTAGACTCTGATAAGATACTCACTCACGAACATCACCGTCAAGACGTGTGCATGCCACCCGTCCTGTGGCGCTGATTACGCTCCGTTTGTGGCTGTGGAGGGGTACCTCCGCTCTCACAGTGACTTCATACATCTGCCTGAAGAATAACCTACTACATCCTCAGAGCTGATCAGTCGACATCATGTCTTGGAATCTGACTAAAAGTCTGTCTCTTCTCTTCCCCTGGAGAGCTTACACAATACTAACAGACTTGCAGAACTCAAGGAAACCCACCTTGCCCCCTTGAAGAACTCATTCGGACGATCCACATCTACCTCTACCATCAAAGCAGAATCTCCGGCGGCGATCGATGATGGAAGTAGCGCAAGCAGCAATGGGATTGGTATGTCGAGTCGAAGCCTAGTGATGATAGGGACAAGCATTTAATTTGAGTAGCTGCCTCGGAACCATTGGTGTCACCACCACCTGCGCCTTCGAAACCCGGTATCCTGATTGTTACACTTCATGAAGGCAGAGGATTCTCCCTTCCTCCACAGTACCAGCAAGCTTTCAGCTCATACACTCCCAGCTCTTTGTCTTCAAGCAGTGGCTTCTCCATCTCGGGTTCAATGCGGCCAAGTACAGCATCGTCACGTAACCAGGGTGGTATGGCTGGCTCGTATATCAATACTGGGCGTCCTCAATCCACAAGCGGGGGCATTAACTCAGTGCCTACAATCCATGGTCGGTACTCCACAAAGTATCTTCCGTACGCTCTACTGGATTTCGACAAGCTCCAAGTCTTTGTGGACGCAGTGTCAGGCACGCCCGAGAATCCGTTGTGGGCTGGCGACAACACTTCATTCAAGTTCGATGTCTCCCGCATGACAGAGCTCTCTGTTCAGTTATATCTACGAAATCCCAACGCGCGTCCCGGTGTTGGACGAAGCGAGGACATATTTCTAGGTGCTTGTCGAGTCAATCCCAGATTTGAGGAGTTTCGACCTTATGTCGAGGATCTGAAGAGTAGTAAGAAGGACCGTGAGAAGGCAGCGGCAGCGTTCGCACAGCAAGAGCGGCAGCTCGGACAGATTGGGGCAGAGTGGCTTGATATGGCGTTTGGGACCGGAGCTATCAAAATCGGAGTCGAGTTCGTCGAGAATCGTCAGCGAACTCTGAAGATTGAAGACTTCGAGCTACTGAAGGTAGTTGGTAAAGGGAGTTTTGGCAAGGTCATGCAGGTCATGTCAGTTTGCTGCTTCATTGCTGTGTTGGGGAAATGCAGAGATCTAACAATGAGATACAGGAAACGAGATACCCATCGAATCTATGCATTGAAAACTCTTCGCAAAGCGCACATCATCTCGCGTTCTGAGGTGGCACATACACTCGCCGAACGGTCTGTGCTCGCTCAGATCAATAACCCATTCATCGTCCCACTGAAGTTCTCTTTCCAATCTCCCGAGAAGCTGTACCTCGTTTTGGCTTTCGTCAACGGCGGCGAGCTCTTCCATCATCTCCAGAAGGAACAGCGCTTCGACATCAACCGATCACGATTCTACACCGCCGAGCTACTGTGTGCACTTGAGTGTCTCCACGGCTTCAACGTTATCTACCGCGACCTGAAGCCGGAGAATATTCTTCTCGATTACTCTGGGCACATTGCCTTGTGCGATTTCGGTCTTTGCAAGTTGGACATGAAAGACGAAGATCGTACGAACAGTAAGTGATATGTCCAATCATATGTTGTACACTTGTGTAACCAACTGCTCTAGCGTTCTGTGGTACACCGGAATACCTCGCTCCAGAATTACTCCTCGGTCATGGCTACACAAAGACAGTCGACTGGTGGACGCTTGGGGTATTGCTGTACGAAATGTTGACAGGCTTACCTCCGTATTACGACGAGAACACGAACGAGATGTATCGGAAAATCCTCTCGGAGCCACTTCACTTTCCGGGTCCGGACATCGTTCCACCAGCGGCTAAAGATCTACTCACGAGGCTGTTGGATCGTCGGCCAGAGCAGAGGCTTGGTGCGAATGGCGCTTCGGAAATCAAGGCCCACCAATTCTTCCACAGCATCGATTGGAGAAAGCTCTTGCAGAGAAAGTACGAGCCAACCTTCAAGCCGAATGTGGTACGTACATTGTCGACCAGACTTACTCTCTGTCACACTAACAGTATATCTTAGGCTGACGCTTTGGACACCGCGAACTTTGACCGCGAATTCACCTCTGAGGCACCCACAGACTCCTATGTCGACGGACCAATGCTCTCCCAGACGATGCAACAACAATTTGCAGGATGGTCATACAACCGCCCTGTAGCTGGCCTCGGGGATGCTGGTGGTAGCGTGAAAGACCCGTCATTCGGCAGTGTTACCGGCTGAGTGTGTGAGCAATGAAAGGCAATGTGATCACGAATGTATTTCAGGAAGGCTTAGATTTAGCGATACTGTGCTCTGTATGGTGGAGGTCTTATGCTCTGTTGATCCATACCGTGCCACATTGCCGTGCCTACGCAAGTAACCATGAGTTGACCGCCCCACCTAATCCTCGAATGAAGGTGTAAGGCAGGATGCTCGGTAAAATATTCAGCCGAATATTGCTGCCCTACCAGAAGAGTACACCGTAAGGTGATGGGTAAGGGTACGGAGGCTTGGCGGTGCTGGCAGAAACGTGAGCAGTCCTAACGCTAGAGGTGGGGGTGGGGTGGGAGTGGAGGGGGAAGGTCTGCGGATTCGCTCGCCAACCCGAGTCTTGCTGCACCTCTGTACACTTCATCTACTACTCTGTGGCCTTCCATTTCAAAGCTGCATATTTGCTAAAATCAACTCTTCCATCTCAATCTGCCGACTGATCTTGCTGCCTAGCCAATCCTTCTTCACCGTGAGCTGGTGACCCTACCCCGAAGACCGTTTAGCAGACTAGGAAACCAACAATCAAAAGATAGTGACTTCGATATACCTTAAGAAACTCAACAACCCAGCTGCTACCACCCTCAGAATGCCTGGATTCGCGCAAGCAAGTGATCTTAAGGCATGGCAGCAGCTCCAGGAGCATCACACTACCCTCGGCCGAAACATTGTGCTGAAGGAATACTTCCATAAAGATCCCCAGCGCTTTGAGAAATTCTCGCGCACCTTCCACAACACTGCTGACAAGTCGGAGACTCTGTTCGATTTCTCCAAGAACTTCATCACCGAGGAGACTCTCTCATTGCTCATTCAACTCGCCAAGGAATGCGGGTTAGAAAAACTGAGAGATGACATGTTCAAGGGGGAGAAGATCAACTTCACAGAGGACCGGGCGGTTTACCATGTTGCACTGCGCAACGTGTCGAATGAGCCAATGCAGGTTGACGGGAAGAGTGTGGTCGAGGATGTCAACGAGGTTCTTGACCACATGAAAGAGTTCTCGGAGCAAGTACGGAGCGGAGAGTGGAAAGGGTATACGGGAAAGAAGATAAACACAATTGTCAATATTGGCATTGGTGGCTCAGATCTGTATGTCTTTGGGGCTGAATCTTCATGAGTGAAGGACTGTATTCCTCAACCCGCCGCAGGGGCTGACTGATCGTGTAGCGGTCCCGTTATGGTATCAGAGGCGCTGAAGCCTTACGGAGACCGGAACCTGAAGATGCACTTCGTCTCTAACATTGACGGAACCCATATCGCAGAAGCTCTCCGAGACTCAGATCCGGAGACGACGCTTTTCCTTGTTGCTTCCAAGACCTTTACGACTGCCGAGACGACGACCAATGCCAACACCGCCAAGTCATGGTTCCTTGAAACAGCAAAAGAAACTTCACACATCACCAAGCACTTCGTTGCGCTTTCCACTAACGAGTCTGAGGTGGAGAAGTTCGGAATTGACAAGAAGAACATGTTCGGCTTCGCCAGTTGGGTTGGTGGCAGATATAGTGTCTGGAGCGCCATTGGATTGAGCGTCTGTTTATTCATTGGCTACGAAAACTTTCACCAGTTCCTGGCGGGGGCGCAGGCAATGGACAAACATTTCAAGGAGACCCCACTGGAAGAGAACATTCCTGTCCTTGGTGGACTGCTAAGTGTGTGGTATTCTGACTTTTTCGGCGCACAAACCCATCTCGTGTCTCCGTTCGATCAGTATCTCCACCGGTTCCCCGCATACTTGCAGCAGTTGTCGATGGAGTCGAACGGCAAGGCTATCACTCGGAGCGGTGAGTACGTCAAGTACACCACTGGTCCGATTCTGTTCGGCGAACCGGCTACCAATGCTCAGCATTCATTCTATCAACTTCTCCACCAGGGTACAAAGCTGATCCCAACCGACTTCATCATGGCTGCCGAAAGCCACAATCCTGTCGAGAAGAACAAGCATCAGAAGTAAGTCCCCAACAATCATACAACTGTATTCAAATACTTACAGATACTCCAATCAGGATGCTAGCATCGAACTTCCTCGCGCAAGCTGAAGCTTTGATGGTCGGCAAAACGCCCGAAGAAGTCAAAGCCGAAGGGACATCTGCGGAGCTCGTCCCGCACAAAACTTTCCTAGGGAACCGACCTACAACCTCGATTCTTGCACAGAAAATCACGCCAGCCACTCTGGGTGCACTGATCGTCTACTACGAGCACCTGACGTTCACGGAAGGGGCGGTTTGGAATATCAACAGCTTCGATCAGTGGGGTGTTGAGCTCGGGAAGTCGCTGGCAAAGAAAATTCAGGCCGAGTTGGATGGGGAAACTGGAGACCATGATGCAAGCACAAAGGGGCTGATCAATGCTTTCAAGAAAAAGGCAGGTATTTAGGAGAGCGAGATATCTGGTTGAGGCTTCAGCGCAGCTTCAAGAATATAGAGTGGGTCGTTACGACCTCGTGGGTCGAGACAGATTCTGGGGAGATATATCTGATATGACATACCGAGCTCTACTTTATGATAGCAATGGAAAACGAGTCTTTGATGCCATGGTCATTTTGTTTACCTCAGAGACTACGTTCCATTAGCTGTGGCTTTACCTGGCGGTACCTAAGGTATTTGTACTTTGTACCCTAAGGTACCTATTAGGGGAAGCCGCTGGTTCCAGAAAACGCTATAATAACCATATCAATGGCAGCAGCGACTTAAGATGTGTTCCTACCTCAAAAACATAGACTAACATGATGCTGAAAATGATGCTCAGCACTTAATCTGCTTTGAAAACATACATAGACTCGCTGCCGCCACTAACATCGTTATTATAGCGTTTCCTGGAACCAGTAACTTCCGGTAACATTAAGGGGCTGGAGTAGTGCCCGTGCCCCTGACGCTAGCCTCCATCATGCGCGCTAGGAAGCATGCGCAACGTTGTCAAAGGTGGCCTAAAACTCATCATCATGGCACAACAAATTCCACCCTCTCTACGTTTACCATGATAATCCGGCACTTCAAGGCGTGTTTGACAGTATGTCATCTCGCGCTGGTAATCTTTCCCTCACTTTCGGCGGCGGTTAGCAATGACAAGCCTCTGCAACCCCTGAAGAAGGCCACATATAAACTCGGGGATGCTATACCTGTCAGCTGTCTGAACAGGACAATGTAAGTGGCTGAGAGACAGCACCCTGATGAAATGAGCGCTGATTGGTGTCTACGATGCGCCAACAGAGATACTGGCGAACATGTAAACACTTCCTGAGCCACAATGCCTCCACTGGCCCCCCCATTCAAAGCACAATGATGTTGACTACCTCAGATCACCGACGCTCAAGGCCAACTACAATACATCCCCTTCCCCCAATGCGAAGAAACAGGCCGACAACTTGAGCTACGCTGGGGCGTCGAGCAAGGTACGTCCGCTCCACCGCCCTACCCACCAGCCACTATTAGAAAACCAACCATATCCACTAAACCGCCCCCAAGACATAAACTGCACCATCCCCTTCATCTCCGACCCACTCTTCCACCTCCTCGAATTCTACATCCACAACGACGCCCCCATGACCTGCCGCATCCCCTCGCGGCCCCTCCCCGCCTCCTCCCCCTCCTCCTCCCCCACCACCATCAACGGCCTCTCCGTCGCCCCCACCGCCCCCACCACCAACGACCTCTACGTCCCCCTCATCATCGCCATCACCGGCACCCTGCAGCTCTCGCACCTGCACATCGCCAACAACCTCAACGTCCTGCTGCACGCCGCGCCGCGCGCCTCCGACCCCGGCGCCATCGATTCCGCAACCGCCTACTCCGTCTCGCACAACTCCCGCAACGTCCGCGTCGTCATCGGCGACGCCCTGCCGCTGCGCCTCAGCGTGCGCTGGTATCCGACCACGGCGCTGCCGTCGGGGTGGAGGGGGGTGGGTGGGCATTTGTTCGTCAGTACGCTGTTTTATTGTTTGCTGTCGGCGGGGGCGGCGTTCGCGGTGTCGGTGGCGTATTTTCGCGGGGTTGAGTTTCCGAAGAGGTTGAGGGCGCATGGGAGGGAGAGGGTTGGGGGGGAGCGGGTTGGGTATGGGTATGGTGGGGCGGTGAATGGGTATGGGATTGGGAAGAGGGATTGAGGGGTTGACTGGTTGTTGTTGTCAAGTAAGATATAAAAGTTCATCATAAATTGCCGGTAGAAAAGCGAGGCCAATCGCCGGGTAAAGCTTGAGTTACTGCTATAGAGCGATGGTTGTCGTCTTGACATCGTTCATCGAGCATCTCCCAAGGGCTCCCTGAGAGCTGTGTGTGCGGGATAGCCCTGGGTTTGCTAAAGCTCGATGCGTTCGGGCAGTGATGTCGGGGATGACTGACTGCCCGGCAGAGCTCACACAGGCGGGTGCAGCGGCTGGCGTGTACTCGGTCGCAACTAAAACAGGGTCAAGGCAAGAACCGGTATGGCGTTTACCACATGTCGGCAATTGCCCCTAGGTCTTGTGTTGTCATTTCGATTGCCGTCTCCATGGCCTCTGTGCGTTGTCGGAAAACATCTGTGAGCTTGAGCATAGGCGGACGCGTGACAGGTGGAATGCTCACAGTGTCATCTGTATGAATTAGACAGAACGTTTCGAATCGCTGGTTGATGTAGATCGAGTGTCTGATTTTGAATAGTTGTTGTTCTTGTTGTTGTGTGATTCGAGATTGGGACTGTGAAGTCTGATATGCTTGGTTGTTAATCATTGCCATTCTTCAATCTAAGGGCACTCGGACACGCAGAGCACAAGATGAATATGATGTAGTATAACTTGCAGGTCCTATGGACGTCCCCAGAAAGGTACGCTGTAGAAAGACCTATATGGTTGACTGGTATCTGTCTAAGTGTGGAGTTCCCCATACATACATTATGCTAAGACCATAACACCCAGATACAACCTGGAAGCGACCTAGTGAACAGCGCATTGAGCTTGGACGTCCATGCAGAAGATAGTACACTTTGTGATATGCCAGAAGATAGTACACTTTGTGATATGCCATGTACACTGCTGATAGCTCCCTAAGAGGTTGAGCAGAAGGATCGAGTCACAACCTGCAAGGTATGTACAACGAGTAACCTTCTCCCATTGCTCCTAGGCACGCTGGACGGACCCTCTACCAACCACTTCTCCTCATCTCTTCGACCTTGCTCACCATAGCCCGGAAGCCTTCCTTGAACCTCTTCCTCCACCGCACAGTGCGCAACCTCTTCCTCTTCAGCCCCGGCCTTTCATGAAACCTCTGTCGCATAAAGTCCGCCTTAACGGTGTTCCTGAAGCAATTGATATCCAAGTTTCGAAACGCTCTTCCCAGATCAATGCCCCTCTCAGGTTCAACAAGCACGCTTCGTCCGACGCTAGGACCAAGACGGAGTTGAGCCTGTGGAACACGAGTTGACACCGCGGCACGGACTGATTCGGAGATGCGAGCGTCGTCAAATATTGCAGGCTTAGGGTCGATCATCTTAGAGGCTTCCACCCTGCCACGATCACGGGACCCGCGCATCTTGCTCAGCACATCCATAGCGGAACTGCCTGTGCTCTGCGCTAGACCCGTACCGATTCTGTCACGAGACCACGGCGGTACTGAGGGAGTGCTTTGCTTTTTAGGTGGGACAAATTCTTCGAGGAGGCGGTGGAGGTCATCCGTTGGGTAACCGCCGCCGACGCGGGACTGATTTGTACCTGATTCGTATTCTGACTTGGAGACTGGGGTAGGAGTTGTTCTGGTGTTACTACTGCTGGCAAATGTCCTCTTCGAGCAGCGGGAATAAGCTTGAAAGCTGTGAGCTGTCGAAGGTGCATCGACACATAGGTGTCGAGCCCATGATCGCGCGGAAAAGTGTGGTGTGAGACAAGAGAGTATGGGTGATCGTGATCGTAGGAAAACGTCTCCAAGCCCCCGTACCTCCATAGAGAAAACCTGCGGGTCTATCAGCGGATGTGCTAGAAAATCTGGAGTGTTTGTATGTACCCGAACTTGAATGGGAGCACGTAGGTAAGTAATCCGTAGTGTTTTGGGCTCCGTCCAAATTTCGGTCTTGGCGAGCAATGGAGATCTCCGTTGAGGCTCTGCTGGAGCGCGAGGCGCCACAAACTTTACGTTCGAGATAGAGGAAGGTTGGAGATCAAACTGAAGTGAAGGACCTAACACATCATTCCTCTGACTACCACCGACGAAGGCGAGCCTAATCAACATCCACCTTGGCCCTAGCCACTCAGGCGTGCACTCACATTGATTGAAGATGTATAATCCGTATCAAGGTACAGTGAGCTTACGGCTTGTCAGAATACTGTTCAAGCGTTCGAGCAGTGCTGATTAATTCTCATAGCGAACGCACCATTTGGGCGGCCGCCCGGGTTCGGAGGCTTCCCCGGCCAGCCAGGTGTGGCCCCTGGCATGGGCACTCCTCCCGGCATGGGTTAGCTTCGTCTTTTATTGAATGTTTGAGTTGATGTTGATACCTTGCAACAGGGCCTCCTGGGATGTCTGCACCCGGTGTCGCTCCAGCGCCTGGAATGCAGCAAGGCAACATTCAACAGCCTGGACGCCCTGGCAACTTACCAGCAAATTTTCAACCTCCCGCAAACATGCCGAACATCAACTTCTCCGCTCCCGTCATTCGACTCGGTACATCCGGTCCTGCTAAGCCCTCTACCCCACTTGGAGGTGATTCAGGTAGACGAGACAGTAATCTAGACTCGAGGTTCGCGAGGCCAGGATTAGGTGCAGGTCAAGGAGGCATGGACGCTCAACGGCTAGCACTACGGGAAGCCATGGTGGTCCCACCTACGAAGGATGAGATTCTGCGAACGGTGTTTGTGGGCGGCATCACTGAGGGTGCTGGGGGTGACGACGGCATTGAGCGCATATTACGCACGGCAGGGAACTTGAGACGATGGATTCGCGCAACGGATGCAGATAATAAGGCTTGCAGATTTGGTTTTGCCGAGTATGACGACCCTGAAAGCCTTGGTACTGCTGTAGAGGTGCTGAGAGATGTGGAGGTACCCATAAAGAGACAGGCCCCAGTAGATGGAGTTGACAAAGAAACACCAAATGAGGTGGAGACGAGTAAGCTACTGGTACGTTCGAGATGAAATTCATTGCTTTCCCTATGTTGACATGTCGCAGATCATTATCGACGACGAGTCTCTCAACTATCTGGAGCACTACCAATCATCTCGGGGCGACCAGGATCCTGCCTCTGCTCAAATGCGTCTCGATGCCGCCAAAAGTGCTCTTACTGCCGTCCTTACCGATCTCGCCAACCCATCCGCAGCCCCGCAAGCCACTGATCTATCTTCCACCATAGACAGGGAAGGAGATAATACCATGCAAAATGGCGATGACAGAGTCGATGGACCCGAAGCGGAAGTAGTCACCATTCCTTTGACCGTGGATGACGAGCTATCTGACATTCCAGCCGAGATGCGCGAGACCGTTGCGAAGGAGATTGCGGCTTTCCGGGATCGCAGTAATCGTCGTGATATGGAGCGGCTGAAGCGCGAAGAGGAAATCGAGTCCATGGAGCGGCAGAGGAATCTCAGCCAACCTAGACCGAGCAGATTAGCTTCTCCACCTTTATCTGCTCCGAGCGGACCCGCTGGTGGCGCCAATGGAATCCCCCTCGGGCCAAGAGACCGAGGAGTGCCAAACGCACCGGTCGGGCCAAAAGCATACCAAGGTCAACAAATACCGCGAGACTACCAGAAAGGAGTTACTTTCGTGAATGGCAGCGGTGTCAACGGTGCAGCAGCTGCAGGATGGATAAATAAGGAGGACGAGGATAGTGACGCTAGTGACGAAGAACTAGAGAAGCGACGCAGAGACAAGAAAGAAGCCGAGCTCGAAAAGCTCTACCTCGACCAAGAACGGCGATGGCTGAACCGAGAACGAAGCCGCACGGCCGCTGTAGAGCGCGAAAAGGCACGAGACAAAGAAGAAAAATCCCAACTCTCAGTCGAGAAAGAAGCCATGGCCAAACGCCTGCGCGAATGGAACGACGACAGCGAAGCCAGCCGCAAAGTCGAAGAATACTACCTCGACCGCAGCCTGTGGATCCGCAACCGGCTAACCTTCCGCAACCGCGAGATCAGCCACGACGACCTCGACCGCGCCGCCGAAGGCCGCGACAAGGCGCGCGACACGCAGCAGAAAGAGCAGGCGCGCGGCATGGCCGACGACTTCCTCGCCCGCCACGACGCCGAAATGGACGCCAAGGCGGCCGCCTCCCAGCTGCCGCGCGAACCGGCCCGCTTCAAGCTCTCGCTCGGCGCGGCGGCGCAAAAGGCGCAAGCGGCCTCGTCCACGACCCGCCGCACCGTGGCCGAAGTCGAGGGCCTGCTCGAGGACGAAGAGGAGGCCGACTCGGCCGCCAAACGCACGCTCGTGCCCATCAAGGTCGACAGCGCGGCCGAGGCGTCGGGCCTCTCGGAGGAAGAGCGCGCCCAGGCGGCCCGGCAGCTCGCGGCCGACATCCCGACGGACAAGGACGGGCTGTGGAGGTGGCCGGTGCGGTGGGAGTTTGTGGACGAGACGGTGCTGGGCGAGCAGTTAAGACCGTTCGTCGAGAAGAAGATCGTCGAGTATCTGGGCGTGCAGGAGCAGATGCTCGTCGAGGTCGTGGAGGAGCATATTCGGAAGAGGGGCAAGCCGCAGGATCTGGTGGGCGAGTTGGAGGGGGTGAGTCTTCTTCCTTTCTTTTCCTGTTCTTTTTCTTGCTTCCTCGCCCACGACCTTTTGGGTTTCGACGTCGTTGAGAGGCTGGTCGTTGGCTGTTTCTGGTCGAGAGCTGTGTTACTGACGTTTGCGTTTGCGTTTAGGCTTTGGATGAGGAGGCGGAGGTCCTGGTCAAAAAGCTGTGGCGCATGATCATCTTCTTTTCCGAGAGCGAGAAGAGGGGTTTATCGTCTTAGGGACGTCGGGCTTGATGAATTGGCTTCGGCGCGTCTGTCACTGGGAGGCCGCTGCTGTGCAACTGTGATCCTCTGCGCGGAAGGAATTCAGGCTTAGAACCTCGGGCCTACGTTCCGTCGAAAGGAGCAATGACTGCCGTGCTGCTTCACGTTCGATCTGGTGTCTACTTCATGTATAGATATCCAATCGGTCCATGTCATATGCTTCGTCAACTCTATGTTCTATGTGTGCCTGGCTCATCTATGGACTCATGTATCGCATGCGGCACAGAACGTGCGTGCAAAACAGTTGCAAATGTACAGCGAACCCTGGAGAAAATTTGGGAGCCGTATCTTCGTCAGCCCAGTTCCTTTGGCGATGCATTTCCGCCGCCGCATCTCATTTCGTATCGTCGTTTGCATTCTCTGGCGCTTTCCGTCTAAGTTCGTCGTAATGTTCATGGACGTCGACGACTTCGTTATGCTCCGTTCTCAGACTTATGCGAGGCGAAGCCCACTGGCAGTTCTAGGCTGACTCCTTCGCCTCATTTCTTCCCGTCCTTTATGTACTCCCCTCACGCTCGTTCTTCCCCTCGCCCTCGCCCTCCTCCTTTACCTTTGCCCCTTGCACCTCCTTCACAATCTTCTCATCACCAACCGCCGTCTCACCAATAACCGCCTTCTCCCCAGCCACCACTCTCTCCTTCCTGACGTCCAACACCCACTCCCCGGCCCCACTTACCGCGCCCGCAGGATCATACTTGTGCCTAAGAAGATATCCTTGTATTTCCGCAGGGGTGAACTCGTCGGCGGGGATCGCGGCGGCGAACGAGATGGCTAGGGTGTCGATCTCGGATTCCGTGAAGGGTGGGGGTTTGGGGTCTGCTGCGGATGGGGCGAGGGAGTGGTCGTGGTAGGGCGGTGGGGCTCCGGCGGTGCCGTTCGGGAGGAGGGAGTGGCCGTTTGCTTGCAGGTTTGTCGGCATGGTTGGTGTTTTCGGGGAGCCGTTGAGGGCTGCGGCCGGTAGGGCGGTGGCGGTGGCGGTGGCGGCGATGGTCGGGAGATCGCCATCGAGGCGGGTGTAGATGGAACGATAGAGGGCGTGGATGGTTGACGTGTCCGCGTACCCGAATCCGATGGTCAGATCGACGCGGCCCGGGCGACGGAGGGCTTTATCGAGACGCTCGATGTGGTTGGTCGTCATGACCAGGAGACGGCCCTCCGCCGAAGCTACGCCGTCGATGATATTCAGAAGTGCGGAGAGACTGATGCCTTTCGCTGGTTGCTCTTCCGTCTTAGCTTTGGCCGCGGCCTCTTCGGTCGGGGGTGGTTCGTCCGCCCGTTTGGCCGCCATGCCTGCTGTGTCGATGTCTTCCAGCAAGACGATACAGCGCCGCGGAAGGTCATGGAAGAGCCCGGCCAAACCGTCTTCGGTGAGGGAGGCGGAGTTGAGGCTGACGACGTAGATTTTCAAGCGGAAGAGGCCTGCGACTGAATAGCATAACGATGTTTTACCTGGAAAGAAACACGTCAGTACATCCTTCCCAGAAAAGAAACACGTAACTCTTTTGTGACTCGGGCATGCGGCTCTCGCCAAAAAGGAGACTTGCCCGTCCCCGGCGGCCCGTGAAAGAGATAGCCTCGCCGGTAGGGAATGCCGCGGTTGGAGTACCATCTTCGAGTTGAGGGGTGGAGGTAGTCTTTGATGTCGTCGATGAAGTTGTTCTTCTGCGCCTCATCGAGTACGACTGTTGAAAGAGGTCGAGGAGGCCTGGACATGCAGCGCACCCATTGCGGGTCACCTCCATTTCCTGATTTCGAGCCGCGGTAGATGATCGTATTGTTGCTGTCTTTCTCTAGGAACGTTCTCTGTGCCTCTTCGAGAAGTTCCTTTATGATCCCGGGATTCCGTCCAAAGCATGAGATGTTGATCTGCTCCGAGGTGCCAGACCAGAACATGCCCTTGTTGTCCTCTTGTATCCGTGCGAATGAAAGGTATCGATTCTTGTATTTAAAGAGATGGGTCCCGTGCGAGGGAGTGTAGCGAAGGGGTTCGATCTTTTCACGGTTCGAAATGTTGAGCCAGTTGTCCTCGGATCCTTGAATCATATCGAAAGTATCGTCGTTATCGTTATCTCGACGCTCCTCATAATCATAATAGTCTACGTAGACTTCGTTCGAGTTGCGTGTGCCCGCGATGAACTGACACGTCCTCTGCGAGAAGGGTTGGGAGGCAACCCAAGCCTATCAACTTTGAGTGTTACTATTTGAAGTAAAGTTGTTTCACTGACAATCCTACCATGACGTAGTTGTACACCTCGTCCTCCATTCGAATCTCTGCCGTACAGATGAGATACTCACTCAGAGAATCCCGTATGGCTCTCACGCTGTACCTGAGCCCTGCGCCGATCGCGGCCAGTGCGAGGAGGCCTGTGATGTAGAAGGAGACATCGATGTGAAAGTAATGAGAGAACAAACTCGAGACCAGGCTGAACCCGGGAACGAGAGAATCAAGCAAAGGCTGCACCATTACCGGTTGAGATGACATGTTGGGGGAGGCCATCATGAACGCAGAGGGCTCTGTCAAATCTGTCTATGAGATGCACAAATGAGATTAGGAAAGAGAAGTGGAAACATGCGCATCTTGGCTTTGATATACGTTCAATAAGTTAATATCATTATTGACATGGCCATCTGAATCAGCCCATTGAGTCACCATTCAAGTGAATTAGCCGCAGGCAGTAGTAAAAACCATCATACGTAAGAAAGGCCCCCATGGTAAGCTGAGGCTGAGGCTGAGGCCGGGCCGGGCGGTCGAGTTATTGGTCAGTCAGTCAGACCGGACGGAAACTAGTGGAGCAGAGGTGCAGCTGTCATCAAGCTAGACAAGGCATCGCTGTATCTGATGCTGGCTATCACCGTTGACTGGGCTGAGATTGAGGTTGAGATTGAGGTTGAGAGTCAAGGTCTTTAAACTCACCGCCGGCGTTGCCCGCACGACGTCATACGAGCAAGCAAGTGTGGTGGGATACCCCAGCTTAGTCATCTCATCGTTGGTTGTCCACTGACCACCTCACCTCAGGAAAGGATGTAACGCTGCTCTGTTACGCCCTTCTTATAGAGTTCATCGAGAAACAGGGGCGTCCTATAATGACTTACCTCAAGAGATCATCTCCATCTTGCATTTATCACGATAATAACACTCTACCACTAATACTCACCCTCTAGATGCCGATCTCCCGAAGCACCGCCTGGAAACCACATCTTTGCTGCATGTATTTGCAATATCTTCCCCTCGGAAAGCTTCCTTGACATCACATCACATCACATCACAGACGCCATGCGCGTGGTGCTTCACTTCATCCCGCAACAGCAACATCCCTCCAACGTCGTCCCTACCAATCGTTGTAGATCTCATGAGGGGCATCACCGGATTTGGAAGGCACCATGTGTCTTTCATACAAGGTCGAATGCCTTGATCACGGAGGATGGTTTCTTACCGTGTCGTGCTCACAGCATCAGGGGTATACCTCATGTATCGTGGAATACCGCTGCTTCAGTTTATATAATTCCTACTCGCCCTCAGGAGCGCTGTCACGGTTTAAGGTCCTCCTTAGACTTTGTTTGATTATAATTGCTCAGTCTTTCGTTGTATATCTAGACCGTCCGGAGAAGGCGCCGTATCCTTAACTGTTTCATTATGCATTTCTTTTCCTCACCACTGGCTGTCGGCCTCGTCGCATTTACCCTAGGGTCGAATGCGCTTCCAAACCCCAATACCCAGCGTTCTCTGCCTGTCCGAGACCGACTGAACGAACGTGCTGTGAACGGAGATCGCGCCGACGCCGTTAAGGCCGCCTTTACAGCCGCCTGGGATGGTTACTACAAGTACTGTTTCCACCACGATGAACTGCATCCTGTCAGCAATACGTGTGGTGATTCGAGGTATGTGAAGTTACTATCCACAGTAGTTGTAGCTCCAGCTAAGAGTTAGAAACGGTTGGGGAGCGAGTGCTGTAGATGCACTTTCCACTGCTTTGGTCATGCAGATCCCGGATATCGTCAACGAGATTGTTCAATACATCCCTACAATTGACTTCCTCAAGACAAATGAGCAAGTCAGTCTGTTTGAGACGACCATCCGCTACATGGCGGGAATGCTCTCCGGCTATGACCTCCTAAAAGGCCCACTCTCTAACCTCACGAACAACGTAAATCCAACTCTCTCGTCAAACTCTACCTTTACTAACTTACATGACAGACGTCGAATGTCGATGCCCTGCTGGTACAGGCGAGAAAGCTGGCTGACATCCTAAAATACTCCTTTAATACGACAACCGGGATCCCAAATAACGGTCTAAACATTGAGCAACAGACCACTGACGGAAGCACAACCAACGGTCTCGCCACCATCGGCACTCTCGTCCTCGAATGGACCCATCTGTCCGACTTGACCGGCGACCCCCAATACGCGCAACTCAGTCAAAAAGCCGAGTCCTACCTCCTCAAGCCCCAGAACCCGTCCCTCGGCGAGCCCTTTCCCGGCCTCCTCGGCACGAACGTGGACATCAACACGGGCGACTTCACCGATAGCAGCGGCGGCTGGTCGGGCGGCGACGACTCCTTCTACGAATACCTGCTGAAGATGTACGTCTACGACGCATCACGCTTCGGCGCCTACAAAGACCGCTGGACGACCGCCGCGGACTCGACCATCGCCCATCTCGCCTCACACCCATCGTCGCGACCGGACTTGACCTTCGTCGCGCAATACCAGGGTACTGACCTGGTCTTCGAGTCCCAGCACCTCACCTGCTTCGACGGCGGCAACTTCCTGCTCGGGGGCAAGGTGCTCGGCCGCCAGGACTACATCGACTTCGGCCTCGCGCTCGTCAACGGCTGCCACGACACCTACATCTCCACACTCACCGGCATCGGTCCCGAAAGCTTCTCCTGGGACACGAACACGCTTCCCCTCACCCAGGCGGCCTTCTACGAGAAATCCGGCTTCTGGATCGAAAACGGCGAGTACATCACCCGGCCGGAGGTCGTCGAGTCGTACTATTACGCCTATCGCATCACGGGGAATCAGACGTATCAGGACTGGGCGTGGGATGCGTTCCAAGCCATCAACAAGACGACTCGGACGAGTACGGGCTTCAGCAGTATCAGCGACGTCAATGCGCCATTTGGTGGGTCGAAGCTGGATAATCAAGAGAGCTTCCTATTCGCCGAAGTGCTGAAGTATAGCTATCTCATTCAGGCATCGGTAAGTTCGAATGTTTTCTGGTTGAGTTTTACCGTTTGGTTGCGCGACTGACCGACTTGCACTGCAGGACGACGTCTGGCAAGTCGAACACGGCGGCAAGAACGAATTCGTCTTCAACACCGAGGCCCATCCGTTCAAGGTCGCTGGAACCCCGGTTTAGTCCGCTTTCGCCCTGGCGATGAGCAGACCAACCAAGGCTTCCCGTTCCGTTGCGTTGGAATGCTTCGGGAGGAAGGAGAATCGTTGCGCAGAGTTTGACGGCCTTGGCATCCGAGCGAGTTGCATGTGAAATTACAGGGCATCACGGCTCTTATTCCTGATCGGCGCTGAGGGGTTTTGTAGAGTATCTTTATGATAAATCTCGACATCATGGACGGTGACTGCGTTCTCTGAGAACATGCGTACGTGAGACGCTCAGGTTTACTTTCTTGCTCGAGACATAAGCGTCAGGTCCCCTTCGACGATATGGAGTTCAGATCACATTCCACAAACTACCCTAATGCTCCTCATCCTCCATGTCCCTAGCGATATCGTGATCGAAGCCCTACATTCGCCATACCCTTACTGCATGTTGTGTAATCTCAACATACGAGACGTGCTGTCTGCGCCTTATACTTGATTGGATTGAAATCTCATTGGATCAAAGTGGTAACAACGTAGTCGCGACAGATGAGTTTGAGCATGGTTTCATGGTTTCATTGAGAGGGATGTGTTCAATACATTGGTAACACCCATCCGCAACGAACGCCTTCCTCCTCGCATCGTAAACCTGCCAAATCCCCAACGCGAAAACGAACAAGCCATCTTCAACAGTGCGTCCGCAAAAACCAAAACAACCAAAAACCCCAACCCCCTCACCCCTTAACCTCCACCCCCGAATCCACCCTTTCGAAGCCCTGGCTCCCGAACCGGAGCCCAAGCACCGAACTCCACTCCTCCTCCACCTCGTCCGCAAACCGAACCCGTCTGCGCGGGTCCCGGTCCGTCTCTTGGACCACCCTAGACATTCTTCGTTAACCCCCTTCGTTCATCTTTTTATCGACACACGATGATAGAGGGAAGAGAGAGAGAGGGGGGGGGGAAAGAAACTCACCAGAAGGCCCCGGTCTCGAGCCACGTCCAGATGCGGCCCTCGACCTCCTCCTTCCGCTCCGCGTCCTGCTCGGACGCGGACGAGCGCGAGCTGGGGCTGGGGCCCAGCTTCTCGATGCGGGCCCGCTCGAAGTGCCGGTGCAGGAGGGTGGTCGAGTCGGTTGCGTGCGGGAGGAGGCGGAGGGGGTGGGTGGCGGCGGGGGGGGAGTGGCGGGGCAGGGAGAGGGAGGAGGCTGTGGAGGGCGTTAGGAGGGTATGGGTGAGGTGGGTGTGTGAAGTGAAGAAGGACCCGAAGGTGGAGGTCGGGGTGAGGTAGGGAGAGATGAAGAACTCACCGATCCTCCCAACAGCCGCCTTCGCCAACTCCCTCACCCTCGCCAAGGCCCTCGGACCCCTTCCTCCAGGCACCGACTTCGGCCCTTGGCAGCCGCCCGTGCCGCCGAGCATGGGAGCGGCGGCGACGACGACGGGCGGCTCCGTGGCCTCTCGGCGCGCGTCGATGGCGCCGCAGATGAGGTCGAGGTGTCGGTCGAGTGCCGACACCTCTAGAGGACTGGCCAGGGCCGTTGCCCTGGCCGCCGACACGACGGTCTGGCGTTTGCACGTTGATGGGTCGCCGGTGCGCTGGACGTCTGCGCAGACGGCGAGGGTGACGTATGTGCTGTATTGGCACATCTTTGACGGTTCGTAGGGGGTGGTGTGGATGAGAGGGCTGGGTGATGGGAGAGTGGGGAAATGAAGTGAGAAGTGATGGACGAGTGTGTGGGGATAAATCGTAAGCAGGTGTGAGTGGGCTGAATCGATTTTGGGTGAAGAGAAAGAAAGAAAGAAGGAAGGATGTCTGGGAAGACGGGGGACTTTATATACGATGACAAGAATTAAGGGGGAGACTCCATTGCTCGACTAGCAATGGAGATTACAGCTGATGATGAAAAAGTCCATCGTCCTGACCGACGATGGTGAGTGAAATAGGTAAAGCAAGTGAGAAGAAGAACGAAACGGGTGTGGTGTTGATGGGGAGTTGTTGGTGGTCAGTTGGGATGGGAACTTTATAGCACTGTTTCGGTCTTAGTGAATGGAACCCTGGGCTACTAGCCTTAATTTGGTCGACAATTCGCAACGCTCCTGACTGCGTGTAGAGTGGTTTAGACCGAATTTGGAAAGTGTTGTTCTAATTGTGGAAGGTCCATTCGTGCTATGCTTAGTTCGGACGACAAAACGAGCTGCTCCTGCCGCAAGACCATACCTGAGTAAGGCGTGGTTCGCTCCAGGGTGGGTTTAGATGTCAACGCTCCCGTGTCTGCCTTCCTGGACATGGGACGAGAACGAGATGATGGCCGCCGAAGCGCACTGCTCCTTCCTGAAACGGCAGGGAAAGCAACTCTTATATCTTTTTGGGCCAACGCGGGAGAAAGAGAATGAACGAATATTTAACTGATAGAAAGACAGTCTTGAGTGGTTTTGATATGCCATGGATTGAACTACAGTACAGTGATATGCAGGACAACTCAAGATAGAACCAAGGTGAGATGACCGCAGCTAAGGCGGCCATTCCGTTTGGTCTTGCTATGTCTCCCTCAATGACGTAGATATGCTCTGATCGTGGGCAACAGCTGAAACTGGCCGAGACGGAAATACTAATCTGGCTTAGTATACAGTTGGAAGAAGATTATGCCCGATTGAGACGAGCAGAACATCTACAGTAGTCAGAGCGGATGGTGGCTTGACCGTGGAAACAGGTCCAGATCGGGCACGAAGGAATAGACTACTCTTGCACATAGCGATGACAGAATGAAAGCAAAGAACATAATATTGGGGAACATTTTTGTCTTCCTGGACAGTCCAGATAGGGCCAAGGTAAGGGATGAAAGACACAAAAGGCTTTCTGATCCCTATGGAAGATGAAGACTTCCCACAACTCAGATGTTGGAATACATAGATCCACATATCCTTGCACTCAAGAGACTAGTGATACTCATCAATGATGACTGGAGTCTGCGCTGATCCTCCACTGAGTTCTGGTAATGGGTGAGCGCCGCTTTATCGCTGCGCAAACCAGGTCGATAAGCCCCAGAAAATCTGAGACACATACTTCGTAAAGCGGCAGGCAGTCAACTTGGGGCAGTCAATTCTAACCTATTCTGGGTTAGATTTTCTTAGCTGCATTTATTAGAGTCAGACGGACGTGACTGCTAGTAGACAACCCTTACTAGCGGCGGAGACAACCCTTACTGACATCCTCACTGTCACCCTGTTACTCTTACTGACACCCTCACTGTTGCTCTCACTGTCACCCTTGTTGGCAACAGTGATGGTAACAGTGAGCATGTCAGTGAGGGTGTCAGCGAGGGTGTCAGTAAGGGCAAGGTCAACAGTGAGAGTGGCAGTGAGAGTGGCAGTGAGGGTGACAGTAAGGGTGGTAGCGAGGGTGACAGCGAGGGTGTCAGTGAGGGCAACGGCGACAGCGAGGGTGACAGCAGTAGTAAAGGACCCCTACTAGCAGTCACGTCCGTCTGATTCTAGTGAGCGCCTCTAATGCAGGTAAGAATTGCTAACCGAAATAGGTTAAAAGTGAGTGCCCCAACTTGAACTGCCCTGAGTCGTTCCGCACGGTTGCCTGTACTCAAGCCCTCTATCAGGGCTTGGTCTGAATCCCGCAGTCATAACCAGTCTGAAAGTCAGCCTGTTCTCCATAAAGTTATATGAGATGTTATGTGATTCCTGTGAGAACATCCAGTATGATAATCTTGACCAGGAACCCGATGATTCCGGATATGCTGGACATCCCCACCATGCAGAACTGAAGTCTTGCTCGAGTTGTGACTTCTGCAAAATTGTCACCACCGACATAGCTTCCAACGCAGCCCTCAAAGTCAACACCGAATGGCAAGAGCAGCGGATATATCTGCGGGTTTTCCCTTCAAGCACAGCGATAGATGAGAGCGAGAAGTCGAACCTGCTTGTTTACAGTAGTCCTTGGCAGGAGAATGGACGCGATCAGACCACTCTTGCAATCTATGGCCTCTTTGTCGAGCGGACAGAAACCGAACTAAAAGAAGGAAAGCCGTAAGTGCGTTCCTCCATTAGTTGCTATGACTGATTGTTTGCCAGAGATTCTCAGCTTCCAGAAAGCTCTTTGATTGGGGGAAGACCGGTTGCTACCTTCTCAAATACTGATGATTGTTTCCGATTGGCAAATCACTGGCCTGACCAATGTGTCAACAACGATAGAAGTAGTGCTCGTCCTGGTCAAAGCTCCCACCCCTTTACTGAGGCCCATGAGAATAATATGCCAAAGCCGGAAGATCCATTGAATTGACGAAAGTTCAGTCCCCGAACCGAAGGTTCATACTGTCCCGAAGTATCAACGTTGGACCTCCCGATGGCAGTCAAGAGCCACATTTGGTCTGCCACGAAGCGGAAGGGCATGATGCCTCTCAAGTATGGGTGACCTTGAGTCATTGTTAGGGCGGGTCAACTTCACTCAAAACAACTCTCTCAACAGTCGCTCGGTGGCAGAAAGGCATACCACTTTTTATGCTGCCGTCTACGTTCCATGATGCAGTAATCATCACCCGCAAGCTAGGTATTGGTCATCTATGGATCGATTCTCTCTGCATTATTCAAGACTCTACTGATGATTGGAAACACGAGGCTGCGCGAATGGGCGATATCTACAAATATGGTTTGCTCAATATCGCCGCCAATACGGCTTATACATGTCATGATGGCATCTTCTGCAGCAGGAACAACCCTTTTACACCAGTCAGCCTACCTCTTCGCAGCCGAAAACACAGTCTATCGAGCTATATGTACGTTCGTTCTGGTCGTTGGGATATTTATACGGAGGGTATCTTAGCGTCCGAAAGCACGCTTAGTTCCCGCGCCTGGGTTTTGCAGGAGAGCCTCTTGTCGCCATGAACCCTGCATTACGCGAAGCAACAGATGTTCTGGGAATGTATGCACTGTACATTAAGTGAGAGCTCGATATCTCCAATGGCCGTCACCGGCATCAGTCATCGACTCACCGCTGTGACCTGGGTCTCAAACAAGATGATCCTGCCCACTGGCATCGAACAGTCACTCAATCAAGCCACACCCGAGAAGGATGTTAACAAGCGTGCCGATCTGTACAACCTCTGGCTACAGATCGTTTCAAATCATACAAAGCGCAAGCTTACCTTCCGCTCTGATATCTTCGCAGCCCTTGCCGGTCCCGCATCGATCTTCCAGGCTTATTTCGGTGAGCGATACCTGGCTGGTCTTTTCGAGTGGGATTTGTTGCGAAGTCTGCTATGGCGAGTCAAGGATTCCTCCTCAGCTGCACGCGCCTCTCCATCACATACACCTTCCTGGAGTTGGGCATCAGTCGTCGGAGCGGTGGGGCCTGAAATCGCCGTTAACAGCAGTCTGATACCACCAAGACTCGTTGGTGGTCTCGCGGCTCAAATCCTGGTCGCAGAAACATACTTGACTGATGGACTGCTCGCACCTGCCAATCATTTTCTCGATGTCTCGGGCGGGATGATCAGGCTTGGAGGGTACTTACTGCATGGCAGTTCACTGGCGAATCTATGTTACGAAGGTGAAGCTCTAGATCCAATCGAAGCAGATCCTGCCGAGCCGAACAGAGTATACACTCCTCAGTGCTCTCTGCACCTTGACATATCTGAAGACCTGGACAAGCCGGATGATGTGGCTATATTGCACCTCGGAGTCTGGGAATGGAGGTTTGGACTTAGCATGCGCTCAAATCGGCTTGCGACGGAGTTTGCAGGGCTTATATTGAGGGCGACCGATTCAACACGATCCTTCTATTACCGCATTGGCATTGCGAGCATGAGAGTTGAGATTGTACAGGATGGCCTACTTATCGTTTTCGTGAGGAGAGCGAAAGGTTGATTGCTACGAGGTGGGTTAACGCGGTTGTCACGGTTGTCTAACCGCCGAATCCTTTATCAGGGATCCCTTATACTGGTAGCCGTTAGCTGCTGGTGATAAAGAGTGAGTATAAGGCAGTATGGGAGGACAGAGGGCGAGCAATGGTGAGTGTTAGGGCCAGAAGTAGAGCATGATGGAGTAGAAGGCGAGTATTAAGGCATAAAGGGGTGTTTGGGGGAGAATGATCCGCTGGTATTTTAGCGCCAGCATTTGAAAAGTCCTTTGCTATTCAGATGTATGCTTGGTGAGACTTGAAGCATCACTCGGTTGCTCCCAGCTAGAAGCCGCCTGGTGCAATTTGCATGTGTTCCCTCGACTTCCGGAGTTCGAGAAACAAGTGTGGCAGTGCGCTGATAGCTGAAGATTCCGCATCTATGCCAATTGAGCCGCTAAGGTGAGTTCTTGACCGTGTGTGTGAGTTCCCGAGTTCAGGACTGGGGAGATCCCAGGGGCTGTACGGCTATTCATAAGATGACTCTATAACATCTCCTTGCTTGCCTTTCCGGTGACTAGACCATAAAACCTCAGTACAAGTACGACTCAGAACATCTCTGCTTGTAAACATTGACAGTGACTCTCAATAGTAGCTCTGCCGAGAGTCCTTCCTGAGTCAAATCCGCATGAGAGTTGAATGCATTAAAATATGTTTCTAGTGAAGATTCGTTGGCTTGATAGACCCTAGGAGCAGAAGGGGTTCTTGCGTATTCTGAGAAAACAATCCCTAGAAGAGAATAGTTATCTTGCGGAAGTGAGCGGAAAGGAAGATGTATATGTTAAAGAGAGCGATCAGCTGAGTCGAGAACAAATTCAGAAATGAATGTACACTGTAATTATTTATCCTCTCTGTTAGAGCCATCATCTAAAGTGAGGTGCTGCTGCAGCCCTCATGCAATCGGTAACAGTTCCCTGCTCGAAGAGGAAAGACCAAATCCCGCCCACGCTCTAGCCGATGACAAATATGGATAACGACGAAAAGAACGAGGATGACCTCTTCCACGAAGCCCAAACAGCCTACCCGGCAGCGCTCCCGGAAGATGGATGGTACCTGCTCACGGTAGACCCCGTCCCATCTAGACACACACATGCGAGACCTCGAAGCTGATCAGCGCCCAACCCCAGGCCTCATCATTGATCGCGTGTGGGCGGCCCGAAGCAATTGCAGATCTGTACCTGTTCCTGACAAGTCAGGAACGGTTCTCGGCCTCGGCACAGCGGAAACGCCTGTCGAGGCAACTGAGAGACGTCCTCATGAAAGAGTGGACGTTGGTCGGGATACCGCTGGTCATCACGGCGCTGGCGGCTCTGGCCGCGGTCGAGAAGGAGGAAGATGTGGACGGGGCGGGGACGATGTTAGACTAGCTCGTTTCTTTGCACTCATGCCCTCTCGCCAACTGTAAGCCATTGGGGCGCTTTGGATGGATTTTAACGCTCAGGGTAGGTCTACAGCCCGCATTGACGAAGTTACGGAGCAGCGCGGGACGGCGTTCCTGCAACAGCTTTACAGACAGAATCTGGAGCCGATATTCGCTACGTGGGGCTCGCACCGGGCGGACTTTGAGTGGTTGGAGAAGACGGTCATTTATGGCCTCTTTCTGTCTGACCACACGGTATTGTCTCCAGTTGAGACTGAGCTCGTGATTCTGTCGGCGATCATGTGTCAGGGCTTGAGAGGCCCGACGATATGGCATCTACGAGGTTTGAGGAGACTGCGCGTCAGTGCGGAGAATGTGGAGGGAGTGCAGCGGGTTGTGGAATCGGTGGCAGGCTGGTTAGGGAGGGATACGACGGGATGGCCCACAGTCAAAGATGTTGAAGGGGATGTTCACGACTTTTAGCTCACTTCATCCTCCTCCAATGTATCATGACATTGATCTCTCTGACGACTGATACAATACATAGACGTGTCTGACCCCTGCACATCCATTTAAATCCCGATCTCATCTGGTTCCAACGACCACGATAGCCGAGATTTCATACGCCTGACCACCAGATCCTTTCCCTCGTGTGATGACACAACGTGCACACTGTAGGCTGAGTCCGTAGAGATATCGAAAAAGAGGAACGTGCAAGTATCCGTTCGAATTTACGTGTGACCAATAATAGCACCAGGTACTTGAAGCGCAAAAGGAATGGCGTGTTCTGGAAGAGGCGTTGCTGCAGAGTGTGGACTTCCATCCTGCCCAAGTGCCTTCAGTGATGGCGTAAACCACGTCCCAGGCCAGGAGGTTTCCATGCCTTGGAGGTCTGCCAAACTCAGATTCTTGCACCCACGGACGTCGATGTGGATAGCACGGGTCAGAGAAGAGGACCCTGATGCATTGGGATCTTCCGACATCGATGAATCCTGTCCTTCGCTTAGAGCAAGTCGAATGAGGTGGAACTGGCGAAGCCAGCGAGTTTTCAGAACATTTAGGTACTTGAGGTCCAGCTCTTTCAGACAGGGCATTTCCGTGCCCGCACACCTTACAAAGGTCGAATCTGGGCTGTAACAGCGTCCGCTGAGCAACTGCGGGTTTACCGGCCCATGGAGCTGATGACATGCAGGCGGAATCGGGAACCCCGCAAGGAACCATTCCAGGGCACCAGGGGTAAACCGACACATGACTAGGCTAAGATGCTCGAGGTAACGACAGTTGAGAATAGCAGAGGTTGTCCATCGGCAAATCTGCAGGCCATCAAGAATGAGTTTTCTTAATGAATTGCCAAGGCATTCAATGACCTTCGCCAAAACGTGAACGTTGATATGAACCCGAGAGATGTCTAAGTTGACGAGATGTGGAAGGTATTCAGAAAGACCTTCTGCCCAGGGCGAAGATTGGAAGGTGAGTGAATGAAGGTTTAGAAGCGGTCCACAATGCTGGAGGATATCGACCAGGTCTTCCCCAAACCGACCCCCAATGCTTCTGGCGATAGATCTCCCCAAGTGGGGAATCACGTTGAGGCTAAGAGCCTTGTCTAATCGCACAAGTAATTTCTCAGACGGGACACGTCCGATCGGGAGGTTGATGGATTTCTGCAGTAGTGGTGTAAGGTCGAGATCTTGCCAAAGCAGTGGATTGTCGGCAATGTAATACCACTGACGGCGTTCACCAAGATTAGCACAAATTCAGACTGCCGTAGCATAGAGCAACAATACCTTCGAACAAACTTTCATGCATGAGGTCAAATCTGTGTGTGATAGATACCGAAAGCAGCTCATCCAGAGCTCTGGTGCCATTTCGGAAGGTACTGCCCATGTTGTAGCGGTCAGCTTCGGTGGAGCTTCAGAATCCATCTTCGCTGGTCTCTGTTGGTCAAATATAGCTGTAACCAGGAAGAGGAGACCTTGTCTGTTGACCGTGTTGATATGATGAAAGTGAGCGCGTTGTAGTTTTGGTGTGTTAAGCGAGCGGATTAAATATAGGCCCTGGCGCGGTTATATTGAAGCTCAAATGTGAAGCTCAAATGTAGATGGACCGAATATCACAACCTCCGTCACAAAGTGTGAAGCTCTTACTGTAACACTTCCTCAAAAGTCCATTCCTGTGAACTATACTAGCGCCACTTGACTCCGAACATGCTTGTGCCAGGATTCTTCGCCCCGTCATGAATAGCATCAGCATTCTCCAGATATATCCTCGGATGTCCTGGGATTACATCAGTAAGATTCTGTCTCAGGACGAGTGCATAGGACCACCCTTGACATCTAAAGCAAGGTATTTATATTCAAACTCATCTTGACCTGGTCGCTTCACCAAGTGGACGTTGACGACCCCATAGTCAAGAGGGCCTTCGACCTGAAGAGCTGTCAGCATGTAGTGCCAGAGGCGGGACGCAGCTCTGTGTTCCGCCCACATTGAAGTGCATCAGAAAATGATCTGCTCCCGCTCGATCTTTCTGCATGCTTGATCTATTTCCCAGACCGTCAGTGGGATTTCTCTTGACTAGAAGGTCCTGCAGCAGCTTACGCAATTGGTCTGGCTCTTGCCCATTTATTGGAAGTAGGCTCTCCATATGCCTTGATTTTACTGCTGCTTCCCAAAAGCTCCGTGCAGCGTGGATCTTTCTTGATCCGATCAAATGCACGGCTGAGTTGGTTGGTCTTGCTGTCCGCCGAGAAGACATCGGCGAAGAGGAACACTATGACTGCACCCTAAGGTGTCTCAACACAAGCGTTTAAGGGCTCGACAATCGAAACCTACAGTCATGACGACCCCGGTCAAGATGATACCGAGATGGAAAGACTTTTGCGTCGTTCTGGCCACCTTCTCCCGTGCATTCAATTGACCCCATTTCACTCTCCCATCATCGCTCACAACGGTTATCTGCTTTCTCGTAGGCCCACTTGTGCCTCCAAGGCTACTCTGTGTAGCCCTTCTCCGTGAGACCTTGAGTATAAGGATCAAAGGAGTACGTGCAATCCATGCATGTCCGTTTGTATAGGACAGTCTTGATCTGGCACCTAGACTTCGACTTGACAACAACTTCATGGTGCTGTTAGGTCATTAGCATATTCGAGCGGAGAAGCCTGAATGGGTAGTTGTTCCCGCTGGGGTAGAGGCAGTATCAATATTACTAAGCAGTCCCGAACCGAAGGACGATCGGCCAGCTTTGCTTCATTGAAATGCATTGAAGCTAACCCCTAACAGTTCTCCGAAACAGATATTTGATTCTTGATAGTTTCCAGACACGTTGACCAGTCCACAAACTGTATACGAGGTCTCTCAAGATGAATTCCGCAACGAAAGCTCAGTCGCAGAAGATCTTCGAGAAACTGAAGACAAAGCCTGCGAATAAGGTAAACATCTACAGCGAGAGCATTGTAGATGCGCACAGCATGGCTAATCAGAAACAGATCTGCTTCGACTGCGGCACCAACAACCCGACGTGGTCCTCCGTCCCCTTCGGTATCTACCTCTGCCTCGACTGCTCCTCCAACCACCGGAACCTAGGTGTACACATCTCCTTTGTGAGATCCACAAATCTTGATCGTACGCATTCAGATTGCCCTAATCCAACAGCGAAGGCTTATACAAGGTCCAGAATGGCAATGGGAACAGCTACGGGTTATGAAGGTTGGGGGTAACGAATCAGCTACGAAATACTTCCAGTCGCATGGTGGCTCTGCTGCCCTCGCCAGTAAAGACCCAAAAACAAAATACACCTCCAATGCGGCAACGAAGTACAAGGACGAGCTCAAGCGACGCGCCGCTGCGGATGCGCAGGAGTAAGTGGGAGGAGATGTCTGGTCTAGCATCAGTGCTGATCCTTCGGCCGTCCAGATACCCTAACGAAGTAATCATCACGGATATCATCGCACCTTCTAGCTCCGCTGGCGACTCCACACCTGCTGGTGAACCCGGCGACGACTTCTTCTCATCATGGGACAAACCTGCGATCAAGCGACCAAGTAACCCACCATCAAGAACCGCAACTCCCCCAGTCATCAGTCGCACGGCCTCCCCGTTCCTCAATCCAGGCGGTAACAGCAACGGTACAGCTCGGCCAAAGTCACCACTGGTGGGGACTGACAACGAAAGCGGCGCAGCACCACAAGCGACCCGGACAACTTCCTCTTCAGCTATTCGCAAGACCGCAGCAACATCTGCTCCGCGAAAGGCGAACATACTGGGCGCCAAGAAGACTCAGAAACTCGGCGTGCAAAAAGCTTCAGGAGCCGAGGCAATAGACTTCGAAGCCGCCGAGAAGAAGGCCAAGGAAGAAGCCGAGCGGATAGAGAGACTCGGCTACGATCCTGAAGCGGAGCAGGCGGCAAGTGTTGCCAAAGCCAAAGCTGTCGCGCCGGCCGAGACGTCGAAGATCGCCGCTCCCACACCCGTCAGTCCTGGAAGAGCTGGAGGATTCGGAGCTACGGGCGGGAAAGAACGAAGCAGCAGTGACGTCGAGCGCCTAGGCATGGGCGTGGGAAGGCTAGGGTTTGGGCAGGTCGGCGGCGCTAAGACCACCGCCGCGCCGCGAAAAATGGGCTTCGGCTCGACCGGGACCAGTCGACCTGCCGCTGATGGTATTTCGTCCTCTCCCCGGTCCATCCCCTCACCCCGAAGACTAATGAACTTGCAGCGGACGAAGAGAAATACGCCCGCTCGAAATTCGGCAACCAGAAAGGCATCTCGTCGGACGAGTTCTTCGGCCGCAACCACTTCGACCCGGCCGCGCAGACCGAGGCCAAGAGCCGACTGCAGGGCTTCGAAGGCGCGACGGCGATCTCGAGTAACGCCTACTTCGGCCGGCCCGAAGACGACCTGCCCACCGCGGACGAGTACGGGAATTATGGCGACCTCGAGGGTGCGGCGCGGGACTTTGTGCGTAAGTTCGGCGTTACGGCCGGTGATGATTTGGACAATTTGACGCAGGTGCTTGGGGAGGGGGCGACTAAGTTGCAAGGTGAGTCGCTTCGTTGGGGGCTTTTGGTGATTGACTTGTATGTGAAGGGAAGACTGATGGTGATGGCGTTGTAGGGGCCATACGTAATTACCTTAATGGTAACTGAACGGGCAGCTTCTGGTATGGACGATAGCATGTGCGATGGATGATAGACTTTTCTTTACTTGGGATCCGGCTATGTGATCCAGGCGTGCCACTCTGCTAGATATCGGGGTTGTAGGGGGTTCAATTGCGGCGTATAAACTTCCTTCATGCCCGAGACCATCCACAGTTCCACCGGGCTGATAAATACAAAGTTATCGAAAACCAAGTCTACCGCTGGAGGTTCATGACATGCAACATATTCCAGCATGATCATTACCCTTCGTCGCAGCCCCGTAATTCGCAATCTCAAACAACCAAACGCCCCATGCCTGTCGCAACTAAGCCCAACTCAGCCCCTCCAAATCGCGTCCGCCATCCTCACCACCTTCGCCATCTCCTCAACATCATGCACCCTCACAACATCCGCCCCTCCCTGCACCGCCGCCGTCACTGTCGCCGCCGTGCCCCAGACCCTCTCCCTCGGCTCCTTGACGCCCGTAACCTTCCCCACGAACCTCTTCCTGCTCGTTCCCACCAGCCACGGCAATCCCCTCAGCCCCTCATAATCCCTCAAGTCGCCCAACCGCCTCAAGAGTTCAATATTCTGCGCCTGCGTCTTCGCAAAGCCGATGCCCGGATCCAACACGATCCGCCACCTCCTCACGCCCGCCGCCTCGGCCGCTCTGACGCGCGCGAGCAGCTCGCGCCCGACCGTCTCGACGACGCCGTCCGGGTAGTCGGTCATGTGCGTCATCGTTTCCGGCGTGCCGCGCATGTGCATCAGCACGACGGTTTTGCCCGTCCGCGCGGCGGTGGGGAGCATGTCCGGGTCGAGGGTGCCGGCCGAGACGTCGTTGATGATGTCTGCGCCGGCGGCGACGGCTTCGGCGGCGACGCGGGCGCGGTAGGTGTCGATGCTGATGGCGACGTGGGCGCCTTCGGGCATCGAGCGGATGAGTTTGATGGCGGGGAGGACGCGTTGGAGTTCTTCTGCTTCGCCGACGTCCGGGGCGCCGGGCCGTGTGGATTGGCCGCCGATGTCGAGGATGGAGGCGCCGGCTGTGATGTGTGATTTAATGGTTTGGGTGAGGGAGGCGAGGTCGGTGGAGGAGTGCAGACCGCCGTCGGAGAAGGAGTCGGGGGTTAGGTTCAGGATGGCCATTACGTGGGTGTGGCGGCGTGGGTCTAGCGCTTTTAGTGGAGGGAGGTTCTGGCAGAAGGGTGTGGCGGTTGATAAGGGGGCGGAGGCAGGAGGTAGGGCGTTCAGGTGAGCGCGGAAGGGTTCTAATGAGAGGGGCTTTGGAAGGGACTCCTGTGGTATAAGGCTGTTTGAGTCATTAGTTGAGATTGAGAACTGTAGATTTACTGAAAGGCTATCTTACTCGCAGAGTGGTCGTAGAACGAACTCACGCTCTAACATGAGCTTGTGCGGGATGGAAAGCTGTTCGTTCCTGAATATCAGGGCGTCATATAGTAGTATATCTAGGTCAATGTTGCGTGGGCCTTTGTCGATGGTTTTGTTTCTACCCAGGGACTTTTCAATGTCCTGGAGTTCGTTTAAGAGTTCCTCAGGGCCCAGTGTTGTCTCGACCTACGGAGTGGCAGCCGTCAGACTATAGAACTCCTCATAATTTCACCTTTGAACCGTCTCAAGCACAAAACAGAGGATATTGATCAATGTGCTTTTATCTATAGGACTTTCACTAACCTCACACGCTCCGTTGATGAATGGGTCTTGGTTCACAACATACATTGCCTCCGTCTCATACAAGAGACTGGTCTGAACAACCCTCAAGCCATGGCTATCCATCACGCGGCAAGCTTCCTCTATGTTGCTGATACGGTCGCCGATGTTGGCACCTAGGGCAACGATGGCACGATGTTTGCCTTGTGCCCGGAGTCTGGCTATTCGTCCGTCAGGCCGACGGCTCAAGTCGGACCTTTCTCGCACGATGACTATGGCCCCTGTACTAACGCCTTCAATATCGGGTTTTCTGGTTATTTTGATGCCGACATGGGTGATGCTATTGTTTGGATACTTTGCATCTGCTATAGCGTAGGCCTTATCTGCAAGATGTGAACCCAATGCCTCAGCAGTAGGGAATCGGGTCGTCTGGGCAAGTCTCGCGAGTTGTTCATGAAGGTTGAAGTCAAGAGCAGCGTGATCTGAGATGGTAGCAGAACCAGGTGTTTGAGGTGATAGCGCGTTGAGTTCCGGCTGTATGGAGTTTTGTGTAGGGCACGATACAGTAGTCCCTTGATACTCGCGCTGTAACCGAATTCCCAGGTTGGTCGATGTTTCCCTTGTAAAGCCTTGCGAGAGGAGGCCCAAGACCAGGCTCATAGACCATTCGGTGTCGCTCAAGTCCAGCTGTTGTGTTACCGTGCCCAGTGTATTCTCAAGCTCCGCCTTCATAACAGTCCGTTTCCCCACACTTAATGATTTCTTACGCAATCCAAATCGACTATTCTTTGTGGTCAACAAGGCTGGGAGAGATCGTATGTGGACAGTGCAGCCTCTGACATTGCGGGAAGAGGTCAGGATGCGGTCATTGAGAGCATGACCAAAGCTACCAAGGTTTAGAGCTGATTTGATGTTTACAAGAGATGCTGCATCGAAAAACTGACTAAGAACGCGGTTGTCTATCGGATTGTCAATAGTCTCAGTTCCGGTCCCCAGTCCTAAGGGTGTATTTAGCACGACTTGAATTCTTTGAATATCTGGTGGGCCACCGACGAGCGCTTTGGTCGCAAGCACTTGCCCCTGTACGATCAGGTAAATCAAGTCTTTGGTCGGAGCTGTGGAGTTATCTCTGGTGAAAGTCATGCTCAAACATCGGAAAACTATTGAGCTAGACCTAACTCTTGTGGACAATCTAGGCAGCCCTGGCTTAGGGCTAATCAACCGATGAGCCCCCCACAGAGGGAGGTTAACGCATTTCATAAGGTATGGCAAGGAAAGGTGTAAGCCAAAGCTTGACTGAACTTGCAATTAACGGTAGGTTAAGAACTTAAGATGTCAACAAATGATTCTCTCTGTTTAGACGCCTGAGGTGCGTATACGTACCCGCACGTGGTTGTCTACAACTACCTACCTAGGTAACTTACAGTAAGTTACCAGTACCAGGGAAGGTAAATTAAGGTTTAAGATGCACCATTACAAACAGGCTAGTGAAGCATTCACATTCAAGCCGAGGCAACTCGGTCGATCTGGGGAAGTATTGACTATAACTAATAACTACCTACCTCAGGTAACGACTTTACTCCGTCTCAGATCGTTCTTCTATTCCCTCTGATTATATTTCTTTAACATCTCACTCTATCGCGTAGCCTACATCCCTTGCAGAACCTCAAGGTCGTTATCATCTAAGGACTCATCATGGCCTCCCCTCGTAAGACTTACTGAACCCCTCCACGTCGCAAGCATCCTCTGATTGTCAGTGCTAACTACATCAAGAGCAAATCCGCACAACGGTCACAGACCTGTTGAAAATCAAGCACCCTATCATGCTTGCGGGCATGAACGTCGCCGCAGGCCCGAAGCTCGCCGCAGCGGTTACCAACGCTGGTGGTCTCGGTGTCATCGGCGGTGTCGGGTACACGCCAGATATGCTTCGAGAGCAGATTGCAGAGCTCAAGGGCTTCCTGAAGGACAAGAATGCCCCGTTCGGCGTTGATCTCCTGATTCCTCAGGTTGGCGGTAACGCGCGGAAAACCAAGTAAGCACCTGGTGGAGTGGATGCTTTCCAGCCAAGGTTGTTGTTGCTGATCTCGATGTTTCTTAGCTACGACTACACGAAAGGCAAGCTTGACGATCTTGTCAGTATCATCATCGACAGCGGTGCGAGCCTCTTCGTGTCTGCCGTCGGTGTCCCCCCCAAGCATATTGTTGAGCGTCTTCACAAAGCCGGTGTCCTTTACATGAACATGATCGGCCACCCGAAACACGTCCAAAAATGTCTCGACGTCGGTGTCGATATGATCTGCGCACAAGGTGGTGAAGGTGGCGGGCACACTGGCGATGTGCCTACAACGATCTTAATCCCAACAGTGGCGCAAATGGTCAAGGGCAAGAAGAGTCCCATGACTGGAGACCAGGTCCAGATCGTCGCCGCTGGTGGTCTGTTCAACGGCCAATCATTAGCCGCGGCTCTGATGCTAGGGGCGAATGCCGTGTGGATCGGTACCAGGTTTGTCCTGTCCGAGGAAGCAGGAGCACCCAAGGCCCACCAGGAAGCCGTCCGGACGTCTGGTTTTGATGACAATGTTCGAACAATCATTTTCACCGTAAGTCAACCTTCAGCGTGATGATACATGGAGCAAGCAAGCTCACTGTCCTTAGGGACGCCCTCTTCGCGTCCGCAACAACCCATATATCCAAAACTGGGAGGAGAACCGCGCTTCAGAGATCAAGGAACTTACCGACAAGGGTAAAATTCCGGTTGAGCACGACTTCGAAACACTCGGGGACGATATCGACGATGAGACAATGGATAACGCACGGCCTTTCCTCATGGGCAAAGCCGCAGCTGTCGTCAACGAGCGCAAGAGCGCCAAGGAAATTGTGGATGAGATGGTTGGTGATGCTGTAGAGTGGCTTGGGCGAGGACAGAAATTGGTAGCGAAATTGTAAAAGTGTGCGCTTGCCGTTATGTGGGCCCCGTTACGATGAACACAATCTGAGTCTCTAGTCGGTGTTTGTCTTTCCATACTTTCAATTCAAGGTTTTCATGTATAAAGAACGCCCAACTTGAAGTGTATCTTGACGAAGCTTTGTGAATGTCCATCGCTAGCTGATCGCTTAGGGCTAAGTTTGCTATGTCTCAACATGAGCGTAGCAACAACCTACCTTACTACACAACAACACATTCACTAAATCCACCAAACAAGCTGCAAAGCAACGGACCGTTCAATGCAGGACAAACAAGAACCCTTCCCACAGTGTTATTGAACGCATAAACCACCATGGCACTTCCCCAGCCAAACTCCGAAACTCCAGACCGCGAAAGCCTCTCCCACGGGGACGCGGCAACCATCACTACCGAACACCAGGCAATACTCTCCACTGTACCCCTCCACCGCATTTTCAACCCTTAAGCTAACACCTCCGCAGCTCACCCAATACCTACACGACGTCGTCACAGCCCAACCACACCTCCTCCCCACGATCCGAGAATTCGTCGAAAGCAAAGATATTGCAAACGAACTCGCCAAACCCAGTACCAGTCCGCGTAAACGCAAGAGGGGAGGAACGGAAGACAGCACGTATCTAGGGACGCTCTTCGACTTCCTTGCGCCCGCCCCGTCCGGCAGGGTGATCTTGCGGCCTCGGAAGGTCGTGAAAGACTCTAATAATGCGGTGGCTTGCGAGACGCGTGCGAGAGGGCCGTCGTTTGGGAACGGATCTGATATCGAGACCGCGAAGTTTTCCGGGACCGAATCTCTGGAGAAGCGGATGGAGCGCTGTTTCGGTGTCGTTCCTGACAAGTCTGTCGCGTCACTTGCACGACCTCAGAAGCGTCAGAGGCTTTCCGACGACGGCGACGGCGACACTGAGAAGAATGGAAACGATGGCCTGGCCATGGAATCAATCAAGAAGCCAAAGAAGAAGAAGACCGGGCGACTGGAACTAGTGCACAAAACGCTAACACTCGAGTGGGATTTGGACGCGTCGAAAGTAGAGCTCGGAGATATATGCCCCTTCTCGCTCTATCCCACTTCGAGCTGTGCGTGGGGTTCGTATTGTAGGCTCAAGAGTGTCTGCGCTGTAAGGACTCGCAGAATTCGGATTAGGTTGGATGACGTTACTGACAAATGGACACCAAGGGTAAACCGTGCAAGGAGCTGCCCTGTACCAAGGAGCATTTGCGGTGGACGTGTGGGTTTCTGGTCTGGCGCGAACGGTGTCCGATGGGGTCGGGTTGTGTATATGGTCATGATCGGGTGGAGCAGCGCCTGGCGTCGTACGCGAGACGTTTCGAACATTTGCAAACAGGGAGATGAACGCAGTCGGAGAGTAAGAGTTTGAATAGGTGCGGAGGATTAGTCTGAATTGCTGATTGCGCTTGGATGGGATATCTATTGGGTAATAAAGAGTAGCAGCTCCAATAACCATGCCACCCGTCTAAGTATGATAGAAAGCCGCTGATCTCTTGCTGAGAAGCAAATGCAAAAGGGAATTGAAAGAAGATCATGGTGCTAAAGGAAGTATTATTCGCCGCAACCACGTCCATGGGATCTCTTGCTCGCTTTCACTTTAATGAAAAGTCTATCAATCTTTCAGGAAACCCGCCCATTCGACTTTTTCGTGAATCATCTCGACGAGGTCTCGCTCTCGATCTTTCCAGCTTCCATCTCCTTGATCTTCGAGCCACGCAAGGGGAAGTTGCAAGCGACCCAGTAGCCTCTGAACGCGACACCGGGGTGCGGGACGGTCAAGGCGATGGTAGCAATCACAATCATAGCTCCTTCAAGGATCATATATGTGGCCTCCGCATCGTTGGCAAGCTTTCCTTGGAAGCCTCCAGACAGCTCTGCGACACGGTAGATGCAACGGACGAAGACTGTGATCGTTGCGACGCCAAGCCCTGCAGATTCATCAAGTCAGCACTTACTCCGGCAGTACAGGGACCAGTCAGTTGGCACGTACCAAACAAGAAGAACTTGAACAGCTTGGACTCCCTAAGGGCGACATGGGTCGGGTTCAGATCGTGCTTGCTCTGGTGCACTCTCCATGCAAACTCCGCCGACAGGATGATGAACAGGGTCATGCTGGCCACCTGCAGACCGAGACCAGCCAACATGACGTCCACGCCGGTTTGGAGATCCTTCTGGGTGTTCGCAGCGCTCGCGAGGGCACCACCGGCGGCTTGGAAGACGAGACTGAGGACGTCGCAAGCGATGAAGGTGAGGGTGTAGGTGCGCGGCCTGAAGCGGGAGACATGCTCGCCGTAGACGACGATGATGCGGCCGAGGCAGAGATAGATGGCCGCCGCGAAGAAAGCGGGCGCGATCGTAAGGGTGACGATGTACCTGAGAGCCTGCATCAGTCATGCGATACGTAAGGGAGGGGCCCTAACTCGATGGCTTGGGAAGACACGACGTACATCAGGAAGGGATCCTGCGAGAATGGGTTGGCGTGCATCTGCACCCTGGCGACATAGCCGATGATCTCCAAGGCCAGCCCGCCGAGCATGGCGCCCATGAAGCCCCATGTCTTGTACCGGACGCCGAGCAGCACTTGCGGGACGATCAGGAAGGCAAAGATGCCCAGCAAGAGAGCGTTGCCGGCCAAGGTGGGGATGTATCGGAAATGGGCCTGGGCGAGCGTGCAGGTTGCGAGGGTGCAGAGCTCATCGCGGATGGCGGGGTTCGGAACGCCCTCCATTGCGAAAGATGATCGAGTGTGAAAGGGGGTATGAAAGTAAAGTCAAGGAACTGCGGTAGCGAGGCAGCGAGAGCAGACTGGCAGAACACCCGACTCCGTATAAGAGACTTGTAGAAAGTAGGAAGTAGGCAGTAAGCAGTGAATTTGATGGATGATGAGGACAAAAGAAAGACTGCTGGCAAAGGGCCAGCTCTATATAGAAGTACGCCCAGCTCCATGACTCTGCAAGATTCTATTCCTCCGCGTTGACCGCCCTCACGCTCAGTGCGTAAGAGTCGCGGCGGAGTAACGATGGGAATCCTCCCTAAGTAGCGGTCGTTTTCGGGGACATACTCAGCTTACGTTGCGCGGTTGCACTGAGGCTGCTGTTGAACGAGCCGGCCAATCAGAGATGGGCGATCTCTCGTCCGTAAGCTAGAATCGGGCTGGTCCTTGAGCCGCGTATCAATAAACCTCCGGGCGCCGGACACGATTTCACTCTCGTATCGCTGAGTCAGATAGCTTAGTCATGCTTCCGGCGCACGATATTCTGCATGTTGTTCTATAAGTGGGCTCTTTTCAGATCAACCAACACTTTGCCTTCTAACTAACAATCGATACGGTACTAGATGAGGATGTAAAGCCATATCATAATAATAATCTGTCAAGCCTGCATTTCAGCACATTCTGTGATCAATCATTGTGATATCATTGCTTACTCATCTCTTACTAAGCACCTCTATTTATGTCTTAGTCATCATTTTCTATATATACTCTACATAGCATAAATGAATAGAGACAACTTTCTACAGATCAATTCATATCTGATAGTATTAAAGATTTAAAACACACTTTTAAGCAACTCTGAAGCTCAGACTTCAGTCTAAACTGATTTGATTTGTATTTTGATTGTGAAAGTTTCAATACAGTAATGCATAAATTATGTATTTATTTTCTCTTCAGTGCTCATCATTACTTCAACATTAAGACTATAAAATAAAGAAATAAATTCTTATACTGTATTGTATGAAGAAAAGTTCTATCTTTCTTATATTATAATATATTCAACAGCAATTCAAACTGAATCAGAATTGATTTATTAATTAATGTCTTTAATTATTTATAATCTCTCAGTATAAAGCTTAACTCTATTTCTATAATGATAAATAAACTCACTATTGTCAGTCAGTCATCAATGTCAGAAATGACTTCTTAAGCTAATTATAAGATAATGACAAGTTAAATTGCATTTCTTCAGACTTAATTAAGAAATGTTCATGCTAATTAATTAACTTTTAACTTTATGTCTGAGATCATATCTTTATTTAGTGCAGCTTCAGAAACTCAAGAAATATTTAATGTAATAATATCTTTTTTTACAATGATGTTCAAGAATTCTCTGAAGATAAAGACACTGTCTATTTATAAGAATAGTTAAAAAGTGAATACTACAGAGATGTAAGTTCTTAAAATGAAAGCTTACTTTCAATTTTATAAAATGTTGATGAATTGATTTCTGAATGATGAAGTGAAGATTATTGTTATAATTAATTATTTAAAAGATACTGTCAAAGTATGATGACTCTAAAAAGAAAAATGACTTCAAGTTAGAGAAGATCTGTTAAATATTAAATTTCAAAATATAAACAACTTCTTTCTAGCATTTTTACTGATTTTTGAAAACATTAATGAAATAAAACATTAATGTCACTGTTATGAGACACTGAAATAAACAAAATTGATTTGACAATATAAAGCAAAGTTTACAAAAATTGTACAACTTCTTCAGTCTATATCAGTTAAATATGAACAGAAACAGCAGTTTACTTAAGATTTAAAGTAAAAGATTTAATTCAAACTTTAAAAGTATTTAAAGACTGAAGTAACTACTCTTAATGAATTAATTTGATGAGCTAATTAAATTAAATAAAATCTTTAAGAAATACATAATAAGAATCATCTTAATGTCTTTGATGACTTAAATTTAAACTGTAATAACTCATCAATTAATTTTCAAGATCAATTTTAAAGCTATGAAAGATCAACTATGTTTAAATTAAATAAGTCAGATATAAAAGCTTATTGAATTTAATGTAAAAAAAATAAAATGTATTTTCACTGTAAAAAGTTCTTGTATATAGTTAAAGACTGCTGAGACAATAAGAATACTGATAAGAATAAAGATAAGAGCAAGAATAAAGGCAAGAATAAAAATAAGAGAAAGAGTAAAGACAAGAAGAAGTTAAAGATTGTTGAAGTTAATTTAAACAATTTAAAAAACTAAAGTTATTCATGAATATAGAAGTGTTCATAAATAAGTGAATAGAAGCTTTTATTTAACTCAATGATGATCTGAGTGAAGCATTCACACTGAATGACTCAGAATTCTTATTATTAAGTATAATCTTCAGTTAAATCAATGCTCTCAATTTAAATACATACATTCTTGCAGACTCCATTTAAGGTGAACTGAATAAAATAAACATAAAAATATTAATTGATTCAGATATAAATCAAATATATATCTTCTTGACAGTTGTCAATCAAATGTTAATTAATAGTCAATATAAAATTAAATTACTTAAGATATTCTTGTCAAATAAACAGATCATTTAATTAACTGTAAAGCTGATCTTTCATCTTAAGATAAATAGCTTTCAACAACAATTAAAAGCATAAATTATGAATCTTTAAGAATATAATCTTATTTTAAGATTAATCTGATTAAAAGTCACTAATTCTCAGATTGATTAAGCTATAAGCTGTATAACAATTCAGAATTAACAACAAAAACATCATTATCTGTTTCTGAAAAAGTGACAACAAGCTGTAAACAGATCAACATTAAATGTAATTGAAGAATGTATAACTATGAAGACACTTCAAAATCACAGAACTGTTAAATACTTATTAGTAATTTAACAGAACTCAAAGAAGTCAGAAGCTGAACTATTAACTGTTATAAATGAATGATTATGAGCTGTTATTGAAGAGTTTCAATCTGTATTTAGATTGACTTTATTAAATAAATTATCATCTAAATAAGTGTTTAAACATAGCATTAACATCAGTAACATTAAGTCTGTCAACATAAATACTTATTCTCTGTCACAGCTACAGCTGAACAAACAGACTAAACAGATAATAGAGTTATTGAATAAAGATTTAATTTGTAAGTTTGCAAATTTATAAAGCTTCTCAGTTCTGTTTGTTAAAAAGAAGAAGAGTACATGATGAATGTGTATTGATTACAGAGTGTTAAATAATGTTATTATTAAGAATGAAATAGATAAAAAACTTCATTTAGTTATCTATGATGATCAGAAGTTACAAGATGCAGAGTTTAATTATTCTGTTTATGAAAAGAAGCTATTAATCATTAAGCATGCACTTTAAACTTAACAGTACTATATTGAAAACAGCTATATTATGACTATCATTATGAATTATGAAGATCTACAATATTTAAAGAATACATCATACTCATTTAAATGACTAGCTCAATGAATCAATAAATTTCAGCAGTATGATCTTGACATTTAATATTGATCTGAAGCTCAGACTAACATATCAGATTCAATTAGTTGTTAACTTAATTTTATAGAGAAAGACTCAGCAAATAGAGTGTTTTTAGGCACTCTGTAAGAACTAGATGATGTAAAATGAGAAAAAGCAATAATATTGTATCTGAAAGATAATACAGAACCTGAAAAGTCATTGCTTTGTAAGTATGTATGTGAAAACAATGTGATGAATTAATTTTGACTGCATTACAATTCAGAATTAAACAACTTATATTTGATTTGAAAGTAAAACAACAGTGAAGTATCATTTCTACAGTTTCAGTACTGTGCAGACTTTTTAAAATATATGTACATTAAATCTGAGCTTATAGTACAACTAAACAGAGCTCATTATATCTACTGTATAAAATAAATTTACAACTATTAGACAACTTAAACAATCTCTGATTGCTGAGAGAAACTGACTTTGAAGATCAGTTAAAACAGATTGAGCAGATATAGACAGTTTAAGTAACTGTTAATGAAATTCTTTTATGAAAGACTATTGAATTAAAAATGATTTATAATGAAACAGTGCAGTTAAGCACTACAAAGAAAGAAGACTGAGTGCTTATATGAAATGAAGAGTCTCAAAAGTTTAAATTTAAATGATTTAAGTCTTATAAGATATTGAAAACTCATTCATTAGAAACTTATACATTAGAAATGCTCACAGAATGTATTTTACAAAATTTAATTCATAATAATTAGCTTATAAAAGCACATATCTTTAATGTTAATGAATTTTGAGCTAATTCAGAGCTACAAAGCAGTCTGAAATGAGCTAAACTATCTGTGCAGCAATTAAGTTCTGAAGTTAATGAGATTCTTAAACAGAAAGAGTCATCATTATCTTTTTATAAAGAACTTTTAATCATATCTTGAGCTGAATGAGATCACAAACAAAAAGAAGAGCTATATAAGCTCTTAATAGAGAAGAAAGAAGATCTTTTTCAGAAGATGATTTATAAGATATAAAAATGTTATGAATAAATAAATTTATCTGTATTCTCATTACAAAATGTTTCAAAAGCACATTAAAGTGTTGCTTCTTCTGAACTGATCTTGACTGAAGTGAATGATGTAATGAATGCATTACAGAAAACTATTAAAAGTCAGAGAAATGTTGATGACTTAACTTTAATATTTATGATAGAAGAGAGATGTAATCAGAAGAAAGTGAAAGTTCTGACATCATATGATACTGAGAAAAAATCAGATAATTAAAAATAATTCAGTAAAGACTTGTGATAACAACATAATAAGTTGAAGTTAAAGTGAACAAGTAGTAAAGCTAAAAAGAAAGATCAAAAAGCTTTAACTTCAGTAATGATTAACAGTGATTTGATGATGATCTATGAAAGAAATATGAACTTATATAATTTATATAAGAGACTCAAAAAAAAGACTCTCATAAATTAGAAGATAATAGTATCAGAAGCAAAGCAATTTTATTAACTATCTATCTATTAAAAAAAAAAAAGGTATGAACTGAGTATAAACTGTATTTAAAGCAAAATTACTGTTTACTGTAATGATGTGATGATGAGTGAGAACATAACTGACACAGATGAAATGATGATATAAATAAAGCAACAAACACATCAACATTAAGTCTTTTAACTTAATGATGAAGAATCTCAGCAGTCATCTTTAACTTATCTATAGTGCTTAAAACATTCTCTGCTGATAAATAATTGTAATTAATGAGAAGTATAATGTCATTAATGATGATGATAAGAACAGTGAACAGAGCAATAATATAATGATGATAAGAAGTTGTTAAGTTGACAGATAAAGAGAATTTAAACTTTATATAATTTAAAACAATAAGTAGTCATCATATTAATATAGATTCATACTTACAAAAGCTGCACTGAATACTCTGTACACTTTAATGACAGTTTGTACACAAACTATAAAGAAGATAATGATTATTAAATTTGATCTAAATGCATACTGTAAATGATTCATCTTTATGTATACAGTTGTTACAGATAATCAGTTCACATTTTTTACAAATATAAATGATAATAACTTCACAATATGTTTAATGAGTATAAAAACAATCTAAATTTATGTTGATGTACAGAATTAACTGTTAAATTATTGACAACATCTTAAGCTCAGTCTTAAGTTAACTCTTTAATGACAAATTAATCAGAACATTAAGTAATAAGAAGCTGAGCTGATTAATAGTTAATTCATTAAAGAAAGAAAAGAAAGCAGTATTAGAAATAGAATGCTTAATTAATTTTATATATTGTTAATTTTTAAATTAAAATTAAGACAACAACATATTGAGAAAAGAGTTTTGTAAGCTTTTCTTAAAACAGAAATGATCAGTAATTTTGTGAATACAATTAGAAGTAAATTTCTTTTAATTTAAGTTGTTGTTATCTGCATTTAACAATGAAGCAGCAGCAGCATGATGAGAAACACAGATCTTAAGAGATGATCTATGAAATATTAGCAATATATTGTAAATATATTATGAAAGTTTACATAATGATAGAGCAAATAAAAAATTGATAAGTTAATGAAGTAATGATTAAAAGTTGAAGTGTAGTTGAAAACTAAAAAAAGAAGAAGAGAATTTCTTTTGAGAAATTGTGACTGATGATATAAATAGACAGTGTAAACAGTGAATAATTCATCTTATCATTATAACAATAATAATCTGCACTTCTAGTTGCTTTTGAACAACAATAGTGATGTGAAGCAAAATAATACAATGTGAATGCAAACTGCAGACAAAAATTTTATAGAATGTCAAGCAAATCTCTGCATTCACATCAGTGAACTGTTGTGACTGTGCAGTAGGAAAGAATGTGATATCATTGCTTACTCATCTCTTATTAAGTGCCTCTATTTATGTCTTAGTCATCATTTCCTATATATACTCTACATAGCGTAAACGAATAGGGACAACTTTCTACGGACCGATTCACATCATTCCTTCCGTTGAGTCACGGTACAGTAGTGCCAAGCGCTGCAACAACCCGATTTCTTTGTCGGACAAATACCACGCCGGCAATGAATCATGATACAAAACCCTCCATTTCCTTTCGTATGCTCCTCGACTTTATTGCTGTTTGCTCTGTTAGGGCCGTCCGTTGGATAACAGATCTATATGCATTCTCATTTTCTCTCCGATGTGGACGCTCATACAGTTGTCGGGGTCTGCCTTCCGAAGCTGAAGTCGGCAGCGCTTGTCGATGACGACGGATCTCCAGCCGGAGGGGAATCATACCCATCGGACATTGGCTTGAAGATGTTGACCTTGACTGTGTCGTTTGCAATGATCCATATACTGCCATTTGTGTAGAGTATCTTCACGAGGTTCAGATCTGGTGGTTGGACCTGGCGACTACCAAGGACTTGACGACTAAGTGCCACGGGTTGAGCTATCATCATGAAGCGATCAGCATTACTAGAGGAGACTTCTGTCAGCTCAAACCTCCTTCAGACTGTCTGCTAGACTGCTCTGATACATAGCTTTTGTCTTCTGGATGATTTGAGAGCATTGAACCTCATTCGGAAGTTCTCTCCCCATTTCTTCATATGCTGCTCCGCGTCCGTATCTTGCTAATAGGAACAGCGCACATTTCCCTCTCAGTGGAGGATCTGAAAGGGAAATGAGTAGTGATGTGTCGTTGGTGTCTGAAACACTTTCCATACTGTGTCCAGCCAGGCTTGAGCTGACCATGCCACCTTTAAGGCGAAAGAGTATGTCGTCAATTTTATTGTACTCTGGAGCCAGCCTGAGAGCTGGTTCTCAAGTCGCATTTTCAAAGCCCGTTCCATTGTTGCTCAATCATCAAGGATCAACTCACCTCATTCACAGTGTTAGCGTGCCACGAACGCGATATGAACGACTATCATTCACTGCGCGATTCAGCATCATAAAGCTCATTTTATGGCTCACAGAAAAAGCAACATCATTCAAGCAAGGACTATCAGACGAAAGGTGTTCAAAATACAACCAACATGTCTAACATTACGGACATTCTCGCCCATTATCCTATCCTGTGCTCGGTCATCAAGAACCTCACCACGCGTGATCTGTTGCACCTGGCCAGTGCAGCCAAGTTGATCGCCGAGATTTGCCACCTCGGACACGTTTCGTTTGACGACCTCAAGCGGTACACGATATGCGATGGCTCTGGTGCCTGGGCTAAGTGGACCTGGTACAGCCGCCGCAATGGTTCCACCTATAAGTACCGAGAGGCCACCATACGTGGGATGTACATTGAATCCGACGAACACAGCATCTTACTTACGACGCTAGGAACCCTCGTGCGGGCCGAGTTGGATTACACTACTTGTTTTCGGATGTTTTCACGGGACCCCCTATTTCGCTCGTCGAAGGGCAAGTGCTTGCAACTAGACCCGCAACCTTGTTCCAAATGCAAGATCATGGTGTGCGAGGTAAATGGTCATCCATTCTGTCAACGTAAGCCAGTAAGTGAACTGACAGTGGCAAAAAGACTTGTCGTCAGGTTGATCGGCCCTTTTGGAATCAAGCTAGGCCAAGAGATCTCGAAACGTACAAGAAAGAAACCCATTTTGCAAGACTTCGGTGCCTCTGTCGGACGTGCAAAGATGTGGTCAATCTACAGCCACAAAAAAGGATCCGGAGATGCAACTGTATGAAAGCTGATCGTTGGATCTGCTTGCGATGTTTCGGAAAAGAGGTCGATAAAGATGGTGGCTACGGTCATTCCTCTGCTTACCGCCTATTCCAGGATCGAGAAGAAGTAGTAAGCTGCTCCGACGCCCCATTAGCGTCCATCGCTAAGTTCAAAATCAAACACAGGACGACCAAATACTAGACGAGCTTTGTGAGTGCGCAGTCTGTGGGGAGAATAATAGGCAGCAACATCAGACGGTATGCAGCTGGTGCTGAAGTCTAGTTTGCGAAGCCTGAAGTGTTGGGTGGCTATACATCGGCCGGCAATGGCGGTCTTGTCAGGTGTCTTCTCATCCAGTTATTCGACATTGCAGCATAGCAGCAGTGTTTCAGCTATCAGGTCCTACACCCTAGAGTTCGACTATGAGGCGTTGACTCTTTCGAATCTCGTTGCCAATGCACATATCGGTGTCAGGGTTGATGAAGTTTGACGTACTACTGACCGAAACACTAGTACGGAACAGGCACTGATGGACACATAACAGAGCCCTTACCCACAGCTACATTCTCCCTGATATTCATTGTTCACACCATCCAATACCCTACGTTCACAACACCATAGATATCTAGGCAATCTCATCATCTATCGAACCTGGTATTACCCCGCTCAATCCTCAGCCCTCTCACTCCACCTCCATCCACCGCCAGCAAAAGTGATAGCAAAATAGCACGCACAGCACCCTCAGCACCCCCAGCACCCTCAGCACCATCACTCTTACTCGTTGGTCCCTGTTCCATCTCTTCAGAATACCATCATATCACTGATAGACCTCTTCGATTCCGATCATAAACTTACCACTCTCTACCCTCCCAACCCTCGCCTAACTTATAACCAAAGGAGGAACAGGAAGAGTAAACAAAGGAGAAAGGAAGAGACATTATTCAGCTAGAAGAAGGGGAAACGAAGAAAAGGATTTAGAAACGTTTGCGGAGAAGATCTTCTTACGCGGATAGTGTCAGTCGGTCAATTGTGAGTGGTGGGGAGAGCGACGAAGGCAGGAGTAGATTAGAAGGGCATGGAAGTGCCGCCTTCACCCACGTCTGGGCTTTAAGGTGAGGGATAGGAGACACATGTACCTCTATACAGTTGATGCTTTCGCCTGAAGGAGACTAAACAGAGTGTGTTATATGCTTGCATTAATCTGAACTACCCGGTCCCCCTAACCGCGCGGCTCCGCTGGTCAATAGTCATGAAGAGCAATCCCGCCCGCACAGAACCTAACCCAAATCTATGAAAGCCCGACGATTTTCCCGTCCCGAGGCATTCACCTTAGCCAGAGTACACAAGGAGAGAACGAAAGTCCAAAGAAAAGTCTCGTCAAAAGTAACCAGAACGGCAACCCCCCTTTCCACTCCAACTAAGCATGAATCATCTGCTGTACGCGCGGGTACACAGTAATCATCCTCTGATAAAGATCCGGATGATACTTCCTCAGACAATCCGGATCCCACGCCATCGCCACGAACAGCGTATCAGCTCCGCTGCCGATAGGCGTCATGAAGATCTGGCAGACCTGCAAGCCGATGAGGAAGGAAAAGGCCAAGACGACGGGCGTGTAGGCGCCGGAACGGTTGTACTCGGGCTTGGTGAACTCGAGGTAGAGGTAGGCGAGGAAGGAGCAGAGGTAGGCGACGAAGGTGGAGCCCATGGTGAGGACGGGCCCGATGAGGCAGTCGTTGACGAGCGCGTCGATGCCGCGGTCTTTCATCATCGTCCACGTGTCCTTGGCGGCGGGGATGTAGGCTTTGCCGTAGAGGGCGATGTAGCTGAAGGCGTACCGGTTTCTGGTAGAAGGAATGTTAGACTGGATGGTTTCGAAGGGCGGGAGTGATTACTTACATGAATTGAACGGCCCAATCTAATAGACCGATTATACAGCCCAAGCAGCAGAAGGCGATGGAGCCGATGATGTTGCCTTGTTGGGCTTCTTGCTGCTGGGCGATGCTGACTCCCTGTCTCAGCATGTTGATGAGGGCGACGACTAGACTGCCGAAGCTGATACTGCCAAAGCTATATGTCATGGCTCGACGGAATGCGCCTCTCGTAGCACCTTTCGGCATTCCCCCGGGCTTTCCCGAGCAGAAGAACCATGTGCCGTAGATTCCGGCTATAGTCGTGTGGATGACATTCTTGATAAATTCGGTGATCCAATAACCCGCAAAGGTGATGAACACTATCAATCCAATGACCTTTGCGCTGGAACAGCCGCCGTGGGAACAAGCAGGATTCGACCCGTGATTGTTGGGTTGGTATTTGACGTAGATTGACACCAAAGTGACGGAAAACCAGGCTCCAAAGGCCAAGGCGGCGAGTCCCCCGAGGGCGCTAACCGTGAAGACGTGACCGTACCCTTTGGCGACATCCATAGTGGTCTGCAGCATGAGGACGGAGAAGGGTATCCTTGGAATCCAGGAAACAAAGCATATGATGGTGAAGATACTGAAGATTGCGAACACGATCGCGGCCGAGTAGTAGTGGCGCAGGAAATAGTAGACCGCAGTTCCAATGCCAATCACGATATTCAGTATGCCCGTGATCCCTATTTTCATCTTATTAGTAGGAGTTATGTAGACTCGAATGACGTTGGACAGTTCCGAACTCACAGATGAACTGTTTTGTAAAGGCACGGGCCATGGTAAAGTAAATCCACGAGGAGACGAAAGCGAGGGCAAGGACGAACGCGAAGAGAACAACGGTATTGGTGTTGAGGGAGAAGTTATTATGATTCCCATATATCCCGCCTCCGTTGTAACCCTTGTTGGAAGCATAGCCCTGTATAGACAGAGCAGAGACGGCGACGAATCCGAGAAAGGTAAGGATCAACTGCAACGGTCAGGTATTAGCAGGTAGACCTCAGGCCTAAGTTCGAGAGCGACGTACCAGTATGCCAGCCCATAGATCGTTGTACTTTGGTCGATCCAGTTTAAAAGTTTGGGCAAACGTCGGCTTGTCCCCCTGCATTGGCGGCGCGCCCTGATAGTTCTGTCCATAAGTCGGCGGCGCTTGTTGATATTTGGCCTCCGGTCCGCCTTGATAGGGAGCTGGATTGCCATTGTTGAAGGCTTGCGGAGGGTACTGCATCGGTTGCTGGCCGTTGCTGTAATTGGTGTCGGCCGCTCCGCCGTGCGGAGGCGCGGCCATCACTGATGGCTGTCGTAAGGATGGGTTTTGAGTCAATAGAATGTTACGGTTGGTGTAAAGTAAAGGAAAGTGACTGACTGAATGAACGTAAGAACAATCCGATAAGATGAACTTTGGTTGGAATTGGGGTTTGGTTGCGCGTGGGAATGAATATAAATAAGTTAGTTAGGTAACTTATGATGCTGTTGTAGTTCGTCCCAGATTGGTTTAGTACGTCTTTCGCTGCCCTGTTTGGGGAACTTGTTGTTGGTTGTTTGCTTAGTCATCTTTCCGCACTTACCTTACGTCACATGGCCATCATGATCGGAGTACTCCGGAGTTATTTCCGTCCTACCTTAAGCCAAAAACTCCAAAGCGATCTCCAACGACGCTCTGCGGGTGAACATATAGACTGCTTCTTGCTCTTACAATAGGGATGGCTAGATTCATAGGTTACATAGGATTCCGACAGCAAGGCTTCTAGAGTCAAAAGTCGTCTACTAGTGCGCTCAAACCAAAGCAACGTTCAAGGGAACCATGCTTGAATCCATTTAGATATGCCCTACACTGCCATCACATCGTTGTAAACGCCAACGACCACTGCTCCTTTTTGAAGTCTGCTATGAAGTAGCAACACTACCAGCCATGATAAACGCTATTTCCATCCAGACTTGGCCGCAACCCACCCCGCAAACGACGACGCCATGCTTCAAATGAACGCCCCTGGCCGAAAACAAAAAGGGTGATGTACGTAGTGAGACTGACAACGAAGGAACAGACGAGTCCGAACCAGCGATCTTGACAGTCTTCCATTTGCTAAAAGCCGTCATCTCACATCAATCTTAGGAAATGTCTTGCGATCCTGGATGTTAACATTGAACTCGAGGATGCCTTCTTCAGTGCCGACGAATCTGCGGTGTTGGATCAGCACTACCCCCACGGCCAACGAAGCTCGAGCATTGGCTTACAGTTGTCTGCCATCCCCACTCCATCCGAGACCCGTCGTCCCGAGACCGACATCGGGATCCTGGTTGCGGTATCGTGCCTGTCTCAACAAACCCACCTCGTAGCTATCCAATCCCTCCCCGCCCCCATCGTATAGTTGACGTATCCTCTGGTTCCTCGTGACCTCCATCCTGGCCCACTGTTGTTGTCTTCGCTCGAAGTTGGCTTCAATGGCCGCTTCGCGCTCCCGTCTGAGGCGAGTGGCCGCATCGGGAAGAGGTCCGGATTGCATCGCCGCTTCGATGGTCAGCCACGGGTCACTGTTCGAAATAGGTGGAGCCGGAGGATTCGAGAGTCGAGATGGAGACACGGTGAGATTGGACGGGCCGGTCCTGGAATCTGAAGGGGATGAAGTGGGTTCGTTGGCGTTGCTGTTCGATATGACGATGGAGCTCCGACGACGGGGTTGATAAGTACGATCGCCAGTACGCGAACGCTCCAGGTTGCGCTCACGAATATAGTCACGTAGCGTCGCGCTGGCTCGCGAGTTGGTGGCTGAAGATGTGGTAGGATGCCCCATTGTGGCCAGGTACTCCTCGTAGGATACATCCTCGGTAAGCAGGCGAGGCCAGCGAGGGGGGGGTATATGGTTGATACTGAAAGGGCTTTGCTGTTGAGCCTCTGCTCTTTCACTCTCATTCATCCGTTCTCGGGAAGTACGTAGAGTGTCTAAGAGCTGTCTTTCTCTGTCGGTGAGGCCTTGTGAGATTGCCTCGGGGTTGCTCGGTCCACGAGCCCTGACTTCACGTTGCAGTCGACGTCGTTCGGCGGAGGCTTCGATATAATCTGCCGCATAATTGACTGCTGCAGCGTCGTCTTGCGCATCTCGTGCTTCTCGATATTGCCGGACGAAGCGAGCCTCAGTGGTCAATGCTCGCAGCTCAGGATGGATGAGGTCATCCGCAAGGTCTGCGATTTCGGCGCGGTCAATTTCCGGGTCGTCGACGTCCAGAGCGATGGTCTGTCTAGACTGAAAAGCATGACGGACATCCGCAACACAAACTCTTCCATGGTCCTCTGCCCAAGCCAGTAAATCCCACGGCGCAGGAGAAAAACTCATGGACCGAGGTGCAATCTGGTCGACCGGTAATCGGGATAACGATCTTGAAGACCGGAAAAGCTTGAATACGGCCTCATCGTCATCCTCGGCGGTCTGTATCAGGCTTGTATCATAAACCGTAATGGTTCCATCCTGCGAGCTAACCGCGCAGATGTGACCGGAGGGCGAGAATGCACTTGTAAAGCACATGCCTTTGTCACCCGAGCCTGTTGCTTGCAGTACCGGATTAGCAACTAGCTGCCACTCGTGGCGTACGAGGAACGAAACATCATCCAGTTGAATCCTTCCCGCTGCCACCCGCCTGTAAAAGTAAGCATGTGGCTCATCGCCAACGGCAACCAGTAAGCTCCCGTCAGGCGAGATGGTGGCGTGGTTCATTGGAAATGGAAAGTGGAGTGTGTCCAGTTCCCGAGACTGCGTTAAGGAGTATATACGGACGGTGTGGTCATTGTTCGTGAAGACCGCAAGTATTTCATCTTGAAGCTCCTTCCCATTACCCCGCAATCGATATATCGTAACAGAATTTACGATTTCTGCTCCCAGCTCCAGCATCTGTACCTCAGCTTTCCTGCCGCTGACCAGATCGGTATCAGACCTACTCCCAGCAAGGAACCGATGCGCCTCGAATCTTGATTGTGGATCAAGGTCTAGAGGTAAGAGTGCATCAACTTCGGCATGACGCCGTGAGGCTCTCGAGCTCGACTCATCCGGCCCTTCGGTCCTGACCTTCACGAGAGCGCATCGTCCTTTGTCACGCCCACCGACCACGATCCAACCGTATGCTGCTGCTAAGCATACCGGTGCCCAAGGTAGTACAGCGATTAGCTCTCGCTTTCTTGTTGCGGTGTGTAAGCAGTAGATGTCCTTATTCGAGGCATAGTAGATGAGACCTGCATCGGTAGTGCTGATATAATTGCGAAGTTGGAAGTGTCTGGAGATAGTGGAGACGATGAGCAAATCCTAAACAGTGATGTGGCGAGGGCTGGCTCACTGTGATGGTATCTTGATAGGGTAGAATGTTCGCTTTGCGGGCAGGATAAGAGACTCCGTTGCGTGACACCTTCGAAACGTTAATATATATGAAAGTAGGATATCAGAATCATGACGCACAAGGTCTCCTCAACGGTCATGTTGCTTTGCTGGGCCTCTTCATTTATCAAATCATCAATCACAGCTGTTCCGTTGGTGTGTTCGCTGCTCCGCCCTTAGACCGAGCTTCGAGGTACGGCGTCATGGCCTCATCTTGATTCGAGATATAAGTATTACATAATCATTCGCTAAAAAGGGTTATATATTAATATTACGCCTCATTTTCTCACCGAGGGTAATGTTGCAAAGTGGAAAACCGTCTGATCATTACTGCGGACCGGGCTTCGAGAGCTCTATCTACCACGTGAAATTCGTTGGACCGGTGTTCGAGACACCCTAAGGCAAGTTGATATGTAGGTTTATCTACATATCAGCTCGAGTCCTTTTGCCAAATTCTAGATCATCTATTATTTTTATTTTGAGTTCTTTTGTGTGCTTGGTGTCGGAGGATTTTTGGAGCATTTCATTCAGGGTAAGTTGAGCATGTTGGTGTCGTACGGCAAAAATATTACCTAATCTGAGCGGCTCGCACCGGAACTTCCCGCTTCTACTATCTTCGACGCTAAATTTTGTTCTTGACTTCATCTACAATTTCTACCTCCGACTCTTCACAGTCTTCTAGTCGCCCCTTCTGACGCCCCGAATAACTGTGCTGTTGTAGCATTATACCTCCTTCTCTTCTACTAATACATCATACAAAGATGCTGCCCTCCAGATTATCAAGATCGGTAGGCTCAACTCACCTGAACTGAATGCGTTCTCATCTGACGACTGATGCCACAGCTCCCGCGGGCGACCTCCGCCTTCTCGCGCTTTCATGCGATCCGTTCACCCCTTGGCTCATCTTTCGCGCGGTACAATTCAACTGGCGGCGAGGAGAAAGTCAAAGGGCAGGTAATCGGTATCGACTTGGGTAAGTTGCTCGCCAGCAGCTCTCGTCCAGAGCCTGAAGCCTGTAACCTGGAGCGTTCACTGACATATTGGTAATATAGGTACCACAAACTCTGCGGTTGCAGTAATGGAAGGCAAAACGCCGCGGATCATTGAAAACGCGGAAGGTATGTCGCAGTGGCAAGTCCTACTATTGAAACCGGACTAACAACGATATTCTGCAGGTGCACGAACGACACCATCAGTCGTGGCCTTTGCGGCAGACGGCGAGCGATTAGTTGGTATCTCTGCGAAACGGCAGGCTGTCGTGAACCCTGAGAACACCCTCTTTGCCACCAAACGACTCATCGGTCGGAAATTTTCTGACGCTGAAGTCCAACGGGATATCAAGGAGGTCCCTTACAAGATCGTGCAGCATTCGAACGGTGATGCGTGGGTTGAGGCTCGGGGCCAGAAATACTCGCCATCGCAAGTCGGCGGTTTCGTACTTCAGAAGATGAAGGAGACTGCCGAGGCTCATTTGAACAAGAACATCAAAAACGGTGTTGTCACTGTACCGGCCTACTTTAACGACTCGCAGCGGCAAGCAACGAAAGATGCTGGACAGATTGCCGGTTTGAACGTTTTACGTGTTGTTAACGAGCCTACCGCTGCAGCTCTGGCTTACGGTCTGGAGAAGGAGCAGGATCGTGTGATTGCAGTATACGATCTTGGTGGAGGCACCTTCGATATCTCGATTCTCGAAATTCAAAAGGGTGTCTTCGAGGTCAAATCCACCAATGGTGACACACATCTAGGTGGTGAGGACTTCGACATCACCCTTGTCCGCCACCTCGTCCAGCAGTTCAAGAAGGAGTCTGGCATCGATCTGTCAAATGACAGGATGGCAATTCAAAGAATCCGTGAAGCCGCCGAGAAGGCTAAAATCGAACTCTCATCTTCCCTTCAGACAGACATAAACCTGCCATTCATCACAGCGGATGCGTCTGGCCCCAAGCACATCAACTCCAAGCTTTCGCGGGCACAGCTCGAGAAACTGGTTGAACCCCTAATAACCCGGACAGTCGACCCGGTGCGGAAGGCATTGAAAGACGCCAACCTCCAGGCAAAGGACATTCAAGAAGTTATCTTGGTAGGTGGTATGACCCGCATGCCGAAAGTCACCGAGTCAGTCAAGAGCATCTTCGGCCGCGATCCGGCTAAATCGGTCAACCCAGACGAGGCCGTTGCCATGGGTGCGGCAATTCAGGGTGCTGTCCTCGCTGGCGAGGTCATGGATGTTCTTCTCCTCGACGTTACCCCTCTCTCCCTCGGTATCGAGACTCTCGGCGGTGTCTTTACCCGCCTGATCAACCGAAATACAACCATACCTACCAAGAAGTCGCAGATCTTCTCCACGGCGGCAGACTTCCAGACTGCTGTCGAGATCAAAGTATACCAAGGAGAGCGTGAACTCGTCCGAGACAACAAGTTACTCGGTAACTTCCAGCTCGTCGGGATTCCACCCGCTCACCGCGGCGTTCCGCAAGTTGAGGTTACCTTCGATATCGACGCCGATTCCATCGTCCACGTCCACGCCAAGGACAAGTCAACCAACAAGGACCAGTCGATCACCATCGCCTCCGGTTCAGGCCTCTCCGATGCTGAAATCCAGGGCATGGTGAACGACGCCGAGAAATACGGAGAGCAGGATAAGGAGCGCAAGGCCGCGATCGAAGCCGCCAACCGCGCCGACAGCGTCCTCAACGACACCGAGAAAGCTCTCAAGGAGTTCCAGGACCGATTAGACAAGACCGAGAGCCAACAGATCCAAGACAAGATCACGACGCTGAGAGAATTCGTGGCCAAGAACCAGACCGGAGAAGGCACCGCTACAGCGGCCGAGCTGAAGGAGAAGACGGACGAGCTCCAGATGGCGAGTCTGAACTTGTTCGACAAGATGCACAAGGCGAGAGCGGACGAGCAGACACCACCGTCGGGAAGTGCGGGCGAGACACCGAACGAGGGTGCTGATGGAGAGAAGAAGCCATGAGTGTGAAGGGAACGATGAATCTCTTTCGATATCTCTGGGCCTCCTTTTGTAATAGACCTTGTTTTTTGCTCTCCTCCATCTCTGCATCTCGTGCCTGTACAGTCCATATCCCTTCCTCATAATCCGGTGTTCTTCTGTCCGCTGTGGCCCGGCATCCGTTTCTCCCCGCTGTCTTCTTGAAGCTTTTGACATGAGAAGGCGTGTGCCTTACAAGACACCATTGAGCGATGTCTTCCTCTTGCTCCTTCCATACCACTCAAACCCCTCTTTCCTCCATCTCTTTTCTTCTCTTCTCTTCTTTCTGTAATTATATAGGATCTGTCCCGACGGAGTGAGTGGAGTGAGTGAGTTAAAAAAATAAAAGTGGCACATTCCCCTCTCAATATCAAACCACAACCGTCGCAGTGTGTTCTCGGGTGATTGACGCCTCTGCCCCTTTGCAAAAACCCAATGGGCACGGGCAGGCCCTCGTTCTCTACACTGTGCATTCTGTCTTGACCGTCTACATCCGCACCGCCCCCTCCCTCCGCGACCGAAGGGAAACCTAACACAACCCAACCCACCTCGCCCAATCGGACCCACAACTTCCTCACTCACTTACTCACTCGTATCCGCCCCGTCCTCGCTCTCGCTCTCCCTCTCCCTCACCTACCTCCCTACCTCCCTACCTACTTCATCTAGATGGAGACTTGTACGCAGCCTTCCCGTCCAGGTGTCCGCGCACGCCGACGGATCGGATCGGATACTTGGACTTACCTGGGCACGGAAGTCACGTCTTCTGTTTTGTCGGACGGAACGGACCGGGCTGACGGACTGGACGGGGCTCTTGGAGGGAGAGATGGAGACGTGCGTTGTTGCGGGTGGGAGGGAGGTGGAGATGGAGATGGAGTGGTGGGTTGCTTCGCGTGGCTTTTCTGCTGGGGTCCTGGGATATGGAATGGATTGGATGGATGGATAGGTGGATGGGTGCATGGGTGCATGGATGGAGGGATGGGTGCATGGGTGGGTGGAGGAGTGATACGTACGACAAATTGTGAAAGGAAGGGCGTAGGAAGGGGGTGCGTGATGGATGCTGGATGATAGACGCTGGATGCTGGATGCTAGAGGATAGATGCCGCGCATGGAAATGAGGATGTGCGGCAGACGACATGCATAGTTTGAGGGCGAGAGAAGTGCTTGGGGGTTAGTGAGGGCGAAAAGAAGTGCTGGGGCAAAGTGGAGAGTGGGGCGTGAGGTAGGAGGGATAGGGATGGCGAGAGGGTGTCAGAAAGATGGAGGAAGAGAGGTGGACGGGGAGGTGGACGGGGAGAGGGGACGGGTTGTGAGAGACTGATTGGGAACAACGGACAGGTAGAGAGAGAGAGAGTGTGTGTGTGTGTGTGGGTGGTGTTCGTCGCTGTGGTGGGTTAGGGGACGTTTGATGGGACGGAAGGTTTGGTCAGGTGGAGGGAAAGAAGGTTCGGTTGAGTGGAGGGAAGGAAGGAAGGTAATGAACGAGATGGTGTCAGATTAGGTCTTTCGTTCTTCTATCAATGTTGATCGTGTTGCACCGGAGTAGAGATGACAAGTTTGTTGACATGGTCGGTCACATACCTAGACTGAGCGCATAGTCAACACTCAAAGTCCAGATTGGTAACTTGAGTCATAAGAGGCCAGCAGCCATAAGCAAGTTACCAGACCAACAGTGCGACTCAGTGTTGAGCTTGTAATGGGAAGCTCGACGTTGAATTAGACAACTGAACATCCCTGGCTCGACTAAAAGAAGACTTTGACCACGCCCCGCGTGTCCCTGTCCCTGTCCTCCTCTTTCCATCCGTTCCTATCCTTTCCTTTCCTTCTAGCAATGGGCTGTCGGTGTCTTTTTTCTAGTTCCCTATCCTGTCCAGTCTCCTGCCGAACCCTAATAGCGCCATAAACATGAATGATACCATTTCCGATTCCGATTCCGATTCCCATGCTCTGTGCCGATGCCCATCCCATTGCCCGATGCCTATCCTGACGCTAGTTTCGAAAAGTCTCAAAGCCCATGATCATGGTTCCCGTGAGTCCGTAGCCTGCCTTCCCGTCCGCGCCGTCGCTCAAATGAAGCATTCCAAGTACTGATGACCAAATTAAGAAGGAAGAAAGAAAGTAGGAGAGTAGAGACGCAAAGGCGAAAAAGAAATCTATGACGGTTGCCGAGCACGAAGAAGGCAATGAACAACTGTCGATCGTTCCCACACCAGTGCCGGAATTCCAAGTTTCCATCTGAAGATGCGGGGAAAAACCGGAGTCCTTCAGCCTACAAGTTCAGACTGAAAACCAAGAAATCCACAATAGCAGAAGATGGTCCTGTGACTAGGTAAGAGCTGTGCATCTTGCCACCTCTTGCGCACTTGTAACCTGGAAATTCATGATGGCCGTGTAAGTCTTCGACGACGACAAAGAAAATAGATAGAAGTGGCTTCCTCGCCAGAGGCTCTGCAGCGTTAGGCAACATTACTGCCTACCTACTACATGTCGATATAGTAAGCGTGATGCTACAAAGTCGGCATTTCGTAATACATGGTTCGACTGCTGTTGAGCTGTTGAAATTTCCCACATCGACTGCCGGTTCCGGCAGGATCGTTGTACCAGGGGTTAGTCAATGGTGGAGGATAGGCGCCATTATGAGACTGATGATGTTCATCCTTGACAGAACTTCTTGGGTCGTGAGTCTTCGTCATATATCCGAACGGCGCGTCAAGACGTGGAGCAGGATGTTGATGATCGTACCTGTGGGGTGCGGAAGTGGGAAGACTGAGAGACGGCAAGTGCGTTCGCACGCCATGATTCGCAATGGAGGAGCCATCATACATTGGCGAAGTATAACACTTATATCTGGAGTAGTCCTCAACCGGACAGCCTTCTTCGGTCGTGAGTGCTTGATCTGCCGGATGGTCGGTTGTTGATGGCCCACCATACGATGATGAGGAGGAGGAGGATGAGGGAAAGGATGCGCTACCGGACGGTGAGTTGCTGTAGGACATGTGATGAGACTGGTAACCACCTCCCCCACGGAGGGTGTTGCTGTTGTAAGTGAGACTTGGCAATCCGGTGCGTGCGCCTGAACTCGATCCAGCAGATCCGAGGTTCATGGAACTTCCACCGCTCTCACTACTGTCGCCACCGCCTGAAGGGCCGCCAGGTCCACTTGACGCCGAGCTTCCTCTGCGTTCGTCAGAATAGTGTCCAGGGCTTCTTCCTCGGACAACCATAGGCGCGGATATTCTCGTGGCCACTTTGACCCATCGGACATCGTTTGATCCAACATTGCCGTCTAGGATGCCAGCGTAGAGTTCAGCAACAAGGTTGTAATATTGCTGTGCCGCCCTCCGCTTGCCGTTATTTGCCGTTGCGTGTTTGAACTGGATCCGATCAAAGTTGGCCACCGTCTGATCCTGCGATGAGCTCGCGCTCGGTGTAGAATGCGACTGGTCATATTCAGTGCCTGATAGGTGCGACCCTGTACCCGGTAGCGGCATACCGAGAGCGCTAGGGCCCGATGCGGGCCCGGACAGCACGCCGAGCGACCCAGTGGAGTGCGGGAGTAGCTTGATCTTATCGGGACTATTCTTCGCACCAGTATCGCGCTTGGGAGTGTATTGAACCAGCTCCACGGGCTTTCCGCCTTCACCGTCGACGACGGCGGATATGGATATGGCAAACGCCTGAATGGTCTCGGGATTGGAACTCGGTCGATGCAGGTACAACGGCTGAGAGTCGAGATAGGGAGGTTTCAGGGTGTAGGAGCAAGCGATCGAGAAGTAATTACGGCGGTAACAGGTCCAGTCCTGATCGGCTTTGAAAAAGCCCTTGTCGATGCGCGCTTGGATGTCTGGATGAACCGGCTGACGGTCAGCTGTAGTGATAGGGTAGAGGCATTTCGTTTTCTCAAAGGGAGGAATGTTTCCAGCGTCGAAGGAAAACCGTGTCGCGGCGTCCAGTTGCATCGCGTTGCCTGTGTTGCTGAAGACGGTGTTGGGTGATGGAGTGAAGATACCGGCGGATGGATCGCTGTGCTTAGGAGTCGCAGCCATGGGCGGGCGGATCGATCGACACATCAAATCGGGACCGTTGCGTGGTGGAAAGGTGTGTCGGTTCATGTAAGGTGTGGCAGTCGTGTAATTGTCTCTCGCGGTCGCGCTCAACGATGGTGACACAGAGCTTGGGTTCCCGGGCGAGCGTGAGGGTGGCGGCATACCCGAGGACGAATGACTAGGTCTCGAGGTGAACGGTCAGACTCTGGGCGGTTCATGGACACAAACAAAAAGTTGCTTCAGAACAGAGGACTGCGCGACAGAGACACACATTGATGGCATCCTGGGCCTAATCTCGGACATGTTCGTCCCCAGGCTAGCCGTCGGCGCGTACAGGGAGGTCGTCGGTGAATAGGTCGCGGTACTACTCAGATCGGTCTGATAGATATTCGTGAGTGGGGAGAATGCGAAGGACGAAACGGCCGAGCTTGGACTGGTCGAAACCGAACCACGGCTCGAGTTCACCGGACTCATGGAAAAGCCAGATCCAGTCTGGAAACTGATGTCTCATTATCACGCCAAATCAGCCAACTTATGCAGGTTCAGCGGTAACGTAGATGTCAAAACATGGTGGAAGATTTGTCCCAGTGCAACACCAGCGCGGCTGGACCGCAGCTAATGCATGGCTAGAAAATGATATGGCTAGGGTTGTCGTGTGATCAGAGGGAGGAGCCACGCAGGTGGTTACGATAGGCTTTGTGTCGAGGGCAGATGTTGTGTAATCCATCTTGTTGGGTCCGAAAATGAGGGAGCAGCAACGCAGATCCCGCAGCACGGTTTCTGATGGGGGGGTGAGAGATATCGGTAGGGAGACAGATGGGGCCGAAGCGAGCAAAGAAGAGCGGAAGACGAAACGAAGAAGGTGCGTGCATCATTCCAAGCCATAACGAAAGCGGTACTTACGGCACATCCTGCACTGCAGGGTAGTGTGTTTGCGTAATAAAACGGAGACTGTCGGTGGCAGGTAATAATGGAAGCGGGTGGGCCGATGACTGGCCCAGAGAGCCGTCACGACTTTGTTGCTCCGCCCCACTTCCATTGGCGAATGAGGTTTGACTCGAGAAGTGTCGGACTTGGTCGATACAATCGCTCTCGGCTGATAAAGGATATCCGAAATCCAAAGAGTCGTGGGAAAGCGCTGTTGACGAACGCATCAGCACAGCCAACAGAACATCCCGGATGTCTTACGGCAGTCCCAAAATAGGAGCCAAAGAAAGGAAAGCCCACACCGTGGGAGCGAACACGAACTCGACATGAACTATGCCGGTTGGAACTTGGGAAATGTCTCTCCAACCCGGGGATAAGCGGACGCTCCACGGACATGAGTATAAATCGGGTGTACAAAGCAAAGTAAAGAACATTGCAGGGACCAATGATGATGCGCAGTGTGGAGGCAATGACCCTGCTGAAACTCAAAAACTCCAGGGGCATGAGTTTCTACGAGATGAACCCCAAGCGTCGCACTTCGTTAGGAAGAATAACATGTAGAGCCAAACTCAACAAACACTTTAGGCTGTGCTGTTGATGCCCCCATCCAAGAGGGGGGATGCGCGCTTACTGTGATGCATTTGATGAGCAACCATCAGTAGCTGATTCAACGAGTTTTTAAACCCCGTCGCACGATATACTGTTTCCTTCCTGCTTTCCTTCGGAAACAGGATACCGAAGATGGAAACGTTTCCCGAATGTCGAGAACCGACCTCACTGAGGCGGCTATTGACGCTGGCGATTACTATTATTATTGTTATTATTAATCTCGAGATCTCGAAGCTGTCCACTCGGCGGTCGCGCGATTAATCTGCCGCGAGAGTTTGTAACGCTTCGCGGGAACGGGATAGCCGTCCGCCCGTCAGTGAACTAGCGTTATGCTTCGTCCGTTCGTTTGTGGGCTGGATCGAGAACGGATATGACTTGCGCCGGGAGCGAGATCCCCTTCGGTCGAAACTAGGGATGTTCAGGCAAGGAGGTAACAGCGGCCCCCACTAAGCCTGGTGGACACATCGACCAACGGGACAAGCTGTGTTGAACAAGACCGTTGTCAGCATTTATTTATAAGCAGACTAATCAAACAGGGAAGAAGAAGCCTTACAAGTGGTGTGGTAAGCTTGACTCAACAACGCGCAGCGACGAAGATGGGGCGGGCAACGTCAGATTGTGAAGCCGTCGGCGAAGGCGCCTGGGGATATTCCTAGCAAAGTGTCAGCAACAACTCGTCTCCGGTGTAGGGACGAATCAGCGGTGGGGATACTTTGCCGCTGGCGTTATGAATGGCTCGGGGTGACCAGGGTGCTGCAGGGCCCTTGAAGAAGGCGATCAATTGCCTTGCGGCTAGAGCTGGGGAGATCCTCGGGGGAACCTTGGCGTACTCGGCTGAGGAGCTGACGAATGGCGGACGATTTGCTTGGGTGCAAACCTGGGTCCTGGAAAACGGTGCGGGAACTGCTCTGACGAATAGCGGTGATGGCTTCGCCCACCGGCGAAAGTGTCCTGATCTTTGGCCGACGTTCCAGTGTCTGATAAAATTTGGGAGTCAGACTCTGAAGGGTATCGTGGTGTAGTTATAGATATGCAATATGGTTATAATCTTTTTATAAATACCGCTCCAAACGTTTCCTTCGCACACTTTTGGGGCTGGGGACGTCAGCTGCACTGACGTGGGGTTGTGTCTGCGGGCCTCGCTGTCGATATTTCCTGCAACTGTAACCTGTCGAGGACACCATAAAATGGATATGGTATGGACTCTGATCCAAGACTTTTGAGTTCGGCTTTAGCTTGATATTGCTATCAGATTGTGTCTTTGGCGACGATGAGACCAATGATGGATTCGGCAGTGGGTCCAGAGAGATGGGATTGCCGGCACCTGGGTTTGCCCTGAGAGTTTCGCGGAAGGGGATCAACGGCCGTTGATATCTACCCCATTTCCAGTCTGGCGGATAGATGTGCTTAGGCCGCTTTGCAGGTTAGAGTGCGCCATACGACGGCAGTGGAGGTCGAGCATAGTGCCCTCCATCACGACGTGCCGAGATGGCGCATATTGGCCGAAGACGTCCTGGATTGATTCGAGTCTGGCAACGTCACCGCTGCCGAGAGTCCTGCTCGTGTTGAGCATGTCAGACAGAGCTATTCCTGCCGGCAAGCCTGCGACGGATAGCTGCAGGAGCCAGATTGCCTAATCTGTTCAGGCGATCCACCGGCCTGAGATTGGCTGAATCCAGGAACACGCCTTTCAGCCTGTCACTCTCCCTGCGCTTCCAGAAGTCACCGGCTACGAGGGCTCCATGACTCGAACCAGGTCCGGGTCCGTCCCGGCCACTTTGGGCCAGGGAGCTGCAACGTGAACTACATCCAGTGCAAAAGGGAAAGGGAAAGCCAATCATTCCTCCAGCACTTCCAGCCAGCTTTGTGTGCTGGGCAGTGAGAGAATTGGAACATGAAAAATAGATAGTGATCTCGAATAATGCAGGAACACGATCCAAGCGGTGGGGTCCTGGTCATGGTCCGGACCGGACCGGACCGCTACAGCATCAGCATCAGCATCAGCATCAGCATCAGCATCAGCATCAGTGTCAGCTTGAGCGCATCAGCTCAGAAAGACTACCTTAAGGTACCTAGGTATCTAGCGACCAGACAAAATGACACCGTACCATCGAGCCAGTTCTGGTTGATAATGCTCAGTGGTCAGCGAAGTCGATACCTTACCAGGTAGGTAAGGTAGGTAAGGCAGCGAATGAATGGTACGAAGGTTTATGCTCGGCGATCAAGACTCAGTAGGTAGGTATTCGGGTGACAAATGATCCGGTCAATCATCAGTCAATCAGTCAATCAGTCAAGCAATCAATTGATCGATCAATCACCATCATCATCACCCTGAATATCATCATCATCCGTCTCGAGCCCAGATGAGGCGCGCATTAGCTTTCGCATGAGCAATCAATACCTTAAGGTACCTATCGGCTTCTCAGGAGTGCATCTAAGATGCAGAATAACCATGCAGGTAACGTTAAGGTTGTTAGAGTGAGTGAGTACCTAAGGTACGGAGTACACGTCGCGCTTTCATGAGGTTTAATTACCTACCTTACCTAGTAGGTACAGGTAGGTCGACTAGAGCATATATCTTCAATATCTTCAAGGTGTTGTACCTCCCTTACCTCCCTTACCTCCATTATGCCTTCACTACTTCGTACAGCGTTGACGAGAAAGGGGAAGAGGAAGGGGGAGTGGAGCCTGAAAGCCATGGCTACCTCATTAGTAATTTAGTATAGGTTATGCTAATCAAGCTGCATGTGCTGCATGTGCCGCATGATATATAGGTACCCTAAGGTATTAATATTGATGACTTGACATTCCAGCCTTTCACTTAAACCTCTAGCGGTTGTTGATCTGATCAGAGGTTTGAGGTCAAGGTTGATATGTTGATGTTGATATTGATACCCACACATACAGGTTTGTATTTGACCGTATCTGTGTCAGCTACTTCGTATCTTACCTTGCACTTCAGGTACCTGGAAGGAGCGGGAAAGGCATGCAGGTACAAATACCTTACCTGCCTTGGGTAGAATACCGAGGCTGTATTTTGTCTTACTTCGCTCCTACATACCTTTCCGTACCAATCTTTAGGTTATAGAATTAGGGTAAGATAAAAATGATATAAATAAATATAAATAAATGTAAATAAATGTAAATAAATATATATCCATATTGTTATATAGTTATTGTTAGCGACGACCATCTTCCAATCCCTACCTGTCGTCGATCATACCTCAAGGATAAGTATACCCGATGCCTGCATGCACATATTGTTCTCGGACTTAAGGTGTACACTCACTACAAGCAGCAACCGCCTTGATCTCTTCCCCACGACCAACATTGAGACTTCGGATCTGACCCGAAGCCCGTCAGTCGTCAATTTCATTGAGTGGAAGTGCTTGCCAGGGCATCCACTCTGTAAGCCACTCGCCACTCGATAACGATGTTGATGACGAGAATGATGAGGTAAAAACAATGAAAGACCAAGGTACTCCGCTACATCTTTTCACAGCTAGAACCTAACCAATGCCCAGTCTACCGGGTACCGTTGAGCCTCTGAGTTATCTTTTCATCTCAGCTCGGCGCACTCGACTCAGCCTACTTCTCGATTGGCAGAGCAGCAGAGGGCTTTGTAACGTACCTTACCGTCCTTTCAATCTATCGCCGAACACATCTATTAGAGTAAGTTACATGGGGGTCGAGTCGAGGGAAAAGCCCATGTGTGGTGGGACGGGAACAGTTGCCCTATCTCTTCCCTGCCTTTTCCTCTCATCCTGTTTCTCCCTCGCATGATGCTAGCTCCGGTGCTCCAGGGATGCCTTATGCATGCAGGTCGTGCAGTCCCTAGGGAGTCTTTACCTATTATGCAGACATGTCGCGCATGACATGGGAAACCGTGCGCTAGACCCTAAGGCACGCACCCAAAATCCTTTACGAGGCATCCATACAGTACCCAGCACACACACATACCTTGCTCATCTTTCGCATCCCGTGGCGGATGCGCCTACAGCTTCCGTAACACATATCGATGTCTCTCTTCCAGCAGGCATCACCATTGCGTCGCATACTGTGCTGTGTATGTTCCGAAAGAGATATTTTTGGCTAAAGTCGATGCAAGACGCAATCCATTGTCCGATCATGTCCTTGGATCTGCGCGCAGTTTACGTGTCCTTGAAGATTCCAAGAATACTCCTTTTTGAATTCGAGACAGCTTTGCAGCTCGATCTTCAGCACAGGCGATTAGTCGAATCAGAGTCTACCGGGTTGCTAGAGTCAGAGGCCAACGGACAGGGGCAATAAATAATACTCGCTGATCGTCCCGGGCACATCTCCAATACCCCTAGCACTCTAGCGTGTACCCCAAGACTTATTTCAAGGTACGGAGAATGACTTCCATATCATGCCTCATGGCTAAAAGACACATCTACGTGTTCAATTCTGCAGACCTCTAGCATTCTTCCCCACTCAGTGGCATTAGTCACAAGAGGACGATCCTTGATCAAGCCTCAAAATCTTACCCCTGAGTCCGTTATGCGCGATATCGGACCTTGGTTGGGAAGAGTCCCGAGGACGTTGAGCATATCAACAACCTCCCTTTCTCTTGCTCTAAATTTGCTGCTGCACTTGGCAAAGCTCTATGGCGCTCGACATACGGATAGTGGCAGCAAAACAACCCAGGGCTGTGACAGTTCATCGCATCTGGCTGACACTGAGGACCCCTCCGTCCCGTTCTTTTATGCCAAGTAGTAAGTGTGCTGGGGGCGTCAGTTTCGGGAACTACATCCCAAGCAGGAGGTCGAGTCCACGTTCTCCTGCAGCTATCCGCTATCTGAGACAGACACGACCACCCACGATGAAGCCGGATGCCTCGCTATCACGGCAGAATCACTCCAGGCCTATCATTCGCTAAAGGCTATCAATAGTCTCCCCGGACCGCGTAGTGCTTGCAGGCCGAATCAAAGCCTATTGTTCGTATCTGGCGGGAAGGACATCTCTTGTACCTCTCATGCTTCGACCAACTGTGTTTCTACTCTGACTGCTATTGCGGGCTCGCTTTGCTGAAGGCATTCAATACCCTTCTAGCAACCGCCAAGGCAGCAACCACCTTATGGCCTGGCCTGCCGGCATTTTGAAGTCGTTGCTCTCATCTCAGCAACGATACATTGATGTCTCAATATCTTCTTACTTGTTCGGATGTGTCATACTTATTTCATCCTATCTAATCGATAATGTAAGATACCAATGCAGCTAAGATGACCCGCCATGGCAGGGCCCCTGGACTCGCGGTTTCAAGACACCGCAGCAAAGCACACCTTTCAGTCACATAGCAACAAGTAGCGGGTGACAGTCCGAGGTAGGGGTACGTACGAACGGTCCTTTGGGTCCGTGATGGAAGATAGGCCACTGGCACTACCTTCAAACAGATACGGAGGGGGCCGGATGGGCCGAAGAGAGCCTTGTCGATGGGTAGTTACCATTACCATCAGCACTGTCAATGCCCATTGTCAGTACATGACAATGGAACTGGATTAAGATTTGCCTTGGAGGACACGGAAAGACGCATCTAGGGCACTGTATTCGATGTGACGTTACCTTTTCTCACGGCTGTCTGCTTCTACCAACGGGATGAATGACAGGAGTTCGCAGGAACTCTGTGATCCCGATCACCCAGCCATCGTTTCAAGTTTTTGCTTCCGCCTTCTCTTTCGCCCTTGCACATTTAGCGCTCGAACTCATCAAGTTCTGAACCTCTCAGCTGATCAACAAACCACTTACATCTCTCCCAGCCACTATATGTACGTCTGCACGGCTTTTTCATCACAGATCCGAAAACCGGAGATGCAACCTACTTCAGACGTTTGTACAAGCCCTATTACATGCACTAACGGAGCGTACTTGACAGAGCACACATGTAACCTCACGACAGTCGGCCTCGATCAGGACGATTCTTGTCATCTGTTTGCGATCTTCCTCCTCTATTCTCCGCGGCCGGTTCTCTGTGCTTGATGAGTGGGCGAGGCCGACAGGTCCGTGCTAAGCTCGAGTATCGGCCGGCAGCGAACGCTCGACTCTTCATTTTGCCCAGAAAACTGGAAGAACAATCCGACGGGCTGTACTGAAGATCGACGGAGGCTGCAGATTTCTCCGCAATCCTACGCGGCGCAGTGGACATCTCCCGTCCCGTCCCGAATGTGAAAGAATAAGCACGACCAGGTAGCCGACGCCCGATCGAAGCAGTTTCCTTCCAGCTAACGGCAACATGACCGCGTCACCGAACATGGATTCGAATCCTCTCCCAGATCTGTCCCACTCGCCACCGTGTATACGCCACTGCAACGCACACCTTTCCCGATCCCCCTGCGAGCAGAAGCTGACATCAACACTTCACAACGCACAACGCACGTCGCTCGACGACCACGCATCCACGCACCCGTCCGACCCTCAGCATTGAAGGCGGAGGACCGCTCAACTCTCTGTACACCATACACCATTACCTTCACCTTCACCAGCACAAGGGGCCAGTGCAGTCCCACAGGGCACGACTTGCTACCCAGACCACCCGATCGCGAGCAATTGAAGCCCACTCAAACCCACATCTCCCGTCAACCCTGAAAAAGTGGACTGCCCTTCCTCCCGTCCGACTCTCGTCCCCCGCATCATCACACGACCGACTGACCAACTGGTCGTTCCTGATCTTACAGCCGGTGGAAACGGGATGGCAAACTGACGTGCCAGACTGCCTGCTCGAACCCTCCTCCTACCACTTCCCACATCTCCACCAACCGCCCGACGCACGGTGCTCTCTGAACCTATTGACGATATAGCGCGAGAGAGGAAAGGTCTTTGTTTATCTACCTGCCCTACATCTACCTGCCAGCCCACCTGCCCACCTCCCTCCCCACACCCACCGCCAGTCTGATCGATCCACACACTAAACTCACCACACTCGAACCAAGCGCTCAATCCACGCTCCGTCCGACGCACATCTCCTCTACGTGCCTCCAGCACGGTAAGCCCTCTCTCCCTCATGCGCTGCGTATAGACCGGTTCGAAGACGGTAAACGACCTTCTGTCGTTCGAAATGAGCATCTGCTGAGTGTGCGTCGTTCGACACCGGACATCTCTTCGTAGACGGAAGGAGGGATTGAGGGGAGTGGCGTGCATCAGGCGTGTTTTGAAGACCCACGTCCTATACTGAACTAGGGAGAATCTACATGTTTTCTTCGATGTGTGTAGATATGGCGGGGGTGAGTACGAGGATTTCACACGCCTAGGACCTTTTATCCGTTCACTACTCCGTGGTTATGCGTAGGTGTAGATATGGGAAGACTGAGCATTGCCATCCCAGTGTCCTGTGTTAAATCCCATGGTGTGGTGGGGAGCTGGGAACAGGAGTAGAGAGATTGGTGCGAGAGGTTGACCGCCGCTCGTGCTGGGGACTGGTCGGGATCCCAGGGCGACGGCGGTGAGCGTTGGTAGGATTGTACGGTCTGGTATACCTGGCGATGCGTAGACGGAAACCGACAACGAGAGACGATCAACACTTTTGATACCATTCCTTCAGATCATCACAACTCCTCTATACCGTACACAAAAGCCCACGTCCACTCTTCCCAGCCTCACTCACAACCCTAACCCCACCTAACCCTCATACTCCAACCGCCCCAACTTCTCCCTCAACACCTCCATCCCCAACCTCCACAAACTCTCCCCCAACCCCTCATCCTCCGCCTGACTACTAACACTACTAACCTTCCGATCCGGCACAATATACTGCCCCACAATCCCCTCCTTGACCACATCCTCCCCCGTAGCCGCAAACAGCGCCGGCCGACACCCCTGCTGCACCGGATCGGCCATAAACGGCCTCGACACCGCCGTCAACACGGTCCCCACGACCCCATACGCGTCCTCGGCCTGCTTCTGCTGGTCCGTACTGACCGCCCCCGGGTGCGTGGCGTTGGCATACAGCAGGCCGTCCTTGCCCTTGTGCGCGACGAAGCCGAGCCGCGCGTCGCCGGCGGTCTGGCGGCGCACGAGGGCGCGGATGAAGAGGATCTGAGCCAGTTTGGAGCGGTTGTAGAGGTAGGCCGGGCCGATGTCGGTGTTTATTTCGGAGAGCGAGGTGAAGGTTATGGAGGAGGGGGCGGCGCGGTGCAGGTCGGAGGATTGCCAGACCAGGCGGGAGTGGGGGGTTGCGAGGAGGTTGGGGAGGAGGGTGAGGGTTAGGTGCATTTGGGAGAAGAGGTTGACTTGCATGTGCGAGTCTGTGCGGTGGTTAGTGGGGGTGGGAGGGGAGGGGAGGGGGTC
>JAABUY010000488.1_pt1 | contig 67997 bp, 69 predicted proteins | sample 5560271 | NCBI WGS metagenome assembly JAABUY01 (sample SAMN10711886, study PRJNA513374) | rock metagenome | isolation source: Antarctica rocks | place: Antarctica: Victoria Land, University Valley | reverse complement strand
TGCACCGCGGAAACTGCGGTGATCAGCCGTTGCGACCGCTACAAGCGATTGCTGGGCCGTTAGCGGCCATGATTTCCAACCGGGTTGCGCGACATCGCCCGAACCTCACTCCGACAGGCTGCTAGTGGCGCTGACCGCCGACCTGGCCTTCGAGACCGACGCCTTCGGGCGTTTCGTGTTCATCAGCCCCGATCCCGCGCTGGGCTGGGGCGCCGAGGCGCTGCTGGGGATGCTGACCGGCACGCTGCTGACGCCGCCCGGAGCGTCCGGCACCCAGTTCGACCCGTTTCGCGTCAGCGCGCCGATCCGCGGGCGGCGGGCCTGGTTGCGGCGTCCGGACGGCGCCGCGGTGTGCCTGGCGTTCTGCGCCGCGCCAATACTCGACGAAGCCGGCCGGGTGGCCGGCGCGCGCGGCATCGGCCAGGACGTGACGACCCAGGACTACTGGGATGCGGCGGCAGCGGCGGCGCTGCGCCGGGGCGAGGTGATGGACCATATCCTGTGGCGCATGCGCCAGGAGGTGATGGCGCCAAGGATGATGCAGGCGACGCTCGACGCGCTGCGCGACGCGATCGGGGCCGAAGGGGCCGCGGTGATGGACTTGGTGGGCGACGGCGTCACGCCCACGACGCTGCACCATGCCGGCGCCGGCACGATGCAGACGATACTGCCCGAAGCGCTGCTGCTGCTGGAGCGCGGCGGCAAGGCCGGTGGACATGATGGCCAACCGCGCGGCGAGCAGGGCCAGCCACGCAGCGAGAGTGGGCGCACCTCGGACGGCCGGCCGGTGATGGTCTGCCCGAGCCGCACCCGCTTCGGCGAGCAGACGGCGCTGATCCTGTGGCGGCAAGGCGGCGGGCGCGCCTGGGACGCCGACGACGCCGCCCTCGCCGCCGCGTCCACCACGCTGATCCAAATGGTCCTCGAACACGACTCGATCCAGCGCGAGATGGCGCGCCAGGCCCGCACCGACCCGCTGACCGGCCTGCTCAACCGCCGCGCCTTCCTCGACGAGATCGCCCGGCGCATCGACCGGCTGGACCGCGAAGGGCAGCCGGGCACGCTGATGTTCGTCGACCTCGACCGCTTCAAGCAGCTGAACGACGCCCGCGGGCACAACTGCGGCGACACGGCGCTCTGCATCGTGGCGGCGCTGCTGCGCGAGACGGTGCGGCCGACCGACCTGGTGGCCCGGCTCGGCGGCGACGAGTTCGCGCTCTGGCTCGACGGTGCGGACGAGATGACGGCGGCCGAGCGCGCCGAATCGCTGCGGCTGCAGACGCCGCGGGTGCTGGCCCACTTGCAGGACGGCTCGCTCGGCATGTCGATCGGCATCGCCACTCGCTGGCCGGAGCTGGGCGAGGACATCGAGGCGCTGATGCACCGCGCCGACAGCGCAATGTACGAGGTCAAGCGCGCCGGGCGCGGGCAGTGGAAAGTCTCGCAATCGGGCCGCCGATGAGCGCGCCCGATCTGCCGCCACTCGATCTGCTGCCGCCCGATCTGCTCTCGCCCGATCTGCTCTTGAACGAGGCGGCGCAGGTCAGGGCCGCGGGCAATCCCGCGACCGCGCCCGAAGTGCTGCGGGCGCTCGCGGCGGCCGCGTCGCCCACCGTGCGCGCCGCCGTGGCGATGAACGCCGCGACGCCGGAGTCGGTCGACCGCCTGCTCGCCGAGGACGACCACGAACCGGTGCGCGCGCTGCTGGCCCGCAAGCTCGCGATGCTGGTGCCGCGGCTGCCGGCGAGCGACCGCGGGCGGTTGCAGACGCAGGCCTACCAAACCCTGGCGCGGCTGGTCACCGACGAGGCGGCACGGGTCCGCGGGATGATCGCCGAGATCGTGCGCGAGATGCCGGAGGCGCCGCACGAGCTCATCCTGTGGCTGGCGCACGACGTCGAGTTCGCGATCGCCGATCCGGTGATCCGGTTGTCGCCGCTGCTGACCGCCGCCGACCTGCTGGGGTTGCTGGGCCGGCCGCAATCGCCGGGGGCGGTCGCCATCGCCAGCCGCAAAGGCCTGGATGCCGCGGTGGCGGAGGTGATCGCCCGGTCGGACAACGCCGCCGCGATCGCCGTGCTGCTCGAAAACCATTCGGCGGTGATCCGCGAGGCGACGCTCGACGCTCTGGTGCAGCGCGCCGGGGGACAGCCGGGATGGCATCGGCCGCTGATCCGGCGGCCGGGCCTGAGCAGCCGCGCGGCCCGCGCGCTGTCGGAGATCGTGACCCTGCAGATGCTGGGCGAGCTGGCCCGGCGCGGCGACCTCGCCCCTACCCTGCGCGAGGAGGTGCGCCGTCGCCTGGCGCAGCGCCGGGCCTTGCAGGATTTCGAACAGCCGGAGGAACTGTCGCCGGGCGAAGCCATGGCGGCGGCGCGCGGCGCGCATCGATGCGGCAAGCTCGACGAGGCGGCGTTGCTGGCGGCGCTCAGGCGCGGCGACGCCGTGATGTGCGCGGCCATCCTGGCGGTACGCGCCGGCCTGCCGCAGGCGGCGGTCGAACGCGCCGCCGGCCTGCGGAGCGCCAAGGGCCTGGTCAGCCTGATCTGGGCCGCCGGGTTCTCGATGCGCGTGGCCGAGTCGGTGCAGCTTTCGCTCGGACAGCTGACCCCCAACCTGCTGCTGCACGCCGACGCCGCCGGCAGCTTCCCGCTGAGCGCCGAGGAGATGCGTTGGCAGATCGAACTGCTCAGCCACACCGGCCGGCCAAGTCGCGCAGGTGACGCGAATGTAAGCGTGTCGCAGGCCGTCGCTAATTGATCGAGGACGTTGAAGGGTCCATCACTCAGCTTGCGGGCGTAATGCAGCCTGCGGGCATAACGCGGGCCTCGTTGCGAATGGCGGTATTTCAGGGCGGCTCGACGGCACCCGGCGCATCGGCGCCGGCCCAGCCGCGCCCGATCCTCAGCCAGTCCCAGCCGCGCGTGACCGCCGGCCACCCAGGCCGCAAGCTCGGCGCCAAGCAGCTCGGCGATTGGTTCCTGCACGCCCCGCAGACGCTGCGCGCCATGGTGCGCGCCGACGAGATCTGGCTGGTCGTGCTGGCGGCCCTGGTCGGCGTCGGCGCCGGGCTGTGCGTCACCGCGATGAGCGAGATCACCCAGCTGGCCCACCGCGCGCTGTTCATGCTGGGTCCGCACCAGCGGCTGAGCGGCCAGGTGTCGCTGCCCTGGGCGCGGGCGCTGCTGGTGCCGTCGCTCGGCGGGCTGGCGGTAGGCCTGCTCGGCTGGGCGACGGCGCGCTGGTACCCGCGCCGCGCCATCGACCCGATCGAGGCCAACGCGCTGTATGGCGGCGTCATGTCGCTGAACGACAGCCTGGTGGTGGTGGCGCAGACGCTGCTGTCCAACGGGGTCGGCGCGTCGGTCGGGCTGGAGGCCGGCTACACCCAGATCGGCTCCGGCCTCGGCTCGCGCATCGGCCGCAGCTTCCGGGTGCGGCGCAACGATTTGCGGCTGCTGGTCGGCTGCGGCGCGGCGGCGGCCATCGGCGCCGCGTTCAACGCCCCGCTGACCGGGGCCTTCTACGCCTTCGAACTGGTGATCGGCACCTATTCGCTGGCGACGCTGGCCCCGGTGATCGCCGCCTCGCTCGCGGCCGTGGCGGTCGGGCGGGTGCTGAACCCCGAGCAGTACGGCTTCGACATCCAGGTGCCGACGGCGATCCGGCTGTTCGACTACATGCCGCTGATGGCGCTGGGCGTGGTCTGCGCGCTGGGCGGCATCGCCATCATGCGCGGCGTCACGCTGACCGAGGAGGCGTTCCGCCGCAGCGGCGTGCCGACCTGGCTGCGTCCGGGGATCGGCGGGCTGGCGATCGGGCTGCTGGCGCTGGTGACGCCGCAGGTGCTGTCGTCCGGCCACGCGGCGCTGTCGGTCGGCATCGACGCGCCGTACACGCTCAAGCACATCGTGCTGCTGATCGCGCTGAAGGCCGCGGCCTCGGCCATCTCGCTCGGCTCGGGGTTCCGCGGCGGGCTGTTCTTCGCCAGCCTGTTCCTGGGGGCACTCCTCGGCAAGCTGTTCGCGGGCGTGCTGGCGCTGGTCACCGTCGCGCACGCGATCCCCCCGGTGGTCTGCGCCCTGGTCGGCATGAGCGGCCTCGCGGTCGCGGTGGTCGGCGGGCCGCTCACCATGGCGTTCCTGGCGCTGGAGACCACCGGCTCGCTGCCGGTCACCGTGGCGGTGGTGGCGGCCAGCGTGATCTCGGCGATCACCGTGCGCCGCACCTTCGGCTACTCGTTCGCGACCTGGCGCTTCCACCTGCGCGGCGAGGCGATCCGCAGCGCCGTCGACATCGGCTGGGTACGCAGCCTGACCGTCGGGCGGATGATGCGCCGCGAGGTCCGCACGGTGCGCGGCGACATGACGCTAACCAGTTTCCGGCGTGACTTCCCGCTGGGCTCGAACTCGCGCGTGGTGGTGGTGGACGCCGCCGACCGCTACGCCGGCATCGTGCCGGTGGCCGAGGCGCACGCCGTCGACCTCGATCCCGCCGCCAAGCTCGGCGAGATCGTGCACGACGCGCAGAACCTGCTGCTGCCGCAGATGACCGTCAAGGAGGCGATCGAGGCGTTCGAGCGCGCCGAGGCCGACGCGCTGGTGGTGGTGGACGCCGCCGACAGCCGCCGGGTGATCGGCTTGCTGACTGAGCAGCACGCGCTGCGCCGCTACAGCGAGGAGCTGGACCGCCGCCGGCGCGAGCTTTCGGGCGAGTAGGCCGGAGCCGGCGCCGCCGCGGCGGGTTTCTGGCGCGGTCCCGTTGCGACGCGCAGGGTGGCCACCAAGGCGGCCAACGCCGGCGGCATTTGGCGACGGCTCGGATAGTAAAGATAGTAGCCAGGGTAGCTCACGCACCACTTCGTCAGGACGCCGACCAGCCGGCCGGCTGCCACATGGCCCGCCACCTCGTCCTCGAACTGGTAGGTCAGCCCCTGCCCCGCCAGGGCCGCGGCCAGCGTCAGGTCGCTGCTGTTGAACACCAGCGGCCCATCGACCTTGACCTGAAACGACCTCCCGGGTTCCTGGAAGGTCCACGGGTGCAGGCCTCCCGCCGCCATCCGGTGGCCGATGCAGCGGTGCCCGATGAGGTCGCGCGGCGTTGCCGGGACGGGACACGCGGTGAAATAGGCCGGCGAGCCGACGATTGCGGTGCGGACCTCCGCAGTCACGCGGACCGCGATCATGTCGCGGTCGACTTTCTCGCCGAACCGGATGCCAGCGTCGTAGCGGCTGGCCACGATGTCGGTCAGCCCGTCATCCACCGTGACCTCGACGCGGACATCCGGATGCGCCGCAAGGAAGGCGGGCAGCGCCGGCAACACGACCGAGGTCGCCGCGTGCCTGAAGGTGGTGACGCGCACCGTGCCGGCGGGCTTGTCGCGCAACGCGCCCAGGGCCGCCAGCTCGACGTCGATGTCCTCGAACGCGGGCCGCAAGGTCCGCAGCAGCCGTTCGCCGGCTTCGGTCGTGGCGACGCTCCGGGTCGTGCGGGCCAGCAGGCGCACGCCGACACGGGTTTCCAGCGCCCGCATGGCGTGGCTCAGGGCGGATGGCGAGATGCCCAGCCGGAACGCGGCGCGGGTGAAACTCGCCTCGTCGGCAACTGCCACGAAAGCCGCCAGGTCGTTTAGTTCGTTACGCTCCATTGCTGCATGGGCCTCACAAGCTCATGCCGTTCATGCCATCTAATCGGTCGGCCGAGCGCAATTATTTCTGCTGCGTGCAGTTCGCCGCAGAGTTGAAGGAACCGAACCGATGTCGATGACCGCCCCCTTCGAACAGCCTCGACTGGTGCGCGCCTGCCACGGCTTGGCTGCGTCGACCAAAGGCGGACGCCTGGCTCCCTGGGCGTTCGAGCGGAGGGAGCTGCTGGCCGACGACATCGCCGTGAAAATCCAGTTCTGCGGCGTGTGCCATAGCGACCTGCACGCGATCAGGGGCTCGGGCCCGTTCCCGCTGGTTCCGGGCCACGAAATCGTGGGCGAGGTGACAGCGGTCGGCGCAGCCGCCTCGAAATTTCGGGTCGGCGACGCCGTGGCGGTCGGCGCCATCGTCGATTCGTGCCGGGGTTGCGCGTCGTGCGTGCGCCACCTGGAGCAGTACTGCGAAAAATTCCTGACCACCACCTATGGCGGCATCGACCGGCACGACGGCGGCGTCACGCGCGGCGGCTACTCGAACGAATACGTGGTCGATGCCCACTTCGCCTACCACCTGCCGCGCGGGCTCGACCCGGCGAGCGTGGCGCCGCTGCTGTGCGCCGGCGTCACGACCTGGTCGCCGCTTCGCCACTGGGGCGCGGGGCCCGGCCGGACGGTCGGCGTCGTCGGGCTGGGCGGGCTCGGCCATATGGCGGTGAAGTTCGCCCACGCGCTGGGCGCCCATGTCGTGCTGTTCACCACGTCCGCGGCGAAGCTCGCCGACGCGCGGGCGCTGGGGGCCGACGAGGCGGTGCTCTCGACCGATGCCGCGCAGATGGCCGCCCAGGCGAGGCGCTTCGACTTCATCCTCGACACCGTCTCGACCGGGCATCCGATCGACCCCACCCTGCGCGCGCTGAAGCTCGACGGCACGCTGTGCACGCTGGGCATCCCCGCGAGCATGGATTTCACGCCGGTCCTGCTGACCCTGGGACGCCGGCGGCTGACCAGCTCCGGCGTCGCCGGAACCGCCGAAACGCAGGAGATGCTGGACTTCTGCGGCGAGCGTAAAATCTCCGCCGACGTCGAGGTCATCGACGCTGCCGGCATCGACGACGGCTTCGCCCGCCTCGAGCGCGGCGACATGCGCTACCGCCTGGTGATCGACATGGCGACGCTCGCCGCCCCAGCCATCGCCTGACCCGCTCCAATCCGCGCCGGAAAAAATGCAATGCGCTACAACCAACTTGGCCGTAGCGGCCTGCTGGTGTCCGAGCTGTGCCTCGGCACCATGACCTTCGGCGGCGGCGGCGTCTGGAGCGTGATGGGCGGCGTCCAGCAGGCGGAGGCCGACCGGCTGGTCGGCCGCGCCCTGGAAGCCGGCATCAACTTCATCGCCCAGGTGGCGCTCGGATGGCTGCTGCACCAGGGCCACGTGACCTCGGTCATCGTCGGCGCGAAGCGGGTCGAGCAGCTCGACGACAACATCGCCGCCACTGTCCTGAAACTCTCAGGCGTCGAGTTGGAGGCGCTGGACGCGGTCAGCGCCCTGCCGCCCGAGTACCCCGGCTGGATGTTCCCGGCCTTCGTCGATCCACAACGCTTTCCGGCCTGACGTCTACGGCGAGGCTGACTCGGGCTAGGGCCGCGCGGAAGGTCGCCAACTGCCGGAAAGTGGCCCTACAGAGGCAACTTGTACCCGAGATGGCTGGCCGTGAACCCGAGTTTCTCGTAGAAAAGCTGAGCTTCAGGGCGGCCGTTGTCGGTCATGAGTTGGACATGGCCGCAGCCGCGCGCGCGGCATGTTGCGATTGCCCACGCGAACATGGCCTTTCCCAATCCGGATCGTCTTCGATCAGCCGTAACGCGAACCGCCTGGATCTGGCCACGCCAGGCCCCCTTGCGGGCGAGCCCTGGAATAAACGTGAGATGAAGCGTGCCGACGATCCGGGCGTCATCCTCGACAACCGCGAGGAGCTGGTTCGGGTCCGACTTTATCGCCGCGAAAGCTGCGATGTAGCCTTCAGCGAGCGGCAGCGCCGGCTCCTCTCGCTGGCTGCCCAGGGCGTCATCGGCCAGCAGAGCGACAATCGCCGGAACGTCTTGCGCTTGCGCCCGGCGGAAGCTGATTTCCATGCCCAAGCGTACGCCTCGGATGCAGTGTCGGCAATGATCGGCTCCGGTCGCGTGCGGCGGTTGACCACGCCGACGCCTACCAGCACAGTCATGCCTTGTTCATGACGACGGCCTGCAGCAACATGAAGAAAATCGATCTTTCCGTCGTGCCTGTCGAGGCCGGCAGCGACTATCCGCCGCCTTTCGACGTGCCGTGCGACGATCAAGCCTCGCAGCGACTGGCGCGCCACGCGGGCCTCACCCAACTCGGCGTCAACCTGACCACCATCGGGCCTGGCGCCTAGTCCAGCCAACGCCACTGGCACAGCCACGAGGACGAGTTCGTGTGGGTGCTGGAGGGCGAACTGACGCTGGTCACGGACGCCGGCGAAGAGGTGTTGCGCGCCGGCGACTGCGCTGCTTTCCGGCGCGGCGACCCGGACGGCCACCATCTGGTCAACAAGTCCGGCCATCCGGCGAAGGTGTTGGAGATAGGCGCGTCCGACCTTCAGGACCGTTGCACGTACCCGGACGTCGACATGGTCGCGGAACCGGGCGAAGCGGGCTACGTCCACAAAGACGGCGCCCCGTACCCGCAGAACGGATAGGCAAGCTTCTGTTACGGCCGATGGTTGCGCGTCGGAACGCACGCCGTTGCGCGCCGTCATTCGTGCAGCCCGGCCGGACGGCACATCGAGCATGCGGCGTGAATGGCGCCTTGCAGCCCGCCGCGGAACGGCCAAGCCGCTTCATCGACCGACGCTCGAACAAGTCGATGTGTAACGTCTGTGTAAGCAGCGCCTCACAGTAACGCTCCAAGCACGGTCGACGAACATTCAACGTCGCAAAGTTTCGCAGGCTGGTCGTCGGAAACTCACGCCACCTGAGGAGTAAAACCAACTTACGCAAGTATCCAACAATGATACGTAACTGTCATTATTTGAGGATATTCGTTTTTAGTTGCAAACAGTGTTCGGCGGAGATATCTTGGTTTCGGAATAATTCCGCAGCATCAGTCCTGCAACGACTGCTTTACCCGAGATCCACGTCATGAAGCTGACTGTGCAGCGCTTTGGTCTTGTCATCGTCGGCGCCGGCCCCGGGGGGTTGGCGCCGCTGCTGGCGGCGCACCGCCTGGGCCGCCTGGACGAGTTGCTCGCCGCCGGCGTCGCGGTCGTCGAGCGGTCGCCGTCGCTTGGCGGCGGCTCCATCGGCGGCTACGCGATCAACTCCGACAGCAGCGGCACGACTTTCGTGGACTGCCTGCGGGCGCCCGGACGAACGCGGCTGACCGAGCTTGCCGACCATCCGCTCACCCGCGCCCTGGCCGCCGCCGGCGAGGGCGCGGTGGCGCTGCGCGACGCCGGCCGGTTCCTCGATCTGGTCGGCGCGACGCTGGGCGGCATGGTCGCGGCCCACCCCGCCTGCGCCGTGCTGACCCGGCACGAGGCGGTTTCGGCGGCACACGACCCTGGACGGCTTGGCGGGTGGCGGGTCTCGGTGCGCGACGCGGACGGCAGGGAACGCACCCTGGTCGCCCGCCATGTCGTGTTGGCGACCGGCGCGCGGCAGCCGGCGCAGCGACTGGCGGCGGAGCAGGTCGGCGGCGAGAACCTGGCGGAACGGGTCGGCGCGCGGCTGCTGCAATCGGGCGACGTGCTGTCCATCGGCGGGCTGGAGCAGGTGGCGGCGCGGCTTGCCGAACTTCCGTCGTCCCGGGTGGCCGTCGTGGGCGGCTCGACCAGCGCCGCGGCGGTCTGCCACGCGCTGCTGCACCGGATGCCTGGCGTGCGCTTCGGGGCCGGCGCGATCACGCTGCTGCACCGCCGCGAGCTGCGCGTCTATTACCCTGACGTGGCCAGCGCCCTGGCCGAAGGCTACACCGAGTTCACCGACGACGATTTGTGCCCGATCAGCGGCCGGGTGTTCCGTTTCGCCGGCTTTCGGCTGGACTCGCGCGAGATGATCATGCAGGCGCGCGGCATCGGCGGCCGACCGGCGGAGCCGCGGCTGGCGCTGCACCTGCTGCAGCAGCCGACCGACGCTGCGGCGTGGCGCATCCTGGACGCCGCCGACCTGGTGGTGGCCGCCATGGGCTACCGCCCGAATGCCCTGCCGGTGCTGGACCGCGCCGGACGCGAAATTCCACTGCTGACGCATAGCGGCCCGCAGCAGCCGCTGGTCGATGGCCAGTGCCGGGTGCTGGACGCCGACGGCAGACCGCTTGCCGGGCTGTTCGGGATCGGGCTGGCCGCCGGTTTCATGCCGCGCGGCGCGCTTGGCGGCGAGCCGAGCTTCCGCGGCCAGGCGAACGGGCTATGGCTGTGGCAGAACGACGTGGGCGGCCTGATCGTGAACGCCGTGCTTGCGCCCACCCAGCTTGCATCCACCCAGCCTGCCCCAACCCCGTTGCTGTTCGACCCACCCGATTCGCCGTTCGATCAAGATCTTGCCTGGGCTTTTCTCGGAAACGAGATTCATCCTACGCCGCAGCGCGCGACTCTCGAAACCGCCGAGGGAGACTGATCATGGGCGTTCCACTCACCCGCCCGAACCCGCCCCGGCTCAGCCAAGCGGGGCCGTCGCTGCGGACCATCGAGAGTCGCGGCCTGTTCAGCAATTTCGGCCCGGTCAACACCGAGTTCGAAGCCGCCATGCTGGCCCGCATGTTCGGCGGCGAGGGCGCCTGCCTGACCGTGTGCAACGCCACCATCGGCCTGATGCTGGCGATCCAGAACGCCATCGGCCCCCGCCTTGCCCATGCTCCCGCCGAACGCCGCTACGCGCTGATGCCGTCGTTCACCTTCGCCGCCGCGGCGCATGCGGCGATGTGGTGCGGGCTGACGCCGCTATTCTGCGACATCGATCCGACCGACTGGGCCGCTTCGGCCACGGCCGAGGAGGAGATGCTGCGCCGCTACGGCAAGCAGGTCGCCGTGGTGGTGCCGTACGCCACTTTCGGCCACGACATCGACCTGGCGCGTTACGAGCGCGTGACTCGCCGCCTTGGCGTGCCCGTGGTGGTGGACGCCGCGGCGTCGCTGGGCACCGTGCAGGCCGATGGTCGCGGCTTCGGGGCAGGTTTCGGCGGCACGGTGGTGTTCTCCATGCATGCCACCAAGTCGTTCGCCACCGGCGAGGGCGGCCTGCTCTACAGCGCCGACGCGGCGCTGATGCGCAACCTGCGCGCCATGAGCAATTTCGGTTTCGGGAAGCCACGGACGGCGACCATGCCGGGGCTGAACGCCAAGATGAGCGAGGTTGGCGCCCTGCTCGGCCAGTTGCGGCTGAACGGCTACGACAAGGTGATGGACCACCGGGCGAGCCTGGTGCGGCAATACCGCCAGGCGCTGCCCGAGCTGGACTTCCAGCCGCAGAAGCCGGCGCGGCAGGCGCACCAGTTCGCCTCCGCCCTGTTGCCGCCCGACCTTGCCCCGTCGCGCGCCGCGATCCAGGCGGCGATGCTGGCCGACGGCATCGGCTCGGCGGTCTATTTCAGCCCCCACGTCGCCGAACAGGACTATTTTCGCGAGCACGCGGTGTTCGAGGATCTGCCCGTCACCACCGCGGTCGCCGCCCGCATCGTCAGCCTGCCGCTGTTCGACGTCATGACGCGGCGGGACCTCGCCACCGTCGTCGCGTCGCTGCGCCGCCAGATCGCCCTCGCCAGAACGGCGCGACCGATTCTGCAGCTGGGCGTGCAGGTGCGCCAAGTCTCGCCGGCGCGCCGGCCGCGAGGCGTCCGCGTGTCGGCCCCGCCCGTGCCGGCAGCGCTCATGCCCGCGCCGGCGGTGATGGAGCAGGCAAGCGGCCTGTTCGCCCCGCAGCCATCCAAATGAGGGACAGCCCTGGCCTGGCGGTAAGCAGCCTGGCGATAAATGGCCTGGCGGCAGGTCCTGGCTTGGCCGTGGGCAGCGGTTCCGACGTGGCGGGGGTCGGCCGTGGCGAGCCGCGCCGCTTGGTGGTGCTGGACTCCGTGCGCGGCATCGCGGCGATGATCGTGGTCGTGCATCACTGCCTGCTGACGCAACCGGCGTTCAGCGATTTCCTCTTCTCGACCTGGCGCACCGGGTACGACGGCACGGCTGAGTACCTGCTGTTCCACACGCCCGCACGCATCGTCTGGGACGGCTACGAGGCGGTGACGTTGTTCTACGTCCTGAGCGGCTTGGTGTTGATGCTGCCGTGGACAGAGGGCCGCGCCCCAGGCTACCTGGCGTTCTGCGTGAAGCGGGTCTGCCGCATCTATCTCCCCTACGCCGCGGCGGTCGCCGGCGCCGCGGCGCTGGCGGTGCTGCTGGTCCGCGCAGCCCAGCTCGATCCCCATGTCGCGGGCGGCAGCGAGTGGCTGAACGCGATGGGGTGGTCCAACCCGGTGACCGCGGCCATGCTAGTCGACCACGCGCTGATGATCGGCCACCACAACACGCTGGACGGCGTGGTTCACTCGCTGATCTGGGAGATGCGCGTCTCGCTGCTATTCCCCTTCTTGGCGCTGCCGCTGGTGCGTTGGCGCGGCAGGGGCGCAATCGGCCTTGTCATGGGCCTGGCGGCGTTTGTCGCCGCGGCCCAGTTCGCCTTTGCCCCGGCTGGCGCCGGCATCGCGCTGCTGGAGACCGGCCCGGCGCTGGGGGGCTCGGCAAGTTGGCGCTGGAGGCGCAGTGGACCGCCTATTACGCGTGCTTCTTCGTGATCGGAGCCACGCTTGCCTGTTACCTGGCGCCGATCCGGCGTTTGCTGACGCGCCTGCCGCCGATCGGGCGATGGGCCATGCTGCTGGCAGGCTTGCTGACGCTCCAGGCGCATTGGTCCCGCATCCATCCGGTGCAGGAGAGCATGGTGGCGCTTGGCTCCGCCCTGGTGATCGTGGCGGCATTGTCGCCCGGCGTCATCGAGCGGGCGCTGATGGCGCGGCCGCTGCGCTTTCTCGGGCGCATTTCCTACAGCGTCTACCTGGTTCACGTGCCGCTGCTGCTTGCCGCCGTACTGCTGCTGCACGGGCGCGTGCCGATGGCGGCGCTGCTGGCGTGCGTGCCCCCGGCGGCGGTCGCACTCGGCTGGCTGTTCCATGCCACGGTCGCCGAGCCGTGCGCGCAATTGGGCCAGCGTCTCGCCACTCGCATGCGCCACCGTCGGCCGGCGTTGCTGGTTCCGCTGGAAGCGGCCGGAGATTAACCAATGGAGACCAACCGGACGGGGACCTAACTAAATTCGGGGCGACGTCCGCGCACCGCTCGGCCAAACCTTCGGAGCAGGCGGGGCGGCAACTGTTTCGCCATCTTGATCAGCGCCCATTTCACGCCGCCCTTGAAGAACGACCGCCAGTAGCGCTGGCCGATCAGCACCGGATGGATGAACAGCTCGTCGGGCAGGTCCGGCAGTTCGGATTCATGGTACGGCGGCCACCAATCGAACTTGGTCAGATGGCCGAACGACGAAAGGGAACGGATCGAAAATCCGGCCTGCCCCAGTTCGGTGGCGATGAAGCATTCGCCAATCGGCCACTGCGCCGCGTCCGCGAGGTCGTAATTGCGCCCCTGCTCGATCCGGCGCGCCGCCAAGTGCTCGATTGCCCGTCGCGACAGCACCGCGGCGCAGACCAGGAACGGGCGGATGGCCTCCCGCGGATAGAACCGGGTCATGCGCCCCGTCCAGAAATACCTGTCCACCGGCATGGCGATCGGCTGCCCGAGCAGGTCGATGGACTGCGCGGCGCAGGCCTCGACCAGAGCGTCGATCCTGCGGTTCGGCACCGCGTCGTATTCGACTATCACGTAATGCTCGTAGCCGGGATGCAGGCTCTGGAAATAGTACATCGGGTAGTCTGCATTGTACCAGAACAGCGAACGCTCCGAGATATCGGGAAAGCCTTGCGCCGTCACCGCAGCCTCGGTGATCCGGATCACCCGGTCGTAGTCGATCGGTCCGGCGGGACCGGCGGTTTCATCGATCAGCAGGAACACGTCGGCCGACGGCGCAGCCCGGATCACTTGGTCGAGACGGCGGCGAACAAAATCGTCGTAGAAGAATGCTTTGAATACAAGAGCATACTGTGCCGTCATCCGCATCTTCTTCGTGCCAAGCACAATTGATACGGTCGTGTAACGCCCTCCCGGCCAATCGGTCAATCGCTGCCCGGTTTGGCTCACCAAGTCTCTTCGATGTTCAGTGCAGCGGCGCGACCTGCTGCAGAGCCGCCTCAAGGCAGGAGTAGATCCTGCTGTCGCCGGTGAACTCGTCGACCTGGATTCCGGCATGGGTCGGGTACATGATGCAGTGCGGCACCATGTCGTCCGGGCCGAACACCTCCAAGACGTTGGTGTCCTCGGACGTATCGCCGGCCATGTCGGCGCGCAGGCCGCAGCCCCTCTGGCTTGCTGACCACATCGCGGCAGCGTCGATGTCCATGGGCGTGAACGCAACGCTCGGGATGCGCCGCAGCACCACCTGCCTCGGGCACGTCACCCAGAGCCGGTACAGGCTGCCTGACTCCGCCGGCCACCAATCATTGTCGGGCTTCGGCTTTCGCCGGAAGGGAATGCTCCATGCCAACTGATCCTCCGTCACAGGGTACTGGCGCCGCGCCGTGGGTTGCGGGTAACTGGCTGCATCAATGCATCTGGACTTCGACGAAACGGCGGCGACGCTACTGATAGCCTACACGCCGCGTGGTTAACGCATCATTCCAAGTCTGCAAAGCGTCGCGATGAAGGGGCGTGCGCCAACGGCGACTCCCTGGAGATGATTGTGACGGGGGCAGGCAAGGGTTGGCGCTGACGAGTGAGGGATTCCACATTTGTCGCCGCCGGCACGTCCGCGGCGCCGGTCGGTACCTCACGCCCCCGGCCTCGGCGTCGTGGCCGGGTTGGCTGTGGCGTGCGCGCTCGGACCGGCCGGCGGGCGAAGTCATCCTTGGCCTGGCGCAGATCGTGAGGTCGGAGAACGTCGACCAGTTCAAGCTTCGATCTCCGGGACACGGGATTGACTTCTAGACGCGCTCGATGGATTTCAATACTTCGCGAAACATCATGGTTCACCGGCGCGGCATGAAAGGCGGGCATCGTTTGAAGTGGTGTGCAAGGCTGATCGTGCTCGGCGCAATACCGGCATTGCTGGCCGGCGCTTCATGTTCGCAAAACCCGCCCGTCGCTTCGGTTCCTGGCGCCGAGAAGGCGGCATCCGTCGTGGTTGGGCGCTCCTCCCGGACGGACGTGTTCGCGGCACTCGGCCGACCTGGCCGTACGGAATCCAGCCCGAACGGCGAAACCTGGGTTTATGAGAGCAAGGATGGCGATTCGGGCGGTCGGACATACATGGACGGTGCAAGTTCCGTCATGGGGGTGGCTGGCGCGTTCGTGCCTTATCTGGGGCTTGCCGGGTCCAGCCTCGGATTGGCCAGAACGGCGGCGGGTGCGGCACGCCGGGAACCGGACGCCGCTAGCCTGACAGTAAATTTCGGCGGCGATGGCATCGTGCGAGACTGCGTCTACTCCAGCACGGCCCTGCCGACAGGATTGACCGGCTCGGCGCAGGGCTCCGCCAACGTCGGAGGTTGCCGAAAGCCTTCCATCGCCCCGGGAGCGAGTCCTTAGGTCCGCGCATACGGGCTCAGCCCTTCACCGCTCCGGCGGTAAGTCCCTCGACGATGTAGCGCTGCGCCAGCACGAACACCGCGATGGCCGGCAGGATGGTCAGCGTGATGAACGCCAGCACGAGCTGCCAAGAGGTCGAATACTCGCCCTGGTACTGCATCAGCCCGAGCGGCCAGGGATACAGCGTGTCGCTGTCCAGCATGATCAGCGGCAGCAGATAGCTGTTCCAGCTGCCGACGAAGGCGATGATCGCCACGGTCGACAGGATCGGCCGCGACAACGGCAGCGTGATGTGGACGAAGTAGCGCATGTAGCCGCAGCCATCGACCAGCGCCGCCTCCATCAACTCGCGCGGCAACTGGCGAAAGGCGTTTCGCATCAGCAGCACGCCCATCGCCAGGCCGAACGCCACCTGCGGCAGGATCACCCCCCACGGCGTGTCGACCAGGCCGAGCTGGCGCACCTTGATGAACAGCGGCAGGATGGCGGCGGCGGCGGGGAACATCAGCCCGAGCGCCAGGTAGGCGAACAGGAACCGCCGCCCGAAAAAGCGCAGATGCGCGAAGGCGAAGGCCGCCATCGCCGCCAGCGCGACGGTCAGCACGACCGTGAAGCCGGCGATCAGCAGCGAGTTGCCCAGCACGCGCCAGTAGCGAAGGCTGCCAAGGATGTCCCAGTAGTTGCGCCACAGCCAGACCCGCGGCAGGCCGAGTGGATTGGCGCGCAGCTCGCCCAAATCCTTGAAGCCGCCGAGTGCGGTCGCCAACAGCGGCACCAGCACGATGCCGGCGACCACGATCAGCACCGCCAGACGCCACGCGGCGTACAGGCCCGAACGGCCACGCGCCGCCGGGCGCGCCTTGACGGCGGCTGCGCGCGAGCGGAGCGCCGGAGTGGCCAGCAGCCGCAGCTCACTCATCGCGCATCATGAAACGCTGGTAGAACAGGGCGAAGCCGACGCAGACGATGAACAGCAGCACGCCGACGGCGGAGCCGAAGCCCACGCGCATGCGGGTGATGCCGAAGCTGTACAGGAACGACACCATCGTGTGCGTCGCGTTGAACGGCCCGCCGCCGGTCAGCGGCACCACCATGTCGAACAATTGCAGCGCGCCGATGACCGAGAAGAACACCGACAGCTTCAGCATCGGCGACAGCAGCGGCAGCGTGATGAAGCGGAAGCGGTCCAGCGCCCCTGCCCCGTCGATCTCCGCCGCCTCGTACAGCGCGCGGTCGATGCCCTGCAGCCCGGCGATGTACAGCATCATGTGGAAGCCGAAGTACTTCCAGACGATGACCACGATGAGCGCCGCGAACGCCAGGTTCGGGCTGGCCAGCATGAACAGCCTGTCGCCGCCCAGCGCCTGGGCGATGCCGGACACCGGCCCGTAATCGCCGTCGAAGATGAAGCGGAAGATCAGCCCGGCGGCGACGTCGGCGAGGACGTACGGCAGGAAGAAGATCATCCGGAACATGACCGCCCCCACGCCGCGCCGCGCCAGCAGCAGCGCCATCGCCAGCCCGAGCGGCAGCTGGATCGCAACCGATGCCACGATGATCAGCAGGTTGTTTTGGAAAGCCTGCCGGAACGTCGCGTTGCCCAAAAGCTGCGCGTAGTTCTTCAACCCGACGAAGACGTGCGGCCAGCCATAGCCGTTCCAGTTGAACAGGCTGAACCAAGCCGCCTCGCCCAACGGCATGATGACGAACACGGTGAACAGCAGCACCGCCGGCGGTACGAACACCAGCGCCGTGACCCATGCGCCGTTATCCCGGCGTGGCGTCCCGGTCAGCGCGGGCATAGCGTTACTGGTCGTCCCACGCCTGCTGCACAGCCTGCGCCGCGTCCTTGGGCGACATCTGGCCCGCGGCGACGGCGACGGAAACGTCGTTGACGACGCGGCCCACGGACGGGCCGAGGTCCTGGTCGAAGAAGATCTGCAGGCTGGTGGCGTTGGCCAGCGTGTCTGCGAGGTGCCGGGTCACCGGGTCCTTGATCTGCTCGATGGCGCCTTTGACCGCCGGGATGTAGTAGCCGTGCGCCGCGGCCTCCTGCTGGTACTTGGGCTGGCTGAAGAACGCCAGGAAGTCCTCCGCCTGCGCCGGCGCGTCCTTGGTGACCAGGAAGCCGTTGACGCCGCCGAGCGCGTCGCCGGCGCGGCCTTTGCCATCCGGCAGCACTGGGAACGAGAAGCTGCCGATCTGGTCGCCGGACAAGCCGCGGCCGTCGGCGGCGTTGCCGCGTTGGGTGTTCAGCAGCCAGTTGCCCATCAGCTGCATCGCGCCCCGGCCGTCGCCGAACAGCCCCGCCGCCTGCAGGTGCAGCGAACCGAGATAGCCCGGCTGGAACGGTTCCAGCGCCGCCAGCTCGCGCAGCCGCGTGCCGGCCTCGACGAAGGCCGGGTTGTCGAAGCCGCCATCCTTGCCGGCGCGAGCGTTGGCCACGACGTCCGGCCCGCCAGCGCGCAACGCCAGGTACGACCAGTAGAAATGCATCGGCCATTTCTCGCCCGCGCCGACGATGATCGGGGTGATGCCGGCCGCCTTGATCGTCCTGACCGCGGCGAGCAGGTCCGGCCAGGTCTTGATGGCCTCGGCATGGACGCCGGCTTTCGCGAACAGCGCCTTGTTGTAGAAGAATGCCACGTCGCTGGTCAGCGCCGGCACGCCGTAGGCCTTGCCGCCAACCTCGAACGCCCGTTCCGCCGACGGCGCCATCGTCGCCGCCAAGCCCTGCGCCGCCGCGTTGAGCGGCCGGACGTAGCCGGCGTCGATCTGCGCCCGCATCACGCCGCCAGCCCAGCTATAGATGATCGCCGGCCGGTCCCGGCTCTGCAGCATGGTCGGCAGCTTGGCCTTGTAGGCTTCGTTCTCCAAGTACTGGAACTGCACCGAGACGCCGGGGTGCGACGCCTCGTAATCCTTGCCGATGCGCTTCCACAACGCAACCTCGTCCGGGTTGGTCTCGACATGGGCGAGCTTCAGCACGGTATCGGCATGGGCCGTGGCTGCAACCAGGCCCAGCAAAAGAGCCAGCGATACCGTCGCGAAAGTTTTTGCCTTTAAAGCCTTGCAAGACACTGGACGTTGCTCCTGAGATGGCGGCGCTGATGCGCTCTTACTTCCTGTCGCGCATAAAAGACTGCCGTTCGGCCTGTGGCGGTGTCAAGCTGCGGCGACGGCGTACGACGCCAGGGAGGAACACGTGAAGAACAAGGTCGGCATCGGCGTCATCGGTTGCGGCACCATCAGCCCCGCCTACCTGAAAGCGGCCAGGTCGTTCCCGATCCTCGACATCCGCGCGCTGGCCGACGCGAACCCGGCCACGGCGGAGGCTCGTGCGGCGGAATTCGGGTTGCGCGCGACGAGCGTGGAGGCGTTGCTGGCCAACCCGTCGATCGAGATCGTGGTCAACCTGACGATCCCGAAGGTGCATGTCGAGGTAGGCCTGCGCGCCATCGCCGCCGGCAAGCACGTGCATTCGGAGAAGCCGCTCGGCATCGCGACCGCGGAGGCGCGCCGCCTGCTGGACGCCGCGGATGCACGCGGGCTGCGTGTCGGCTGCGCGCCCGATACCTTCCTGGGCGGCGCGCACCAGACCTGCCGACAGTTGATCGACGACGGCGCAATCGGCCGGCCGGTGGGCGGCGCCGCGTTTTTCATGTGTCCGGGCCATGAGCGTTGGCATCCGGCGCCGGCGTTCTACTACCTCGACGGCGGCGGGCCGATGCTCGACATGGGACCGTACTACATCACCGACCTAGTGACCCTGCTGGGGCCGGTGGCGCGCGTCGCCGGCATGGCCAGCAAGCTGCGCGACACCCGCACCATCACCAGCGAGCCATTGCATGGCGTCACCATCCCGGTCGAGGTCGCCACCCATGTCGCGGGCACGCTGCACTTCGCCTCGGGCGCCGTGGTGTCGGTGGCCATGAGCTTCGACGTCGCCAAGCATCGCCATTCGCCGCTGGAACTCTACGGCACCGCCGGTTCGCTGATCGTGCCCGACCCCAACTATTTCGGCGGCCAGATCGAGCGGGCGGAGGCCGGCGGTGACTGGACGCCGGTCGCGACGCAGGCGGCCTACGCCGACGGCAACTATCGCAGCATCGGCGTGGCCGACATGGCGCACGCCATCCGCGACAACCGGCCGCACCGCGCCAGCGGCGCGCTGGCGTTCCACGTCCTGGAGGTCATGGAGGCGTTCGGCCGCTCGTCGGATAGCGGCCGGTTCGTCGACATCGAGAGCCGGCCGGCGCGCCCGGAGCCGCTGAGTCCGGGCGAGCTGGAGCAACTTTGAAGGAAGGAGCAGGACGATGCGCGAGGCCTTGATCGTATGGGGCGGCTGGGCCGGGCACGAGCCGGAACAGGGCGCCCGCGTGATTTCCGCCATGCTGGAGCAGGCCGGTTTCAAGACCCGTGTCGAGAACAGCACCGAAGCCTTCGCCGATCCGGCGATCGCCGACGTGAGCCTGATCGTGCCGATCTACACCATGTCGAAGATCGAGAAGGCAGAAATCGACAACCTCACGCGCGCGGTGCAGGGCGGCGTCGGCCTGGCCGGCTATCATGGCGGCATGGGCGACGCTTTTCGCGAATCGGTCGACTACCAGTTCATGGTAGGCGGCCAGTGGGTGGCGCATCCGGGCAACATCATCGACTACACGGTCGAGATCACCCGGCCCGACGACCCGATTGTCGCCGGCCTGCCGCGGCGCTTTCCGTACCGCTCCGAGCAGTACTACATGCATGTCGACCCCGCCAACGAGGTCCTCGCGACGACGAGGTTTGCCGGCGACCACGCGGCGTGGATCGACGGCGTCGTGATGCCGGTGGTGTGGAAGCGCCGGCACGGCGCGGGCCGCGTGTTCTACAGCTCGCTCGGCCATGTCGCGAGCGAGTTCGAGGTCCCGGAAATGCGCGAGATCATGCGCCGCGGCCTGCTCTGGGCGGCCCGGGACTGAACGGCTGGATGCCGGTTCAGCGCGAGATCCGCTCCAGCGCCAGCCCCCGGGTGCGCGGGCCGAACACCCCGATCGACAGCACCACGACTCCCATGCTGGCGGCGATGAACACGAACACGCCGGTCGATCCAAAATCGCGCAGCATGTAAGGCGATCGTGAAGCTGGTCAGCATCGTCGACACGCGGCTCCAGGAATAGACGAAGCCCACCGCTTGCGCGCGGATGCGGGTCGGAAACAACTCCGCCTGATATCCATGATAGGAATACGACATCAAGTTGTTCGACAGGATGATCAGCACGCCGAACGCAATCAACGCCGCCGCCGTCAGTTGAACACCGACAGCATCAGCGTCCGACCGCCGTGGGACTGCAAGGAATTTCCCTGAAGCGGCCACGATGCACGGTTTCCGGCACTGCCGCTCCCGGTGGCGGCAGCGGGCCGCCCAGGTCGGCGGCGACCCGCGCCTCCATCCGTGCCGTGGCTGCTGCGGCCTCGGCCAGCCGGCCGCGCTGGATCAGCCAGCGCGGCGATTCCGGAACTTGCCGCCGGACCACCCACGCCACGACGGCCGCGACGGCGCCCAGCACTACCATCCACCGCCAGCCGGCGATGCCGAGCGGGTCGAGCGGCACCAGCAGCCAGCACAGAAAAGGCCAGCTTACAGTCTCGCGCGCGCTGGGGCCGATCCAGGATGGCTGGGTCGTGCCGCTCACCGACACGGCGGCGTTCACGACCGGGCAGGTGCAGCGGGTTCCGCTGATCGTGGGCAGCAACAGCGACGAAGGCCGAGCGTCCGTGAAGGATTGGCCGATCCACACCGTCGCCGCGATGCGCGACTAGGCCGCGCAGAACTTCGGCGCAGACGCGGATGTCATGCCGCCGCTCCATCACATCGACAACAATGCAGCGGTGACGCCGGGGCTTTCCTACGCATTCGGCGACACGCAGTTCAACTACGGCGTTCGAGGCCTTGCGCGCGGCATGTCGGCGGTGCAGCCGAAGACTTGGCGCTACCTGTTCACGCATGTTCCGGCCGGCGAGGCGTCTCCTCCCACGCGCAGCGAGGAGATCGACTGCGTATCCGGCAATTTCGAGACGCCGCGCTGGGTTCCGCGCGGCACGATAAACGCCGCCGACCGGAAGCTTTCGGCCGTGACGATGGATGCCTGGATGCGCTTGGCGCAGCGGCGATCCCAATGGCGGGTCGCTGCCGGCCTGGCCCGCCTATGACGCCGCAACCCACCGCTACCTGGACTTCGGCGATGCCGTCCAGGCGGGGCAAAACTATCGCACGCCATACCTGGATTTCGTGCAGCCCTTCCTGGCGGGCGTTCACGCGGTCAACTGAACGGCATCGCCGTTCCATTCGTTACCTGTTTGTTCAGCATTGGGGCCCAATGCTGGCGGCCAGCCTGCTCAGGCCGCCCAACCTGCTCAGGCTGCTTGGAGCTGCATCGTGACGCGACGGCCGAAACTCAGACGCCTCTGCGCCGCCGCGCAGCTTGCATTCCTGGCTGCGGCGCCTGCCCAGGCGGGCCAGCTTGCAATCCAGAACGGCAAACCCTGCGCGATCAGCGTCGCCGGGCATATCGAGGACGGCGACGACAAAGTCTTCCACGACCTTGCGGCGGCCTGTCCGAACGCCCTTGTCGTGTTGACCGGCCCGGGCGGCTTAGTCGCTCCGGCACTCGCCATAGGCCGCAAAATCCATGCCCGCGGCCTGCGGACCCTGGTACCCGCCGGCGCTTCCTGCGCGTCGGCCTGTTCGCTGATCTGGCTGGCTGGAATGCAGAGGCTCTTGGGCACGGGCGCCAGGATCGGTTTTCACGCGCTGTCCGCCGCGCGTCCCGGCGAAGCCCCCGCCGAGACGCATTCATCCGACCCCGAGCTGGTCCGCACCCTAACCGAATTCGGCTACGCCTCCGATGTCACCGCCACGATCGTCAACACGCCTTCCGTGCTGGTGCATTGGCGCGACATGATCGAGCTGAACGCGAACGGGATCGCGACGCAGCCCTATCCCTGAAGCAGCCCTGTCCCCGGAGCAGCCCTGTCCCCGGAGCAGCCCTGTCCCCGGAGCAGCCCTGTCCCCGGAGCAGTTCGGGATCGGCATGGCTCGGTGCGCCGCCATGGGGCGGGACCGTCAGCGCCAGGTGATTTCGACCCGCCGGTCCTGCGCCTCCGCCACGCCGCGCTTCGTCGGCACAACGGGATTCGTCTCCCCCTTGGCAAGAATTTGAGTCCGCTCGGCAGGAATGCCGCGCGCGACCATGCCATGCACCACCGCAGTGGCCCGGCGTTGCGAAAGCAGCAGGTTGCCCACCGGCGTCCCAACCGCGTCCGTGCTCCCGGTCACGATCATGATCGCCGGCTGGCCCTCGCTGTAAAGCCGCGCGGCTTTGTCGAGAACAGCCTGGTTGCGAGCATCCAGCGTGGCTGTCCCGGTGTCGAACAGGAGAACAAGCTTGCCGGCTGCTTTCGCTCCTTCGACGCCGCCCGGCACTGGCGCAGTCACGGGGGCATTCGACAGCGTGGGCTGCGGCTTGGCTTGTTGCGCGGCCGCGGCGCCAACGACGCCGAATAAAACGGCAGCCACAGGGAAGTAGGCCTTGGACGGCACCAGCATGGTAGAGGTCTCCTTAAGGTGCGGGAATGAGCGATGGCGGCGCTCGGTCTGTCGGACCGGCCATATTTGGGGATGCTTGAGAGTTGCGGTAGGGCTACCCTTTACTGAGAAGTGTTCGCCTTCTTACTTCTCGACATCATTACGTCAATATTCGCACTATCGAGTGGCCGAGGGTAGCTCCTCGCTCCCTCGCGCCTGAAGTGCCGCCGGGATGGCTTGGCTGGTTCAGCGGGAGCGCGGGTCGAGTGCGTCGCGCAGGCCGTCGCCCATTAGGTTGAACGCCAGCACCGCCAGGAACACCGCCAGCCCGGGGAATAGCGCCAGCCACGGCGCCTGCGTCATGAACCGCTGCGCCGAGTTCAGCATCGACCCCCAGCTCGCCGCCGGGGGCTGCTGGCCGAGGCCGAGGAACGACAGGCTGGCCTCCGCGACGATGGCGACGGCGATCGCCAATGTGGCTTGCACCAGCACCGGCGGCACGATGTTGGGCAGCACATGGCGCACCGCCACGCGCCAGGGCGGGTTGCCCAGCGCCCGCGCCGCCTCGACGTAGTCGTTGGTCGCGGCGTCGATGGCCGCCCCCCGGGCGACGCGCACGAACGCCGGGGCGGCGGCGATGCCGATGGCGAGCATGGCGTTCTGCAGGCTCGGCCCCAGGAACGCCGCCAGCGCTATCGCCAGGATCAGGAACGGCACCGCCAGCATGGCGTCGACCAGCCGCCCGATCACCGCGTCGACGAGGCCGCGCGACAGCCCGGCGAACAGGCCGAGCGGCACGCCGATGCAGGCCGCGATCAGCGCCGACAGCACGCCCGCCGTCATGCTCGCCCGTGCGCCGAAGATCACCCGCGAGAGCACGTCGCGGCCATTCTCGTCGGTGCCCATCCAGTGCAGCCATGACGGCGCACGGCGGATCGCCGCCCAACTGGTGGCGTTCGGCTGGTACGGCGCCAGCAACGGCGCCGCCGCCGCCATGACGACGAACAGCAGCACCACGGCGATCCCCGCCACCGCCGCCGGCCGCCGGCCAAACCGCCGCAACGCCAATCGCGCCGGGCTGCGCCGCGTCATCCGACGCGCAGCCTCGGGTTGATGACGACGTACAACGCGTCGGCGAGCAGGTTGAGCGCGATGTACAGCGCCGCCGTCACCAGCACGACGCCCTGCACCACCGGGTAGTCGCGGTTGAACACGCTGTCCACGATCAGCTTGCCGAAGCCCGGGATGCTGAACACCTGCTCGATCAGCACGGCGCCGGACAGCAGCGTCCCCAACTCCAGCGCGCCCAGCGTCACCACCGGGATCAGCGCGTTACGCAGCGCGTGGCGCACGATCACCGTCCACTCGCCGAGCCCCTTGGCCCGGGCGGTGCGGATGTAGTCCTGGTCCAGCGCCGTCAGCATGGCGCTGCGGGTGTGGCGCATGATGGTGGAGGCGATGTTGTTGCCCAGGATGAACGCCGGCAAGACCGTGGTCGCCAGCGACATCCGCCAGTCCTCCGCCAGCGAGACGTAGCCCGACGGCGGCAGCCAGCCGAGATGCACGCAGACCAGTAGGATAAGCAGTATCCCGAGCCAGAAATTCGGCACCGAGATGCCGATCAGCCCGATGACGTTGACGGTCCAGTCCCAAACGGTGTCGCGCTTGACCGCCGAGACCACCCCGGCCGGGACGCCGATCAGCAGCGCGAAGGCGAACCCCATCAGCGAAAGCTGCAGCGTCACCGGCAGCTTCTGCGCGATCAGGTGCAGCACCGGCTGACGGATGCGCCAGCTGAACCCGAGGTCGCCCTGCGCCAGGTTGCCGAGCCAATGCAGGTACTGCACCACAAGCGGCCGGTCGAGCCAGAGCTGGTTGCGGATTTGCGCCACCACGACCGGGTTGCGGTCCTCTCCGGCGAGCACCAGAGCGGGGTCGCCGGGCATCAGCTGCTGCAACCCGAACACCAGCACGCTGACCAGCAGCAAGGTCGGGACCACCTGCCCGAGGCGGGTCATGAAACCAGTCCGCATCATGCGCTCCCGATCGTGGCGGGCTGCTCCAGCCGGCGCTGCCGCAGGCCCGCGTAGAGCGCCAGCCGCCGCGCCGCCGCCGGAGCCATGGCGTGACGGATGGTCGCCTCGAACGGCGGCAACTCCGCCGCGCGGTGGCACGCCGCGAAATGGTCCGGCGCGACGCTGGCCAGCGGCGGCTCGGCCTGCGCGCAGAGTTCCACCGCGAACTCGCAGCGGGCGCGGAACCGGCAGCCGCCGGCAAGGGCGCCCGGAGCGGCGGCCTCGACCGCGTTGAGCCGGCGCAGCGCGCGGCGGTGCGGGTCGGCGCGCGGGATCGCCGCCAGCAGCGTGCGCGTGTACGGATGGCGCGGACCGGCGAACAAAGCCTGCTTGGACGCCATCTCCACGATGCGGCCGCGGTACATCACGGCCACCCGGTCGGCGGCGTGCTTCACCACCGCGAGGTCGTGCGCGATGAACAGGTACGACAGCCCGAACCGCAGCTGCAGGTCGCGCAGCAGGTTCACCACCTGCGCCTGGATCGACACGTCGAGCGCCGACACCGGCTCGTCGCACACCACCAGCGCCGGCTGCGCCGCCAGCGCGCGTGCGATGCCGATCCGCTGCCGCTGCCCGCCGGAGAACTCGTGCGGGTAGCGGCCGGCGTGGTACGGGGCGAGGCCCACCAGGTCGAGCAGCTCCGCCACCCGCCGCCGGCGCGAGGCGGCGTCGCCGATGCCGTGCACCAGCAGCGGCTCCTCGATGACGCTGCCCACGTCCATGCGCGGGTTGAGCGAGGCGAACGGGTCCTGGAAGATGATCTGCATCCGCCGCCGCAGCCGGCGCAACGGCTCGCCGCGCATGGCGGTGATGTCGACGCCCTCGAAATGCACGGTCCCGGCGGTCGGCTCGATCAGCCGCAAGACCAGCCGGGCGGTGGTCGACTTGCCGCAGCCGCTCTCGCCGACCAGCGCCAGCGTCTCGCCCCGGTGCAGCACGAACGAGATGCCGTCGACCGCTGCCACGCCCGCGGTTGGCCGGGCGAACAGCGAGCCGGCGCGCGGATAGTGCTTCGCCAGCCCCGTCACTTCCAGTAGCCTGGGTTTCATGACGCGGCGAAATCCTCGACCGGGGCGCGGATGCACGCCGCCCAGTGCCGTGGCCCGACTTCGCGCAACGCCGGGTCGTGGCCGGTGCAGGCCGCCGCCGCGAACACGCAGCGGGGATGGAAGCGGCAGCCGCTCGGCAGCGCCGCCGGCGACGGCACCGCGCCCTCGATGGCGAGCAAGCGTTCCTGGTCCTCGTCGATGTTGGGCATGCTGCCGAGCAGGCCGATGGTGTACGGGTGCTGCGGGTCGTCGAAGATCGCGGTCGTGCCGGCGCGCTCCACGATGCGGCCGGCGTACATCACGGCAACCTCGTCGGCCATCTCCGCCACCACGCCGAGGTCGTGGGTGATCATCACGATCGCCATGCCGTTCTGCTGCTGCAGCTCGCGCAGCAGGTCGAGAATTTGGGCCTGCACGGTGACGTCGAGCGCCGTGGTCGGCTCGTCGGCGATCAGCAGGTCGGGCGCGCAGGACAGCGCCATGGCGATCATCACGCGCTGCCGCATGCCGCCCGACATCTGGTGCGGGTAGTCGTCGAAGCGCTGCTCCGGCGCCGGGATGCGGACCTGCCGCAACATGCCTATCGCGCGCTCGCGCAGCGCGGCGCCGCTGGCGCGGCGGTCGTGCGCCCGCATCGCCTCGGCGACCTGCCGGCCCACGGTCAACGCCGGGTTCAGGCTGGTCATCGGCTCCTGGAAGATCATGGCGATCCGCGCGGTGCGGACGGCGCGCATGGCCCGCTCGGACAGCGCCAGCAGGTCCTGGCCGTCGAACACGATGCGCCCGCGGTCGACCCGTCCCGGCCGCGGCAGCAGCCGCATCACCGAATGCGACAGCACCGACTTGCCGCAGCCGCTCTCGCCGACGATGCCGAGCGTCCTGCCGCGTCCCACCGAGAGCGTCACGCCGTCGACCGCGGCGACGAGGTGGTCGGCGGCGGGGAACACGGTCCGCAAGTCCTCGATCGAAAGCAGCTCGGCCGTGGCGACCGCTGGCCTCGCCACGTCCAGGTCGCAGACTGACAATTGATGCCGACTCCCAAGTAATGCCGTGCCTGGCGTCAACGCCGACGCAATCGACATGCCACGCACATGGCACGGCAATTGCTAAGCGTTTGCCAGGATGAACGGCAGCGGGGGTTCGATGCGCCGGATATTGTTGACGACGGCAATCGTGGTTGGCGCATTCGCAGCCAGTGCCGCCCCGGCATCTGCACAAATATTACGCATCGCGCTCCGCGGCGACGTCGACACCATGGACCCGGCGCTGTCGGAAACGTTCATGGGCACCATCGTCTACACCGCGATGTGCGACAAGCTGTTCGACATCGACGAGAAGCTGAACATCGTGCCGATGCTGGCGACCTCGTACGACGTGCCGGACCCGAAGACCGTCGTCATCCACCTGCGCCCCGGCGTGCTGTTCCAGGACGGCGAGAGGATGGACGCCGCCGCGGTGAAGTACAGCCTCGACCGCGACCTGACGCTGCCGGGCAGTTTCCGGCGCAGCGAGGTCAACATGGTCGACCATGTCGAGGTGGTCGATCCGCTCACCGTCCGCGTGGCCCTGAAGCAGCCCTCGGCGCCGTTCGTGGCGCAGCTCACCGACCGCGCGGGCATGATCGTCTCGCCCAAGGCGGCTGCCGGCGAAGGCGCAGATTTCGGGCTGCGCCCGGTCTGCGCCGGGCCGTTCCGCTTCGGCGAGCGGGTGGCGCAGGACCACGTCACGCTGGAGCGGTTCCCGCAGTACTGGGACGCCAAGAACATCCATTTCGACAAGATCGTCTACCAGGTCATCTCCGACAGCACCGTGCGGCTGACCAACCTGCAAGCCGGCAGCACCGATTTCGCCGAGCAGGTGGCGCCCACCGACGTCGCCGCGGTCGAGCGCGACCCGAAGCTGAAACTGGCGATGTCGGATTCGTTGGGCTACCAGGGCCTGACCTTCAACACCGGCGCCGGCAAGGACGGCACGCTGCCAATGGCGCGCGACCCGCGGGTCCGCAAGGCGTTCGAGCTGTCGATCGACCGCGACGCGCTGGTGCAGGTGGTGTTCAGCGGCATGTACACGCCGACCGCGCAGGCGATCTCGCCGGTCAGCCCTTACCATGTCGCCTCCATCAAGCCTTTGGCGCGCGACCTCGGCCAGGCCAGGGCGCTGCTGGCCGCGGCCGGGGTGGCGACGCCGCTCGACGTCTCGCTCAGCATCTGGAACGACCCGCTCAGCCGCCAGGCCGCCGAGGTAATCCAGTCGATGGCCGCCGACGCCGGGTTCAACGTGAAGGTGGTGGCGCTGGAGACCGGCTCGGCGTTGGCGGCGCTGGGCAGCGGCGACTACCAGATCTTCCAGACCGGCTGGTCGGGCCTGCTCGACCCGGACAGCGACATCTGGGCGTTCCTGCACAGTGGCGGGCCGATGAACGACGGCGGCTTCCACGACGCCCGCGTCGATCAGCTGCTCGACGCCGCGCGGGCGACCGGCGACGCGGCGCAGCGGCGCTCGATGTACGAGCGGATGTGGCGGATCGTGCAGCAGGCCGACCCGATCGTCTACCTGTGGACCACCCGCAACATCGCCGGCATGAGCAAGCGCGTCACCGGCTACCGCTCGTTGCCCGACGGCCTGGTCCGGCTGCAGGGCGTGGCGATGGCGCCGTAGCATGGCCCTGCACAAGATCAAAGCCTCCCCCGACACCGTTCGGTTCGGGGTGTTCGACGCGGCGATCCCGCCCATCCTCACCGTGGCGTCCGGCGAAACCGTCGTGCTCGAATGCGTGACCGGCGACGACCGCACCTTGCCGCCGCCGGAACTGGGCTTCGTGGTGCCGCCGGCGCTGCTCGCGGTCAACGCCGCGGCCCCTGCGACGCCCACCGGCCACATCATCACCGGGCCGGTGGCGGTCAGCGGGGCGCAGCCGGGCGACACGCTGGAAGTCCGCATCGAGGCCATCGAGCTTGGCGCCGACTGGGGCTTTTGCGGATTCCGGTCGCTGCTCGGCACCTTGCCGGAGGATTTCCCGACCCGGTTCCTCACCCACATCGCGGTCGACCGCGCCCGGTCGACGTGCCGGATGCCGTACGGCCTGGAGCTGAAGCTGGCGCCGTTCTTCGGCGTGATGGGAGTGGCCCCGCCGCCCGCCTACGGCCGCATCTCGACCATCGAGCCGCGCGAGCACGCCGGCAACATCGACAACAAGGAGCTGGTCGCCGGCAGCACGCTGTTCCTGCCGGTCTGGGCGCCCGGCGCGCTGTTCTCCGCCGGCGACGGCCACGGCGTTCAGGGCGACGGCGAAGTCTGCATCAACGCCCTGGAGACGTGCCTGACCGGCACCTTCACGTTCATCCTGCACCGCCGCGCCGACGGGGCCGAGCCGCTGCGCTACCCGCGCGCCGAGACGCCGAGCCACTTCATCTCGATGGGCATGGACAGCGACCTCGACCAGGCGATGAAGCGGGCGCTGCGCGAGATGATCGCGTTCATCTGCAGCCGGTCCAGCCTGTCGCGCGAGGAAGCCTACCAGCTCTGCTCGCTGGCGGTGGATTTCCACGTGACGCAGACGGTGAACGGCGAGAAGGGCGTCCATGGCATGTTGCGCCGCGGCCTGCTGTTTTAACTACCGTGACGCCGCGAGGCCGATCCCGGCGCCGGCCAGCAGGCCGCCCGAGACGCGGTTCAGCAGCCGCCCGCGCGCCACGATCCAGCCGCGCGCCCATCCCGCCAGCGTGGCCCAGGCGCAGTCGAACGCCGCGACGACCACCAGGAACGTCATCGACATGACAGCAAGCTGGGGCGCCAGCCTGTGCCCGGGCAAGATGAACTGCGGGAAGAAAGCGCCGAAGAACAGCAGCGTCTTGGGATTGGTCAGCGAAACCAGCAGGCCGCGAAGCACCGTGGCGCGCGCCGAGCGGCCGTCCGCGACCGCCACGGCCATCGTCGGCGGAGCGGCCCGCCACGCCTGCGCGCCGAGCAGGACGAGGTACGCCGCCCCGACCCAGCGCAACGCCGCGAACCAGTGCCCCATGCCCGCCAGCATCGTCGTCAGGCCAACCGCGACCACCGCCAACTGGACGGCCTGCGCCAGCGTGGTCCCGAGCAGCGTCAGCAACCCGAACCGCGTGCCGCGCGCGATGCTGGTGGACACGATCAACGCCATGTTCGGCCCCGGCAGCACCGCCAGCAGCGCGGTCGCGGCCACGAACGCCAGGTACACGCCAAGATCCACCACCGCCTCCGTCCTATCGGGCGAGCAAAGCCTGGATCGTCTCCGCCGGCACCGCAAGCCCGCCGGAATCGCCGTTCTCGGCCGCCACCTGCACGCCCGCGGCGGCCCACGGCCCGGAGCCGGCCTCGCGCACCAGCAACGGCGCCCCCGAGGTGCCGCGCGTGCCGGCGCAGCTGTGCCGACGCAGCGGCCGGCCGGCCGGGTCGGCGACGGCGCCGATCACCTGGCAGGCCGGATCGGCCAGCAGCACCTGCGCCCGGTCCTGGTTGTAGCCGCCCAGCATGGCCGCCTCCCCCGGCCGCGCCGCGGCGAGTTGCAGGGCGACGCTGCCGACCGGCTCCGCCAGGACCAGCACCGCGACGTCGGCCCCGCGTGACTGGCCGCCATCGCCGCCGACGAAGGCGGCCGGCACGCGGTACGAGACGGCGACGCTGTGGCGCGCGTAGTCGCCGGCGCTGTAGCCGGACAGCACGTGGACCGATCCGGCCCCCAGCATGTGCCGCACCCGTGCGCCGTACAGGCAATGCGCCGCCGTCACCGCCAGGCGCGGCCCGAGCAGGAAGCCGGTGCAGCGCGAAATTCCCGGGATCTGCACCAGCACCAGCGCCGACCACGGCAACACGGCGTCGCTGACCCGGCCGCGCGGGTCGCCGCCGCCGCCCAGGCCGGGCAGCAGCGCCGCCGCGAGCAGCGCCCGGCGGATCAGGCCAGCGCCTGCATGTCGCCGTCGACCGCCAGGGCCTGGCCGCTGATGGTGGCCCCGAACGGGCTGCACAGGTACAGCGCCATGTTGGCGATGTCCTGCTGCGTCACCAGGCAGCGCAGGCTGGTCGAGGCGAGCGCCTGCGCCTCCTGCTCCGCCTCGGAGATGCCGCGGGCCGCCGCCTTGGCGCGGAACACGGCGCGGATGCGCGGGCCGTCGACCAGCCCCGGCAGGATCGCGTTGACCCTGATCGCGTCGGCCCCGAGTTCGATCGCCAAAGATTTGGTGAAGCCGACCACCCCCCACTTCGCCGCCGCGTACGGGCTACGCATCGCGAAGCCGAACCGCCCGGCCGAGCTGCTCATGTTGACGATGCCGCCGCCGCCCGCGGCCCGCAGCGCCGGCACCGCGCGACGGGCGCAGTGAAACATCGCGGCCAGGTCGATCCGCAGCGTCGCGTCGAGCGCCGCGGGATCGATGTCCTCGACCCGTGCCGTCGGCCCGGCGATGCCGGCGTTGTTGACCAGCACATCGAGGCCGCCCAGCGCCGCCACCGCCGCGTCGACGAAGCCGGCCATCGCCTCGGCGTCGCCGGCGTCGGCGCGTATCCCGGCATGGCCGCACGCCGCCAGCGCCGCTTCGTCGATGTCGGAGACGAACACCCGCGCGCCGCGCCCGGCGAAACTGTCGGCGATCACCCTGCCGATGCCGTTGGCCCCGGCGCTGATGGCGACCCGCAGCCCTGGGAGTTCCACTGGCAGCGGTTCGGTCGCGCCACTCACCATGCCCAAGCCTCCTGTTATGCGCCCGCCATGGTAGTCTGTGCGGCAGCCAACAAGAAAGCCGCGCCATGTCTGAGAGCTCGACCGATTTCCCCAACGCCCTGATCTGGCTGCCGGCGCTCGCAGTGGCGGTCGTCGTGGCGCTACGCAGCATTCGCGCCGTGCCGCAGGGCCAGGTGTGGACGGTCGAGCGCTTCGGCGCCTTCACCCGGCTGCTCAGCCCCGGCCTCAACATCCTGGTGCCGTTCGTGGACCGCGTCGGCCGCAAGCTCAGCGTGCAGGAGACGGTGCTCGACATCCCCGAACAGAGCGTCATCACCGGCGACAACGCCACCGTCGCGGTCGACGGCGTGATCTATTACCGCGTGCTGGAGCCGGCCCTCGCGGCGTACCAGGTCGCCAACCTGCACCAGGCGTTGAGCACGCTGGCGATGACCAACATCCGCGCGGTGATCGGCGAGATGGAGCTGGACGCGGCGCTGTCCTCGCGCGAGCGGATCAACACCTCGCTGCTGGCGATCCTCGACGGCGCCACCCACCCGTGGGGGGTCAAGGTCAGCCGCGTCGACATTCGCAAGATCGAGCCGCCGGAGAACCTGGTCCGCGCCATGAACCTGCAGATGACCGCCGAGCGCGAGCGCCGCGCCGTGGTGGCGCGCGCCGAGGGCGAGCGCCAGGCGGTGATCCTGCGCGCCGAGGGCGAGAAGCAGAGCCTGGTGCTCGCCGCCGAAGGCCGCCAGCAGGCCGCGATGCGCGACGCCGAGGCGCGCGAGCGGCTGGCCCAGGCGGAAGCGGCGGCAACGTCAATGGTGGCGGCGGCGGCCCGCGACGGCGGCGAGGCGGCGCTGCGCTACTTCATCGCCGACCGCTACGTGCGGGCGTTCGGGAGGCTCGCGGCGGCGCCCAACTCGCGGCTGGTGGTGGTGCCGATGGAGGCGACCGCGATGGCCGGCGGCATCGCCCAGGCGATGGAGCTGCTGCGCCACCCCGCCCCATGACTTGGTAGATGAGAATCCGGCGCTTAGCATTCCTTAAGCCATAGCTGCTTTCGACCCAAAGCGGTCATCCGGAGCGCTCCATAAGCCTGATTGTCTACCAGCTGCAGCTTTGGACATCGACCTCGTGCTGCTACGAATGCAATCAGAGCAGCCACGGGCCAACATGATAGCACTTGATCCGATCGCGTCATTCGTTACACGATACCGGCGTGAGTATGATTTTTACTATGAGGTAGCCCGGCTAGTCTCACAGGAATGCGATGCATTAGCCGCGGAGAATGGCATCAAGGCCATTGTCACGTTTCGAGCAAAATCCCCTGATCGGCTTGAGGGTAAGATTCGTCAGCGATCCTCCGAGAAGCGTTACCAGACCGAAGAAGATATCCGGGCCGACATAGTCGATCTTTCCGGTGTGAGAATCGCTCTTTATTTCCCGGGGGACCGGGCAAAGATTGCAGCGCTGCTGCAAGGGACGTTCATCGTAGATCAGGAAAAAAAGTTCCCAGATAAGGACAAGGCACCAGGCCAACGCTTCGACGGATATCACGCCGAACATTATCGGGTAAGACTAAATCCTGACGTGCTTTCCGAAGCGCAACGTCGTTACGGCGATAGCCTCGTGGAAGTTCAAGTCGCTTCGGTGCTGATGCATGCCTGGTCGGAAGTAGAACATGACCTAAATTATAAACAGCTCAGTGGGCAGCTATCGCAGGAAGAGCAAACTATCCTTGATGGCATTAATGGCATCGTCCTGTCCGGTGAAATCTTTCTTGAGAGATTACAAGCGGCGTTCGAGGCGCGGGTCTCACGCAGTGGAAGTCCATTTACGAACCAGTATGAGCTCGCAGCCTTTCTCTTTGACCATTTGCGAGCGGCAGCCACCGCCGAGGGTCAACCGGAGCCTGTGTTAGGTAGGATCGACATTCTGTTCCGGCTCCTGCAACTTGCAGGATCGAGCAGTCCGGAAGGTTTGGCTCCTTATCTGCAGTCCCTTGATGCTGAAACGGAGCCACGGCCTCTTGCGGATCGAGTAATCGATCGTGTGCTCGCCTCAAGATCGGATTTATACGAACATTATTTTGAAGTGCGGCGGGCTGCTGGCGGAGGCGCGCGGACCTTTTTGATCGGAAAAGACCAGCCTGCGCCCGAGACCGTAGGAGTCTTCCTGCAAAGGTGGATCGTCGTGGAGCGGTTTATGCGAGCATTAATGACGAAAGGACGCTTGGATCGACGTTTCAATTTTTCGTCTAGCGCTATGGCCAGAAGGCTAGGTTTCCCTGCGAATATCCAAATGCAACTAGATGTTCTCCGACGTATCCGGAACAACCTGGTTCATGGCATACAAATCCCCGAACAAGATCTACTAAACTCGGCCGCTAATGATCTTGGCGAGATAATAGATGCGCTCACGGTTAGTGAGGACGCGGACGTTCGAGAAGCTATGAGGTGGGCGAGGTCCGATGAACCGGTTGATTTAGTGGGGCCACCATCCCCTTCTCCCTGAGTTTGGCACGCCGCGTATACTGCTCCGAACGTCCGCTCCCCACCGAAAGCCGACCTACATCACCGGTGCCAAGCGTCAGATTCCATCCATTGCTCAGGGGAGTGACCGTGATTTCACGCCGAGGGCTGCTAGCCGGCTCGCTGCTCGCCGGGCCGGCTCTCCTGAGCCTGCCGGCCGCCGCCGATGACCGGGGCGGAGCGCTGCAACGCGGGGTCGCCGACCTCGAACGCAGGCATGGCGGTCGTCTCGGCGTCGCGGTGCTCGACAGCGCGAGCGGCAAACTGTTCGCGCATCGTGGCGACGAACGCTTCGCCCTGTGCAGCACCTCCAAGTTCCTTACCATCGCGTTCGTTCTGGCCCGGGTCGATCGCCGGCAGGAAAGCCTCGCCCGCCGAATCGTCTATTCGAAGGACGACTTGGTTGCCTATTCCCCCATCACCGAAAGGCATGTCGGCGGAGGCGGCCTGACTGTCGGCGAGGTTTGCGCGGCGGCGATGACCGTCAGCGACAACACGGCGGAGAACCTGCTGCTCGACAGCCTTGGCGGGCCGACGGCGTTGACCGGCGCCCTGCGCTCGCTCGGAGATGGCGTCACGCGGCTCGACCGCCGGGAAACCGCGCTGAACGAGGCCAGGCCCGGCGATCCACGCGACACCACAACCCCGGCCGCGATGCTCGGAATCCTACGCGGGGCGGTTCTCGGGACCATGTTGTCCGCGCCGTCTCGCGAGCGGCTGACGGCGTGGCTCATCGCCAACGAGACCGGAGGCGAGCGGCTGCGCGCCGGCGTTCCGAACGGCTGGCGGGTCGGCGACAAGACCGGCTCCGGCGGGAACAACGCCGCGAACGACATCGCGGTCATCTGGCCGCCTGGACGCGCGCCGATCATCGTGACGGCCTACTATGCCGAGTCTGGCGCAGCGGATGGAGAGCGGAACGCGGTCCTGGCAGAAGTCGGGCGGCTCGCGGCGGCTGTTTAACCCCCCGCTTCGGCAATCGCCGCCGCCGCGTGGATGAGCGCCAGGTGGCTTAGCGCCTGTGGCATGTTGCCGAGCATCCGCCCGCTCGCCACGTCGATCTCCTCGTGCAGCAGCCCGAGGTTGCCGCCGCTCGCGGCCAGCAGGTGGTCCATCTGCGCCGCCGCCGCCGCCCGCTCGCCCAGCAGCGCGAACGCCTCCACCAGCCAGAAGCCGCAGGCGGTGAAGGTCCCCTCCTCCCGCTCCATCCCGGAATAGCGGTAGACCAGCGGCCCTCGGCACAACTCGCGCCGCACCGCCTCGCGCGTCAGGGCCAAGCGGTCGCGCCGCTCGAACCCGAACCGGACCGCCAGCAGCAGCGCCGCATCCAGCCGCTCGGTCCCCGGATGCATGGTGTACGCCTGCTTGTCCTCGGACCAGCAATGCGCGTCGACCCAGTCGCGCACGCGGTCGCGTTCGCGCGCCCAACGCTCGGCGTGGCCGGATTCAATCTGCCCCTTGGCGGCCAGCCCGACCGCCCGGTCGAGCGCCGTCCAGCAGCCCAGCTTCGACATGGTGTAATGCTCGTCCTGCTCCAGCTCCCAGATGCCGGCATCCGGGCTGCGCCAAAGGTCGGCGCAGCGGTCGGCGAGGTTGGCCAGCAGCCGCCGCGTCATGAGGTCGAGCACATGGCCGCGCTCCACGAACAGCGCCGCGGTCTCCAGCACGTCGCCGAAGGTGCCGAGCTGCAACTGGTCCCGCGCCCGGTTGCCGAGCCGCACCGGCCGGCTGCCGCCGTACCCCGGCAGTTCGAGTTCCCGCTCGTCGGGCGCCAACGCGCCGTCCAGCCGGTACATCGTCCGCAGCCGTCCGCCGTGCCGCAGCACCGTCGCGGTCAGCCAGGAGAACGCCGCCTTCGCCTCCTCGGTGGCGCCGACCCGCAGGAACGCCTTGATGCTGTAGGCGACGTCGCGTACCCAGGCGTAGCGGTAATCGTAGTTCTTGTCGCCGCCGATCCGCTCCGGCAGCGCCATCGTGGCCGCAGCCGTGATGGCCCCGGTCGGCGAGAACAGCAGCAGCTTGAGCGCCAGTGCGCTGCGCCGAACCTGGACGGCGTATGGTCCGTCGATCGCGAGGTTGTCGCACCACTCGCGCCACGACTGGTCCGAACGGTCGATCCGCCGGTCGATGGCGGCGATGCCCGGCAGGATCAGCGGCTCGTCGGCCGACGCCAGCAGCGCCACCGTGCCGCGCGAGCCGGGCGCCGTGACCAGCCTCGCCACGACCCCGCGGTCGTCCTCGACCAGGCGCTCCACATCGCCACGGAATGCCAGAACCAGCCCCTCGACATGCAGCACGTCGCCATGCGGGCTCGTCTCGCGCCAGGCGTTGGCTTGGTCGAGCCGCCGCCCGACCAGCGCCTCGATGCGGAACTCGACGTGGCCCTCGATGCCCTCGATGCGGCGCGCCAGCTCGCTCCAGGGCAGCCGGCCGGAGATGCCGCTGTTGAGCGAGTCGGTCAGCCGCGCCTGTCCGCCGTCGATGGTGAACACCTGCTCCAGCACGTTGCTGTCCGGTCGGTAGCGCCGCTCGACCGTGAACGCGCCGACCGGCGTCGCCGAGAACCGGCCGCCGTCGGTCGGATCGAGCAGGCGGTCGAACAGCGGCGGGCTGTCCATGTTGGGCACGCACCACCAGTCGACCGAGCCGTCCGCCCCCACCAAGGCCACGCTGCGGCCGTCGCCGAGGGCGGCGTACTGCTCCAGGGGCAGCACGCCCTCGGCCCGCGCGCCCTGCCGTGAGTGCGCGCGGGCCGTATCGTCGTTCAAGGCAGGTGGTTGCCGCCGGTCACGCCATACACCTCGCCAGTCACGAAGCTCGACTCCTGCGACGCCAGCAGCACGTAGACCGACGCCAGCTCCGCCGGCTGGCCGGGCCGTTTCATCGGCACCTCGGAGCCGAAGTCCGGGATCTTCTCCGCCGGCTGGCCGCCGCTCGACTGCAGCGGGGTCCAGACCGGACCCGGCGCCACCGCGTTGACCCGGATGCCCTTCTCGGCGACCTGCTTGGCCAGCGCGTGGGTGAACGCGGTGATGGCCGCCTTGCTAGAGGCGTAGTCGAGCAGGCTGGGCGACGGCTGGTAGCTCTGGATCGAGGTCGTGTTGATGATCGTGGCGCCGGGAGGCATGTGCGGCAGCGCCGCCTTGCACAGCCAGAACATGGCGGTGACGTTGGTGCGGAAGGTGGCCTCGAACTGCTCGGTGGTGAGGTCGGCGATAGCCTTTACCGCGGTCTGCTTGCCGGCAACGTTGACCAGGATGTCGATGCCGCCCAGGGCGTCGCGCGTCTTCTCCACCAAGCCGGTGCAGAAGCTCTCGGAGCCGAGGTCGCCGGGCAGCGCCACCGCCTTGCGACCGGCCTCGGTCACCAGCTTGACGACTTCCTGGGCGTCCTTCTCCTCGCTCGGCAGGTAGTTCAGCACCAGGTCGGCGCCTTCCCGGGCGAAGGCGATGGCCACCGCGCGGCCGATGCCGCTATTGGCGCCGGTGACCAAGGCCCGCCGCCCGGCCAGCCGGCCGAAGCCCTTGTAGCTGGTTTCGCCGTGGTCGGGTTTGGGCACCATGTCCTGCGCCAGTCCGGGCGCCGATTGCGGCTGGTCCTCGAACTTCGGCTGCGGGTACTGCTTGGTCGGGTCCTGCATGGCGTACTGGTTGAGCGTCTGGCTCATCGTGGCCTCTTCGTTAGGACGAAGCGCCAACGCCAACCAACCGGGCGGGTTCGGCTAACGTTTCGGCAGCGCCGCCATGATCGCGTCGGCGACTTGGTCCGGCGTGCCGACATCCTCGATCCGGATCGGGTTCTCGTCCGGTCCCGGCTCCTCCAGCGTCGCCAACTGGCTGTCCAGCAGGCTGGCCGGCATGAAGTGCCCGCGGCGCTTGGCCAGGCGTTCATGCAGCAGCTCCGAGGAGGCGTGCAGGTAGACGATCCGCACGCCGGAGCGCCCGCCAGCCAGCCGCTCGCGGTAGGCCCGCTTCAACGCCGAGCAAGTCACCACGCCCGCCCCGCCATCCGCCAGCCGCGCCCCGATCCAGCTGGCGATGGCGTCCAGCCACGGCCAGCGGTCGTCGTCGTCGAGTGGAATGCCGGCGTGCATCTTGGCGACGTTGGCCGCCGGATGCAGGTCGTCGCCTTCCTGGAACGGCCAGCCCAGCCGGCGGTCCAGCGCCTCGGCGACCGTGGTCTTGCCGCTGCCGGACACCCCCATGACGATCAGCACCTGCTTGGCAATCTCGCTCACGCCAGCCGCGCCCAACGATGGCCGTGGCGCGCCAGCAGGCTGTCCGCCGCCCCCGGACCGGCGCTGCCGGCCACATAGTGCTGCACCGGGATGGCGCCGGTCGACCAGGCATCCAGGATCGGCTGCACCACCTGCCACCCGGCCTCGATGTTGTCGGCGCGCTGGAACAACGTCGCGTCGCCGATCAGCACGTCGTACAGCAGCGTCTCGTAGCCGGTGGCGCTGCCGGTCTTGAAGTAGTCGCCGTAGCGCATGTCCATCGTCACCGGCCCCAGGCGCACCAGCGGCCCCGGCACCTTGGCGCTGAACTGCAGGCTGACGCCCTCGGTCGGCTGGATGTGCAGCGTCATGACGTTGGGCGCCAGGCGGTTGACCGGGGTGTCGCGGAACATCGCGAACGGCGCCTGCTTGAAATGCACCACCACCTCGGTCCGCCGCAGGCCAAGCCGCTTGCCGGTGCGTAGGTAGAACGGCACCCCGGCCCAGCGCCAGTTGTCGATGCCGAGCTTCATCGCGACGTAGGTCTCGGTGTTGGAGGCCGGATCGACGTCCGGCTCGCTCTGATAGCCCTCCACGTCGCTTTTCCGCACGTTTCCGGCATCGTATTGGCCGCGCACGACGCAATCGCGCACCTCGGTGCCGGTCAGCGGCCGGATCGCCTGGATCACCTTGGCCTTCTCGGCGCGCACCGCGTCGGCGTCGAAGCTGTTCGGGGCTTCCATGGCGGTCATCGCCAGCAGCTGGAACATGTGGTTGGGCACCATGTCGCGCAGCGCCCCGGTCGGCTCGTAAAAGCGGGCCCTGCTCTCGACGCCCACCGTCTCGGCGGCGGTGATCTCGACGAACTCGATGTGGTCGCGCTGCCACAGCGGCTCGAAGATGCCGTTGCCGAAGCGCAACGCCATGATGTTCTGCACCGTCTCCTTGCCGAGGAAATGGTCGATGCGGAAAATCTGGGTCTCGCGCAGCACTTTCAGGATGCGCGCGTTGAGCGCCTGCGCCGAGGGCAGGTCGTGGCCGAAAGGCTTCTCGATCACCACGCGGCGGAACGCCTCGTCGGTCTCGTCGAGCAGGCCGGCTTCGGCCAGGCGGTCGATCACCGGGCCGAAGAAGCGGTCGGCGACCGCCAGGTAGAACACCGCCGAGCCGTCGCCGACCCACTCGCCGATGGCGGCGAAGGTCGCCGGGTCGTCGAAGTCGCCGCTCTGGTACGACAGCCGCCGCCGCAGCCAGCTGAGCGAGGTCTGGTCGAGGCTGCCGACACTGGCATCGCCGCCGCGCTCGGCCAGGAAGCTCTGCATGTTGGCGGTCTGCAGCACCCGGAACGACTCGTTGTCGCCGGCCACCCGGTCCACGCCCAGCACGCGGAACCGGTCGTCGAGCAGGCCGGCGACAGAAAGGTTGTACAGCGCCGGCATCAGCAGCCGCCGGGTCAGGTCGCCGCCGGCGCCGAAGATCACCAGCGCCGATGGCGGCGCCGGCTCGGCACGCGACAGCATCGCCGGGTCGGCGGTCAGCGTCGTGTCGAGCGCGTCAACCATCGTTAGGCCTTTGCTGCGGCCTTCTTGGCCTGCGCCCGGGCCGCCTCCGTCACCTTCTCCGCGCTGAAGCCGAACTTCTCCATGACCTTGGCCGCCGGAGCCGACGCGCCGAAGGTGTGCATCCCGATGATCGCGCCATCAAGGCCGGTGTAGCGGTCCCAGCCCATGGTGGCCCCCTGCTCGACCGCCACCCGCGCCCTGATGTGCGGCGGCAGCACGCTGGCGCGATACGCCTCGTCCTGCTTCTCGAACTGGTCCCAGGACGGCATCGAGACCAGCCGCACCCGGATTCCCTCGCGCTCCAGCGTCTCGGCGGCGCCGACGATCAGCCCGATCTCGCTGCCGGTCGCCATCAGGATCACCTGCGGCTCGCCCCCGGGAGAGTCCGCCAGCACGTAGGCGCCGCGGACCAGGCCGCTGGCCGGCGCGAACTTCTTGCGGTCGAGCGTCGGCAGCGCCTGGCGCGACAGCGCCAGCGCGGTCGGCTCGTGGGTCAGCGACAAAGCGAGCTTCCAGGCCTCGGCGACCTCGTTGGCGTCGCCAGGCCGGATCACGACCAGCCCCGGCACGGCGCGCAGCGAGGCCAGCTGCTCGATCGGCTGGTGCGTCGGGCCGTCCTCGCCGACGCCGATGCTGTCGTGGGTGAAGATGTAGATGACCGGCAGCTCCATGATAGCCGACAGCCGGATCGGCGCCTTCATGTAGTCGCTGAAGATCAGGAACCCGGACGCGTACGAGCGCAGCCCGCTCACCGCCATGCCGTTGGCGATCGACCCCATGGCGTGCTCGCGGATGCCGAAATGCATGTTGCGGCCGTCGTAGCTGCCGAACTGGAAGCTGCCGGCGCCTTGGAACGTCATGTTGGACTTGGTCGAGGGCGCCAGGTCCGCCGCGCCGCCGATCAGCCAGGGGATGTGCGGGCCGATGGCATTCAGCACCTTCTGGCTGCTGTCGCGCGACGCGATGCCTTTCGCGTCGGCGTCGAAGGTCGGGATGTCGGCGTCCCAGCCCGCCGGCAGCTTGTGCTGATTGATCTGGTCGAGTTCGATGGCAAGCTCGGGGTACTCGGCGCGGTAACGGGCCAACAGCGCCTCCCACTCGCCGGACAGCTTGGCGCCGCGAGCGCCCATCCCGGTCTTGAACCGCTCCACCACGCCGTCCGGCACCAGGAACTGCGCGTCCTCCGGCCAGCCGTACGAGCGCTTGGCGCCCTTGATCTCCTCGTCGCCGAGCGGCTCGCCGTGCGCCGAGGCGGTGCCGGCCTTCTTCGGCGCGCCGAAGCCGATGACGCTGTGGATGATGATCATGCTGGGCCGGTCGGCGACGCCCTTCGCGGCCTCCAGCGCGCTCAGCATGGCGGCGGTGTCGTTGGCCTCGTCGACGTGCTGCACGTGCCAGCCATAGGCGACGAAGCGCGCGCCGACATCCTCGCTGAACGCTAGGCTGGTGCTGCCCTCGATGGTGATTTTGTTGCTGTCGTAGATCCAGGTCAGGTTGCCGAGCTTCAGGTGGCCGGCGGTGGAGGCCGCCTCCGACGCCACGCCCTCGTTCATGTCGCCGTCGCCGCACAGCGTCCAGACATGGTGGCTGAACAGCTCGAAGCCTGGCTTGTTGTAGCGGGCGGCAAAGGCGCGCTCGGCGACGGCCATGCCGACCGAGTTGCCGCAGCCTTGGCCAAGCGGCCCGGTGGTGGTCTCGACGCCGGTGGTCATGCGATATTCCGGGTGGCCGGGGGTACGGCTCGACATCTGGCGGAACTGCTTGATGTCGTCGAGGCTGACCGCCTCGGTGCCGTCCGGGTTCTTGACGCCGGCCAGGTGCAGCAGTGCGTAGAGCAGCATCGAGGCATGGCCGACCGAGAGCACGAAGCGGTCGCGGTTGGGCCAGTCGGGCTTGGCGGGATCGAACGCCAGCATGTCCTGCCACAACGTGTAGGCGACCGGCGCCAGGCCCATCGGCGTGCCGGGATGGCCCGACTTGGCCTTCTGCACGGCGTCCATGGACAGCGTGCGGATGGTGTTGATCGCGGTCTGGTCGATGTCGCCGGTTTGGATGTCCATGGCAGTCGTTCCCTTGGTCTTCGCGCGAGACATACCCCATCATCCGGGACCGCGCCAACGCCGCTTGCCACCGATCCGGCGGCGGAATACTCCACCGCCATGGCAACTTCCTCGACCGGCCCAATCCGCCTCGTGGTCACCGACGTCGACGGCACGCTGGTGCGGCACGACAAGACGCTGGCGCCGGAGACGGTCGCGGCGGTCGCGGCGCTGCGCCGCCACGGCATCAAGTTCGGCCTGGTCAGCAGCCGTCCGCCGACCGGCCTCGACGTGCTGATCGAGCCGCTGGCCGTCGACACGCCGCGCGCCGGGTTCAACGGCGGCCTGATCCTCGACCCGCAGGACAAGGTGGTGGCCGAGCTGACCATCCCGGAAGCCGCGTGCCGCGCCGCCGTGGCGCACCTGCAGGCCAACGGCGTCGACACCTGGGTGTTCGCCGACGGGCTGTGGTACGCGACGGGCGACCAGGGCCACTACGTGCCGCGCGAAAAGCTGTCGATCCACCAGGACCCGCAGCTGGTCCCGGACCTCGGGCCGCATCTGGGCCGGGTCCACAAAGTCATGGGCGCGTCGCCCGACTTCGCGCTGATGGGACGCATGGAGGCGGAAATCCGTAGCAAGCTCGGTCCCGACGCCTCGGTCCACCGCAGCCAGTCGTACTACCTCGACATCACCCACCCGCAAGCCAACAAGGGCTTTGCCGCGGCGTCGCTGGCGCGCCTGCTCGGAATCGATGTCGCGGAAATGTGCTGCCTGGGCGACATGCCGAACGACGTTCCGATGTTCGAGGTCGCCGGGCTGTCGGTCTGCATGGGCAACGCGCCGGACGCGGTGCAGAAGCTGGCGACCGAAATCACCGGCTCCAACGACGAGACCGGCTGGGCCGACGCCATCGACCGCTTCGTGCTGCCGCGGGCGCCTAAGCCGTAGCTTCCAGCATCATCCAGCCGAAATGCCCGCGGCCATGATGTCGGTCGCCTGCGCCGCGACGCCTCACGGTTCGCTCAGCAACTCGTCCAGCGTGAATGTGGAGAGTTCGATGGTCGGCAACGGCGGCTGGCCATCCATTACCGCGGGAAGCGCTTGGAGAGCGTCGCTGCGAAGTCCGGGAACGTCGAGCTTGTCGCGCATAGATTCTCGGAACTTCCGGCGCGCCTGCGCGCGAAACCCTCGCGCGTCGCCATGCCAGTTCTCGACGTCCTGGCTAAGCGGCCAACCGTCGGCTTTCAGCATGTGAACGATGGCTTGGTACAGTAGCGACTCCACTGCATCAAGCTGGCTGCGCCCCACGCTCTCGATTTCCTCGATGATGTTCGGCCAGTCTAGGTCATTGACCCGCTCACCGGTAGCGGCACGCCGCAGCAACGCTGCTTGGTGCTCTGACCATTCGAAAATATCAACGTCGTAAACGGCGTAGCCTATGCGATCGGCCATTGCGGCCACCCTACACTGTACAAAAAATCGCTACACGCATTTTGAATATAGCAACGCTATAGCTTGATAAGCTACAGCGCAGCCAAGTTCATCGTTGCCTGGTGGGCAGATTAACGAAAACACGCGGCAGCCTCGCCCGCTGCTACGGGGCGCCGCCCGACTCCCATCCGCGGCCTGCCATAACATCGCGTTACGAGCCTGGGCCGGTTGCTGCCATAAAGGTGCCAACGAGAGCTTTATCACCCATACAACAGGACAGGATCGTGGACACGGCTGTACTGAACGAGGTTCAGGGCGGTCCTGACCTCCTGGCTTGGTTCGGTGGATGCGTGCCGTCGTTCCACGACGCTGAGGTTCTCAGCCTCGAACTGAAGCCTTTCTGGGGTTTGTCTGGATTCCTCAAGGCCCAAAGCATCCAAGTTTCGGTCAGTCCAGGCGCACCACTCAAAACCACGTCACCAGGTACGTAGCTGTCGTACTTCAACTAATTACCGTAACAACGCCACATCATACACGAATGAAAGCAGCGGCTCACGCCGCCCCGAGCGCCGCCTCGACGCGGCGAACCGCTTGCAGCGGCAACGCTGCCCGGCCCACCACCTGCCCTCCGACATAGGCCAGCCAATCGACCCCGGCGGGCGGCGGCGGGCGCAGCTCGATCAGCCGCGCCTCGTCGTCCAGCGCCACCGCGCGGTAGCTGCGCCAGCCTTCGGTCACCGGCCCCAGAATGCGGACGACGCGGGCGATGGCCTCGCCCGCGTCGTCCACCGCAATCCACTCCAAGGTCCGACGCTGGCCCGACGCCTCATCCACCCGCCCGCGCAGCCAGTGCAGGCGATTTGTCCGCATCGGCCCGGATCAGGCCGACTTCTTCATGATCTCGTCGGCGATGTTGCGCGGCACCGGGTCGTAGTGGTGGAACTGCATGGTGAACGAGGCGCGCCCTTTGGTCATGCTGCGAAGGTCGCTGATGTAGCCGAACATCTCCTTCAGCGGCACGTGCGCCCGCACCATCACCGTGCTGCCGGCGCTGTCCTGGCTCTGGATCGTGCCGCGGCGGCGGTTGAGGTCGCCCACCACGTCGCCGATGTGGTCGCTCGGCGTGGTGCATTCGACGTCCATGATCGGCTCCAGGATCACCGGGCCAGCCCGCTTCATGCCTTCGCGAAAGCACGCCTTGGCGGCGATCTCGAACGCCAGGGCGCTGGAATCGACGTCGTGGTACTTGCCGTCCACAAGGCTGTACTTGAAGTCCACGGTCGGGAACCCGGCCAGTACGCCGGTGTCGGCCTGCACCCGGATGCCCTTCTCGACCGCCGGGATGTACTCGCGCGGCACCGTGCCGCCAACCACCTTGTTCTCGAACGCCACGCCGGCGTTGCGCTCCTGCGGCTCGAACAGGATTTTCACCTCGGCGTACTGGCCGGAGCCGCCGGTCTGCTTCTTGTGCGTGTAGGTTTCGGTGTGGCTTTTCGAAATGGTCTCACGGTACGCCACCTGCGGCGCGCCGATGTTGGCCTCGACGCCGTACTCGCGACGCAACCGGTCGATGATGATCTCCAGGTGCAGCTCGCCCATGCCGGACAGGATCGTCTGCCCGGTCTCCTGGTCGGTCTTGAGCCGCAGGCTGGGGTCCTCGCCGGCCAGCTTCTGCAAGCCCATGGTCATCTTCTCGACGCCGTCCTTGGTCTTCGGCTCGACCGAGATGTCGATCACCGGCACCGGGAACGCCATCCGCTCCAGCACCACCGGGTCGTCGGACGAAGCCAGGGTGTCGCCGGTGCCGGTGTCCTTCAGGCCGACGAAGGCGGCGATGTCGCCGGCGTGGACCTCCTTGATCTCGGCGCGCTTGTCGGCATGCATCTGGAACATGCGGCCGACCCGCTCCTTGTGGTCCTTGGTGGTGTTCATCACCGTGTCGCCCGACTTCAGCGTGCCGGCGTAGACGCGCACGAAGGTCAGCGTGCCGTACTTGTCGTTGATGATCTTGAACGCCAAGCCGGCGAACGGCGCGTCCGGGTTGGCCTTGATGCGGCGGCGGTCGCTGTGCTCGCCGTCCTCCTCGCCCTCCTCGGCGGCGACCGAGATGCCCGGCACGTCGACTGGCGCCGGCAGGTAGTCCAGCACCGCATCGAGCAGCGGCTGCACGCCCTTGTTCTTGAAGGCGGTGCCGCACAGCACCGGGCGGAACGCGCCGCTGATGGTGCCGACCTTGATGCAACGCTTCAGCGTCGCCACCGAGACGTCGCCCTTGTCGAAATACTCCTCCATGGCGGCGTCGTCGACCGACAGCGCGGTGTCGAGCAGCAGCTGGCGCGCCTCAGCGGCCTTCCCGACCAAATCGGCGGGGATTTCCTCGTCGTGGAACTTCGCGCCCAGCTCGCCGCCTTCCCAGATGATCGCCTTCATCTCGACCAAATCGACCACGCCGATGAACTGGTCCTCGGTGCCGATGGGCAGCTGCAACGGCAGCGCCACGATGTCGAGCTTCTCCTTCAGCGTGTCGAACGCGCGGTAGAAGTCCGCTCCGGTGCGGTCGAGCTTGTTGATGAAGATGATGCGCGGGACGTTGTAGCGGTCGGCGAGGCGCCAGTTGGTCTCCGATTGCGGCTGCACGCCGGCCACGCCCTCGATGATGAACACCGCGCCGTCGAGCACGCGCAGGCTGCGGTTGACCTCGATGTTGAAGTCGATGTGACCGGGAGTGTCGATGATGTTGATGCGGTGGTCCTTCCACTCGCACGTCACCGCGGCGGAGGTGATGGTGATGCCGCGCTCACGCTCCTGCTCCATGTAGTCGGTCGTGGTGTTGCCGTCATGGACCTCGCCGATGCGGTGCGAGACGCCGGTGTAGTACAGGATCCGCTCGGTGGTGGTGGTTTTGCCCGCGTCGATATGGGCGGTGATGCCGATGTTGCGGATCTTGTCGAGGGACGGTGTGGACACGGCAGCCTCCATTCGGGCGAGCGCAGGGCGTAGGCCGGGCGGCACCCGGTCAAGACGCGTGAAATGCCCCTGCGGCGAGTATTTTGCAAGTCATTCCAGGTTGGGGACGCCGGCGGCCCAGGCTGCGACGTAGAGCTGGCAGCGTGGACACGCCGCCGCATCGGTGGCAGGCACGCCCGATGTTGAAACTGCGCGCCATCGTCCTCGGCCGGCCCCGCTTCTTCATCGCCGCCCTTGCCGGCCTGGCGCTGGCGCTGCTGATGCCCGGGCCGATGTCGCACCTGACCCGCGCCGTGGTCGCCTGGGATTTCGGCTGTTGCGTGCTGCTGGCTCTCACCGTCGACCTGTTCACCCGCGAGCGCGACATGGCTCGCGACGCGGCGGCGCAGGAGGAGGGCGAGTGGACGATATTCTTCCTCGCCGTCGGCGCGACCGTCGCCAGCTTCGCCGCGATCCTGGGCGAATTCTCGGTGAGCAAGGAGGTGCCGGCGGCGGTTCGCGGGCTGCATACGACGCTGGTCGCGGTCACGCTGTTCGTCTCTTGGCTCACCACCCACACCATCTTCGCGCTGCGCTACGCCCACGAATATTACGGGCTGTCGCCCGGCACCGCGCAGATCGACGGCGGCCTGGAGTTCCCCAGCGAGCCGGCGCCGGACTACTGGGACTTCTTCTACTTCGCGCTGGTGCTCGGCATGACGTTCCAGGTGTCGGACGTGCAGATCACCAGCCGCAAGCTGCGCCGGCTGGCCACCCTGCACGGGCTGCTCGGCTTCCTGTTCAACACGGTGATCCTGGCGCTGTCAGTCAACATCGGCGCCAGCCTGCTGTAGCTCGCTCTATCCTGCTGTAGGTCATTCCTCGCGCGACCGATGCCGCATGGCCGCGTCGGCGCGCGCCGACGCAGCCTGCAACGCCGGCTCGGGCGCCGACTGCCCGGCCAGCACCGCATGCACGGCGTCCGCGAGCGCGGCGGCGGCGGCATCCCAGCCGTCGACCGTCGGCGTGAAATGCGCCGTGGGCAACAGCTTGGTGAAAGCGCCCAGCCGCTCGTCCTTGGTGAAATACTTGTCGCGCGCCACCGCGGCGGTGGTCGGCAGCGTTCGCTCCGCTTGGACGAAGGCGAGGCGCGGCACCCGGGTGAACAGGTAGTCCATGAAATGAAACGCCGTCGCGGTCACCCGGCTGTTGCTGAACAGCACCATCTCATCGGCTGCCGCGTAGGTGGCCGGTTGCGTCGCCTGAGGCACCGCCGAGATGTCGTATGGCAAGTTCGGCGCGTCGCGTCCGAGCCGGTCAATCAGCGCCGGCGTGCCGAGCACCGCTGCGACCTCGCCATGCACGAACATGGCTTCAACCTCGGCCGCGTCGCGATCCGCCGGCGCGTCCTCGGTGCCGCCGCCCGCGGCCAGCGCCCGCAACTCGGATAGTGCCGCGAGGCCGGCCGGCGAGGCGAACGCCGCATGGCCATCCTGGTCGAGAAGCTCGCCGCCACGCGACCACAACCCGCAGTACCACAGGATGGCCGCGTCGACGCCGCGCCCGGGAAGGCCGAGGGCACGAATCCCCTCCGCCCTCAGCCGCAAGGCGTCGGCCAGCAGGGCGTCCCAGGTGGCTGGCGGCGCGGCGATGCCGCCGCGCACCAGCATGCCCCTGTTGCTGAACAGGGCGTAGGCGGAGCTGGCGGTCGGCAGCCCGTACAACTTGCCATCGACCTTGCCCGGCTGCAGAAACGGCCCGATGAAGCGGCTGCGGAACTCGCCGCTCATCATCGGGTCGAGCGGCGCCAGCTGCTGGCCGCGCACCAACTCCGGCAGCCAGCGCGTGCCGACCACCGCCATGTCCGGGTTGCTGCCTGCGACGATCTGGGACTGCAGGACCGGTTGCAGCCGGCCCAGGTCGAGCACTTCGACCTTGATCTCGATCCCCGGATTGGCCGCCTCGAAGTCCTCGCCCGCGAGCGGGAAGTAATCGGCCGACGTGGCGGTGTAGCGGGCGGTGGTGAAGCGCAGGATCGCGTTCTCCGCTCGTGCCGGGGCGCTGGCCCATGCAAGCAGCAGAGCCAGCGCCGCGCAGCGGCCGAAGCCTCTCACCATGCGTCGAGCAGCGCTCGCGTTTCCTCGACCGCGACCGCCCAGATCGCCAGCATCTCGTTGTCGCTGCGCTGGGTGCGGCCGCCGAAATTGCCGTCCTCCAGCAGGTTGCGGGCCTCGAACGGCGCCAGCGTATGGAACCGCGTCAGGTCGACCATCGGCTTGTCGCCGTCGGCTTCGGTGCCGGCCAGGCGGGTCCACGGGAAGTTCTCCATCCAGCTGGCGTGGCTGGCCAGCGGGTCGGTGTCCTGCACCGCCGCCCAGGTGCGCGGCGCGCGCCACCAGTCATGGAAACGGACCCGGCAGTCGGAGTTGTCCATCAGCCACTCGGCCGCCAGCGACGAGGCGGGGTGGTTGCCGCCATGGCCGTTGACGATCAGCATCCGGCGGAAGCCGCTGCGCTTGAGGCTGTCGAGCACGTCGCGCAGCACCGCGGCCAAGGTCTCGACGCGCAGCGTCACGGTGCCGGGGAAGCCCGAGAACGACGGCGTCAGCCCGAACGGCAGCGCCGGGTAGACCGGCACGCCCGACGGCTCCGCGGCGTCGACGGCGATCTTCTCGGCCAGGATCGTGTCGACCGCCAGCGACAGCGAGGCGTGCTGCTCGATGCTGCCGATCGGCAGGACGGCGCGGTCGTCATGGCGCACCCAGTCCTCGACCATCCGCCAGTCCATTTCGGCGATACGCATGAAATCCCCCGTCGCTGCACCGCCCGCACGCTGCCACAGATCGGCCGCAGGTCAACTACGCCCGCAACGTTCGCTACCAAGCCATGGTCGGCTACCAAGCCATGGTCGGCTACCAAGCCATGGTCGGCTACCAAGACTGGGCGAAATGACTCTGCGGCAACGCCAGGTCGCAGTCGCTGCGCCCGGCCAGCAGGCAGTCTTCGAGTTTTCGCTCGGCGCCCAGCGTGCGGATCAGGAACAATCCAACGACGACCAGCGCCAGCAGCACGGCCATCGCCGCGAGGCTGCTGGTCTGGCGGTCGTGGTCGGCCTGCTCCTCGCGGCGCGACAGGCCGAAGCCGTGGCTGCGGGTCACGTCATCCCTCCCCTTAGCGCACCGTATGGTAGCGCCAAGCGAAACCACCTGCCAAACTCCGCCGGGTGAGTGCCGCCAGACGCCATGTGATCGCCAGCTCGCCCGAAATGGCGGCGCTGTGCGCGCGCGTCGGCCGTTGCCGCATCGGCGTCGTCCGCGACCGCGAGCCGTACGAGGCCCTGGTCCGCGCCATCGCCCACCAGCAGCTGCACGGCCGCGCCGCCGAGATGATCCTGGGCCGCTTCACCGCGCTGTATCCTGGCGTGGCGTTCCCGTCGCCGGACATGGTGCTGGCGACCGAGGCGGCGGCGCTGCGCGGCTGCGGCTTCTCCGGCGGCAAGGTGGCGGCGATCCGCGACATCGCGCTGCATGCCGAGCGCGGCGTGGTGCCGACCCGGCGGGCGGCGGCGCGGCTCGACGACGCGGCGCTGATCGAGCGGCTGGTGGCGATCCGCGGCGTCGGGCGCTGGACGGTCGAGATGCTGCTGATCTTCACGCTCGGGCGGCCCGACGTGCTGCCGGTCGACGATTTCGGGGTGCGCGAGGGCTTCCGCATCCTGCACCGCCTGGAGGCGCAGCCGAAGCCGCGCGTCTTCGCCGAGCACGGCGCGGTCTGGGCGCCCTACCGCAGCACCGCCGCCTGGTACCTCTGGCGCGCCGCCGACGAGCACAAGACCATCAAGCAGCCGTCGTAGGCCCTTCTGCGAACGTAGAATGGCCCGCAAACGCCGCCACCGCGGCGACGAAGCCGTCCGGGTCCTCGGCGTGGACCCAGTGCGAGGTCGGCAGCGCCGCGAACGCCGCCTGCGGGAACAGCGCGCGAATGGCGGCATGGTGCTCCGGGCGCACGTAGTCGGACCGCGCGCCGTACAGGAACAGCGTCGGGCCGTCGTAGCGGCCGGCGAACTCCGGCCAGGCGCCGATCTGCGGCAGCGCCGCGGCAATCTCGTCGAGGCCGATGGTCCAGCCGGGATCGGCGCCAACGCGAAGGTTCTGCAGCAGGAAGGCGCGCGTGGCCGGGTCGGGGATGGAGTCGGCCAAGGCGGCGCTGGCGGCGGCGCGGGTCAGGCCGGGCGGCAGCGCCAGGTTACGCAGGGCCGCGACGATGACGCGGAAATGCGGCGGGTAGGCGACCGGCGCCATGTCGGCCACCAGCAGCCGCGCCACCGTCCCCGGCTCGGCCAGCGCCATGGCCATCGCCACCTTGCCGCCCATCGAGTGCCCGACCGCGACGCAAGGCAGCGCGTCCAGCGCCGCCAGCGTCTCGGTCACGTCGGCGGCCATGGCCGGGTAGTCCATCGACTTGGCGTGCGGGCTGACGCCATGGTTGCGTAGGTCGAGCGCCAGAACGCGCCGGCCTTCCGCCAGCCGCTGCGCCACGCTGGCGAAATTGGCGCTACGGCCAAACACCCCATGCAGCAGCACCAGCGGCGGGCCGCCGCCAGCGCCACGTTCGGTCGCGTGCAGGATCATCGGCGCATCCCTTCCCGCCCAAACATCCAAGGATCGCCTACGCCGCCGGAGCAGGCCGCGCAACGACGGCCAGCCGGCGCATCACCGCGACCGCCAGCAGCGGGGCCACGGCGGCCACGCCGAACAGCCACGCCGCCGCGTGCGCGGCACCCGCCGCGCCGCCTGGCGCGGTCAACCCGGCCAGGTTGGTCAGCATGCCGCCCAGCGCGCTGCCGAACGCGTTGGCGACCATCACCACCGTGGTGATCGACGCCGCCGCGAGCGCCTGCTCGCCTTCGGCGGCGAGGCTGAACACGCCGGTGCCGAGATGCGGCCAGCACATGCCGATGCCGAGGCCCATCGACAGCAGGCAGGCCCCCATCGCTGCGATGCCGAGGCCGGGCGCGCCGGCGTGCGGCACCAGCAGCGCCAGGCCGAGCAGCCCGGCGGCAATCACCACCGGGCCGCAGCGCAGCAACATTGACGTGGTGCGGTCGCCGACGCCTGAACTGGCCATCGACCCCAACGTCCAGCCGCCCGACAGCAGCGCCGAGACGTAGCCGGCGTGCAGCGGCGATAGTCCGTGCAGCGTTTGCAGGAAGTAAGGCATGAAAATCTCGGTGCTGAGCCCGAGCAGCAACAGCGACATCGCCACGTAGGTGGCCCCGAGCGGCGACGTCAGCCGCGTCGCGTCGCGCGGCAGCAAAGTCGGCCGCCGCTGCCACTCGCGCTGCACGAACCACGCGAGGCCGGCCACGGCGACGGCCAGGCCGAGCGCGTTGGCGGCTCCGGCCTGCGACATGCTGCCGACCGAGACCGCGAGCACGCTGCCGGCCAGCAACGCCAGGTTGAGCCAGGCCATCGGCAGCCTCGGCCCCGCCGCCGCCGCGCCGCGCGGCAGCGTCCACTCGACCAGCAACAGCAACGCCGGCGTGGCGGCGAGCAGGCTCCAGAACGCCGCGCGCCAGGCGTGGTACTCGGCGAACACGCCGCCGACCGCCGGCCCGAGCAGCGTCGCCGCCCCCCACATGACCGAGATCACCGCCAGCGCCCGCGCCCATAGTCGCTGCGGGAACAGCTGCCGCACCTGGGTGAACGACAACGCCGAAAGCGTCCCGGCGCCGAGGCCCTGGACGAACCGCCCGGCCAGCAGCGCCGGCATCGACGGCGCCGTGGCGCAGCCGGCGGTGCCCAGCGCGAACAGCAGCAGCGCCAGCCGGTAGGTCCAGCGCGCGTTTATGCGGCGCAGCAGCCGGGCGCAGGCCACCGCCCCGAACAGCGAGGCCAGGACGTACAGCGTGGTGCCCCAGGCGAAGAACCGCAGGCCGCCGATGTCGTGGACGACCGAGGGCAGGATGGTGGTCACGATGAACACGTTGACGGCGTGCAGCACCATGCCGCCGCCGACCAGCGCGCTGCGCGCCGCGTTGCCGTGGCGAAGCAGATCGACCCAGCCGCTCCCCTCCTGCGCCGTCGCGCCGCCTCGCACAGCATCCATGCCTGTTCTACCCTGGGTGTGCTGGAACCTGTGGCGATCCGGCAGGCAAAATCAACGGGAGGCGGCGCATGCACATCAGCATCCTCGGCGGCGGCGGGTTCCTCGGCGCACGATTGGCGCGCACCCTCGCCGCCAGCGGCGAACTGGGCGGCTGGGCGGTGTCCTCGCTGACCTTGTTCGACCTGGAGCCGCCGGCGGCCCCTGCCGCGCGCTTCCCGGTCCACGCGCTCGGCGGCGACATCGCCGAGCTGCCGGCGGCGGCGATCCCGCCCGGCACCGACGTGGTGTTCCACTTGGCGGCGGTGGTCAGCGCCGCCGCCGAGGCCGATTACGAATTGGGGCGGCGGGTTAACGTGCGCGGCACCGACGCGGTGATCGATAGCTGCCGCCAGCTGGCGCGGCCGCCCCGCGTGGTGTTCGCCAGCAGCGTCGCCAGCTTCTCCGGGATGCCCGGCCAGGTGCTCGGCGACGACGCGCGGCAGCTGCCGGCCAACAGCTACGGCACGCAGAAGGCCGCGGCCGAGCTGTTCCTGTCCGACGCCAGCCGGCGTGGCTTCCTCGACGCCGCGTGCCTGCGGCTGCCGACGGTGATCGTGCGCCCCGGCCGCCCCAACAAGGCGGCCAGCAGCTTCTTCAGCGGCATCGTGCGCGAGCCGCTGCTGGGCCTGCCCGCCGACCTGCCGGCGCCCGACGACGCCGCGGCCTGGGTCGCCAGCCCGCGGCGGGTGATCGAATGGCTGCGGCACGCGGCGGCGATGGACGCCGGCGGCCTGGGCCTGGACCGGGGCATCAACCCGCCCGGGCTCTCGGTCACCGTGGCGGAGATCGTGGCGGCGCTGGAGGCGGTGCGGCCGGGCGCTTCGGCGCTGATCCGCAGGGTCGAGGACCCCGGCATCGCGCGCATCGTCGCCGGCTGGCCGGCGGCGTTCGACCCGACGCGGGCCATCGGCCTCGGCTTCGCCGCGCACGAGCCGTTGCTGGAGCTGGTGCAGGCTTTCGTCGAGGACGACCTCGAAGCCACCCGCCGCGACCGGGCGGCGTGACGCGCCGACAAGAATCGAAATCAAAACAATTATGATAGGTTATAATTTCCGGTGTTGACGCATTTTTAGCGGCTGCGGCGCGGCGACGCCCTGCCCATGGCGACCGCGCCGTGGTTTGTTACATTGCGGCAACGTGTACCGCAGGGAGGAATGTGTCAGCCATGCGGGACGTCGAACTGATTGCGCGGGAAGACTCCGAGCTGGTCCTGTACTCGCCGCCGGCCGTCCCCCGCCCCGCCCGCGCCGAGCGACGCCCGCTACGCAAGGCCGCCCGCGCCGCCGCCACGACCGTGATCTGGTTCGACTACACCGATCCTGGTGCATTACTTCGCGCATAACCGCCTGCCCACCGGCATCCAGCGCGTGCAGATCGAGCTGTTCCGGGTGTCGCAGCTGCGGGCCGACGCCGAGCGGATCGCCGCCTGCACCTTCGACCCGGCCCGCCGCTGCTGGGTGACGCTGCCGCCGCAGCTGCTGGCCGCGGTGTGCGCCGCCGCGGTGCAGCCGGACCTGCCGGAGGCCGCCGGCCCGGCGGCGCAGCCGGGCGTGTGGGAGCGCCTCACGCAGCAGCTCAGCCGCACCGTGGCGAGCGCGCCGGCGGCGGGGTTCGCGCCCGGCAACGTGCTGGTCAACATCGGCTCGTCGTGGTGGATTCCGAACTACATGCGCTACGTGCGCCACCAGCAGCGCGAGGCCGGACTGTTGTACGCGCCGTTCATCCACGACTGCATCCCGATCAAGACCCCGGAATGCTGCTCCTCCGAGCTGGTCGGGGAGTTCCGCGAGTGGTTCACCGAGGCGATGCAGACCGCCGACGTGGTGCTGGCCAACTCGGAATGCACCGCGCGCGACGTGAAGCAGGTGGCGCTCGATTTCGGCGCGCAGGCCCCGGAGCCGCACGTCGTCCGCCTCGACGCGCAGTTCGAGGCGCGGCTGCCGGACAGCGGCCCGGCGTTCGACCGGCTGGCCGCGACGGTGCACGCGCGGCACGGCCTGGGCGGCCCGTTCGCGCTGTTCGTCGCCACCGTCGAGGTCCGCAAGAACCACATCTTCGTGTTCCAGTGCTGGAAACGGCTGATCGAGCGGCACGGGGCCGACGCGGTGCCCGACCTGGTGTGCGTCGGCAAGCAGGGCTGGCTGGTGGAGTTCACGCTGAACTGGCTGCGTGTCCACGCCGACCTCGCCGGCAAGATACGGATGATCGGCACCGTCGCCGACCTCGACCTTGCGGTGCTGTACCGGACCGCGGCGTTCAGCGTGTACTGCTCGTTCTACGAGGGTTGGGGCCTGCCGGTGACCGAGAGCCTGAGCCATGGCCGGGTGGCGCTGGTGCCGGACCATTCCTCGCTGCCCGAGGCCGGCGGGCCGTTCGCCGCCTACTACGTCCCCGGCTCGCCCGACAGCTTCTGCGCGCAGGCGACCCGGCTGCTCGACCCGCGGCACCGCGCCGGGCTGGAGGCGGCGATCCGCGCCCGGTTCCGCCCGCGCGCCTGGGAGGACGTGCTCGACCAGGTGCTGGCGACGGTGCGCGAAGCGCCAGCGCAGCCACGCCGCGACGGCGCCGGCGACTTTTGCGTGCAGCCGGGACAGACCTACAGCTTCGCCGGCGCCGCGCGGGGCGTGGGCGCGGAGGACGGCCCACGCCGGGGGCAGCGGATGCAGCACGGCCTGGGCTGGTGGAACAGCGAGCCGTGGGGCTGCTGGTCGCGCCTGGCGGAGGCGCAGCTGCTGTTCAGCCTGCCGCCCGACCTGGCCCCCGGCAGCCACCTGTACCTGGTCCTGCGCGGCGGCCCCAACGAGCTTTCGGTCCAGGTCGAGATCGGCCACCACGCGGCGCGCGGCCTCAAGCTGCATTCCAGCCAGCGCCGCCTGCTGCGCCTGCCGCTGGACCGCCTCGGCGGCGGCGGCGTGCTGGTGCGGCTCGCCTCGCCGCTGTACAGCCTCGCCGACCACACCGGCGGCGGAGACCCGCGCGAGATCGGCTTCGGCATCGAGGCGCTGGCGGTCATCGCCACCGACGACGTCATGGCGCGCTGCGAGATGATGGAGCAGATGCTGATGGCCGGGTGAGGCTGCCAACGCCTTGCAACGCCTCCTGTCCTGCCGCACATCCACATCATGAGCGACTACGAAACCGACGTTCTCGAATGGTCCGAGCAACAGGCGGCGCTGTTGCGCCGTGCGGCGGCGGGCGAGCGGGTCAATGATCTCGATTGGCCGAACATCATTGAGGAAATCGAGGGCGTGGGGCAATCCGAGCTGCATTCGGTTCAAAGCCTGCTTCTCCAGGCGCTGGCGCACATACTGAAGGCCGACGCGTGGCCGCAGTCGCGCGAGGTGCCAGGATGGCGAGGCGAAGCCCTGCGGTTTCGTAGCGACGCGGCGGACCGGTTCACCCCTTCCATGCGGCAGCGGATCGATCTAGCCAAGATTTACCGGCGGGCGGTTCGAATTACGCCCGAGACAATCGACGGCCAGCCGCCGCTGCCGGTGCCTGAACTCTGCCCGATGACGCTGGATGAACTGTTGAACGAGGCGTAGCCCTATGCGGCGACCTGCGTGAAGCCGCCCGACTGCCGGGTCCATAGTCGGGCGTAGGCGCCGCCGCTGGCCAGCAGGGCGGCGTGGGTGCCCTGCTCCACGATGCGGCCATGGTCCAGCACCACCAGGCGGTCCATGCGTGCGATGGTCGACAGCCGGTGCGCGATGGCGATCACCGTGCGGCCGCGCATCAGCCGCTCCAATTGGTCCTGGATCGCCGCCTCGACCTCGCTGTCCAGCGCCGAGGTCGCCTCGTCCAAAATGAGGATCGGCGCGTCCTTCAGGATCACCCGGGCGATGGCGATGCCCTGGCGCTGGCCGCCCGACAGCTTGACCCCGCGCTCGCCGACATGGGCGTCCAGCCCGGTGCGCCCGTCCCAGTCCTCCAGCGTCTCGATGAAGCCCATCGCCTCGGCCTGCCGCGCCGCCGCCACGATCTCCACCTCGGTGGCCAGCGGGCGGCCGTAGCGGATGTTGTCGCGCACCGAGCGGTGCAGCAGCGAGGTGTCCTGCGTCACCATGGCGATCTGGCCGCGCAGGCTCTCCTGCGTGACGCCGGCGACGTCCTGCCCGTCGATGGCGACGCGGCCGCCCTCGGGCCGGTAGAAGCCGAGCAGCAGGTTCACCAGCGTCGACTTGCCGGCCCCCGAGGCGCCGACCAGCCCGACCCGCTCGCCGGCCGCGATCTCCAGCGACAGGTCGTGCAGCACGCCGCGCGCGGTGCCGTAGCCGAACGTCAGGCGCTCGCACGAGATGGCGCCGCGCCCGACCGCCAGGGCGCGGGCGTCGGATCGGTCGGGCAGCTGCCGCGGCGCCGCGACCGAGCGCATGGCGTCCTGCACGATGCCGACGTTCTCGAAGATCTGCGTCACGTTCTGCGCCACCCAGCCGGCCATCTGCGTGATCTGCTAGGACAGCGGCAGCGCCATGGCGACCGCGCCCACGCCGATGCGACCTCGCGACCACAGCGCCAGCGCCGCCGCTGCGGTCGAGGCCACCAGGGTCGCGTTCATCGCCATCAGGGTCAGGGTGAACCGCGTCGTCACCCGCAGCTGCGCGTGGAAGGCGGCGGAGTGCTGCTGCACGGCGCCCTGCACCACGGCGTCCTCGTCGCGGGCGGTGGCGAACAGCTTGACCGTCAGGATGTTGGTGTAGCTGTCGACGACGCGGCCGGTGAGCAGGCTGCGGACCTCGCTGACGGCGCGGCTGCGGTCGCGCAGGCGGGGGACGAACAACCGCAGCAGCATCGCGTAGCCGGCGAACCAGGCCAGCATCGGCAACGCCAGCCGCCAGTCGACGCGGGCCAGCAGGGCGGTGGCGCTGCTGCCGTAGACGACGATGTACCAGACCGCGTTGGTCGAGGCGACGATGCTCTCGCGCAGGCTCGGGCCGACCTGCATAACGCGGTTGGCGATGCGCCCGGCGAAGTCGTTCTGGAAGAAGCTCCAGCTCTGGCGCACGACGTGGTGGTGCGCCTGCCAGCGGATCAGGTTGGTGAAGCCGACGGCGATGCCCTGGTTGGTGACCAGCAGCTGCAGCAGCACGAAGCCCGGCCGCGCCAGCAGCAGCACCGCCGCCATCCCGGCCAGCTGCCACCCGGCGCGGGGCAGCAACTCGGCTGGGCGCAGGGTCGAGACCAGGGTGACGATGCGGCCGATGAACACCGGGATCATCGAGTCGGCGAACGCCACCAGCAGCCCGGCCCCGAGCAGCGCCAGGATCAGCCCGCGCGCCTGCCTTGCGTAGTGCCAGTAGAAGCGGGGCAGCGCGCGGGGCGAGCCGAGCGCCGGCGGCGGCTGTTCGGGCGGCGGGTCGGTTGGGTGGAGGCGGGTCTCGAAGTGGCGGAACAGGCGGGGCAGGATGGCCGGCATGGCTGTGGAGTGGCGGTTGGGGGGCTTGGCGTCAAGGTGTGCGTAGCGATAGCGCTGTGGCGTGGTGAGCAGCGGCAGGTGAGGCCGGCACTGCCGATGACGTCAGCAGTCGTGCCAGCTTCAGGCCAGATTGTTCGACCTCCTCCTCATAATTCATCGACAACGCGAAATTTCGCGCCCGCCTGGCGATCTCGGCACATTCGTGCGGGTGGGCGAAGGCCCATGCGAGCGTGTCGTTCAGGTTTGACAGGTCCGAGTCGATTGGCAGGTAATGCACTCCGGGTATCAGCCGGTCGTAATACCATTGACGAAACCCATGCGGCGACGTGACCTTTAGAATGCACGATCCCATCAGCAACGCCCCGAAGAAACCATTCCAGGCGTTTGCGTTGCCGTCGATATCCATGACGTATCGGTATTTCATGAAATCCATGCGCGGCAGGTTTGGACGCATGAACCCCGACGCTAGAATGGTATCTTTGGCGGGCGCGTCGTTGATTTGCACTGTGTTGACGACGCCGAAATCGAGGCGGTCCCTGAAATGGGAACGGTTGGCGACATCGCACAGATACAATCGTGGAAGCCAGCGCCAGTTCCAGTTGTCTGCTTTTGGGATACGGCTCTGAATGCCAGTGCTACTGCCGCGCCAGAATACCTTGGCCTCGCGCTGCTTCCAAGGTATCCATGCCGCATCCACTTCGGCCTTCATATCTGTATAGCCGTGGTGACGCACATAATAGGCATCCACAACCAAAGACGCTTGTGACAGGGCAGAACAAAAAGCGGTTCGAGCGTAATTTCCTTAATTGCTGCCGTCCTCAATGTCGATCACAGCCATGCCGCTTGGCAAACGCCGTACAGGATGTGTTTCACACAGTGTTCCAATAGCCTGAAACGAATCTAGAGAGTTGCTGAACGAAGCTGAAACTAGATTCTCTGAAACATGAATATACTTTGCACCGTTATTAGCGGATAGCAGTAGGTGCTTATCGCTAGCAACGCCAATTTCCGTGCGAGAAGAAAGAGTGGTGAGCACACGAGCACTTGGATGAAACTCTTTAAAGATACCGTCTATACGGGAGATTGCAATCTTACGAGCGACATCAATTGAGCCGCCCAAAAAGTTTTCATGGACCATGCGCGCCAGATCGGGATAGTTCAAGTTAGCTCTTTCAAACCGACAGAAGTTAAGTAAGTTCTTGCTTAAATCAACGAAGATTCCTTAGTTTGCTTTCTCAAGTAAGCGTGCAAGCTTTAGCGCAGATAAGTCTACTTCATCCTCGTAGTTTATTGACAATGCAAGCTGTCGTGCCCGCCTGCCAATCTCAGCACACTCCTTGGGATGGGCGAAGGCCCAATCTAATGTATCATTAAAGTCGGACAAGTCAGATTTCACCGGCAGGAAGTGAACGTTGGGGATCAGGCGATCATAGTACCACTGCCGCCAACCATGCGGCGAGGTAACCTTGAGAATACACGATCCCATCAGCAACGCACCGAAAAGCCCATCCCAGGCGTTGCCGTTTCCGTCGATGTCCATAACATAGCGGTATTTGATGAATTCCATTCGCGGCACACGCGGACGTATGAACGTCGAGAGTGCAATCGCCTGCCGTGTACTTTCTTCTTGGATTTGCGCCAAATTGAAAACACCGATGTTCAATCGCTCAGTCAAGTAGGATCGTCTTGCCACATCGCATAGATGCAATCTGGGTAGCCATCGCCAATGCCAGTTGTCTGGTGGTGGGATGGGCGACTGAAGCCCATTCGTAGCGCCGCGCCAAAACACCGAAACGTCCCGATCAAGCCAAGGCACCCAGGCTGCATCTACTTCGGAACGTAGCTTGGCATACCCAGTTGATTCCACGAAATAAGTGTCAACAACTAAATGAGAATTTGAAAGCGGGGAGGAAAATGAAGTTCTGTCGTAGTCGCCCGCATTACCGGCATCTTCAAGATCAATAATAGCACGGCCGTCTACCACCTTGCGCACGGAATAGGCGTTAATGAGGGTAGCAATTAGCCGAAAGCTATTAACATTATTGCTAAAGGTGCTATGTACCATTTCTGCTGGAACTGTTAGGGTAACGCGACTACTTTGCAAGGTAAGAACTACATGACGTTCGGCAGCAACGCCAATTGCCTTCTTTGAAGCGAATGTGACAGTCGCATTAATCTCGTTCTTTTCATGTAGAATGGCTGTAATGCATTGTGCTGCACTTGCGATGGCTGCGTCCAACATTCCGTCACGTATCAAATCATTTGTTTGCGCTGCCAGTATACTGACGCTCATTCTCAAGCTTTCAATTCAAACATAAATCTATGTAGTATTCTCGACATGCTCATAACTTGCTTGTGTTGAGTAAACTTTAACCGATGTACAAAACTACTTGGCTAATTGGGAAAACGTCGAATAAGCACGCACTAACTTGTTAAATACACTGTTCTGAATTGCACCAGCGCCATCAAACACAAAACTTGAGTTTATAAACTCAAACCCATACAGTTGATTCTGGTTGATGACGTCCGCAACTCGTTGCGGGTCGTGTCCGACGTCGGGGGTGCCGGCATTCTCGCCCCACATCGGAATTTGCCTCCCGTTCGACCGCATGTAGCTTTGCAAGTATGCGACTTCGGGGCCGTTCTCAACTCCAGTGTATTGCAGCCAGCAACCGGTCTGCGCAGCGAGGTCGATCAAGTACTCCGACTCGGACATGATCTTGACGCCGTAGTCGCCGTCTCCGCTACGCACCGCGTCCAGCCACTCGGCCGGCCGGATGTGGCTGCCAGGCACCATCAGCACCAGCTTCGGCGTCGCCGTGCCAGCATACCGTCGCAGCAGCGTCTGGTAATTTCCGACCTGCCACGCGACGAAGCGGCGCTTCGCGTCGCGGTACCACGTCAGCACGTCGTTCCACATCTGTCCGGGCCGCGTTCCTGGTTCCGGGATTTTCACGTCGCCCCACGCCTTGAACGATGTGCCCCAGGCGCGGTTTGCGGCGTCGAGCGCGCCTCCGTACATGGTGCTCATTGCGGGCGCGAAATTCGCCTGCGCGTCGGCGTCGTAGAACCAGAACGACGCTTTGGCCACGGTGGCGCCCGGCGCCATGGTCCAGGCGGTTGGATAGATCGGCTCGCCCCCCGGCCCGCAATCCACGAAAACGTAGTCGATGGCGCCGAACAGCTTCTGCTCCGCCAAGTAGGCGAACAGATGCTCCGCCTTCGCGGCCACGACGGCGTACAGGTCCGGGTACCAGAAGCTGATGTCGGCTACGCTGGCGGTGCGGTCATGATTGAGCATCCGCGCGTCGGGGTGCCTGGCCATGTACCATTGCGCCGGCGCGCCGATAGTTCCGATCTGCATCTTGAGCCGAAAGCCGTTCTGCACTGCCAGCTTAAAATACGGCAGGCGGTTGCTTCCTTGCCAAACGCCGTCGCCGAACTCCTGGTCCCACCAGCCTACCCCGACCCGCAGAGTGCCGATGCCAATCTGCTTGTACAGGTTGAACCGACGCTGGATCATGTCAATGGGCTGTAGGACGAAGTTCTCCGGGTCCGCGATGCTAAGCCGCGGGTTCATCGGGCCGCCCAACACGCGAGAAGCCGGAGGCATCACCGCGGCCGCCACGCCGGACGCCAGCAAGCCGCGCCGGGTGAGCGCGCCGGGGCGCAAAGCCAAGTCGTCCATGCCGCCTCCGTAACAGCTTCTCTCGCCGCGTTATCACTCAGCAGCGGCATGCACGTCTAGTCCGGAACGTTTAAAGTCATTATCTGATGGCGTCGAACTGTCCGTCCGCTTGCGGCGCCGCCCCCACTCTGCCACGTTGCGCTTTCGGAACCCTCTCGGCAGGAGCGTGCGGATGGCACTCACCCGGAAACGCGTCCTGGTCACCGGCGGCGCCGGCTTCCTCGGCTCGCACCTTTGCGAGCGGCTGCTGCGCGACGGCCATGACGTGCTGTGCGTCGACAACTACTTCACCGGGCGGCGCGACAACATCGCCCACCTGATCGCCCACCCGCATTTCGAGGTGATGCGCCACGACATCACCTTCCCGCTGTACGTCGAGGTCGACCAGATCTTCAACCTCGCCTGCCCGGCCTCCCCGGTCCACTACCAGCACGACCCGGTGCAGACCACCAAGACCAGCGTGCTCGGCGCCATCAACATGCTGGGCCTGGCCAAGCGCGTCGGCGCGAAGATCATGCAGGCCTCCACCAGCGAGGTCTACGGCGACCCCACGGTGCATCCGCAGACCGAGGACTACCGCGGCAACGTCAACCCGCTCGGCCCGCGCGCCTGCTACGACGAGGGCAAACGCTGCGCCGAGACGCTGTTTTTCGACTACCACCGGCAGCACAGGCTCGGCATCAAGGTGGTGCGGATCTTCAACACTTACGGCCCGCGGATGCACCCCAACGACGGCCGCGTGGTGTCCAACTTCATCGTCCAGGCGTTGAAGCACGAGGACATCGCGCTGTACGGCGAGGGCCGGCAGACCCGCGCCTTCTGCTACGTCGACGACCTGATCGAGGGCTTCATACGGATGATGGCGAGCGGGCCGCACCTGCCCGGCCCGGTCAACATCGGCAACCCGCACGAGATCACGGTGGCCGAGCTGGCGCGTCAGGTGATCGCGTTGACCAAGTCGCGCAGCAAGCTGGTGATGCGCCCGCTGCCGCAGGACGACCCGTTGCAGCGCTGCCCCGACATCGGCCTGGCGCGGCGCGAGCTGGACTGGGAGCCGAAGGTGTCGCTGGAGCAGGGCCTGCTGCGGACCATCACCTATTTCGACTCGCTGCTCGGCTCCGGCAACGTGATGACCGCCGCCGTCGCCTGACGAGCGCTGGACGCGGCGTGGCGCGGACATTGCCGGCCAGGCCGCACTACAAGATCGAGTCGCAAGCCGGCGGGCGCGTCGCCGGGGTGGACGAGGCCGGGCGCGGACCGCTCGCCGGGCCGGTGATGGCCGCGGCCGTGGTGCTGCCGCCGAAGGTGCCGCGCCGCCTGGCCGCCCTACTCGACGACTCCAAGCGGCTGACCGCCGAGCAGCGCCAACTGGCGTTCGCCGCCCTGCTGCGGGCGCAGGCGGCCGGCGCGGTGGAGATCGGGGTCGGGGCCGCGTCGGTCGCCGACATCGTGCGGCTCAACATCCTGCACGCGGCGATGCTGGCGATGCGCCGGGCGCTGCTGCGGCTGCCCTCGCCGCCAGACCTCGCGCTGATCGACGGCAACCGCCCGCCGCCGGTCGACTGCGCCACGCGCTGCGTCATCGGCGGCGACGCGCAATGCCTGTCAGTCGCCGCCGCCTCCATCGTGGCGAAGGTGGTGCGCGACCGCGCCATGGCCCGGCTCGCCCGGCGCTGGCCCGGCTACGGCTGGGAGGGCAACAGCGGCTACGCCACCGCCGCCCATCGCCAGGCGCTGCTGCTGCTCGGCCCGACCCGCCACCACCGCCCGACCTTCGGCACGGTGCGGCGGCTGGCTGTCGGTTCAGCGGGTCAGTAGCGCTTGTAGGGCAGGAACTTGCCGCTGAGCGTCATCCGCACCCGGTCGCCCTTCTGGTCCGGCTGCCGCTCCAGCGTCATGTCGAAGTCGATGGCGCTCATGATGCCGTCGCCGAACTCCTCGTGGATCATCTCCTTCCAGGTGGTGCCGTAGACCTGGACCAGCTCGTAGAAGCGGTAGACCAGCGGATCGGTCGGCGCCGCGGTCGGCAGCGAGCCGCGGTACGGCGCCTCCTGCAGCAGCTCGACTTCGTCGGGCGAAAGGTCGAACAGCTGGCCGGCCTTCTCCGCGGTCTCCGCCGCCATGGACATCTGGCCGAGGCAGGCGGCGCAGGTCCACACCGGCGCGTGCCCCAGCCGCTCGGCGACGTCGTTCCAGGTCCACTTGCGCGCCTTCTTGGCCGCACGGATCTTGCGGCCAAGCGCGTCCTTGGCGTCGTTCATTCGGCCGCCGCGGCGAGCGGCGCCGCGACCGCCCAAGGCATCCCAGACTCGATTGGCAGGCTGTCGTCGCGGCTCCACTCGTTCCACGAGCCGAAGTACAGCCGCACGTCGCGGATGCCGGCCTCCTTCAGCGCCACCAGCGAGTTCGAGGCGCGGGCGCCCTTGAAGCAGTACAGGTACACCGGCGTGCTCTCGGCGACGCCGACGCTGTGGCACTCCGCCAGGATCTCGTCGCGGCTTTTGAACACCGGGCCGGCGGCGGAGGGCTTCATCAGCCGGTACCACTCCAGCCAGCGGGCGCCGGGGATGCGGCCCTTGCGCGGGCAGAAGTCGGGGCCGTACGGCGACGAGCTGGCGCCGATCCACTCGTCCACGTCGCGCACGTCGAGCATCACCACCGACTCGTCGCCGAGGGCCGCCAGCACGTCGTCGCGGTCCAGCATCAGGTGCAGCCCGGCGTTGGACACCGGGAACGCCTTGGCCACCGGCACCGCCGCCTCGGTGGTGGTCGGCAGCCCTTCGGCGGCCCAGGCGGCCAGCCCGCCATGCAGCACCGCGGCTTTCGGGTAGCCGAGGAACTGCAGCAGGAAATAGCCGCGGCACGACTGGCCGAAGCCGGAGGTCATGCTGGCCTCGTAGAACACCGCGGTCTCGGCGCCCCCCAGCCCGGCGGCGCCGAACGCGTCGGCGAACTTCTGCCGCAGCTCGCCCATCGCCTCGGGCGTGGACATCGCGAGGTAGGTGAAGATGTCGTGCAGGTTGACCGCGCCGGGGATGTGGCCCTCGGCGTAGGCGGCGGGGTTGCGGGTGTCGATCACCACCACGCCGCCGGTCTCCTTCATGGTCGCCAGCTCGGCCGGCGTCAGCAGGACTTTGTCGCTCATGGCGAAGGCTCCTTTTGAATGTCAGGCGGGAAGGGAAAGCCGGATGCCGTCGAGCGCCGGGGTCAGGCGAATCTGGCAGCTTAGGCGCGACGTGGCGGAAAGGTCGAACACGGTGTCGAGCATCTCCTCCTCGGCGTCGCTGGGCGGGTCGAGGCGCTCCGCCCACTCGGGGTCGACGATCATGTGGCAGGTGGCGCAGGCCAACGACGCCTCGCACTCGCCCTTGACCGCAAGCCCGACGGCGCGAGCTAGGTGCATGATCCGCTCGCCGTCGGGGCCGGACAGGGTGTGCTCGCGCCCGTCGGCGTCGGTGACGATGGCCGACGGCATCAGTGCCGCCCCAGCAGTTGCAGTTCCTGGCGCAGATGCTTGATCGAGGGCGTGATGATGGCGACGAAGTAGCTCTCGCGCAGCCGCCGGCTGACCGCCGAGCCTTCGAGGTAGCCGCGCGCGCCATGGTGCAGCAGCGCCGCTTGCGACGCATCCAGCGCCAGTTCGCTGCACCGCAGGCGGGCAGTCAACACGGCGCGGACGTAGTCGGGCGAGCCGTCCAGGGGCGTGGCCGCCAGCCAGTCGATCTCGGCGCGCAGGCTGCCAAGCTCCGCCTCGAAGTCGCCGACCTGGCGCGGCAGGTAGGCGTTGGTGGCGGCCAAGCCGACGTTGGCCTCGTGCATCAAGTCGATGCAGGCCTGGATCACGCCGGCGCCCATGCCGGTCTGCAGCAGGATGAAGCCGGGCTTGATCCGGCGCACCATGTCGCCGAGCGGGTCGGCCAGCAGCATGTCGTCGGCGATGAAGGCGCGGCGGAACAGCACCGAGTAGGTGCCGGTGCCCTCCAGCGCGATGAAACGGGCGTTCTGTTTTATCTCGACGCCCGGCTGGCCGCAGCGGACCATCGCCATGATGCGGTGCGTGGGATCGGCGGCATCCTCGAACACGGTGCCGAACCAATGGCCGTCGCCGAGGTTGGACACCCAGGGCAGCACGCCGGAGACGGTGTAGCCGCCCGGCACGCGCTGCGCCCGCAGCTTGAACCGCTCGATCCCGGACAGCGCCTTGACCGGGTTCGACAAGCCGGTGCCGCCGAGCAGCTCGCCGGCGGCGATGCCCGGCTGCAAGGCTTCGCGCAGGCCGATGTTACTTGAATTCTCTAGGTACCAGCCGCAGGCGTCCTGGCACCAGCCGCAGAACGCCGTCGACATGCAGGTCGCCCCGACCGCCGCCATGGCCGCGATGGCCGCGCCGAGGCTTGGCTTGTCGAGCGTCGTGTGCGCCGCGAGGTGCGGCGAGAACGCCCCCGCCGCCCCTAGCCCGCGCAGCACCTCGCCCGGGTAGACGCCGTCATCGTCTATGCGGCCGGCCAGCGGCGCCAGTTTCGCCCCGACATACGCGCCGACCTGCTGCACCAGGTCAGACGCCAGGAACGGCGGCAGCGGCGACAGCCCGGCCCGGGCGACATAGGTCATCGGCGGCTCCTGGCGCTGGCGGTTCAGACGGCGTGGACGTCGACGGTGACCGGCTTGATGAAGGTGTTGGTCACGGGCGACCACTTCACGGCATGCGCGATCAGCTCGTCGCGGGCGGCGTCTGGGGCGTCGCTGTCCATGGTGACCTTGACCCGCACCGCGTCGAAGCCGACCGGCTTGGGCGAGGTGTCGCCGGTGCCCCACACCGCGGTGATGTTGATGTCGGCCTCCAACTCCAGTTCGAGCTTCTGGATGGTGATGCCGCGCGACACCGCGTTGGCGTGGATGCCGACCGCGAGGCAGGACCCGAGAGCGGCCAGCGACGCCTCCGACGGGTTCGGCGCGGTGTCGTCGCCGAGCAGCGCCGGCGGCTCGTCGACGATGTACGGCGGCAGGTTGCGGATCATGTTGAGGTGGCGGAAGCGGCCCTCGGCGACCGTCTTGCACTTGAGGGTCTTGATCGCCTGCGGGTTGGCGCGCCCCTTGGCGATCAGCTCGTCGAGGCCGCCCTTGTCGATCGGCGCGAGGCACCCGGTCATGGCAGTCGCCGGGGCGGGCTTGGTTGCGGCGCTCATGGCGTTGCTCCGTTGTTTTGAAAGACAGACTGGGTTTTGAAAGACAGACTGGGTTTTGAAAGACAGACTGGGTTTTGAAAGACAGACTGGGTTTTGAAAGACAGACTGGTCTGTCTGTTCTGGCTTGAGCAGTGCAACGCGTATGCCAGCGGCAGGGTAGATCGGAATGGCTTCACGGCCGCGGATAATGGCATGGTGGCGTCGTTACGAATTACCCAGCGGCCGGCTTTGCATAGATAGAAGGCATGTCTTGTGAGCGAACGCGCGAAATCGGCGCAGTCTCTGTCTGACGTTCCGCCGCATGAGCGCATCGTGGCGGCGGCTCGCGACCTGTTTTGCCGCGACGGCATTCACGCCACCGGGATCGACCGCATCCTGGCTGCCGCCAACGCCTCGAAAATGACGCTGTACGCCCGCTTCGGCTCGAAGGAAGCGTTGCTGCGCGAGGTTCTCGAACAGGAGGGCGCGGAATGGCGCGCCACGTTCTTCGCCGGCGTCGAAGCCGGACCGCCGCCGGCATCGGGCCGGGTGGCGCAAGCGGTCCCGGCGCTGGCCGGCATGTTCCACGGCGGCAGGTTCTACGGCTGCGCCTTCATGAACGCGATCGCCGAGCGCACCAAGGGCGAGTCCTGGCTGCGCGACATGGCCGCCGAGCACCATCGCCTGATCCGCGCCGGGCTGGAGCGCCATGCCGTCGCCGACGGCTACGCCGAGCCGGCGCTGCTGGCGCGCCAAGTGCTGCTGACGCTCGACGGCGCGATCGCCGCGCTGATGGTGAGCGGCGACCCGGCGGTGCTCGACATTGCCGGGCGCAACCTGGCCGCGATCCTCGGCCAGGCAAATCGTACCTAGCCGCGGCGGCTGGCGACCGGAGGCGGGCCTGCGTCAACCGGGTCAAGCGGGCTTTCCGCCTGACACGGCGCATCGGCCCCCGGCGGAATGGCTCCTGAAGCCGCGGCGGTTTTCCCAAGCCCGAGCGACTGCCGCAGCAGGGCGTTGATCTGCGACCGCCATCCCGGACCGGCTTCGCGCAACTTCGCTACGATGTCGGGATCTAGCCGAACGCTTATCAATTGCTTCACGACTTCAGCTTTG
>JAABUY010000487.1_pt1 | contig 68040 bp, 61 predicted proteins | sample 5560271 | NCBI WGS metagenome assembly JAABUY01 (sample SAMN10711886, study PRJNA513374) | rock metagenome | isolation source: Antarctica rocks | place: Antarctica: Victoria Land, University Valley | reverse complement strand
CTCATTGTTGTAGTTAAATATATGATTTTTAAGTGTAAATACTGTCTTGTTGTACAGACTTGAACAAAGTATTTAATTAAGTTGATAGCATTGTTATTTCACTATAGTTACTCATAAATTTTGTACAAATGATAAAAATATATATTCATAATAATTCTGTCTATTCAGATTTATAGAAATAAGTGTTTAGTTGTGATTTTAACATCAAAATGCTGTTGTTTGAGCTTGATTTTGAAGAAGTTTCAAAAAAAAAGTTGCGTGAGTGCTGGAGCCAACTTTGTAGGATCCGCTGTAGGTACAATTACCCTTGCGCTCATCCCTGCAGGCTTGACGTAGCAGTTGGCGCGCTCTTCCACGACGAGTCCTCAAATCCTCACACTTCTTAAAGTACTGCGCATTTCCGCTCAACTTATCTGTCCCCCCACGCACAATACCTGCCGCCCCAACGAGTCTATGCGTCTTACCCACTTCATACAACAGCCATCGAGACATTTAACCCACCACCACCTCATCCCACACCAACCAACTCGAAACAAGGCCACCCGCAATGGCAACCATGGCAACATACCTCCTCTCCTACCTCCGCATCCCCCTCCTCGCCACCTCCGGCATCGCCGCCCTAGCCAGCGGTCTCCTCTACCTCAAGCAAAAGTCCGCCCCCTGCCCCCACCCTTCCTCCCCACCATCCCCCCTCACTAACCACCCTCCCCCCCCTCAAGCGAACTAATCTACCCGCGCAACCTCCCCTCGGGCGCCCGCACCCCGACCGGCGTCCCCCGCCCCTCCCACTTCGGCATCACCTCCTACGAAGACCTCTCCCTCCCGACCCCGGACGGCGAAACCCTGCACGCCTTCCTGATCCACCCCTCGCGCCCCACCCGCCGCGCCCCCATCACAGTGCTCATGTTCCACGGCAACGCGGGCAACATCGGCCACCGCGTGCCCATCGCCAAGGTGCTGGACGAGCAGCTCGGCTGCACCGTGCTGATGCTCGAGTACCGCGGCTACGGCCTCAGCACCGGCACGCCCGACGAAGAGGGGCTGCGGGTCGACGCCCAGACGGGACTGGATTATCTGAGGCAGAGGGAGGATACGCGGGACTCGCGGATCGTGGTGTATGGGCAGAGTTTGGGGGGTGCGGTGGCGGTTTGGTTGGTGGCGAGGGGGCTGGGGGGTGGGGATGTGAGGGGGGTGGTGTTGGAGAATACGTTTACGAGTGTGCGGAAGTTGATTCCGAGGTGAGTGCCTGCGCCGAAGGGGGGCGGTGGAATGGGATGGTGGTGGGAGCTGATGGGTGATAGTGCGTTTCCGCCGGCGCGGTTTTTGGTCGGCCTCTGCCATCAGTATTGGGCGACTGAGGATGTCCTGCCGGAGATTAGAGATGTTCCGATTCTTTTTCTTAGTGGGTTGAAGGATGAGATCGTTCCGTGAGTGCTCTCTCTTTAACTCTGCAAATGGCAGCTATGCGAGAAGGGTCGCGGTGAGGTAAGTAGTCTTGCGACTAACTGCTGGCTCGATAGTCCGTCGCACATGCAACACCTCTACTCCGTCTGTCACGCGAGGACTAAGATATGGAAGGCCCTGCCGAACGGGACGCATAACGATACTGTTGCTGAACCGAATTACTTTCAGTACATCGCCGACTTCATTCGGGAGCAGGTACTGAAAGATTCATGAGGGCACAGCGCTGTTATATGTGGACCATCTGGCCATTTTTGGGCGTTCGGATGTGGCTCATGGCGTAACATTTGGACTCGGTGCTGTTGACTTCCAATGATCAGATATGGCGGTGCACGTGGCTGCTACAGCTACAAGCCAGTTAGATCTAGAGCATAGACGGCCTTGTACATAAGCGACAGCTTATGTACAAGGTTCATAGCTTTCAATCCACATCCAACAGCGTAGGCGCGATATCAGCCGCCTCTCCCTTGGCGGTATCTCCAGCCCCGACCTCATCAAGCGGCACTTTCACAGCATCAGTCTCACTTCCAACAACACGTTCCTGCTCGCCTGAATCCCGTGGTGAGGCCCCATCTCTACCATCCGCACCACTTTTTCCCTCCTCACCACCACTTGCCACCTTTTCAACCTCAGCCTCAGCCTCCTCTTCTTCCTCCCTCCGAACCTCCGCCTCCCAATCATCCACCACCACCAACTTCTCCCTCTCCTTCTCCTCCCGCTCCCTCTTCCTCTTCGCCTCCGCCAGCCTACTCCCCAGAACCGTATACACGCTCTTCGCCCCCACAGCGGCCTGGACGGGCGCGCGTCTCGGCGCCGCCGCTTTAGCCGCAACTTGACTCCAGCCGCCGTTGCCGGCGGCGTCGTCGACTTCGCGCCGGACGATGTTGACCGAGGAGTCGAAGGCGCAGAGCTGGACGGTGGATGCGAGGTGTTTGGCGTGGATGGTGAGTGCGAGGGCGGTTTTGAGGGATTTGAGGGCGGCCTCGACGTCTTTGTCGGAGGAAGAGGAGAGTTTGGTGGTAGGGTGAGCTTTGAGAACGACTTCGTCCGTGGGGAGGAAGGAGATTTCGAAGGTAAGGGAGTAGGCGGGTGTGAGAGTCCCGGAGAGCTCCGACCGGACTTCTTCTACCGTCAGGCCGAAACGGGGAGCGCTGAGGAGGAAGCCGTTGTACGGGATCGTGGACGGGTTTGGCTTCTTGGAGCTATCGGCCGTTGCCTCCGCCGAGCTTGCGAGCGCGGCTTTGACTTTCACACACTCGGCGAGTGTCTTTGTCGGCGCCATGACGAATCGTGGGGTTTTGAACATCGCAACGTGCCGATGAGGCTCTGGGTCCATGCTCTCGCTGTCGAGTCCATAGTCTTCGGCCAGAGCGTGTAAGAAAGCTCGCTGGTGAGGTTGCATCGGCTTGAAGCGCAATCGCTTCTCGTGCTCATCGTTTCCAAAGACACGGAACTCGCGCTCCTGGACTTGTGCCCACTTGACGTTCTCTTGAAACATCTTGAGTGTGTCGGCCGAGTACGGAATGTGGTCGTCCTTGTGCGCATCGGGATCGATGTTGAGCGCAAGAGCGAGCTTTCGGTTGCGTTCCAGTCTCGCACACTCATCATCGCAGGCGAGCGTCTTCTTACTGTTGCCTTCGCTCGTCTTGGACGCGTTGCATCTCATATCCTGTTTCAGGTGTTGACACTCGCAAGTGATGAAAAACTTGTGGGCACAAGGTTTATCCTCTCGACAAGCATACGGAGCATGACAGGTCTCTTCACATGAGTGACCACACACTTTCTTGGCCTTGCCACAAGCTTGCTGACACGCTTTCCCGGCATCTTCGCAATCTCCCGGTTTGTGGCACAGCTTGCGGCAGAAGTGGGAGCCACACTTGAGCTTCCTGCCACATATCTCACCACAGCGGACGTCTGCAAGCCAACAAGGCTGGTTCTTCAGCCTCCTCTTGTTGCACATGCAACCTTTCTCGGTTAGGAAAGGGCACTTTGGACAGGACTCATCGTTGTCGTGGCAGTTGTGCGACACTTGTGGATGACCGCAGTGTTTTGGTCGTTCGCACTCGAACCTGCAAACGGGTGGCTTGGTACCACAAGGTAACGGCGGCTGCAGAACGGTGCGTCTGCAGTGACAGCTAAGTTCATCGAAGATAGCCTCTCGACAACTGCCGCATGCACCTCTGTGGCATAGCTCAGGACAGGTATGATTGCCGCACTTCAGGCTTCTGCCACAAAGCCGAGTGCAGATGTGTTCAGCCTCAAACCCCTCGTCAACCGCTCGGGAAGCCGAGCCCAGAGGCCGAAGTTTGCGCTTTGAAGCTTGGCGTTCTGCTGCTCTGCGTTCACCGGGGCAGCATCGCTCTCCACATTCGTGACGCCCACAGTTTAGCGATGCTTTGCATATACGCATACACTGAGGTAGATCTTCCGAGCCTTGATGACATATCGTGGGAGACGATGTCCGTCCGCAGCGGCAGCTAATGGATACTGTAAGTAGACACGGCATGCATTCCCCAGAATGACAGATTTGCTGGCAGGGATGACCACAGGCCAGCTTTTTGAGGCACTTTTCGTTGCAGTTTGGAATTGGGTCCCCACAGGATTGCCGGCTGCCACTCGAAATCTCTTCTAATTGCGTCTTACCACAAGGGCAATGCGACACGACATCGGGTGAGCGCGGGCAATGGGGCGATTCGACATCCTGTGAGTGGCACTGCTTCTCACAACTATGTCTGCCACAATCGTACATCCTGCCGCAAGCTTGGCCACAGTGAAACATGCCAACCCACTGGTCGATATCATTATCTGACACTGCCTCTGTTATCTTCATTACACTCTCCTTCTCATCCTCTCGTTCACAGCAGGCGATCGACCTTTCCACCTTTCCACAATAACAGCGAGCATCCACCGATGTATCGCAAGCGCCGCAAAGCCCTTCGTGACATTCCCGCTGGCAAGTGTGTTCTCCGCATGGCATAAGATCACCGCAAATCTCTCCACAACTCCATCCGGTATCATAATTCGTATCGACGCAACGCTTGCTGACCGACTTCTTACCGCAGAAGCAGCTCTGCACAGGGCCCATATGGGAACAGGGTGGGCAAGGTCCGGCGTGACAGAACAGCTCACATGGATGAGGGCACTTCATCGGCAGAACACGAGACTTCCCGCATGTCTGACCGCAGGAATGGGGCGGGATCCCTGATATTGGTTTCGGATCCACCTCCTTCCCGCACCAACAGGAGTATGTTGAGGGTAAGCCACTCTGCGGCAGATTGCAGCCAGGACATCTCCACTGGCGGGGAGGTGGGATATCTCCATTCGCCGGCTGTTGCTGTGTGAGCGTTGAGCCTTCGTTCTTGGACCACCTCTTGATGCAGCTCAAGTGAAAAACCGTCCAGCATGTCTTACAGGACCAGACCTTTGAGCTTCGCCCTAACTCGCTGGTGCAGATAGGGCACTCGTAAGTGCCATGGGAGATATCTTCGTGTGTTCGAGTAGTAATGTCCGGAGCCGTAGACTTCAGACTGGATCCCCGCCGTAACCGCGGTATCCTCGCGTTTGTTCTCGGTGGTGCCGCTGCCTTGCCCCTATATTCTTGTTTCGGATGTTGCGCGTATTGCTCGCCGGGCCGGAATTCTGGAGCGCTGGCTTGCAATGACGAATCAGTCGAAGATGAAGCATCCGTATCGCCGCTTCTGGTGAGCTGCCCGCCAAATGAGCGCTGACTTGGAACTTTGGATCCTTGCCCTTGGACATGCCGCGGATTCGAATCGGTGCCTCTCGATCCCCTACCAACCCCAGGACCATGTGCATTCCTTGAACCATGTTGTTCGTGTAGACCACCTCTTCTACCACCACGATTCGGCTCATTCTGAACGACGCCGCTACTAATCCCACTGTCGCCTGCACTTGAGCGTTCAGTAGGAAGCGCTTCTGACCTCTCTCCCGCCACATGCGGTCTTATCGATAAAGGTGCGTTTAGTTGTGCCTGGCCAGCGGTGCCTCTTCCATCCACATGCTGATCATCTGACATTTCGCTTGTCTGCTGAGGAATTGGAAAGCCGCCATTCCTTCGTGGTCTCCGCCACCTATGACGGTGTTGAGGTATAGACCCCGCCGCCTGATTTGAGACTAAGGGGCTAGGAGCCGGTGTCGCCATGGCAAACACTGGGATAGGACTCTGAGCTCCCTCTGGATCTTTCGTTCTGGGATATATGACTTTGATGAGCCGCTGATGTGTGAGAGTGAGTGTGTACGTTTCCGAGCTGTAAGCTCAGGCGGGCAGTCCGGCTGGTGAGGCGGAAGTGGTTGATATAAGAAAATAAGAGGCTTATTAATTAACAGCCTTCTTTGAACAGGTCAAAGCAAGTACAGAGAGGTTTCGAACGGGCAGGAAGAATAGGGAAGTATGGGTATGAGTCCGTAGTTGAGTGTTGTGGCAAGGGCAAATATATGATGACTGCCACCCGGCAAACTTACCGCAATCGTCTGTGCATTGCGTTGTGACTCAGGCGACTAAGCACTTGATGACTAATGTTGTTTACTTGTATTGTATGTATGTCTTGTAGGGATGGTTGGTGCGCACTTGTCTGTACACATCCAGATAGCTGCTTGCCAGCCAAATGGAAAGGATTGAAGATGACAGACGTGACTCAATCAGCAGGGAGAGGATTTCAAACGGAGGGAGTATGCCCATTGCAACAAGAGACTGGGCTCGAGATCCGTTGAGAAATAGTCCTGAATATACAGCAGAACTTGATGCTGTCCAGAGGTAGCCCATGTTCACCTTCACAACCAAAACCTGTGTAGAGTATACATGGCACAAGGTTCAAGAGAACACCGATCGAGACTCACTCTGTATAACGAAGTCGCTGGGTTCAGCGTGTCATCTCCCTCAGTGACTATCGCCGGTAAGGTCGTCCCCATGAAACTTCCAGGCTGTGACACAATCCTGCTTCCATTTCACTCTCATGTCCTCATACCATGACCTTGATAGCTCCCATTACCGCAAATCCAGTTCTCCATTTTTGTCTTCTAACACTCCGAATCCTATCGCGCCGTATCCCGACTCTTTCCATGCCCACGACATGAATATCGAGACGGAACGAACAGCACCATACCTCGTCCACGTACATACATGTAACATAATAACACATGTTCCAAGGTTACCTCGTCCGAGGACCAAAACAGGACCTCTGACAACACACCAGCACACTCACCAGAACAAACCAAATCGAAACTGACGACGATGTCAGGACGCACAATGAGCATCTATCAGGCAGCGTCTTCCCAACAGTCATTATTGTGGCTGAAGCCCTTTGATTGGGGCAGTAGCTTGTCAAGCCCTGAGCAACGTGCGGCGGATGCTAGCAAGCTGCTTAGGTGTGGCCTTAATTCCCAGAAATCCGCCCTCGAAGCAATGCCACAGAGGTGCCTGCCTGACTGAGACGATGCCTGCAGCCAAGAAAGGATTGCCGTCTATGGCCTGGAGTGACCCAGTCTGGGTCGAAAGTTCGTCTGAGTTTGTGTAGGAAGAATAGCGAAAGGGATGAGTCTTTCATTCCGACGAGTCGCTAGCCTGCGTGGAGCCCGGCGTCGGGAGCCCAGCGGTGGAGCAACGGACGTGGTCGAAGGGAGAAGGCAACGGTTGCGAGAACAACGCGGGCGTTCTGGGCGGCGTGACGATGCGTTTCCCGACGGCGGAGGACTCCAGCTTCGGCCCGAAGTACGCGGCTGTCGGTGTGGAGCAGCTGTTTGGTCTAGAGGGCTCTCGATCGGGCGAGATGAGGCCGCCAACAATCCTCGGCGTGACGCGAGGGTTTTCCGCAATGTCTTCGGGGGTTAGTAGTTCGACGTCCGTGGCGCCGGTGATCTGTTTGATGTGCTTGAAGATCTTGCAGATGGGCGTAAAGTAGGTGATGTGGCGCGCCCTGTTGTACGATATGATTTGTCCGAGCAGCTTACCTTCGGATGTGAAGATCCACGTTCCCGAGTCGCCGGAGTCACCAAGTCCGTATGTGTGCCTTGGTGTAAAGGCCCAGGCGTCGTAGGGTCCATAGGCTTCATCGTAGAATATGGATGGGTTGGGGCATAAGAAGCCATCCGCAAGACCAGTCTCACTGCCCCGGCCAAACACTCGTGATAGATACCCACCTTCGGAGCCTGGCTTTCCCCACTCTTGAGCGGAAAAGTTCATCAGCGTACTGAAGGCAGACTCGTCGACATATTCGGAAGGGGTCCAGCAGCCCTTGGATATAGCGTCCTGGTGATTCCCTTCCATGTATGCGGTAACATCGCCTGGTTTGTTGCAGCCAATGCGGCCCATCGGGAGATCTCCGATCAGAAGCCAATCCATCTGGGACAATGCGTCAGCTCGGGGTCAACCAAAGTCCACTTCCCTTACCTCGACATCCTGATCAAGACAAAGGCCAGAAGACCAAGCTGCGTTTCCGAACATGATGCTCTCACGTGTGCACATCTTGTCAAGCAAATCGTCCAAGTTGTCCAGGTTGTCGATGGCGGCATAGCTTTCGCTGGCACATCGCTTTATACGCCTACCCTCCAAGCGGGCCACTAGACTTTCTGCATCAGGGACGGCAGGACAGCTTAACGCGACTCTTGCACCGGGCCCCTCTCCAACCTCATACACGCCATTGCAAACGCCGGGCGAATAGTCATAGCCAGGTTCGGCCATTTCTTCGTCCTCATTCTCGCCTGCGATGGTCAAAGAAGACGCTTTCTGATCATCCGAGACTAGAATATGGTGAACTGTCATGGCGTAATAGCTCCAATGGCGTCGGTAGAGGTGCTTGACCTTTAGGTATCCTCCCAAAGAAACCTTTCCACCTTTCAAAGGCCCATCGGCGGTGCCCAGCGAAGCCCCGCAAGTGGGCCGCTGCATATAATGGCCATGAATCGATGGAAGCGTACACTGCCCCTGATTAGACATTGTCCCAATCGTTGGCCAATCGTGTTGGTCGCTCGCTGAATTCTCTATCTTGCCCCGAGTAACATTGATGCGTAAGCCTAGAGGCCTCATGCAACTGCTCAGTAGCCCCAGATTTAGTTTTAGAGGATCCCAGCAGGTGATACATATGGTCGGTTCTCCATTCACTAGGAACAACTCCAGTGCACCTCCGTTACCTTTGCCCATAATCTCTCTAGTGCAAGCTTTGATCGATGGCAGCATTTCCGTCCATTGTCTTGATTTCGGATGACCGAACGGTAGTGGTAGCGTGTTGCGGTACTTCGGGTGACTGGGCTCCAGGTTGAACGATATAAGGGGTGCGGTGGTGGCGGATGGCGTGTCGACGGAGCCAGGTTCGGCTTTGATGGTACAAATATCGTTTTCGAGTTTCTGAAATTTCGATTTTGCTGAGTCCTTCTCAAGGTCCATGTCGACGATGAATTCTGACTTGAAATCATCCGAGGCTACGGCAAATGTAGGAGGTGGATAGACGCGTTGGTTTTGTTTCAAATTATATGCCTCCAAGCTTTGCTGAGAGTGGCCAGGATCTTTGTTTGCTGGAGGGGGTTTCTTCGTTTCACATTGGACAACTTCTATCTCGTTCTTTATGTAGGAGCGCCCGCCTTTCCGCTCGCACTTGCATTCACTTTCTTGCAAATCTATGGTGTCGGCCTCCAGTGTCTCAGATGGCTCCTGCTTGGCCTGATTTTCGTGATGGTTATGAGGCCTTTCTTGGGGAAAGGGGGTGATCACATCGATAACGTGATCAATAACTTCTTTCTTGATAAGCAAGTCTCCGTTGTCCGCTGGCCTCGACCAGTGGCTACTTTCTTCTCCACTCAGTTGACTGGATTGCGTCATACCGTCTGACATGTACCCTGAGTCTGCAGACCCATATGAGCTTGACATTGTCATAGGAAAAGGACTAAGTAGTTGATCATCAAACGCTCTTGGGCTTCGACTATGAGTTGTTGACCTGCCAGCCTCTTGAAAAGTGTATTGCTTCTTTTGCTCAGAATCCGTGCTTAGAGAAGAAGCACTGAGAGACGATGCCGTCCGGCGTCTACGGCGTGGCGGGCCCAGATCACCCTTGGGAGAGTGAAAGTCAGCAGTACCTTCGCTTGCATCATGAATCCTAATTTCTGGACCTGCCAATTGTAAGACTTGATGCTCAGTATTGATATCCTCCTCGAGTTCTTGCATCCACCTCATCAAAACCTCCATAGTTGGACGCAAAGAAACGCCATATGTACCAGCTCGCCATGCTTTGCTGGGAGTAAAATGAACTCGTCTGAGGTGCGCCGCAGCATTGTAGTAAGCTCCGTACCTCTTTCCCATCCGACAAGCTTTGCAGTTGGCAAGGAATTTCTTGTCCGGTGAGATATCCACCGTGACCCAGACCTTGCGTGTAGGATGACTCTCGGCCGTATGCCTTTGCAGAGCAGCTTTGAGGTTGAAGCGCAGCGGGTAAGTACACCGCCGACAGATGAAATGACCCTCAGGTAAATCGGTGGAGTCATGGGTGGGTGGGGTGATGAGAGGAAGTGTCGCCTGTGAGTGCAGTTGAGCCTTGTCGTTGGAAACTTTGTTCAATATAGGAGCTTGTTGCGAAGAGTTGCCCTGCCAAGGAGGAGACTCATAGCTAGATACAAGAAAGCCGTAAGGGTATGTAGAATCAAAGCAGTCGGGAAAAACCGAGCCGTCGTTAAATGCATTGGACTGAATATTACCCTCCCGGAAACCATATATACAGGGGTCGAAATCGTCCCGTGGTGCTTCTTGGCCAACATAATTGTAACCAGACTCGTCAAAGATGGACCGTGAAAACTCAGTAGGTACTTCATGGTCTTCGCTGATGGATAAGGCCGTGCTGCCACTTGTCCACGATGGTGGGTTATCTTGCATAGATCCAGTACTCGTGTTTTGGTAGGGGCCATCATGATCCTATCAACATCAATAACTATTCAAGAATAGTACGTAGACAGCGCCTTGTTCCTGACGTGAACGTACGTTGAGATTGCTTGACAAATTCATGGCGAAGTCCGATGGAACACCGCAACTGGTGTCTAGCCTCCCTGGTAGTGCCACTCCGCGATCACCAAGCCCTTGCTCGTCAACCTCAAAGGTCCGACGTCCATCGCGGCCCCTCCATAAGTCGACGTCGGCCTGCGACCGCAATTCCAACCGATTCATCGACGAGCTCTGCTGCGGCGTTTCCCCCAGATCGTGGACCCCCTGTTCTCTGGCCGCGAGTCGACGTCCATCGAAGTGATTCCATAGGCCGACATTGACATGCGAGGAATCGAGCATCCAGTCCGGCACAGAGTCCCCGCCCTGCATTCCCTCACAACCTTCCCCTCCTCCTGTTTCCCAAGCCGAGCTCGCCATCTTCGACAAGATAGTAGGAAAGCTCAACGACTATACACGATACATTCGTTCAAGCACTGCGCAAGACAACTCATCCAACTGGTTCAGAAGAAAGTGAAGGGTTCTCGTTGCCAGCTTCGCAGAACGAGGTTCTGACGATACAGCCTAGGCCGCAGAGCCGCGACGAGGCAAAACGAGGGGTGCAAGGCTGCAGCCCACCCGGCCTGCCAGGACGCCGGTCGTCTGGGGAGCCAATCATCGTGGTGGGGAGGTGCAAGGTACGCGAGCTCGGGATAGAATGAAGAAGACACTGCATGAACGCAGAAAATTGAAGTTGAGTGCCGCATAGTACAGTAGGTACTGACAGACCAGTAGGTTATGGTGAGGGTATAGCGAGAAGTTTGAAGAGAAGAGCGTAGCGGATGGAAATAGACTCTAGCAATCCTCACGAGCGAGGATTGCAGTTAGTGTTACCAAGAGTAGAACCTCATCTTGTCGCCCTCAATTCTATGACTTTAGCAACTTCGTCCAAAACGATCCTGAGCGGGCAGACATAGAATTGACCCTCTGCTCGGGATGAGCTCAATGGCCTCACATAAGGTAGGCACGTCGGAAAGATAGACTCCTGCTGTTTTGGGTACCTTGGATCGAGACTGAAGCAACATCTCTGTTTGCTGCAGCAGATACATGGGTGTGAAACCCTCAGTGAATTGATCCGGCCCTAGCGAAAGTTCCTGACCTTTGGAAGTTATTATATTGTCATCTATCGTTTATTTCCACAGTACGAAGGAGCTCTGACTTGGAATCTCACAGGAAGACTTCTTGATGAGAGATGTGTGTGTGTATTGAGCAAGATGTAATTTACAGACATAACTAGCGTACACTGTAAAATATTTCATCGAAACTGTCAGAGCCTGTGAAACGCTGTTAAGATCAACTCAGCTTTTCCCAATGTCAAAACTAACCAGGGTCCAAACATCTCTCGAGATTCTTCTCATACCTACCTTATCATCATCTTCAACAAGTCTCAATGATTGTGCCCTGTGGACCGCTGTCCCCGAGACCGCACCCAACACCCAAAAAGACTCCCACCAAAGCCCTCACGCCAACTACTACCTACGCCGACCCACACCCAAGTTCCCGACCAAAGCCACCCCATTAATCCACGCCTGTGTACACAATGCAGCCTGAATCCGACTTCGTACTTACACCGGCGTAGTCGCGCTTCCGAATGGATTGGGGGAGAGGTTTGAGTAGGTTTATATGGATGACTGGAGCCCAGCCATCATTCATCAAGAAGCCACCGAGCACTCTCCGACACAGCATCCCCACCATAACTCGTCATCGTAAGGAGCTAGCTAGCTAAGTATCAGACCACACACGCTCTCGGACCCAATGACACTGCAGGCAAGACTACCTATCCAGGAACACAGAACCGCCGAAACAGAACCCACACGCCGCCCTGAACGTTGAAGATAACTGAGAAAAAACCCCACGGGCCTCGAATACAGTTCTCACAGCTCCCTACTTTGTACAACACCACCCATAAACACCCCAACCCCACCCCATAAATCCGCCATCACCTCCCCCCCATCCCATCCCTCCCATCCTCCTTCCCCGCCGCCCTAACAGCCCCCATAAACGCCTCCTCACCACCAACCTCCCACCTCCCCCTCACCACCCTCAACACATCCACCCTCTCCCCATAAAGCCTCCCCTCAAGCCTCCCCAGCACAGCAACAGCAGCGCGAATACAAACAGTATCGCCCTCGAAAACAAAAACATCCCAGACGCGGCTCAGCAGGTCGATCTCCAAGCCGGCGGAGAAGAGCGTCTGAAACATGTGTTCGAACAGCTCGGACCCCGTCAGGCGGAGGGTGTGGAAGAGGTGGTGGTGGAGGCGGGGCAGTTTCCGGGCGAGGATGGTGGTGGTGAGGGCGTAGGATTGCTGCATGGCGCCGGGGTCGTGCACGAAGAAGGCGAGGGGCAGGGGGCGGTTGAGGATGTTGGCGAGGGTGAGGAAGGCGCGGGATGGGGTGGGGAGGGTGAGGAGGAGGAGGGCGGCGATGAGCTAGGGGGGATAAGTCAGCGGGGGGGTCGGTAGAGGGGGTCGTCGGTGAGAGGAAGGGGAAGGCTTACGTGTGTGCCGTGGCTGTAGCCGATGTCGCTGCGGTACATCGAGTACGCCATGAGCACGTCCACGAGGTCGTCGCTTAAGGGTCCGCCGGGCTGGAAGATCTTCAGCTCGGGAAAGGTGTGTTTGATGTCTCTTCTGATAGCCTTGAACCACTGCCTTTCCCGCTCTCCGTTGGTGTTGGCCTCCGTGACTTCGACGTCGACTTCTTTGGCTCTCCTCAACGCTTTCCGGTAGCTCTCGTCTGTCAACGCCAGGTCGTTGCCGACCGCTCTTTGCCACACCTCGCCTCGTGACCTGGGGGCGATTCCGCGCCACCACAGTTCACGGGTTCGCGGTTGACGGATGGCATGGTCCCAGTTGGGTAGGACGTGTTCATCCCAGATGCGAAGCAGCGAGGCTGTGGTATCGTCGCGTGCGCACTGCAGCTCGGTCGCTCTGGCAGCCTTCCTCTTCTCTGCATGCGCGGAATGGCGAGTTAGCGATTATTCTGACACTATGGTGCTTGAAGGACAATATCCAGAATCCTACCATTCTCCTGCGCTACGGCCATCATGCGCTGATATTCCTTGAGATGCTTCCTCTCTTCTTTCTGGCTCTTTGGTGGCAACCAACTTGGTCTCGTCCGACTAAGCACCTTTTCCTTCTCCCTACTGATCGGCAACGGGTCGATCATCACGTTGTTCTTGCGTAACGGTGGTAAATCGATCACCTGCGTCCGCGAACGTAGCATCTTCTCCAGACTCGGCCGGGGCTCAGTAAACGTCCCTGATTGTATCTGAGCTTCACGCCGATGCTCGTTGATGGAGGCATACGCTTCCAACGCATCGGTCAGAGACTTGGCTTCGTCGGAGAGCTCCGAGATGGCAGCGGTCCACGACTTGGCTCGAAACTTCGCAAAAGCTGGCACGTTCGCTTGTGAAGGCACCGAGTTACCATGTATCAATTTGGGTTCGAAAGGAGACGCGGGCAAGGAGCCGCGATGACCCGACATGGCGTCTGAGCACGCTGGGGCAGAAGCCGGCGGATGAACGGAGCACATGCCCGCCTCCATGGCCTGCCCGAGAGGACTCTTAGGGTACCGCTCCGGGCTGTTGCTCGCCGAAGCGTTCGCAGAAGCGGTCGCGGAAATGGTCCTTTCTTGCGGTGGCCTGGGCGAGACGGGTACGTTCCATAGACTCGCATCGTCCGGCAGGTCTTCGTCCGAATCGTGATACTCTTCTTCCAATTCCTTGATCGTTTTGCGACTTGGCTGCCAAGAGCCGCGTCGACTCGGCGGCCTGTGAACCGGACTGGATCCTGGCCGCATGAGCGGTGACCCTCTTGGCAACGACCGGGGGGAAGTTGGCCGCGCCTGTGAATGGGCCGGCGAGGGCGACCGCGACCGATTCCTGGCCAGAGGGCTCATCCCAAGGGATAGCGCCGATGGACTTGTCGGATGTTTCTTCGCTCCACCTCCAATCGGCAACCCAAGTGAATGTATGGCATTCTGACTCAATGCGCCCATCACCTGGCCCTGCAAACTGGGGAACCCTGGTCTCTTCGAGTTCACGGAAGTCAAGTCTCTCGTCGTCATGACTGCAGCTGCACTCTTGCCCGCCCCAGCCCCGCTCTTTGTATACGGTGGTGGGCGTTTCGATATGCCATAACCGTAGATGTCCTGATGATGCAACGCACGGTGGTCGTCCTCAAGGCCGATATCCTCAAAGTGCGATATGTCGGCGAGGGCACCGTCCGGGTTCGAATTCAGAGAAGAGGAATGCAATGAGGAAGATTTGGACGATTTGGAGCCGGTTAGACCCGGAGGGGAACCCGGGACGGTAGGTACAAAAATCGACATCCTATCTCGTGTGATCCGTCGTGGGCTGTCGCGATGGTGCAAACTGATCGAAAGGCTTGTGCCTGTGTAGTAATTGGGTGTTCTTTGTGTTTATGTATATAATCGCAAACGAGTGTCCTGGGTTCTATCTTCCTCCGGTAATGCTAGTGCTAACGAATGACATGGTTCGTAAGGTAAGGATGGTTTTCGAACGAATGCAGACCTGGATGATGGAGTATCCGTACGTGGTGCTTGGTGGATATTGATACATATGGGGAAGTGGCAGATTGTAAGCTTGCGACTCGTGGATCAAATGGTGCGGTGCGCACAGGCAGGAAGTGGTGGTTTGAGACCTTGATTTCAGGGGGTCCTGTATGCCGTCAGCAACGGCAACGGCAACGGCAACAGCAGCAGCATCAGCAGCGAAAGAAACAGAGCAGCGACCGGGCGGTAACCGAATTCGGATGGCGTCGTTCATCTTGACCTTGAGACGATCAGGTAGACTAGGTATAGGTAAGATAGATACAAATATCTTACGGGGTCGACGAGTACAGTACCTACTCGAATCAATGTCAAACAACACAAACACGAGGGCAAGTGGCAATGCTTAAGGTAAAGTCATATATAATTGGATGGAGATTGTTTACTACGACCATGAGTACTGACTCTGATAGTGACTCTGATAGTGATTCTGATTTGTCGGACTCTGTGTTGCATGAGGCTGACATAACTGTTGCATGAATGGTACCTGAGGTACGGTAGGTGTACAACCTAAAGGTAAGGGTAAGTTACCGTACACATCGGCGGCTGGTTATTAGCAGACCACCCCACCTGTACTCCGTATGTGGCGTCAGAATTTGAAGCAGCCTTGAAACATCCGATTCCCTTCCCTGATGACTCTCGTCATTCTCGTCCTTTCGACTGTGCCCTTTGCTTTACTCGCCTCGATCATCTCATCGAGGAGAGAGTTGACTTCACGATACCTACTTTGCTTCCTGCCCAGCACATGGCGGAAGGCCATCGATGCCAACCTGTGTCCGCGGGTCAGTCAATACAAGACACCGAGAGCTATTGGACTCATGGTCGAGTATGTTCGGGGGTGGGAATCGATTCTTACCACTTGATTTGTTGTCTGCTGACGGCGCATTGGTAAGATTGCACGGATGAAGATCGGTGTTTGCTCTTGGTGAGATTGAATGCCAGATGCACAAGGTCTGCAAAGGTCTCTAGTGGTACAAAACTTTGTTAGATAAGTATCGTTGATGAGGGACCTGACTGAGGTGTCTTTGGAAGGGAGTACCCATCAGCAGCGAGGTCTTAGGCTGTCTACTGGACGGAAGACACTTCAAGTAATGGTAGAAGCGTGTAGCTGTCACGAGGAAGTTCTGGTAGATGTTGCATAAGACCGTGTTGAGCGAGTTGAACGACGTGTCAAGGAACATGGCATGCGCTTGGATCTTGAAAGAGCTGCATGGAACATTCGTCAGTACATCGATAGGCAATTGTATTGTCGATATGCCCTTACTCTAATACTTTGCGGTGGAAAGTCCTGCCCGGGGCTTTCGAAGGTTCCACCGTGAGCGAGTCCGAGATCGCTGCGTGATATTAGTACTGGAGGGCTTGTCCTGCCTGGCCGGTGGTCCTTACCTGTTTGTCTCCTCTGTTCTCTATCCTTGGTGATCTCCAGACTCTTTGTGTCGATCAAGTTTCCGCAGTAGGGAAACCGGGTCGTACCCACAGACCTAGGTATTCGTGTCCCGTCGATGTTCGTTTCAAAGTTGACCAGACTTTTCTCCCGGTTAACACTCACACCGTACTTCGCTACTCCGTTGTGCATGATGTGAAGAAAGCTCTGTGCATGCTCCTTCCTGGTAGTAATCAGGAGGAAATCATCTATCAATCTCAGCAACAGACTATCACCCTCAGTGAGGAAGTCGAAGCATTCTCTCTCTAATTCTCCGTAGAAGAAACTGCAAAGTAGAGTACTGATGACCGAGCCCTGAGGAATTCCCTCCTTTTGCCGGTAGAACTTCTTGCCGATCTTGACAACGTTCCTCTCAACATGCTCTTCTAGCAGATCGAGCAAGTCATCCTTCCTTTGAAAGTTCCGCAACGCCGAGTCCACAAAGACGGTGTTGTTCTTCCTCGTTGCTATTTCGTCATTTACGGTTTGCTCGAACACGGAGAGATCGTGCGTTGGCCTGGCCTTCGCGATGAACTTTCGAGCTGGCTTTGCTGGGTGGCCGACGCCGGGTTTATATCGGCGGGGATTGGGCGCTTTTATTTCCGCATGGCGTGCAATGTTATATTCATCTTCTGAGATGAGCTTCTCAATGGCCTCCAAAACACGGCGCTGTGGTATAGTGTCGAAGCATGACTGAACGTCGAGCTTAGCAAAGTAGAGTGCGCCTTTCGATGAACCGCTGCTTTGGAGCCGTTCCTTGAACGCTTTGATCTTGGGATACATGTCGCCGACGCAGAAGAGGGCAGAGCTCAACTTATCAAGTTGCTTGATTTTTTCGTAGCTCAGCACGCTATGAACAGGAGCCATGATTGAGTTGATGCTTCGTCCCAAAATTATCCTGCCATTCTGCGCCTTCAGTACCCTTCTTCGAAGATTCATGATAGGGCGGACTCCTGTCTCTTTGGGCAGCAATCGGACCTGGCTGAACCCAAGGGCTCTCGCTTCCAGTACACTTCTTGCCCTTTCCGTGTTCATCTCTTCGAACATCGATAGTTTCATCCCTGTCAACGCTGGCTCCGATAAAGATCGCCAGACGTCGTGACGGAAGAAGAAAAGGCGATTGCGATGGATGCTCGACTCGGTTACGTGAAAGTTCGACCGTATCAGTGGTATCACCAAGGAATCGAAGATGTAGTAGATGAATTCGGAGAAGATTTCCCAACGTTTGAACATGTCAGACGGAGCCAGCGCGGTATTAGACTTCGTATTCGGTGGTATCAGCCACTGGACGCTGCCTATCTGTTATGCCGTCAATTGAGACTATGCCGGTACTGATCCTTCACTTTCTATTTACCTTCATGCCTTGAATGACCTCGTGTAGAGTTAGGCTTTCGAACCTTCGCATTGTGACAAAGCGATCCACGTTGCGGATAAGTATCTTCTTGTTATGTTCAGAACCCCAAAACTCGTTCGGTACGACATTGGAAAGGACGGCCTGGCAAAACGCAGACACGTCCGCGGCAGGAGTCGAGAGATCCATAATCGATCGCTTTCGAGGCGAGGCCGAAGAGCAGGCCGAAGTCGTAATGGCTAAACTCGACGTGCGAGTACTGGAGACCACCTGCGTATTCAGCTGAGTGGGCTGAATGCCTCGAGAGTTCTGAGAGGCGTCCATTGATGCCAACTGACCCGAGGGGTTCTTGCGCATCTGAACAATCAGCTCGGCAAGATAAGCACAGGGTATGGGGGCATCGGGGTATCTATTACCAGACTTGGGCAGTAGTGCTTCAAAAGCTCTGTGTATGCGCATCGGCTATGGAACTTCTGCATCTTGCTGATCAATCTTTGCACCGTCCCTCGTAGTCTTCTCGGTACGTGGTCCTCACGCTTTCGAGTTGTTAGAGCTTCTGTGTTTTTCTTCGAACGTCTCTGAGACTTAAACTGAGCTATGTCTTGCTCCCGTAGGGTGTAGTCTTTGAAGGGTTGTACAGTCTCTTTCGGGTCTACCTTAGACGTGAAAACATTGTGCAGGCCAAATTGTCGCGGAAAGATATACATCGAGATGTGCACCGTATGTTCGGGGTCCTCAGAGTCCGGAAATCGATTGAGAACATCTACCGGATCCATGAGCTTAACCCCGTGAGTCTTATGGAGAGTGCGCCCATACGAATGTGACGGAGTCCAAATCTAACGTCTCCCTTCGCGTTCAACGCTCCTCTTGCATAAAACATACGGCTGCGAACAAACGTAATGTTTCCAGGCGAATGTAAGTTCGTGCTTGCCGAGTCTTGCTTGTTTAAGATGGGTGCTGTGGTTCTTAAATCTGAGCGGCTCTTTGGATTGTTTAGTAGTTTTGTAGAGGGCTCCTGAAATATCTGACGCTCGGATAGAGGAAATCCTTTGATGCTTTGGTCAGCTAGTGTGACTGTTCACTGGTGATGCTTCAAAATCTCACCGCTGAGCTGGTAATAGTTGCCTGACCCATTCGCTACAGGCACAAAGATGTCGTGGTCCAGTATCAGGTCCAGCATAAGTCGGTCGGCCTCCGTTCCCAACAGACTAAGCAGCCTTGTCCAAACGGGGCCTTTGAGAGTGTTGACGTGGTCATTGGGGTAATGGGATACAACACCAGGGATAGCGACCGCAGTGCTCAGGTTCCATTGCACCTGTCGTGACATCGAAGCACGCTGATATCCGTGACATAGCAAGTGCAATGGTCTATAAATCCCTCTGTGTCTTTTCGAAAAGAGTTGCCAAATGACGAAGTCAACAATCTTATGATCAGGTCATTAGACATCCAAAGTCATAGCTCTCAAAGCAGAAAAGATTGCACGGTTGTCGTAGAGTCAAGAGCCGTTTTGAAAGCCGAACAAGCTTTGAACAGAAAAGTGCACGTCAAGAGAGTGTATGAGACGCACCTCAGATTGGGAGCAATTGACACGACCTGGGCTACTGCCCGCTGTTGACTTTGACTGATGCTGAGAGAATGTAGCCAGATCGTTTATGCGTGACTGGTCCTGCACCAAGTAGGACCTCTCCAGACCACATACAAGTGTCGTATCCAACAGACAGGGAAGAGCTCCATGTGAATCATCATCGGAACCATCGATGAGCTCGTCAACATTGGTTGCGTAACTCCGCTTTGCACAACTGCCCGTTGCGAGAAGTCTACGTCGCCTTGCTTTCGAGGAAATCGGGAGCTTTGATAACAAATAACGTCTCAATGTCACCACACAAGGATAGTACAAGGACAGAACAGGATGGTTTATAGTGTCGCAATTAACTGAAGTTGCTGAGCCTGACTCCCCCACGCCGTCACGGCCACCTCTCAGCCGTTTTCCTGGGCGGTCTTCGGTGGATCGACTGTGCCGGTTCCGTTTCCTCTTGCCCGCCATCCTTTGACGCACCTCATGGAAGAAACTGGTAGCTATCAAACCAATCAACCGAAAAGGGGAATAACGTCAACACGTCTTCAAGCTCTTTGGCGTCTGGGCACGCGGGTGTAAGGTATCGCGTCGAGTAAGGTAGATAAGGTACTGTACAGTACCTTCCAACGCGCCGGAGAGCATTGATGATGTAAGCAGTGTGGGCGCTTCACCGGCGCTAGGTTAAGCCGAGATGGCCGAAGTCAACCTGCTTCAGATATACTATCAGAGTGTGTACTTTACAGTACTGATAAACCTAGCCCAAGAATCCACTCCACTCCACTCCACTCTTGTCTTCTCCTCTCCTCCTCTCCTCTCCTCTCCTCCCTTCCCATTCTTACTCTATCTTTCCGGCCATCTGCGTCTTCTGTGCACCACTTAGATCCTGTGCGACTTCAAGCTTGTCGAATCTCCACCAATGAGCCGCTGTTGTTACACGGGAACCGGCTTTGGCGGGCACCTCTGACCAAGCCACCCGGGTAAGAACGGTACTGTACGAACGTATGTACTGTACATGCACAGTAAATAAGAGTAAATAACAAACGAAAGTCAAAGCAAGTCAACGCAACCGACACCGGCACGACGGGATTATCACTCATCCACTGCAGCGGTATGGATTAGGGGCAGACATTAATATAATGAAGGGCGAGATACCTTAGACGCACACAGAGTAGCGAGCGAAGGCATCAGCCACCACAAAAGGCCGTACCTTACCAGAAGGAGATACAGGGATAAATGAAGCCATAAGGTAATAACTGAGTGGTTCTCAGTGGAAGGATCTATCATCAGTATTGGGATATTGGGATATTGGGTATTTGGGACGTTTTAAGTCAGCTTGTGTTGGCTTGTAAATGTCGTCAAAGTGAGCGCTGGCTGGGTCAAGACCGAGGGGTATCCTGGCATCTCACGCACCACCAATCCTGGCATCTTAGGCAGCTGTCGCCCTTTGTGCGACAACCAATCTCATCGCAACCCTGTTCTGATTCACCCGGATCGCAATACTTTCCTTTCAAGATCCCTTCTTGACCAAACCACACGGATAGCGTGTTCAAGCAAGAGCGGTCGGGCGAACTCACCACCTACAGTATCTTACCTAGATTCGTACTTCCCTACGACTTACTGACTCTCACACGCCCTTTGCTTTTTGCACATGTCCACATCAACAAGGTAGTTTGTCAAATCAAGCTTCGACTGGCCGGCAATATATGCGCCAGGCGCGAATGCGCTTCATGGTACAGACCGCCTTCCTGCACCCTTATTGGTTGAAAGCAGTTGGAACACGCCTTCGCTTCAAAGATTCTGGCACGACACCTCCTAGAATCAGTACCAGGTATCCATTGACAATTCACATCGAATGACGCGACTTCTGTTCCTCCTCTCTCAGGCGAATAAGCTAACAAGCTCCATCGCTGCACACACTACTGAGCTGTCAATCTGCAACGACCACCTACAGTACACTACCTTCTGTACCTTACGAACTAGCACCTAGGACAACTCACTGGGTCCTTGAAACGCCAGACCAGACCAGACCTTCCCTGCTTGATTGCGCACGGTTGCACCCAAATCCTGAAGAATTGACACCTCGAACGCTACATGTCTCGGGACGAACAGAGAAAATGCCGTCAAGTAATTCAGATCACAATTATTACACTTTCGAGCAACATTCACGACATCCCCCACAGCAATCGAACCAAGATCAATTACAGCACACTGACAACGTCGAGCAAATTCACTCTCACCCGCCACCATCGTCGTCCGACGAGCTACTCTTGACGCTACCAGCCTACACCTACTCACAGCCACTACAAACGACACCACCAAAATGCCCTTCAATCTCCACCAATTTTGAGAACTACGCTCTCGAAGCAGGTCTGAATGGTTTCACTAGTGATCCCCCCACGGAAGAAAACTCGCCTGATCCGCACGACTTCTACAAACCATTTCGAGATCCATTCACCGAGACGCGCCCGGGGCATAGGGATATCGTCGTTCTTGGGAAGGGTGAAGGGATGACGACTTCTACATACCAGCGGAAACCAAACTCGGCAGCCACACGTGCGAATGGGACAACTCCAAAACAGGTTCCGCTCCATCCTCGGACCGGCGCTCGTCACCCGCCTCGTAATGCGTCACCAACCTCAGGAAACAGCTCTCCGTTGAGCGCTGCGAAGTCGTCACCCAATCTGTCCGGAACTGCCAGGAACCGGCAAACCTCGTTGAAGGATCTGGTCGATAAGTTCAATCAAACACCTAACGAAAAGCCGCTGCTTCCGGCTAAGCCTGGGGCGCGATCAACGTCGGCTTCGTTCAAGTCAGCGAGTAAAGTGCAAAATAATGTGCGGATCCGTACGCCATTGCACCCCACGACTCCTGGGGGTGGAGATTCGACACACAACTCCAAATCGGTCCAAGATAAGCCAAGGGATCCGACCAAGTCCACGCACCGCCGTGATGGCTTGGCCGATAGGGTTCGGTCACCACCGCATCACACACCCGATCGTGCAACAGCCTCAAATCGTCCTCTGCTCTCAGGCAACGCCAGTGCGGCTCAATCAATGACCGAGCTCCCTCAGTTGCCGCTCTCGAAAGACATTCTCAAACCGCGCTTGTTCGGAGAGATCTTGTCTGTCAATACAAGTTCGCCTGACCCAGGACACGGCATTCCGGGCCCACGGAGACGGAGGGGTTCGGAAGGGAGCATGCACAGTCCGAACCCAATGTTTCCACACAACCTTGGCGACGGAGATTCCGGCTTATCGCCATCGTCACCGACGGCTTGGTATTTGGGCTATACGCCGTCTTTGGATAGTGTCACAAGCGATCGTCCTGGAATTCATCGGAGAGCGAGGAGCGACTTTCAAGGGAACACCTCGAAGCCTGCGACGGCGAGTGCACTCGGGATGCATGTTGCGACCGTCTCACCACTTCTGGAGGCGCCAGCGGCCAGCAAAACCCCGTCTGGGTCCCAGCGAAACTCGCAATCACGTATACCCGTGAGTAATCGACGTATGAGTGCCACTTCCGATTCTGGGAACTCAGTTCGATCCTCAAGAGCGAACTCGGCATTGGGACGTACCTCGATGAGCAAGGGACACCCGAAAGGCACGAGCAGTTTACCCAGGCCCAGAAGAATTTCGATTAGTCCTGCGAGAACTTCGAGAGAGAGTCCATCGAGGTCGAGTCCAAGACGACAGAATCACAGCCCTCCTGCTCATCATCGGAGAACGAGTCCCTTACTCAAGGCCTATATATCGGCTCCCATACCGATGAAGTCACCACCACTTCGGAGTTCACGGCCACGGCAACCTGTTTCTTCGGCTTCCACAGCAGCCTCCAGAGCCAAGGCTTCCGAGCGACCAGCAACAACCAAAGACTCCTCGCGCAAAGACGCAAATGAAGCCAAGGCTAGAAAACTACCGGAGCTGGGCGGAGTGGACTTTGCAGCACGGAGGCAGAGGATACAACAGGCATTCGCGAAGTCTGTACAGGAGAACGAAAAGAAAGAGATCATCAAGGCGGAGCAGAGGCGAGCCGCTGAACGGAAGGAGAGTGAGGAGAGGCAGGCGCCAAAAGCAAGGGAAGCCCAAGAGGTTACGGAAGATAATCACACGGACGATTCAGGAGATCACGTGGTGGATCAGCTGAACTATTCAGACGACCAAGAGGGGCCTGATCAGAAACACGCCGAGACCACTGCTGAAGTGCTCGTACCCGCTGAGCGGTACCTCACATTAAATGTTACAAACGTACAAAGCAACTTCAGTCATGGCAACCTGACGAACGCAACTACGCTTGACAATGACGATTCGCCTACGCTTGGTGTACCTGGCGATTTTTCAGGACTACAACTGATAGCGGACCGCAGCCGTACACCTGGGTCTGATTGTGCTCCGTTGTCAGCAGTGACCGCGGGCACGGCAGAGACTGAAGACACGGTCATAGACAACGAGCCCCAATCCGAAAACCAAAACCTTGAACTCAATCCAAACCATGGGACTATTCTCCACCAAGTGATGCGCATGAGAGCGTCCAGTTCTGCGAGTCCTCCACATTCTGAGTTGGCGGATGACTCGTTCTCCGACAAAGATGATAGAGAGTCAATTCAGATTATGCTCCTTCCGACGCCTATAGTCGGAGCGCCAGGCGATCCGATCAACGACGAGCATCAAGAAGGAGAGCTTCGGGACATCTTCTCCAATGAGGGGCCAAGTGACAGGTGGAGCATGGATTCGTGGACCTCGTCAGTGCCGGATAGACCGTCTCCAGAACTCGTTCAAGATGCGCCGATGGAGCGTATCGACGAGTATACTCCACTACCACCGGCGGAATCGTCCCATCTATCCTTCTCCACTACCGTTATCAGTGAGCCTCCACAGTCGTGGTCTCCGATCGAGTTCTCCACACCAAGAACCGCTAGAACGACACTTGACAGCGAAACTTATAGCACCATCAATCGTATTCTGGAGCATTATCATGACTCCGCCCTGCTAAGTCCGCAAATGATGCAGGATTTCCAGCAGCAGCTCCAAATACAGTCACCGGAGCTTGCTCGACAAGGAGGATGGGACCCTAGGAGGGTTACTCAACTCTATCTACAAGAACTTACCCGTGGAGGCTTCAGTGGCGGGAGCGCGATGCCAGTGCCTCTGAATCCAGGGTTACGCAGGCCTTTCGAAGCCCCGAGCACACTGAATGCCCCTAGATTACCCGAAATAGTCAAGGCACCGAACGGCGTTCCCGAACACCTTGGACACGATATAGAGGGCGCGAGGGCGCTGTCAGCGAATGGGGCATATTTGAACCAAACAAGTTTAGATGTCGAATCCTCAGAACTCAATCCCCAGAGAGCAAGCCTAAATCATCCGGATGACTGGGCTCATACGTCACCGTCAATCCTGGACTGGATTCATCCCCAAGCCAGAGACAGTCCGGTCGATGAGCGTCATGAATCAGGCTATCGTCCTACGCCACCACCAAAAGAACGGAGGTCGATGTCTCCTGGAGCCGAGTCTCATGATGCGGTTCCCAATCGCTCTGACCAGGATATCGTGCGTCGGGAAGACACACAGCTGCCTCGACTCTCGTTCGATAGTGGACCTCGTCTACCTGAAGTATTCGGACTGGGTGAGCTTGGCCTGGCGATCCAGATTTCTTCGCCTCAAGACGATGGTCCATCCGCGTTGAACCCGGTTCCCCCTCTGCCAGATTATTCTCCACCTTTGCCACCTACTATGCCGATCATCAGTGAGGTTATAAGTGCACAAGATGATACATCAATGCAATTGCCACCTCTCTCGAGTACCTACGACAAGCATAGCCCATCCTACCCAATGGTGTATCCAGAAGAAAGTGCTCCCAAGCCGAGTGCCAGAAATGGCAGTGCTTCGTCGCAACAGCATGACGTTCCTACACCATCCGCGCAAGCTTTTGGTTCGTCTTCTCGTTCTCTTGCACATGGCGGAGGAGATCATCGACCTTCGGTGTCATCGGAGAGTGCAGCCCCGCCTACACCTGAGCAGAAACGCTTGATCAAGCGTAGGCATATTATAAAGGAGCTTGTGGACACAGAGTACTCGTACTGCTCGGATATGAAGGTACTGGAGGATATTTATAGAGGCAGCTCTCCCTGCTGTAAGCAACTATCTAGCGAGGATGTCAAGGTTTTATTTGGCAACTCGGACCAGATCGTGGCTTTCTCGACCGAATTCCTTGACGGGCTAAAGCAGGCTGCAAAGAGCATCTACGTGATGCCTAAGTCCTGTCGATGGCGCGCTAAACGTGGTAGCGGCTCAACTTCCAACACCGGAGACACCGACGATCAAGGCTCTTTGAACGGTGCAGATTTGACAGATGATGAGAATGACCGGATGACCTCTATCGGCGAAACTTTTGCTCAATATATGGTGGAGATGGAGAAAGTCTATGCCGAGTACCTCAGAAATCATGACGCCGCCAACAAGAAACTAGAGGTGCTTCTCCGTACTGATATCGTCGTCCTCTGGTTGAACGAGTGCAGAACTTGGGCGGACGACCTTACATCCGCCTGGAACCTTGATTCATTACTCGTCAAACCAGTGCAGCGCATTCTCAAATATCCTCTATTGCTTGGTCAGTTGTTGGAGGTTACGCCAGTGGATCATCCGGATTACACTTCGCTTGATATCGCTATGCGCGAACTGATGGGTACATCCCATCGGATCAACGAGATGAAAAAACGCGCAGAGCTTGTCGAGCAAGTTGCTAGCGGCCGTAAGCGCAAGGAGTCAGACATACGCACCGGGCTGTCCAAAGCTTTCGGTCGACAAACGGAGAAACTCCGGCAGCAGGTGGGATTGTCGGAGTTGTACGAAGACAAGGAATACAACATGCTATCTGACAAGTTCGGGGCCCACATTATGCAGCTACAGCTCGTGATGCGGGACTTCGACCTGCATACAAAAGATCTGCAGCAATTCACCGACAAATTCAACGAGATTGTTGTGGCCTTCGAGGGTTGTATAGATTTTGGGCCGACCAGTCACCCAGAGCTGGAAAGCAAATGGCGGAGACTCAGGATGTCCATGAAAGAGGTGTTTGCCACTGCTCTTAGTGACCATGTTAGTTGACCTTCTATCCTACGTATGCTGCTCGCCTGACTGATTTTTTAGGTTACTGCCATACGTAAGAGCGTCGTCGAACCGATAACAGCGCTACTCAAGCTACAAGAAGGAACGCAAAGGTTCATGCAGAAGCGCAACAAGCGCCTCTCGGACTACGCCAAATCTAAGGGTATGAAAGCTCGTGGCGAGAAGCCTGACAAGAAGACACGTGAGCAAGGAGACCAGTTCGTAGCCCTCAACGACACTCTCAAAGAACAGATACCGAAGCTCTTCTCTTTGACGAACAAAATGGTGAGGGCATGCTTTGACAGCTTTGTACACTTGGAAGCCCAGTGGTACACTGTCTGGCGAAGGAAGCTGAGCGCGGTGTTGGACTCATACAGTGTGCCAGAATCTATCCCTCAGATTGCTAACCAGTTCCGCTCTGATTTTGCTTATCCCCAAGCCAGCGCGCTCACTCTGGCTATCTGCAACGGCTCATTGCTCAACGAGACAGTGAACCTACTTGGTTTCGTCTCACCTTCCACCACTCTTGTCGGTGACGACAATTCGTCGATCGGAAAATCTGTTCGTTCTTTGAACGTTCGCCACCGCGGATTGTCGCTCAATAGCGATGTCTCCCCGTCCCTGCCACAGCCGGACTTTGGTTTGCGTCATAGTGGAAGCTTCACCTTCTCGCCTCTGGCAGAGTATGCGCCTCAATTACCACCTGCTCCTCAACACGGCCCTAGTCAGCTCTCAACCAATGGTAGGATGCGTGCTGGGTCTGGGGTCTCAAGCAGGGATCCTACAACTCCTGATATGTCTGGTGGCACTCGATCCTACACCACGAACACACCGGCAAGTTTCGACGCGGCAAGGCCGTCAACAGCTCAGGCGCGAAGCACACATCCTTCGCCTTCACTTCCTCGGCTCAACGTGGATACTCCAACATTTACTCTTCTCAGCTCGAACTCACCCGGTGAGTCACGACGAGCATCTGCCTCTACCTACTTCTCAGCTCCTTCTCCTGGGCCTCGTCACTCGTCGAGCCTCTTTTCATCTGCACTGCCCATGTCTGACTCACCAGTTCCGCAGACACCGGCAGATGGACAGAGTCCTCGGGAGTTCAACGTCATGTTCCTCGTCGCGAGTGTATATGAATTCGGGGTCGAACCTACCAGACACGAAGCAGGCTATCCATACTTGACATACGTAGCTGGTGAGATCTTCGACGTCGTTGGCGCATGGGGCGAGTGCTGGCTCGCCATAAACCAGGATGATCCTAAGAAGAAGGTTGGCTGGATCTGGTCCAAGCACTTTGCGAGGTTTGGGGCATGAACTGTTTGTGATGCAGTCCATGTCTCACCTTTATGCACCACCTCAAGCCCAAAATGGCATATCCTGCAACCTGTACCCCCCTTTGATCTGTTCACGCATCTTTCCCTGTCCAGCGACTTCTACCGGCGTCTCTACGCGTACCACCACGTCGCAGGATTCACTGGAGGCTATCTACTTCATGCATTGATGAGACAATGAGCGACATGACGGCGTCTTGCACATGCACACCCCTTTCCCCATACTTTCTTTTAGTTGTCTTCATATCTTCCTTCACATCATGTCGTTTGAAACTAAATATCGGCCCACACAATGCACCGTGCTCTTTCCCATCTACTCAATGAACAGTCATCTATGCGCTTGCTTCTTCATCAGTCCAATAAACTATCCACTGCAGCCGCTGCTGCGACAGATGGACAGACACTTGGTTCTGTGGAACTTTTCATCTCTCTTTGCATGAGCTGCACAACCCTCTCAATGTTTCCACTAGCGAGCCTTGCTTTTTTTTTGTTTTTTCAGCAGGTGGCGAGCAGCGCAATCTCTCATTGTGATCTCTCCCCCTCTCTTTAGCAGTTTGCGTCTACGATATCAAAACTGGAGTCGGATTCAGAGTCGAAAGGGTTGCGAAATGATACGAAATGTAACGGAATGGACGGATGGAATGGAATGGAGCAGATACTCTAGTGTAGCAAGAAGTGTAATTCAAAAAGAATTTGTCCGGACAACTACGGCGAATTTCTAGATGTGCGCTCTGTAGCTGGGAGATCTATTGCAAGGAAGGGCCTTGTATACATGCTTACTGTATATACCTTGACTGGCATAGATCAGTACAGACTGCACATTCGTCAAGACACCTGTCATTAATAACTATGTAAGGTACAGTGTGTATGGGCTTCTGGAGTCAGAGTGCATGGCTGGTTTCCCGACAAACCTAGACTGCACATGTCTAAACCAGCCACGCACTCCAGATCCAGAAGCCCAACCACACCATGGACCCACACTCCTCAGCTCAAATGACCAAAACCCCTACCCTTCCACCACCGCTCAGTCCCCCCCTAACCACCTCCACGAGCAAGCCACACACCCTCCCACCTTCCCCTCTCACGCATTATCATCTCCGGCAAGCACAACCACAGCTCAGACACCCTTCATTGCGCCACTGACCATCGAACCCACCCCATAATCCATACCACACACTATGCCTATGGCAATAGATCAGATCAATCGCGCTCAAATGAGACGCACGTCCATCCAGCACCCGCGTTGTACGTCTGTCGTAGTCACACTTGTACAAGCATGAGAAGAAAACGAAGAGTTAAGCACTTATCGCTCTCCCTTGCCTAGCTAGCTGCACCCTCCACAGTATCTCATCTAATCTCAGCTAAGTTACACGCACTACGCGCAGCTGAGCTACAGAGGACCTTCCATGCTGCTGGCACTGGAATGCGGATGAGTTCTCTCCTGTCTGCAGCAGGCAGCTGTGCCCGCTTTTCCGTGCGGTGCGATAGAGTGTCCGATGTCGTCGACGTTCTCCCGCCCTCGCACCCTCTGCCTGCCTGCCTGCATGCCTGCATGCCTGAGGAAGCGGATTTTGAAGCTTTGTTTCGACGAGTATGAGTTTCTTGTTTGGTCTGTTGATGGTGTCGTTCGCTCGTCCTGCTTTCCTTCTGTTCTGTGGTTTTCCTTTCCTTTCCTTTCTTCCCCTTCCCTTTGATTTGACAAAATGGAGAGAGAAGAGTCTTCCGATGAGACCTGCTAGCAAGGGACAGTATCTGTCGATGACTCCAAGACTATATTTTGCAGTCCCAACGCCGACAAGCAGGCCATGTCTGTCTGTTATCCATTGCGGCTCTCATGAGTGCAGAGAAAGGGACCGCAGTTGTGTGTCCGAAAGTTGTTGTGGTGTTGGGCATATTATGCACGGGGTGGCTGCTTTGACACTGAATTTGCTTTGCTGTGCCTTGCCTTGCCTTGCCTTGCGCGGTTTGTACGGGAAGTGCGTCAGAAGTGTAGGAATTGGCTGAAAACCGATGATACTCGTATAACGTCACGTAAACAGGGATAGCACATTACTCTCGGGGTTTAGGCTTGGTTTGATGTCTCTTCATATTATTGAACAGGGGAAAAATGGCTTTGACAGTAGGGCAAGGTGACAAGCTCCTCCAATCACATCCAACCCCATGCCCCTCAGCGACCTTCCTGGCCTGAACCTGACGACGAAGAAGAGTCAGCAAGGGTTCGTTGAAGGGTCTCGGAGGGAACAAATGGTAGCATTTGGGTTTCAGAAATAAAGACTGATTTGATTTAATCTCATGGCCTCGCCAAGTGGCAGACTCGAAGATTAAAACATATTTGGATTGATCATCATTGAAGAAAGGCATAGTATGAAAGCAGACGTTGGGGTAGACATACATGTGAGACTCATGCTTTCGACTTCCTGTCCCAGTATCAGAACCGAAAGTCCGTAAGGTCTAGCCAATGGTCGATGAATACTGGGTGATATAGTCAGAATGAAGATGTAGAGCCGGTCTGATCTCACAGCCACGCCAGACGCAGACTCGATGTAGAACCAAATTTTCAATGTTGAAGTGATGGTGTATGGAGGAGACTGGATTCGACCTACAGGTAAGCTCATTATATTTGACGCCCTAAATGCCACACAAGAATCAGCTCAAGTCCACGAGAGAGGCTTTGAACGAATATCACAAGTAGGATATCTCAGAAGAGTTCTGACACAGGTTTAATCTCATAGCCTTGCCAGGTGACAGGCTCGAACATTAAAACATATTTTGACCTAATCATCATTGAAGGAGTATTGAGGGAAGGTCGGGTGACATACAGATTGATGTATATAAGAAGATATTGCGGACTACTTCGTAGCAGGTCTAATCTTGAAGTCCCTAACACCCGCCAACAACTCATTGCCAGCCAGAATCCGATCAGATCACTGTTTTGACAACCAAGTAATATCGTTTGATTTCAGAAGAACGTCGACAAATTTTCTCTCACAGCCTTGCCAATTGGAGGACTCGAGCACAAGAAGTAATCGCTCATTAAGGGAAGGAGTGCGGGGATTTCAGATTGCAACGTACAGAGAGTGATTCGTCACCTCAATCAGTGCCACAACTAAGACCAAGCATACGTCTGGTAGATAGTCTCCGAATCGCAAATGTTGTAGAAGTCTCAGGAGGTTTCTGACATAGGTCCAATTTCGTGGCCGTGCCACGATGACAAGCCCTCGTGTTCCCAGCGTCCATGATCCATGTCCGGCATCCCGAGCCAGTGGACGAGGACATACCAATGGAAATGGTTGGTATCAGGGTTGCGTCGCCTCTTCCGCTGCAGTAGGTGATCAATCTGTTGCTGGATAGTCTTTCTGCTAGGTTTGGCGTAGCATTAGGCCGTCCATGTGGATCCTTAGCGGCAGGTCCTAAGCGGACTACCGATATCCTTGTTTTTCTTTTATCTCCCAGCGCGAAGATTGATCGTCATCTATGGAATGATCTGAAATGATTTTAAGGTGACACACCAGCACTATTATCGTTAGAGAGGCCAGGAGCTGAGAAGATCTGCGGTCTGAGGATGGGGGCGAGCAAGTCTGCTGCGGCTGGCGAGGAGTATGTGGGGTGTTGGCAACGGTAGACTAGAAGCTACTCATGGCGGAGCTGCAACAGAGACCTGCCAGGATTGTGAGTAGACTTGGCTGTTTGTCTCTCTGTGAGTCCAGCTTCCCCTGCAAGCAAGCGGGAAGCCAAATGGGGGCCGATGTCAGTCCAGCTTGCAAAACTTTATCGAGCGCGAGCACTGAAGGGTTATTAGTAGTACTAATTGGTGGAAGAGGTCACCGGAAAGTAGTCCGCTATGAATCCGTTCACTCACATTGGTCGAATAGCCACAAATCAAAAAATGGTGAATGTTAAAATGTACTTTTGGTGCGCTACAACCGCTCCATGCCGGTAACAAGTTGCTCTAGCTGACTGGGCGCCTCTGCGGTTACTACGGCGCGGAGCATTCTTGAACTGCGGTGATTTCATTAGGCCCGTTCCATCAGGAGTAATTAAGACCTGAAGCTTACAGGTTGCTCAGCTTCTTGATCTGCATCTGTTCCTCCAGCTCCTTTGACTTGACAGCGGCAACCTCAAGTACCGTTTCTGGGACGTTTGCGAGGCGAGCAACGTTAAGCCTACAGGAACATCATATCAGCGTCTCATCCATACCGGCCGGATCCAGGCAAGGCTTACCCATAAGACCTGTGTGCAACGCCATTGCCCAACTCGTACAAGAACGTGATATCCTGCCCGTCTGTCCCACTCTCCTCAAATTTCATGTGGACATTTTGCAGCTCGCCCCTTTCGAACCTCTTGGCCATGGCGCTGAGATTCTGGTAATGCGTGATAAAAAGCGTCAGACTCTTGGTGTCTCTCACAACGTAATCCAGTACGGCCTCTGCGATTGCCACGCCATCATGCGTTGAGGTGCCTCTGCCCAACTCATCAAGGACGATCAGAGAGCGCGGCGTTGCTTGTTTCAGGATATCAGATGTTTCCGAGAGTTCGACCATGAAGGTTGATTCTCCAGCCATCATGTTATCGAATGCGCCCATACGTGTAAAGACAGCATCGAGCATGCCCAGCCTGGCAGACGCTGCGGGGACATAGGAACCTATCTGGCCCATGATGGCTATGAGAGCAACTTGGCGGACATAGCTGGACTTACCACCCATGTTCGGGCCGGTAATCAACAAGGCTCGAGTATGGTCGGATGCCAGGTCAATATCGTTGGGTACATAAGTATCAAGGAGTATTTGTTCCACCATAGGATGCCTGCCTTGTTTGACAGCTATACCGATATCATCGGTGTACACTGGTTTGACGTACCCCGCCTGACTAGCAACCGTGGCTAATGAAAGGAAGCAGTCGAGTAGAGCAAGTGACTGAACGCAGTCGCGGAAAGCTTGGTATTTGTCGGAGATGTCGGCAAGAAGGGCAGCAAAGGCTTTGTCGCAAGCCGCTGCTAGAGCCTCTTTGTGTTGGTCGCGCTCTCGGATGAGACGGACAACCTCCGGAGTATGGAAGCGAGAAACCTTCTTGGTTCCACTGATCTTAGCCCAAGACGCCGGGACGTTTTTCAGTTGCGTGTTCTCCATCTCTATTAGATACTCGATACCGGCGACGGTGACGTACTCGACCTTCTTCCGTTTGACCTTCTCGGCTGCAACAGCTCGATGAGCATCAAGCTCATGCTCGACACTGGCAATGCCTAGCTTGTGCTCGACAATGTTGTCTGTCTCATGCTCACCACGGAAGAAGGCGTATTTGTCATCCTCCTTGGCCGCTTGTGGGTTGATCTGCTCTAGGTAACCGAGAACATCCTCCAAGATTGTCGGCAATACGGCGATTGCTTGGTTGATCACCACCGACCGGAAGCCTGCATCCGATGATGACTTGACAAAGGCAAACTCGCTCGCAATACGCTGCATGGTCTGCAGTAAAGTCAATAACTCAGGTCGGCTACACTATTCCGTGTTAGTCACATGAACAAGTTGCGGAGCTGTAAGCTTTGTACCTTTCCGTAGTATATTCGGATCAGGCTCTTCTCCAGATCAGACTTGATCTTCGACAGCAAGCTCTTAAGTTTATCGACGAGAACACTGCGCTCTCCATCTTTGAGCTCCTCAATACTAGCTATCCGCTCTTCCAGCTTCGTTTTGTCGAGTAAAGGCCGGCCGACCCACTTTCTTAACAGACGTTGACCGAATCGAGTTTGCGTTCTATCAAGCGCCCAGAAGAGGCTACCTCTGGCTGTGTGGTCGGTCTGATTCTGATATAGCTCCAAGCTTGTCAACGTGGTGCCGTTCAGTAACATGTGGGATCTAGCACTAAAGGATTGAAAGTACTTCGTAAGGTCAAACACATGCTCGAGACCGTATTCTTCCATGTGTTTGATCATGGCGGACAGACAGATTGTAACATTCTCTGGAAGTTTCAAGACCTTCTCCAATAAGTTGCTTGATTTCTCATCTTCGGTATGGTTTGTTGCCCTCATCTTGCCGGCGTAGAAGTTGGATACGTGGTTATAGGATTCGGCAGCGATTGTCTTCGGTCGTTCGACGCGCTCCACCCGGACCTTGTCACCAAAGACATTACTCTTACTCCCGGATAGATGCTGCACCAGCTTTTCTGTTGCTTTGGATAGTTGGCCCACGATGAGAAACTCGCATGGAGCGATGTGCAGCAACCTGGTCTCGATCTCGCTGCGCATGAAACCATCTTCGAAGTCATCGTATATCACGTCACCAGTAGCTGGTTGGACGGCCACAATGCCTACATTGACCTTCTCATCCGTTCCCCACCCTTTGGCGTTGTTCTCAGCAATACACAACAGGTAACCTGTCGCCGGAGCTCCACCACTTGGACCATCTGTTGGGCCTTCCAATCCCGCCACATCATCGATATAGGTGCCTTTTGTATAGAGATTGGTAAGTTTTCGTACGAATGGAGCGTTCCGGTTGTCGCCCGCGGCTTTGAGAGCGGCAGTTTCCAGCTGTCTAACAACCCCGACTTTATGCCCAGCTGCAACGAGACGCTTGACATGAACATGCAGCCGATGGACTGGTATACTAGCGGAGGCGAATCGATCAATGTGAGCTTCGGACGGATGCTCGTCGTATCTGAATTTCCCTGGGATACACACGATGCTCAACTCTTTCGCCGCCATCCTCGCATCCTCACCAAAGAACCTGAACTTATAGCCGACTTCTACTACCAGAAGCGTATCCATGTGTCTCCTCTTGATATCTAGTACTTGCTTGTCCAATGGAGTAAGCTTACTGCTGCCTTTCTTCGCTGCAGCACCCTTCTTGCCCTTCGCGGTAGGCTTTGGTGCAGCTTCCTCATTCTCCGAATCTCCCGCATCACCCTCGGCGGCGAGCTGATCCTCGGCAGTTTCTTCTGTGATGTGCCAGTTCCTTCTCTTGATCTCTGCGATGCTATCCGGCCGGCCTAACTTCTTTACAAACTTAAGATGTAGCTTTTCTTTCCGTAGCCTTGCCTCTTCATCGATCTCGACGTTTTCTTCGTCACGTGCAGGAGAGCTTGAGAAGAGGTATTTGGAAGTGCGCTGTGACGACCTTGGGTTTTTAGGACTGTTGACCGTCGTATTGCTTAAAGTGCCGCCCCCTTCGCTAGAGTGTGTGTGCGGTTCTCGTGCGGTTGCTGTTAAGCCAGCATCAATCTCAGAAGTGTCTGACCTGCGTAGCCTCTTCCGATTGGGTAGCTCCACCCGGCAGATATCTTTTTCGTCTTCAACAGCTTGAACGTGCTCCAGAGACCGCTTGGAGGTCTGGGACTTCTCTTTCGTAGAAGAGATTACCTCATCAGAACTATACTCATGATTGCCATTGAGCCCAGGAGAGCTAGAGATGTCCGAAGTTTCGGTTCTCAGACTTGGGGGTGTTTGGTCGGTTGAGGCAGGTTTCGTGAAGAAGCTTGAGATCGATTGCTGTTTCTTCGCCGCTCCAGCGATCTGAGACGAGCCTTTGAAGGATGGCATCCTAGATTGGAAACAGAATCCAGCATTGAAATAAAAGGGGTGATCGTTGCGGAGTATAGGTGAAGTTTTGTCAAATCTACCGTGCTCTAAATTCTGAAGAGTTCTCCAAGATTACGGTTGACGCGTTGTGACAAGGTGGACGTGTCGCGGTAGGGTTAGTCTTAGTCATCAACCACTTCTGTCTGCCCAGTGAGAAACTGAGACAGGGGCAACATTCGACGGCCAGTCCTCAATTGGCGTGTTAGGTAAAAGGAATGAAAAGCTGAAATGACTACCACCGTATGTGTCGTGCTGTTGTGGAATCGAGCTCTTCTTTCACTTGTGTAAAGGTGGGCGTGGGCTGAGTGACGTCTCTTGGGGCTCTACAGGTAGCCTGGGCTAATTTTCTTTATTTATTCTCCTATTTACTCTACTGTCTAAGCTACGGGAAGCGCTGGTGATACACAATTCAATGAGCGATGTGATGTACATGAAGCATACCCCATAACAACCCGATCCCGATCCCGATCCTCCTGTCCCCTTAACCTCTGCCTGGAAAGCTGAAAATGAACCGACACGATGAGCAACCATAACGTATCCTCCGACAACCGAAAGGCAAGCTTTTAGCCCTGAGCGCAAGCTCCCATCTTCTCCTTAAAACACAGCGAAAATCTATGTAAGGAATCGATACACATGTAAGCGATGAACAGGAGCGGAGCGCTCGACGCGTAACATAGAACCTGCCAAAAAGGTCCAAGATCGAGATGACTAGTCAGTCATCTCTCCAAAGAGGATGCGCTCATCCGCGTCCAGCCCAAAGGTGTCAGCACCGCTGTGGTGAGCCCCATGGCAGGGATCCGATCCGGTGGTTTCCTCCATCCGGCGACGCGGGCTGGTAAAGGTTTTGGCGTGGTATCCCGGGGTACGGTGGCCATTATTTTGATGGGGGTGCAGCTGCTGGAAGTTATAAGTCATTGGATGGTAGGAAGGGCCGTAGATTTCTGGGCCCGCGAATGCCCCGAAATCCGTGTGGCGGTGAATGGTATGGTAGTAATTAGGCGCAGGTCCGCCGTCAGCTGAAAAGTACTGCTGGCTGTTTCTATCGGTAGCAGAAAGACTGCTGTGACCAGTTCCCACTGGTCGTTCGATCCTAGGTTCAAGGTTTTCCTTGTCCGCTTTGCTCCTGGGATGGTATTGCTTCGCTCCAGAGAATGCTGGACCCGGTTTCTGATCCTGCATAGTGGTTGAGTGAACGGCTTTCCCGGGTGTGTGCGCAGACGGAAGGTGAAATTCCGAGTTTAGAAGGGACATGTCATTGAGCTGCCCGAGGTTCTGGGACCCATATCCGAAGTAGGTTGGCTGATGACAGGTTTGTGCTGAATATTGGGAGCCCAGGGCGGTGACACCATCGGTATGTCCGGACTGCTCGCTATCCGCAAAAATGGTGAAACCGGACCTTTTCTTGGGACCAGGATCTCCTAGGGTCAGTCTCCACTCGCTGTCTTCATTCTCGGTGGGCATGTAGCGACGACTGTTATTTTGCGTCCAAATGGTAGAAGACGCATCCAGAGTGACACGCGCATCTGTAGATGCCTGCTGGAAGTCGGTCATCCGATATCCTCTACCCACTTGCCCGGGCTTAACTCCTTTGTTAAGTTTTGTACCTCTTGCGTAGTTACCGCTGATCTCGGCCAAGATTGGCTTCCTCGGGTTCGACCGACGACGTCTTGGCTTCGGGGACTCTTCCTTAATAGGACTGCTGCTTTCAACCATGCCAGTGATGCGCCGCTGTTTCTTCAGTTTTCCTTCCGGGGTGAAGATGAGCTCCGTAGGTTCGACCTCTGCCGAGTTAATCATCATCTGCTCCAACACAGAGCCATCCTTCTTCTGGTTTCGCTTTCGCTTCATCTCTGGCGTGGCAGAATCGAAAATGTCCATGCCGGGCCAGAATACTCCTTTCAACTTTGTGCCTTCGCCATCCATATCAGGGTCCCTCATCCTGACAAGGCGTGGGCATTCAAAAATATCATCCTCATGGTTTTCGGCGAGAATACTATGCTTGGAATCAAAGAAAGACGAATCCTGGAAATGGGACACTGCTGATGGGTCCTGATAAAAGGCGCTTGTTGGGTTGCTTCCACAGGGCGTACTGTAGCCAGAGTCCTTCTCGGACAGTATACCACTCTCAGACTCAATGCTTAGGAGACTTTGTGCGTCCAGGGGCTTATTCTCTTCGTGTGTTTGCTCCCGAGCTGTCGGCCACAGATGCATACGAGGCACGTGTTCTTGATGTGTCGCGGAGACGTTGCTCGTAAGTAGTTGGGTGGAAGCAAAGACCGGATGCTCCGATTTGAAGTACGGCAGGGAATGCTGGGGATTCAACTGCTCGTCAACGACGACGTAGGATCCGGCTTGGTGACCAAACGCCAATGGGCTGAATTTCTGTTTAGGAGCCGAAGCAATGTGTTTCGTGTATCCTCTCCCACCCTTCACTTTCTTGGCTTCCTTCAGAGTCAACCGCTCAGAAAGCAAGCGCTCCACCTCATACTTCTCAAACCATTGGTCGTACGCTGCAAGCTGTTCTCGTGCGGCAGATTCCTGACGACTGCGTACTTGAAGCTTGAAGTAACAGGACAAGTGACCTTTCGAACCGACGTGAGTGAGTAGATGAGATAAGTCGCTGAATTTGCGTTGCTTGGAGCAGATATTGCAAAGGAGAGGAATCGAAGCCATTGCAGTAGCTGAAGATGATTGATCATGCAAGTAGCAAGGAAGCAACAATGAGCTGGGCAGGACAGCTTCCTGTTCGACTACACACCCACACCGCGTACTCACTCCTCTAGGTCCGAAAGAGTTTGAGATGGAGGTGTAAACAAAGAAGTAACGAAGTTAGGGACGTAAACTTCGCTAATGGCTGCTGACTGCCTGTTGAAGCTGGGAAGGGAAGTTGCGTTTCATTCAATCAAGGGGAGTTGATGTTTTGAAGAAAATATCGATCTGGGAAACATCTAACTTACGTGCACCTCGCGAATGAGGAAGGCTCGACGGGCGAGCCCTCGGAAAAACTGGCGAGGCAGTCATGTGCAGACACCGACATCACTTCACCTGGCTTCCGTCAAGATAGAAGAGGATAAGAATCACAATCATTGTAGACTCAATGGACAAAGGGAACATCTTTATAAGATATGCGCATCAGTTTCGGGTCTGATACATCAAATGTACCTTGACGTCTATGATGCCCTAATGAACCAGAGCTTTACAGACGTGATGAAGCGGAAATAGAACGCCAAGGCTACGATCTTCTCACGCCTTGTATCCCATCATTCACTGAGAAATGGTAATGTGGGTTATTAGATGGCGGGAGACACGTAACGTTGAAGACGAATGGAAATAATTGACAGCCACGAAGCTGGTGCATCAAGCATACCGTGCACGTGTGAAGATTTTCATTTACCAGTCAACTTCTTGATAATGTCGCGAGGCATACAACTTCGTGGAGCATCAGTGACTGCGCTGCCGTGCTGAGGGTGGGAACTCACTACACCGGGTCAACTTCATTCAAGCCCGGGTACCCTAATAAGCTCAGGCCTGCAATGCCGAAGACGGTGTGAAAGACGTCCACCATATTACCGGGCCGATCCGCGATACCACCTAGCTCAGGATCCTTTTCGGTGTGTCAGCTCAGGGTTCGGGCGTACAAAAGAGCCAACATACCTGACATCTGAGTATGAACTTCGCCAATTTATCCCCATCAATCCAGTGTAAGCGCCCTATCATGGCCAAGCTGCTTACCACCCACCAGCTGTAGCAAACATCCTCGAGCTTTTGTGGCCTCCCATTCAGTCCTCCGCCGTCTAGCTGTCGCTCACTCAGCCATCCGCCTAACCTATCTTTATCCACCAAATCCAAACGCCCGGCAATCGCCAAGGCACCCACACAGGTGAAGATCTGGCCCGCATGTGACTCTGCCCCTGGACTAACACCGTATCCTCCATCGAAGTTGGCACAGGCCTGGATGTGTGACACGGCTTTTGGGAGGTTGACGAACGAGGTGAGGTTCAGTAAGGATAATGCATTGAGGGCGCCGTAGAGAAAGCGGGTGTCGATTTCGCCCCATTCATCCCCTGCGAAAGTGCCGCTTGTCTGATCTTGCAACCCTGCAATGACTGAACAGTCGATCAGTGTAGACCGATTTGCCCCAAGGACACGGATTTACATTTGGCTACTTTCTCCTTCCCACCTGTCCCGTGTTTCTCCAACTCGTCGAGGGCACCGATCGTAGCGAGGACCTGGATTGCGCTGACGGTATATAACATGTGGGGATCGTGTCCAGGTGCCGCCCCGAAGCCTCCGTTGCCATGTTGGCACGACATTACGAAAGCAATGGTCTCATCGCGGGGAAGCGCGTCGGGATGGCCGAGCAGATGTAGGGCTGTGAGACCCCAATAGATTCCGCTCAATCGGAGATGTTCAGTGAGCCAGTATTCTATCTCATCTCTCCGCTGGTCGATTCGTGTCAGCATCAGAGCAAGGGGAGAACGTTGGGGTTATAGGGTCAGACTGTATCAAGGCTCCGGATGTAGTGAACATGCTTGTCAATATATAACTTCAACTCGTCAGGAAGTTCGTCGGGATTCGTCGTACCACCCCGGCCAGGGCCTGACACCAAAGACATGATCTGATTGTGATTGACGATAGGGGTAAAGATGCGCTGTCCCGGGCGGTTTTGCTCAAAGACCGAATGGTTACCGTGGACTACTTAGGTTGAAAATCCCCCTCCTTAGACGGAATCTCATTCGCATCTACCCTAGGAATAGTTTACTCTCTACTCTACCCAATCAACGGACTTCTAGCATCAGGCATTGCTATAAAGATGAATCACTATCTCTTGTTAAATTTGATGTGGTATAGTAGTTTTCCTATTCATGGCAGGTATACAAATATATGCAACCACCACAAGCTCATAAAAGGCCGACTCCGAATAAAACTCAGATCATCAGCCTCTCGACGTTGTTCTTCAGCGTCTGGATCTGACCCATCAAGTCGCTAGCCTCATTCGTCGTGATGCTCGCCGCTATGACTGCCCGACTGACTCCACACGCTCTTCCCAAAGCAATCTTGCTTGGAACGTAAACGTAGGGCACATTCTTATCTTCCGCTAGTAAGGGGAGGTGGAGGAGAATCGCCAAAGGAGACGTATCTGGTGGAAAGATTAGCGTGTAGTTCGACGGAGCAGCCTTCTATGGCGATGCCAGAACAAGCAAAGGGAAGCATCGTACCGGCGGCAAGAATGATGATCTCGGAGATGCCACGGTTCAGGGTCTTGGTAGCTGTTCGGCGGGCCGGTCAGCCATGTCCTCCTGAATAGCGAAGGACCAGGTGTTTCAACAAACCTTCGTTCGCGCCTTTCTTGAGTTGGCGATAATGCGACGCTTGTTGAACGAGGTCGAGAATGGTTTGAGTGAGGGTTTGGTCGGCTATAGGCCAAGCTATTGAGATGTCAGTCATGCTACCTTTTCGACGATGTGTCGGGCAAGCCCACCGGCAGAATTTTGTTCAGACATAACGTCGCGGTTTGTTGGCGAAGGGTTCACTGCCTCTGTGATGGCTCGCCCTTTCCGCGGTTGTATGTGTCACTGGAGGAACAACACAGTATTCGATGTGCTGAATATTGGTCTGGAGAAAAGGAAATTTCGCTCAGTTGAACCTCTCGGGCCGTCCTCAGTCCGAGATATAGTTTTGTTTCCTAGTGTCGGCTGATCCCGTAGTTAGCGACAAGCCTTACGAGCTGATTAGTAAGCGTTGATCTTCCGACGTTTTACTGGTTTACGAGTCAGTCTCTCAGTAATTACCCGCCAAATGATGAAATGGTCAGCGCTGTGGCGCCAGATACGCTAAGTCATTGTGCAAGACATACTGCTCTTCCATCCGCTCTGACTTCTGACTAGGCTTAGGTATATGGAATCACAACAGCCATCTCCTGGAGCCGATTGCAGACCGGCGAGTAGGTCTGCAATGCCTGAAGTCTGTAGCACTACGAGCAACCGCAATCGTTGGACCGAGAGCCACCGGATTTGGCGCATCTTCCATCGCTATCAGCTTATGTCAGGGTGGACTTCGAAAGAAGATCGAACGGCTGTCAAAGCAACTGACCCCTGAAATAACCATCAATGAGGTTGTGGATGCACTTGAAGCCTACGACCATGAAGCATACTCATACTCATATGGAAGACCAGTCACCGGCGTTCTGCAATAACCTCGGAGTACGGCAGCATGTCGGTCAGTTATTGTTGAAAACAGTCCGGCAGCACCGAATAGCAGGTTTACCAGCTGATCTTTGTGAAGCGCCTGCCTCCAGACGTATCCTGTACCGCTTGTATGACGGAGCTATCTCGGATTTTCGTCCCTGACGCCACACTCGTCGGACCGAGCCCTACATACACTGACTGTACAAATGAATGTTTTCATATGGAGCATCACCGAGTACACTGTTGCGTATTCAGATCTGGATGTCAACTTTGTACCTGGAGAGTATAGAGGGCTGGATGTTCAAGTACGAGCACGTTGTACATAAACGGATTGATGTGTAGAGCCGACTTACTCAATCATACCTGTACTGTAGTCTCTAGATCGATGCTCAAACCCGTTCCCCGAAGTCCTGCCTGAGTCCCATCTGGAGTCTTCTTCCGCATAATATATCTTCTCCCAGCCACTTAAGGAGAGTGAGGTAGCGATCGATATTTGATGGTCGATACCTAATGAAGTTGTGGTATGTACTTTTGTATGTGATGCCAGGGAACAGGGCCGGCAAGGAACTGAGGCGTGCACGAAAGTGCTTGAGTACCTTACCGTACATCCCTGGCTGTCCTCTAAGGTACCTTACGGCAGGGTACAGCACGTACAAGTACCTACCCTTACCAGAAGTACCGTACAGGTACTTTATACGGCAAGGCCCGAGTACCAACCCTGCCTGTCGCCTGGTAAATTCCGACTGACCGTCTGTGGCAGAGTTGCGAAGTAAGATCCTGGGCGGCGACGTTTGATGTTGGTCGAAGTGGAGTAATCTGCGATACTACTAGGGTCCATCTCAGCTTCATAACGGCTTTGGCTGTCCTTTGGCCTTTGATTCGTTGGTCATAGCGCCCAGCTTCCGGGGCCGTTTTCCTTTCGATCAGAGCAGGATCGACGAGTATTTCGAGGTTGGCCTGCGGCAGGGATTGAAACACCCAAACATCACCTCAGCTGTCTTAACGCCTCTGTGTTCGACCTTTACTTACCCTATCTGTTCTGCACCTCAACCCTGCCACATCAGCAGAGCCGCATATACGCCCAGGCTCCCTGCTTATTGGAATGCATAGTTATTTCGACAGGCGCTGGACGCAACAATCGTTTTACTCAGTGCTTCCCTAAGAGTGACGCTCCTTCGGGTCTTTGGGTGGTGACATAGCTGAGGCATTATTCTCGCCATCTCCATCTCTCCGAAGCACACGTGTACATCGAAACCTCTGTCATCTCTAGGATCCTGCCTCAGAGCTTCTCTTCGGCTTCGAGCGTCCCTTGGCAGCTGGTGCCTGCAGGCATCGCACATGGTTTGGAAGGACTTCCGATTGTGCGGCATGTAGGTAAGCAAATTTGCGGTCATGAAACCATCATCAACTCCGATACGCTAAGGTTGTGATACCACTCCATTCGTGTGTACACTGTAATTCTTCGCTCCTGAACCGAGCGGCGTCTGCAACCAAATCTTTCCCGGATATCTCTGCATATCTACGAATGCGGTTTAATTGGTCGTCATTCTTAGAGTGTCATATTGGCTAATTGACGTGTCATACCTTGCAGAGCCGACAAATTGTACCACAAAAGTCTACCTATCCACCGAGAACCACTCGAAGGTTCTAACGTTGTTGTGCCCAAACATCCAACCTGTGACTTGCAGCATACCCGGCATAGCTTTGTGCTCAATACAAAAAGCCTTCTGCCCAGTCGAGAACCGGGTTCCCGCTGCAAGCAGCAAGGGTTACTACTTCGTACTGCCTAGCACTAGGGGAGTTGTACAATCAAGGCATATCGTTGGCGTGGTCATCAGTGCTATAACTGCACTTGTTGGAGTAGATATTTCAGGTACACTTTCATGAGCACCTGTTCTCTGTTGCTTATCTTCGGGCATTTGATTCTATTCTGTCAGCAGAGCTAAGGATATGTCTTGTATACAGGCTTCGTCTGACCGAGACTGGACATCAGACTCCTTGTCTGGTCCGAACACGGTACCGGAGTCGATAGTGTACGTTTGTCCGCATAGGAGATTGACAGCATCCTGCTCCACGAAACTTTCTCGGAATCAAACCCAGTATTACCTCCCGTCTTCCCCACACCAAAACCTTCCATCGAAGCGTCTGAGAAAGATGCCAAAATCCTCTACCCTGTCTTTGACCTTGTCTCATCCTTTCATGGCAGTTGATGGCCAACGCTCGCCAAGAAGCCCTAGATTACCAAGTTCCGCAAAACGTGAGAGCTTCGTATTGAAAGAAACAATGGACCGAACAAATGCCTTTGGTAGCGATTTCTCGGCGTCTGGGATGTCACTTTCAAGGGACCCGCAAGGCAGTCATGAACTACCAAATTCACCAACGTTCACATCTTTACCTCCCCACCCAACCTCACCTAAATCAACAACCAGTCGCGCCAGCGAGCCTTCACACTCCTTCTTTGCCAATGTTCAGGCTTCAAAGTCATCAAGCCGCATAGAACCGGCGGAACTGACAATAAGACACGTAAATGAAAAGCCGCCGTCGTCACATACACCCAGTGAGGAGGATAGCAGCTATTCTCTCCGGCCGACGCCTGGGTCAACTCCTGATCTGAGCAGTTTGAATCTCATCGGCTCAGAAGCCGGCCAGAGCGTTGGTACGTGTTCAACCCTTTGTTGTAAGTTCACTGTTTATGTTCTTACACGCATTGTCACGTACAGATAGCACACTTCAAACTACCAGCGTTGCACGCCCACCAGCTGGGAACTTCGCTCTGTCCGACGGCATGCCATCTCACAACTACCTCAGCAATTGGTCGTCGAAGAGGAGTAAGCCGAAGTTTCCTCGTCTACTGACTCGAACAAGGTCTATACGTCTTGACGACCCAGGGCGGCGGCTCCAAACATCAAATCCCACCAACCTCCGCGACGGTCAGATTAGCTCTTACGGTGAGGACGATGTCTTAGATGAACATGGACTCAGAACCGCACCCCTTCAGCAAGACCGATCCTTTAGGGACTTCCTGGGTTCCAACATCCGCAACCGCTCAGCAGATCGTCAAGGTCATGATGCTGGTTATACTCCAGTGAATGACAACCATACCCCCTCATTCTCCGCACCAACCGTCTTCAAAGATGGTGCTGGGTCCAAACTGTTTTCAAACTTCAAGACTACTTCTGCGAAGGCTGCCGACGGCATCGGCAAGGCCGGTAAGGGACTTTTTGGCAAGATTACAAGGAGTGGTAATGGCCATAGCAAAGAAGTCACTGAGGAGGAGAACTACGTTTTCTCTGTTATCAAATTGCCGCTCGTGGAACAGACACGACACACTAGGATCGCCAAGAGACTAGAGGACTCTAAGGACAAGACAGAGTTTTGGATGCCTGCTCTTCCTTGGAGGTGCATTGAGTAAGTACTTTCTTGTTACTGCGAGGAGAACATTGCTCACTTTCCCACACAGTTACCTAAACTTCAGAGGATGCGAAGAGGAAGGTCTATACAGGGTACCCGGTAGTGGTTACAGGATCAAGGAATGGCAGAGGAGGTTTGACAGAGGTACTTTGAATTCTGCGATAAACATTAAATATCTCGGACGCTGACGTCGGACTTAGAACTTGACATCAACCTTTTTGACGAACCTGATCTGTATGATATAAACATCATCGGATCAATCTTCAAAGCATGGCTTCGAGACCTACCGGACGAAATATTCCCTAGGGCTATTCAGGCGCAGATCGCGGCAGAATGTAAGGACTTCAAGACGGCCCCTCAGATGCTCAAAGATGAGCTTTCCAAGTTACCACCTTGGAATTACTACCTACTTTTCGCAATCACCTGCCATCTCAGTCTTCTCAATTCGTACGTGGACAAGAACAAGATGAACTTTTCGAACCTCTGCATATGCTTCCAGCCGTGTCTAAAGATGGACATGTTCTGCTTTCAGATGCTCGTTTGCGACTGGAGAAACTGCTGGCAAGGTTGCTGGACCGAGAAGCAAGCCCTTGCGGAGGAGTATGCCATACTTGATGGCCTACCCCCCAGCGCTGGTGGGAGCTCCGGCGCATCAACGTACCTGGCAGATGAGAGATTGATTTCTTCTTCCGATAGCAGCAAGCCATCCGTCACGGGCAATATTCCGGAACGGGATCGAATCCGATCACCAGCGCTCACCTTGACACAGCCGAGTTTTGGCGATTTATCTTCCACGCCGGCACAATACAGACGGATCCCGGACCAGTTGAGGCTAGAGCCATCAATACCCAGGTCAGCCCGGGATACCAACGGCGGTGTTCTCTCCGGAGCGCAAAGTAACGAGGAAGATCAGTCCGGTAGTACCTCGCGACTGCCTGAGCTGTCGCCTGTCGTGCCACTATCTCCTCTTGGGATCTAGCGCGGCTACCCCAATTAGAAGTGGGCGAAGGGAGATTCAGCACACGTCAAGTCAGGCTTTGTTTGTTGGTAATGTCTAGAAGTTGTAAGGGGATACACGCCTTGGGCTGTCCGTCTTCGTTGATACCCTCTGGAGGTGCTTTCAGTCCGTTTTCTAACCGACCGATTAATTCTTCATTCTCTTTGAATACCCCAGTCCATTTCTCCAGCACTTGCATTTAGGAAGTTCTCTTTCTCTTCAACAAGTCCGACTTGGCGTATGAGCGATTCATTGACCTGAACGGGGTTATGTGTACGATAGAAACGATGAACGATGGTGCAAGCCAATGTAGAGATTGAGACAGGTTGATCAATAGCATGGTCTAAGACGCGAAGCCATACGTCGCTCTGACAAGCCAACGCCAATCGACCAAGTCCAGCCACAACGCCAACAGATGCATCCAGGTCCCTCCTCCGCACACCACCACCCGGAAACATCACGCAACCTGCCTCCGACTCCGCTCATTAGCCCTCTGCTTCCTCTCATTCCTCCGCACCGCCTCCTTCCTCTCCCTCCTCCCCGCACTCCTCACACCCCCCCCACCACCCTCCTTCCCCTCCCTCTCCTTCTCCTTCTTCTCATCCACCTCGACAATCCACTCCCCCTCCCCCTCCTTGTTCTGCCCCTTGTACCCCCACTTCGGCACCCACTCGCCCTTCCCCTCGTCATACACCATCTTCCCCTCCCCGCGCTTCTTGTCCTTGATCCCCTTCTTCGCCGCGAACCGCTCCCACTTCGTCGCCTGCTTCTCCGGCGGCAGCGGCTTCTCGCGCGGCAGCGCCGTCGTCGCGGCCGGCAGCGTCAGCAGCACGCCTGCGGGTGTCGACGCGATGGCGCAGGTCGTCAGCAGCTGGTTGATTAGGGCTTGCGCGCCGTCGCGGGCGGTGGAGGCGAGGTCGGCTTCGGTGGGGTGGGGGGGGAGGGGGTTCGGGTCTGTGCAGAGGAGGTTGCCGAGGTCGAAGGTGTAGGGCGTTGGTTTGGAGACTGTTATGGGGCTGTGGAGGGGGGGTTGTTAGTCTTGTTGGAGGAATGAGTGGTGGTGGTTGTGGTACTTACAGTCGTTGCGGTTTGGAGGTTGTGTCGGGAGTTTCTTTGGAGGAGGTCGTTTGGGGTTTTGTTACCGTTTCTGTCATTGTCTGGGTTGCCATAGCTAATCACAGTTCGAGCGTAGAGGTAGCCTGAGAGCGGGCAATTGGAGGGCGGCAGCTTGTCGTTCACTACGATACGAAATGTTTCGATAACTTTTGGTTCTTCGGGCTGGCCGGCATGCCGCCCTAACGGGACCTAGCGAATCTAAAGCAGCGCAAGCCACTTTCGTCTGCGATCTACTTGTAGATGAATCCTCCTTGCGGTATCGAACTGGTTCTCCAACGCATGGCTTCAACCAAGTGCTGGCGGTGTCTCTCACAGACATCGCCACTGGCCGCAACGCCTTTCGCTCCTGTCAAGACTCCGGCGTTAATCTACAGCAGCCTGGGTACGGCATCCTTCTCCACCACGGCTGGACTTTGTGCCCAAGTACCCCCGAGGAAGAATGCTCCAGGCAGGCAAGTTGGACCTCCCATACGAGGTAAGAAATCAGGAGTCACAATCAAAAAGAAAGCGCCCGTCGCCAAAGGCCGGCCGCCGGCCGTCGGCGAGCGGAAAGCCATACGCAAGCGGATCGTGCTCAGCAACACCAATGCGTTGGAGGTGCCGGACATGCAGGAGCTCAGTGCGGCGACGATGCTCGATATGCGCCTGCGCGGACAGGTCGTTGCGATTCCGGGGGCTGTGGTGGATCAATTGAGGGCTGTGGAGGCTTTCAAGGTTACGCAGGGGTGGAGCATGTTTAGGAGGCCCGGCGTGTTGATGAGGAGGGAGAGTGTGGAGATGGGGAAGCTGATTGAGAGATTTAGTTCTGAAGATCGTGGGTCGGCTGGACGCAGGGTGATGACTGGGGAGAGGGGGAATGGGAAGAGCATGTTGCTGCTTCAAGCTATGGCTATGGCTTTTGTCAAGGGCTGGATCGTCATTAGTATACCAGAAGGTACAATTGTCCCACGGTCGATTGCGTTCGCAATATCTGACAATATATTTTGATAGCCCAGGAACTCACGATTGGCCACACCGAATACGCTCCGCTCCCTAACATCAAGCCGACTCAATATGTCCAAAAGACATACATGGCCAACCTCCTATCCCAAATCGCCAGAGCAAATGCTCCCGTCCTATCTAACCTCCAGCTCTCTCAAAAGCACACCCTCCCGATCCCGCTACAGTCCAACATCTCACTCGACCGCCTCGCCGATCTAGGAGCCAGAGATCCAGACATAGCATGGCCGATCTTCCAAGCTCTATGGACGGAACTCACCACCCCGACCACCGAAACCGCCCAGCGACCTCCCATCCTCCTCGCCCTCGACGGACTCGGCCACGTCATGACAACCACCAAATACCGTGACCCGGACTTCAACCCAATCCACGCGCACGACCTCGCCATCGTCAGGCACTTCACGGACCATCTGTCCGGCGCCCGCAGCCTGCCCAACGGAGGGCTAGTCATCGCCGCAGCCTCTCACTCCAACAATCCCGCCATCCCCTCTCTCGCTCTCGCGCTCCGCCAAATGGAAGCTCGTGCTTCCGGCATCGACGAGGTTCCAGAACGGCAGCCGTACGGGTCGTACGACGAGAGAGTCTTTACGAGTCTAGAGGGTGTGACGGCCACGAAGTTGCGGGGTTTGACGAAGGAGGAGGCGCATGGGTTGATGGACTACTATGCTAGGAGTGGTGTCTTGAGGCAGACGGTTACTGAGGCGCTTGTTTCGGAGAAGTGGACGCTTTCTGGTGGGGGGATCGTCGGGGAGCTGGAGAGGGCGGCGGTGAAGATGAGGAGCTGATGGTTGTAGGATTATGGGAAGTTTAATTATATTGTCGATGACTTGTAGATTTGGCCTCCGGTATCACTGCCTAACTCTGCATACTACAAACTGTCTGAACGCCATCCCGCGCTTGTAGCGCCGAGGCTTCTGTTGTGGTCCACAGATGCATTGGCTATTTAAACTGAAGAATCGTGTTAGGGGATACTGAATTATCATATTCTCATTGTACTCGACATTGCCGCATGGTATTCCCCAGGCCCCAGAGACGAGCGAAACGCCAGCCTACTACCAATAAGAGTAACAATCCCAACGCAGCACCAGCCCTCTAAAAAAGACCGTCCTCATCCTCCATATCCACATCTCCATCCCCCGATTCGATAAAAACCAAGCGCGTGCCTTCCGCGGCCGTTTGCCAGACCTGCCACCACGTTAGTCGTCATACCGGGACCGAGGGGCCAAGCACACAAGCAAGCGCAGAGCCTACGTCGAGCAAAGAGTACTCATCAATCGCCTGACTCAGCTGATCCTCCGTAAACCCCTTCGCCAACACCCTCTCCCGCACCCTCTTCAGACTCAACTCCCCCCGACTCCCATCCCCCATCGCCGCCGCCCCACTATCCTTCATCGCCCGCACCAGATTATAGATCTTGCTGCTGACGCTCTGATCGCCCCCGCCGCGCGCCTCGTTGTACAGACTCGCCTTGCTGACCTCGATGAGCCGCAGCGCCTCGTCCACGTCGTCCGACACCACTTCGGCCGCGAAGCGCAGCCGCGCCAGCGCCTGCGACAGCCGCAGCACCCCGAGCAGCGTCCGCGGCGACGTGTGCGTGAACTGCTTCTTGCTGCCCTCGTCGCGCTTCTGCGCCTGCCGCATCCGCACGTACGCGCCCACCATGTACTCCGAGACGGACTTGGGCACCGTCGGCCGCCAGCTGCGCGCGCGTGCGATGTACTGGCGGACCTCGTGCGGGGTGAAGACGACGGACTCGGCGCCGTCGGCGGCGGCGTGGTCCGGGTGGCGGTTGTGCATGTGCACGTAGGTGACGTGGCGGGCGAGTTCCTCGTCCGCGTCGCGCGAGGGCTGGTCCAGCATGAGGAAGAGGACGTCGAAGCGGGAGAGCAGGGCGGCGGGCAGGTTGATGTTCTCGACGGGCGAGACGCGCGGGTTGTAGCGGCCGTAGAGCGGGTTGGCGGCGGCGAGGATGGAGGTGCGGGCGTTGAGGGAGGTGCTGATGCCGGCCTTGGAGATGGAGATGGTCTGCTGCTCCATGACCTCGTGGATGGCGGTGCGGTCGCCGTCGTCCATCTTGTCGAACTCGTCGATGCAGCAGATGCCGTTGTCGGCGAGCACCAGGGCGCCGCCTTCGAGCACCATTTCGTCCGTGACCGGGTCGCGCATCACCGCCGCGGTGAGCCCGACGCCGCTGCTGCCCCGCCCGGTCGTGTACACGCCGCGTGGGGCGACTTTCGCGATGTATTTGAGGAGCTGGGATTTGGCCACTCCCGGGTCGCCCATGAGGCAGACGTTGATGTCGCCGCGGATTCGCATGCCGTCGCCCATTTCTTTCGTCACACCCCCGATGAGTAGGAGGAGTAGGGCTTTCTTGACGTCCAGATGACCGTAAATTTCGGGTGCGATTGATCGGGATAGGTACTCGTACATGTGGCCGGAGTCCTTGTACTGTTCTATTCGTCGTAACGTCCGAGCGTCCACCGTGAGATCCTCGTAAGCCTTCTTGTGCTGAGTGACGTACTGCGCCTCGAGATAGGTGTCTGTCAGCAGGCCTGCTCGAATGGCCTTGAAGCCGGTATATGGTGTAGGCAGGAAGATACCGGCGACATCGACGACGTCTCCAGGGTTGATCCGACGTGTCAAGGTTCCGTGACAGTGGATGGTGAGAGACCGCGGTATGTGCCCTACAGGAACTTGGTCCGCCATCTCCTGGATCTTGACCTCCTGAAAAGGCAAGAACTTCGACGCCCGAGTGGACAGGAACAACTGTCCCTTGGAGTTGTTGGTGTCACATTCGTAGGAGGGGCACTTGACCATCGGAGTGAACTGCTTCGTGGTGACAGGTTGAAAGACCTCACACCCGCATCGATCGCACGTGTATGCATTGACCTGGACCGCGGGTTTCACGTCGGAAACTCGCGTTGTGATGCCTCGAACTGTGATGAGATGACCGAGATGTTCCCCGCGAACGTTGCGGACGGCCAGAGCTTTCTGATCACGCTCGCTACTCGACCCGGATGGCGTCAGGGGCTTGAAGTTGAGGGTGTATCTTCGAGTGAGCTCGGCAGGAAAGATGGAAGAAGGAAGCGATGTGTCGAGGTCGTTCTCCGCTGCCATGGTCATTGTCTCATTCCTCCTGTCCCGCTGAGACATGATGATGTCGAGGACATCATCTTTGAAACTTCATACATAAAATTAGTGCCTATGACGAATCGGATCTAGTTTTGCGACTTACGAGACCTCTCTTGTCTCTTTTGGCATGACCTTGTCGACTGCCTGGGAAAGGATATCAATGTAATGCTTTGCGTTCTTCTCGATGCTTTCCACGAGTCGTAACTCTATGTCGTCCCCAAGGGTTTTCTCGTACTAAGACGAAAAGCCCGTTAGCAAAGCCGGCGCTTCAACGCAAGACGATTGACCATGCAAAGATATGCCGCGAAATCAACAACATACTATGTCCAGATCATCCAGTTCGATCATGACCTCCGAAGTGTACCGATCTGCTACGTCTTGAAGCATCGCCATGTATTTCTTCTTCGGATCCTGCCTCCTATCTCCCTTGCCCGCCGGCCGTCGAGTACTACCATTAGCGACATCGTCCATAAAGTCGTACTCATCACTGAGATGATCTTCGTCGATGTTCAGGTCTTCTAGCGCCCTTGTCGCGGATGATTCAGTTGCTGATGAGGATGATTTAAAGTTTTGAAGAAAGTCCACAAACGCCTCTGAATTCGCATGTTAGCAACGCAGTGTAGAACCGTGAGAATTGCTGCCACACCCTGTTGCGCCTCATAATTCAGGTACACCGGCGCTTTGTAGGTAAGGAGAGCCATTGTGCGAGTCCCTTTACATCAACCACTTCAATCCCAGGGTCAATGATTGTGTCAAGCCTTATACAACACAAGATATAATCCAAGACCCTTGGACTTTTGGCTTCGATATCGAGGGTCAAGGCGATCGAAAGAACGTTACACGGGTTGACGCGCTGGAACGCGTTCTAATTTAAGCCCCCTACCAAGTAGCGTCTTTCAACCGAGCTTACATAAGAAAGTATAAAGACTTCATTTACTCTTTCCCTTATCCCCTGTGCTTGCGAAAGCAAGAAGGCCATTTATTCGTCCATTCCAGATGCGCACATATATGTATTCATTATTATTGTCTATCTCTAATCGACCGACCAGTCGGAATCGTAGTCAGAGGTACCCTTTAACCAAGGGTGTTGTAATGCTTCCCTAGCACTCGGTCTCCTCAATGGGTCAACAACCAGAAGACTCTCGATAAAGTCAATACACCGGCTTTCAATGGGCCCTTCCACTTTCTCCAACTCCTGTCGAATACCACCAACTTTTATGAAGCTCTCTTCTATGCCGGTCTGGGGGTGGACAAAGGTTTCCTTTTCAAAATACTCCGCAAGAGCAAACTCATCGACAATGTCTGTTCTGGCAGGGTCTGGGGTTCCTATGGGGCCAACCAGTCGCATCAGCTTAGCAATACACCAGTGGTCGGTTAGATCCTCCACTATCTTGTCGGCCGGTCCGAAGATGGTTTTTCCAGCCAGCCAATGTGCTAACTAAACTCCCCGTTAGAAACAGAAAAGGCAAGAAGAGGGAGTAGCAACTTGCTGTTACGCCCAGACTCCAGACATCAGCCTTGGGAGTTACTGGGATATCCTTCCAAACCTCAGGAGCGCGAATGACAACACCCTTCAAAAGCTGACGTGTCAGCTTATATCCAAAATATTGTTGTACAGAGATCCGCCGAATAAACGTTAAGATCTCACCTGATATCGAGTCTTTAACATCGGACCAGCCGCCGTCACTAACAAACTGTTAATTACTGAACCATAGACGATGTCGGTTCTGCTGCCAAGAGCTTACAATTTCCTAGATCCCCGAGCTTTACAACCGGCGAGGGACTATTTGCCCCCGACAAAAACACATTATTTGGGTTTACATCTGTGTGCACCCCTTCCTCGCCATCAAAGACTGCTAAAGCTTCGAGTATAGACCGTGCCACGGTGCGAGGTAATTCTGAGCCCGACCGGAAGGGCTTTGAGGGAAGTTGCCACAAATCTGTATCCATCCATTCGAACACCATGCATTGGGGTTGCTGATGGCCTTGGCAAGTTGAAGGCTCATCGTGTCCAATGAGGTCGAGCATGGAGCGGACGAAGGGAGATCGGGTGACGCTGTCAAGTGTGTAATTATGGAGTTCGCGGTTGTATTGAGTTTTGCTGAGGTCGGCGGGGAAATGCTTGATGACGGCTCTAGACAAACGTTAGCTGAGCAAGATGATATGATCAAAGGGAAAGTTGCTCTACAACTGTGCTGGCTGTGATGTTTGCGTGTTCTCAAATGGCACGACCTTAGCTTGGAAAACCGTCGGGGCTTTGAGGACGTTAGTGATATGATAGGAAGCCACACGGCCTCTCAAAACCTGTCCAATTGATAGTGTCATGATGGGTCTTGATGCTCCGATGGCCACGCATAACAAGAGCCGGAGGATATGTGGTTGACAGGTGGATGAGGGAGGTATATAAACTCAAATATGAAAGCGGCTGGAAGACAGCTCCAAAAGCATTGCGAAACTGTTCAACTTTTTTTTCTCTCAAACCACACCCAAACACAATTCTTTGATATTGAAGCCACAATGAATATAACAATGTTGTTGAGTAACTATCTTAAGTTTTGATGGTAGTTCGCATCAATTCTGATAGAAGTTTGTATGTGATTTTTTCTGATTTAATAAATTGTACTCCTTTACGAAGCAATAATTCCACTGCGAACAACGCCCAAAATCGACTGTTCATTGTAGACTGCATTTCCCAACTCGACCCCACGCCTTCTCGTTTCTCCGCCAATGAGGACCCTTGAGTATATACCGCCGAGCAAAACACGGCCCAAATCAGACTTCCATTTCTTTTGCGATGACTTCTCGCGGCTACGCTCTACCGCGGTAGCGATAACAAAAGAAACATGGTACGGCGAAATGCGCCGAAGGCTTGTGAAGCCAAGAACTGATACAGAATACGGGAACAGGACACTCAATCTTCAAGGTCAAAGCCTAGAATCAACGACATAGGGTTTTCCGTCCTTCACGATCCAGAAGATGCCATTGCAGAGTATATTTACCTTCTGCGAAAGCCTCAATAACCCTCTGATTACTCTACAGCATTGTCTTCGTCCATGGCCTTCAAGGCCACCCCCGACGAACTTGGACTTGCGAAAAGATATCCGATTTTGAACCACAAGGCTCGAGCGGAACAACTCAGGGGTTACACCGAGGGATCAAGAAGTTCTTCTCGCGGAAACGCAGAGCGGGATCGAAGGATGCACACAAACACCAATCAGATGAGGTGTTTTGGCCACTTGATCTCCTTCCAGAAGATTGTGCGAATTCACGGATTCTCACCTGGGGCTATGATTCAAATGTCTCCCACTTTTTTGGTGGGGCGGCAAACCAAAGCAATATAACCGCACATGCTAGAAACCTACTACACGCGTTGAAGTTGCGCAGACTGGATTTCGTGAGTCTGTCGAAGTGTATTTATAACCAGCTAATCAATAATTCAACAGCAAGGGAGAAGCCTCATATTTGTTGCACATTCTCTTGGTGGTAAGTCCCCTCATAAGCCATAGAATCTATCTATCGGAACTGACGGGTGAAGGTATAATTGTAAAAGACGTGAGTGTTTAAGAAAGTGCACAACCTGTTAACTCGTGGGCAAATCATCATCTGACACATCCGCAGGTATTTCGCCGCGCTGCCGCCGATGCGGATCCCTCACTGCTCGACATTTATACCTCCACGGAGGCAATACTGTTCATTGGAACGCCGCACCGTGGTAGTAGTAAGGCTGGAATTGCCGAGGTTATCAGAAAGATTGTTTCCGTTTCAGGATTCGATACGACAGATCGGAATATACGGGCTCTCCAAGTCGATAGCACCGAGCTTGAGCTTATCCATGAGCTCTTCATGAAGCTGTACGACCAGCAAGGTCGGCATTTCAAGGTATTCACATTCCAGGAAGCCAAAGGGGTGACCGGCATAAGTTATTTAAAGCTGAACGAGAGGGTAAGTTCCTATGACGGACCTCCTACCGAAGGATTTTAGCTGACCGTCTTTCACGGTTTTTTCTAGGTCGTGGAGCCTTTCTCGTCTTCGATCACTACTACTGAGCCAACACAAACTATTAACGCAAACCATATGTCCATGTGCCGGTTTCCAAGCAAAGACGATGAAGGCCATAAGCAAATTGTAGGAGAGATTTGAGTTCTCATGCCCAGATTACAAAAGAAAAGGGAACAGGATGCGTTTGAAAAGGACAGAGAACATGCTGGCTTGAAGACTGGGTCTCCAAGTCAAACGACAACAACTTCTACTGCTTACTGTATGTAGTTATCTGTTCCTGATTATAGTACAAAGCAGCTGAATGAAGATACCAGCCTTGAACGATGTGGAGAGGAAGTGTATCGCACTCCTGGCTCAGAATACATCAAATGCAGCAGAGTACAAATCCTCTCTTCCCTATCGCGTAGAGGGTACTTGTCAATGGATTCTGTCAAATCCACAGTACCTTGACTGGAGTTTGCAGAAAGAGACTTGCCTCCTGTGGATAAGTGGATACCCTGGGAGTGGAAAAACGATTCTATCAGCTTATCTTTTGGAATATCTAGGCACAGGTGAATTTACTCCGAGCTTGCGAACGACGCTGTGTTACTTTTTTTGTGACGAGAAGATTGACACCCAGAGAGATGGAACGGCGATTCTCAGGAGCCTGACCCATCAACTCCTCATACGACGTCGATCGTTGATCAAGCATGTTAAGTCTGCGTACGATATCCAAGGCCCACAGTTTGACCGGAATTTCGGTGAACTCTGGAGACTCTTTACAGCCATTGCCAGTGACAAGCGAGTAGGACCCATAAGCGTTATCATCGACGCTATTGATGAATGCGAGGAAATTACAAGAGAACGACTTCTAAACGGTGTCAGTAAACTCATAGGCAAGTCACGGTCGGCTGGCTCAAATACTCCTTGCATCAAGTTCCTCGTCACAAGTCGACCTCTATCGGGACGCCAATACACCACGAATTTGCTGCAAATCGATCCCGCTCAGAATCACACCGAACAGGATTTAAGGCTGGTGATACAGGCGAAAGTGGAAGGCATCGTTCAGCGAACTCGATGCAAACCTGATGCAAGAGCATACCTCGAGAATGCTCTGTATTCTAAAGCGGATCGGACGTTTCTTTGGGTTACTCTTGTACTTGATCTCCTAGAAAAGAGCTTTTTGGCATCGCAAACGGATTTCAAGCGCATCATCGACGAGCTGCCTCTGACTTTGACCGCCACATACGAACGTTTCCTCCATGGTATCTCCCTAAAACACCAACCGCTCGGTACTAGGCTACTGCATCTTCTCGTCGGAAGCTCGCGACCCCTTACTCTAGAGGAGATGCGAATTCTGGTTGCGATTAAAGGCCATCATCACACTCTGGTCGCTGTCGAGGAAGATGCTCAACCAAACATCCGAATAACAATTGAGGGTGTGTTGGGTCCACTGGTCAGGATCTGGGATTCCCGAATTTATCTGCTTCACCAGTCCCTCAAGGAGTTCCTTCAAACACTCTCAACTCAAAGAGAGAATCCGCTATCAGCCATCTACGGTGTTGACCCACGAAAGGCAAACCTACTCTTGGCGGAAGCTTGCGTGTCATATCTGTTGCTTGATGATTTCAAACAGGACCTCTTCGCTCTGAATCAATCACGCACCAAAGAACCTCCAGTTTCTCCAGTCGCACTTTCCACCACTGCGGAATCTATCGAACAGCCTTGGGACCCGTTTGATTTGGGAGAGGATACCTTGTTCAAGGATTCCACGGTATTCGAGGTAGAAGCTTGTGTATCCATTGGGAATCGATATGCACTTTTCGACTATTCTGCGAACTATTGGGCCGAACACTTTTCAGCGGCCCACTTGATAAGTCCTCCTGACCTCAAATTATCGGTTCTTCTATTGTCAGATGCCGGCAGCTCTCAGGGATTGAACTGGTTTCATTTTTACTGGCTTCGTGCCGAAATGGACACGTCGTGTCCTCAAGATTTTGTTCCGATCGTCACTGCAAGTTATTTTGGCCATACAACATCCTTGAAAACCTTATTGCGGGAAGGTCTTCCTACCGAATCAGATATAGGGACGCGCGATCTATACTGGGCGTCACGGATGGGACACCGTGACGTAGTAGACCTACTTCTTCGTCAAGAAGTGAGCCCTGACGTGAAGGTTGTTGATGGTCAAACTGCTCTGATTGCAGCGGTACAATTTAATCGCATAGATGTGGTTATGCGCCTCTTGGAGGATGACGGATTCATTTCGGAAGAAAATGGCTATCGAGTCAATTCTGCTGCGATGGGCGGCCGGACAGCCCTATCCATTGCTGCCGGCAATGGCCTCGTAGAAATCGTCAGGCAGCTCCTACAACATAGCCGAATCGAGCCCAATATAGCCGATATCGGCCAGTGGTCACCTCTGTTTTGGTCGATAGGTGGGAAGCACTTGGACGTGCTGCAGCTGCTCCTCGCGGACAGTCGTGTTTCTGTGAATCACGTGGACAGGTCCGGTCGAAATGCCCTTTCTTGGGCCGCTGCCGCAGGCGAGCTTGAACTTGTGCGACTTCTCATGAGCTTGAAACACCTCCGAGCCCACGAGCCCGACAAAAACGGCCGAACCGCGTTATCGTGGGCGGCAGGAAATGGACATCTGGAAACAACGGCCTACCTCCGGCGCAGTCAGCGTATCAACGTGTCCGAAAAGGATAAAGATGGGCGCAATGCACTCTCATGGGCTTGTTCTGGGTGTCATTACAGGGTGGTGGAATATCTGATCAAGCATGATCGCCAAGGAGTCGATGAAGAGGATGTGGACGGCTGGACGCCGTTGTTTTGGGCTCTCTTCATCAGTGCTCCCAAAACCGTGCAGGTACTGCTTGACTCGGCACTTGTCAATGTGAATAAAAAAGACAGGAACGGACGGACTGCCCTCTCCTTTGCTGCAGGTTACGGTTATTTGGATGTTGTTCAGATATTGTTGAAAACTGAAGGCATTGAAATTGACGCCGAAGACAATGATGGACGGACACCTTTATCGTGTGCAACACGATATCCAGATGTCATAAAGGCATTGCAGGGGTCAAGCAAATAAATCCGTTAACTTTTTGATACCATGATATGCCTTTGGGACACAACTTTTCTTGGTCAATGGAGTATAGATTGAGAAACTTTATGGGTCAGAAGAAGAAAAAGCGCCTTTCCTCAACTTTGTCAGGGGAATGCTACGAAGGGCAATTCCGTTTGAGACCACTTCTGTAGGGTTTCAATTCTGCCGAAAGAAGGCATGAATCGATTCTTGATAATGATATCCCTTTCTGCCACCAGGTATACTTGCAGAAAGTCACAAATGGCTATGAGTCGACACGGAAACGCCTCGGGATCGTCAAGATACACGTGAGATGTATGTAGATGACCTCACGCGTAAGGAGTCTTGAAATTGTCTATACATAGGATCTGAGCAGGCATCGCAGGCGTCGCAGGCATCAACTTCGAAGGATCGACTAGCTCGCCAGGTCGACGAGGCCTGCCTTCGCTCCACTACGTGGGATTATGGTGGCCAGCACCTCCTCTCCGAGATCCACACCACTTGGTAGATAGCCTTCCGGCTCCGCATCTTCCTCGATCTCGACACCTATATCAAAGTCAGCCCAGGCGTGTCCAGTGATCGTCCGGGACAACATACTCTCGATCTCCCAGTCCCCCGGGCTTCCAATACTTCGCTTGGCCGGACCGTTACTACCAGCGAAGGACACCTTGCACCGGACCCAAGAAGGCGTATTCCCGTAGCCGGATCGATAATTCTTTTTGTTAGGATTGATACACATTCCGTTATAAGAGCCGTACTTGTATATGTCGCTCTGCCCAAAGATGTTCATGGCACACAAAACCGTCGTCGCGTCTGAGCTTGTGAATGGAGGTTTGGAAGTCGATGAGGTATATTGCTGGAAAGGTTGCAAGCCCCAAGCATTGCCGTCGTTGGCATTGGCCGGAAAGGCGAGGCCGTAGGTGAAGTTGCGCTTGAACATGTATCCGAGCCTTCCGCCTGAGGCGGTGTAATCTGCAGCTGGCACGCCTCCGGCTTGGTATACGTAGTCGGGGTATGTGGCAAAGCGGTTGAAACCACCGTTGGGATTTGGCCCGGACGTCCAGGCTGGACGGTCGTTCCATCGAACCCATTGAGTCTGGACATTGCCTGTCCCAGCTGTGTCCGCGTACAGTACGTTGGTGGAAAGAGTGCCGAAGATTGCTAAGGCAAGGTTAGCTTGTATACACTAGTCAAGGAGGTGTAAAGACTTACTGTTGCAGCCCCCTTGAATATCTTGCTGCCAAACCGGAGCGCACGTCACTCCAACAGCGGATGGATTTTGTGGTAGTGTGCCAAAGTAGGTCCCACCTTCCTCAACACTTGCAAACTGAAGGCGAAGATTAGTACTGAGCGTCAATTTGGGCCTTCAGCTTACATACGGGAAACTCGTCGCAACTTGTTAAATCGTAAAACCCAGTGGCTGCGCCGTAGATTGTATTTTTCGTCTCACAAGTACCCTCAGCGCACGAGAAGCGTCTTCTGGATTTCGTTCGACCCTTTTCTCCATCGTAGGTAAGGACCATGCCGGTGTAAACAGCGGCGCGGCGCTGGAAAAAATCTATCTCACCCTGACAAATGCCGGGTATCCGCTGGGTGTTACCATTGCCGTTAGCCTGCACGTTGCTAAAGATGTTACAGTTGATTCTGAAGTCCGGTAACGTGCTCCCGCACAAAGCAGGAGATTGTGCTCGAGTGACCAGATCCTTCTTGCTGGTCCTAGTAGCGGTTGTGGAATCGCTGCAGCCGCTGTTCTGAGGGCAGTCAAAAAGCTGGCTTAGACTGAATTCAGGCTGTTGTCCAGTCGCGCCATTACCGTCCGGATTATTCTGCCTTCGGAAAAGATGCTCGGCAGCAACAGAGTAGTTGGTAGGACTCAACTCCAGTCCGTCACCCCGGCGCTGAAGTATAGGCTCGCTCCGGGGCAAAGTCTCGCCAACAGCTTGAAGCTCTGCATTGTTTAGACTGTTAAGAAGTCCGCGCCTTGGAAGTTTGATCCCGTCAATGGCAGAGACATCGCGCTTCAAAGCGGCGGACGAAGAAGAAACACCGCCATTCTGGTACAACGTGACAACTTTTGGTGGGTGGTACAAATCATGCCGCTTGGCGTACCAGTCGTAACCAACCAGGCTGGCAACAGCGCCGTACCCGATATTGTAGTAGAGATAAGCTCCATAGTTGTAGGAATAAGTATTCCCGGTGGAGGTGCTGACAGTTCCTGCTACATCCGCATGAAGGTTCAAGGTAGTGTTGACGTAACCAACGATCTGAGCATTGACCAGAGTAAGACCAGAAGTCCCGATCTTGATACCCAGGTTGGCTTCCGGGGTGACGAGCACACTGAGGTCGGCCGATGCGGCAACACTGGCAGAGAACTCCGGTACTATTCCCTGCTGAACAGGCTCAGGGTCTTTCCCAAGGTCCAGGAGCTCATTGTACTTTGAGCTGTCGGCGTTATCAGGCCAGTACCACTCCTGCTGCTCAAATTTGAACCTCACGCCTACCTGCATCTGGCCGTTGAGCTGGACGACGGATTGAAGCTGTCCCCATACATCGCGAGTTGGTCCAACTGCAGCAAGTCCTTTGATTGCGAGCCCTGGCCATGAGAGTGTATCGATCAGTTTGACCCTGTCGGACGTGTATTGCAGCTTGGCCACACCATCTACTCGCAGGCCAATATATGCGCTAGGCTCTATCCCAACGTAAGCGTAGGTGTCAGTGATTCCCGTTAAAGATCCCGAAAAGTAGTAAGCGAAAGTGATATCCATCCTGGGTTACTTATATTAGCTAGACTATCATGTGTCGATTGAATGTGACTTACTCTACGTCTGAATCAAGGTACATGCTGATCTCAGCATACGCTGTAGACTGTTGACAACCCTTGACGGCATGATAGAGTAGCATGCTGTTCTTCCACGCCATGGCGAGAAAGCCTTTGTCAGAGCTCTCAACGGTTGTCATCCTGGTGAGCCAATTGACAAAGGAGCCATACCAGCGCTTCGCAAGGTGTCGCTTGGAAAGTCCCGTAGGATCACGCGTCACGTCGGTGTCCGCTAACGAATTGGCTAGGCTAACCGTGCCGCTGGCTTAGTTTCCGGTGCTCCTGCTTCGCATCTTGTATAACAGCACGCCAGTCTTGATAAGGGAGATTATCTGAGAGCACGGAACGCTTCTTCTTACTGGCAGGAGTGTTGGTCACCGTCTTCCAGTATGACAGCAAATTCGTATAATCAACCCTCATATTGACTTCCGAGGCGCGTTTATTCAAATGGAAGCTGTAATCGAATGTGAGCTTGTAGATTGTGTTGGTATTTCTCTCCACTGCCCGTGCCCGTAAGTGATGGTCCGGGAGCTTGTAATCAATGGCAGGTGCCATCGAAAGGATGCGAGCGAATGGTCCTTCGCCGACATGGGCTGGGAGGGTGATAATCGTGTCTTCGGCTCCCATGTGAAATACCTTGGCACAATTTGGTGAGTCCTTTGGGTGATTGCAGTACACGTATACAGTTTCGCTCGTTGCCTCGAAAACCTGATCGAGAACAGTTCTGTTGGTCGTTAGCATAGATCGCTTCGCTTTTGGTATCATTGGATTCCGCCTCGCGACAGTGAAATCAGAGGCGAAGCTGTTCTCGATGGAACCTGGAGGCCCGTCCAACATCACAAATCCATAGGGATCACCACCGTCCGTACTCGAGGGCGACTGCTCGGCATCATTATTGCCATAATTATCGACGTAAGACCACTGTAGCAGATGTTAGTGTTGCATCGGCGCAGGTGGGACCTCAAATTACGTACTTGGACGTCGTCACCCTTGGCGTCATGATAGTCTTGCCAGAGGTACTTTGGATCGACTGGCCACTTTTCATTGTAGGCCTCCGGAGGATTGCAACAGTAGGGAAATTCAGGACTCTGGCCAGCAGGTATGGGATAAGCAGCACAGTCAGGAATGGCTCCGGAGGGTTCTGCTTCCAGATCAGCTCACATTCAGGCGTTTAAATTTTCGAACGAGAGGTATTTACGGACCCGTTCCATACAAGAGAGTCGAGTTTGGAGGGTCTAGCGCAGTGTTGTACTGAACCTGAGTCGGATCGCAGAGTTGGGGCTGGCATGCTGCCAGGGGGTCCCACTGCACGATCTGGTTAGAGGGCGTATGGGGATCATTGCTCCACGAGCAATTGCTAGGGGCATCTGCAGTTGGACAGCAAAATGCCCGTTTGAAGCTCATTTCGACGGGCGAGTTGTCTTCTGATTCGGAACAATACTGGCCGTTGTCGTCATCGTACCGATACGTCATGAATGTTGTGCCAGAAGGACATTCAGGTTGAGTCGAGATCGGCCCTTGACACGGCGTCCAGAAGCACTCGTCGATCAGCTGGGTGGAATCGCAGCACAAAGACCCCCGGCCTTGATAGCACGGTTCTGCTCCGAAGGGATCGACGAAATTATCGATGTTCAACTGGAATTGTGTATTGCCGCACTTTCCGCTGCAACCAATTTCGGAGCGGACGGGAGCTCCGTTCCATTTGCAGTTCTGCGGCATGGCAGACGTTGGACAGCAGATGTGGCGGTACCACCCTTCGGAGCAGTCTCCCTGAATTGTCTTGCCAATGACTTGCTCTGGTGCGTGCGCGGTAGATACCGAAGTTGTGCCCCTAGGACAGACTTGATCGGGGCCGAGTTCGCCCTTCGAGCCGTCGGTGCAGACCTTCGTGACGAAGCAGTTTTGCCCAGTGTATGCCGCGAGTCTCGTCTTATCAGCACAAATTCGTCCCAATCCTTTGTGAGAGACTTACTCGTTCGCTAGCTGTGTTTTTTCGCCATCATCAAGAGCTCCACCTTTAAGGAGGCTATTCTTCATAGCTTTCTCGCCTAGGAGTCCGGTCAGAGCGTCGTATAGCTGGTCATCCTGATCGATGGCCCAGATCATAAGACCATCCAGGCAGCGGGAGGATAAGAACTTCTTTTTATCCGTGAAACTTTGGGCGTCGTCATAACTGACCCACTGGGTGCTATCGAATACATTATACTTGACTGTGGACTTTTCATCGTAGAAGGTTTGCACGTTTAGGCTGGTGTTCAAGGACTGGATCTCGGCGTAAATCAGGATACCTGCAGTTGCGGAGCAGCTTCCGGGAATACCGGCCGTGGAGAATTCGCAGACGCCGTTTGGTTTCGAACAGGCAGAATCGGCCATGGTGAAGGATCGGCCGTAGAAGCCGAACCCCATCACCACCTTCTTTGGATCGACTTGGTTCCTCCAGAGAAGATCGAGGCCACTGTCTATCTCTGTAATGTTCGTATGTCCCAGAAGGTAAGGACCGGTGAACTGGTTGTGCTTATCCCACATGCCGTGCAAGTCATAGCTCATGAAATTGAACCACGACACGTATTTCTGGATGCTGGGGAGGTTGAACCCACGTAAATACCAGTAGCTGGACGGAAGAGTAATGGTAATATCCCAACCAGGGTTGACTTGATCAAAGGCATCCCTCATGTTCGACAGGAAAACGGGATAATTGTCGTAATCAGCGGGTATGCCACCGCGATCACTGGCGACTGGGTACTCCCAATCTACGTCGATTCCATCGAGGCCGTATTTCTGCAGATATGCTACGACGGAGCTGATAAAGATCCTTTGATTCTCAACTGTCGAAACCATGTCGGAGAACCTCGTTTGAGTCGGTGGATCGTTGAAGGCCCAACCACCTATGACCATCAGCACCATCAACATTCAAATCGGGCCATCAAACGTACCGACTGCCACCATAACGCGCAGCCCGGGGTAGATCTTCTTGAGCCTCGAAACGCGCGCCACAATGTCGCCCTTCGTGTCAGTGATCTTGAAGTCGACGCCAATCAACTGAAAGGCAAGGTTAATGTGCGTCAGCGGTCCTGCAGGAATCGTCTCCGGCTCCATCACATCGCAGCCTCTGTCAAGACCGAAGAGCTCGTAGTAGGCGATCCGGCGTGGCAGACTCAAAGCATTCGTGTCTTCACTGCAACTCGGGCGGGGGACCGGGTCGCATCCATTTTGGCAGCCAGTGCCACGGAAGTCTGCAGTGGTTCCGCAGAAGCCATACTGAGAACAACAGACATTAAGAGGACACGTTGTGGTATTCCCATACTTTCCACACTCGGCGATAGCATTGCAAGTGCCTTGACAGCCATCACCGCAGAAATCCGGGCCAAATCCGCAGCTGCCGTACTTCGAGCAGCAACCTTGCAAACATGCATGCGTCGCAGAGCAGGCGGTACTTTGTTGGGCCCAAGCTAGACGTTGAACGAGTGTAAGAATGGCAAGAAAGAACGAGAGCAGCATGACGGCCAAAATGAAGGACTCGAGAAAGCAACGACCATGAACGAGCGTATGAGAAAATGGAAAACGTTAGAGAGCCCGAGGGGCTCTCCTTTGATATTTGAGTCCATCCAAGGAGACTGGTAGGAGTTCGTTGGACCGACATCCCGTCCAAGGTGTAGCAGCTTGTGCCGCATTAATCTAAGCCGCAGGGGCTACAGAGTCAAGTTCAGTCTTCAGGACAAGCGATGTTGTGCCCTGTCATACGCGTAAGTCAGGTACTTCGTAGGTACAAGGCAGTGGAGAAGCCGGCAGTTGATGTCAGCGATGAGTGATATTGAGGCCTCAGGAAGCAGAAAGGTAACCAACCTTACCAGGTAAACGTTCTCCGGCATGGTGTAATCTCGCTAGTAGAGAATATTACTACCTACAGTACTAGGTCAAAAGTCTTCGCGAATGGCCTGTTTACCACCAAAACTCATTACTATCAGTGCTATAGAACTCAGAACTCTAGGCAGTCAAAAATTCTAAAAATTCAGAATGTTTTAGAATTTTACTTTAACAAGACTTTTATCAATTCAGAATTTATAGATTAATTGTGGTGTTCTGTTGTACACAGTGTGTACTTGATGAACGAGAAAAACATTGAAATTTGTATGTAAAATCAATGTTTTTAAGGTATACTCAGCAATTCAGCTATACTACTCAACATTCTACTTATTATTCATACATAAAATTTATATGCACTCACAGATCCTATAAAAGTCTCTTAGATTCTGAAGTCTCAGAATTTTTGACTGCCTAGAGTTCTGAGTTCTATAGCACTGATAGTAATGAGTTTTGGTGGTAAACAGGCCATTCGCGAAGACTTTTGACGTGGTATTGTACCGTAGTAGACGCCGTTGGTTAGCCGCCCGTTACAGCCTTACGGAGGATTCTTCCTAGTTACCCAGGTATAGTAAGGTACTACCTAACAACCTGGAAGGTACCTTACCTAATGTACCTGTAAGCATCGTGAAAATCATGTGGGGCGCTTATTTTACTGAAATAACTGGAAGGTAGCTCCAGTCGCGTAAGGTACCTTAACAACGTCCATGTAGTTCAGCGTGCATCCTTCTCAGGATGTGTTCACCGTTCTCAGCCTCAGTCCAGAGCGCCTCAGATATACGGCCTACACCCCGTGCGATGTGGTCGAAGGCTAGTCTCGGGCAAGGTTTCGAAAGAATCCTGCAATCAGAGTTCTCAGACTACAGCGTTGAGAAGCAGTCAAGTCGGTCACCGTTACTCTCGGACGACCCCAACAGCCCGCGATCGCGAGGCGGTTGGATGCTCGTGTCGCAAACACTGTAAGGTACTCTACCTAAGGTAACTTAGTAGGTAAGGTAGGCTCCTTAATTTACTGTACCTCCAGTCATGTTAGGTTTCTGTCCTGCGTCGACTGGCGTAATGCATGACTGCGGTGACCATGGGCGCCATCCCGCTTTTTGGGCGCCATTGTGCGAGCAACACCCTCTATCCATGCTGCCTTTCTTCGAAAAGTCAAACGGCCCACGGTTCGGTTACGAGGCCGGTGTACGGACGTATGTCAAGGCTCGATATCATCTAGCATCAACACGTCGCACGATCTACGCGCAGAAACAACAGAAGTCCGCTCCCTACAGTCGCTGGAACGCGAACTTTCACAGTGTATAACAGTTGGCTATCAAGACTTATCCCGCTGATCTACTATTCGAACATTTGGATAGGCTAGTAAGGTGTTCCTACACCTTCCGCGATCGCTTTCTCCCGGGTATCTCAAGATGCTGGCTTCGGACCTATATCTGTTGGAGAAATGGGATTCATTTCCCGGCGAGCCAAATGAGCGGCGATGCGAGATTTTCAAAGAATATGTCAGCTTAGGGACTGCTGGACGCTGGGTATGCGCCCCCAAACTCGGGGCTGTTATGGAAATCAGAAGTACTAATGGATGCACTTCAGCCGTATCACGAAGCGATCAAGTCTGGCAATTTCCAACTGCCAACTCCAAATCAGAGCAGTACTATACTTCAGAGAGCCAGGACTGCACTGGAGCGCGAGGTCGCTTCGATTCTCGTCTGCGGATCGGACCCACCGCGCCGAGTATGGTTACGCACATCATACGAAGAGGAAGGCAGTCCTGGCGCAATAAATGCTCTGGAATCTTTGGACGCAGAGGATCTTGAGTATATAACCGGCGAAGATGACGGCAGAGTGTTGGTTCTTGATGACGCGGCCAGATACGAGTATGCCGACTGGAGTCAAGTCTTGTATTGTCTCCCAGAAATCCTCGACAGCTTGACTTGCGGTCCCCAAAGCCCGGATATGCGTCGTGAGGAGGTACGAGAGGCAAAGGAAAACGTCGAGCAAGAATTAGAATTCGAAGAAGACGAGGAGGCACTGGAAGAGACCAGGGAGAGAATTCAGCAGGCATGGGTCACTGGGTTCTTGTGGGTTCAGGACGAGGAGACCGCCGAAACTGGCGAGGTGTTGCTTGTGTGGCTGGACGAGTTTGGGCGTGTCGTGAGGGAAAACAGAGTGAAGTTTGACAAGCTCACTGACTGGCTTGGCATGTTGGTTGGTGGTAGGGATTTTGATATTGAGTGGTGGTCAACTGCTGATGTCGGTGAGATATATGAGGGCGGAGCATGGCCGTCGTAGAATATGATCACGCAACTGAATTTGACACACAAACACGGTATTTGTGCACTCCAGATAAACGCTTTGTCCCTTGCGAGGGCCGCCGAAGGCAAGTCTCGAGCCAGGTTCTCAATTAAACATTACAATCAGAAATTACAATCATGAAAAGGAGTCAAGACATCATTAGAGAACCTCACAACACGGGGTCGCTAGATGGTTGGATGCTCGTTAGGTCTACTGTAGGTTGTACGAGCTCAGTAGCCGAACCTCTTACAATTCAGCTTCCTAGATGCTTCTTCGACCACGACCGCAATATCGCGAACTCCCAGCTAACCGGGACACATTGGAGGATGGAGAGGGACAAGATGAAACAGACTTATAAGCGCGGTTCATTACACGCCACCCGGTAAGGCAGCTACTATTTATCAGGAACGAAGTAGTGTAATCTCACTACAGCCGCTGCGAACGTTCAGCCCCAAAATTTACGCTTTGCAGGGCTGTAATCCTCCTGCCGCCACCTGCAGATCAACTGATTCTTAGATGCCGCTGGCGACATTGCAGGAGGTGTTGGTGGCATAGCATCCTGCATCCGGCATCGAAACATGCCAGGGACGAGCGAGATTTGAGAGCGATGTGGATATCGGCGAGTCTGCGAGTCTCTGGGTGAGCCCCATATGGATAGTAGTGCTATATATCAAAGAGGAATCGGCGCAATACACATTTTTACTGAATAAAACTTATCGCAATCGATTCCCTGCAGTCTCTTTACCTTAATTAAGTCTACACTAGGCGTCTAGACGCGTGGTGGAGACCATGGA
>JAABUY010000485.1_pt1 | contig 68059 bp, 100 predicted proteins | sample 5560271 | NCBI WGS metagenome assembly JAABUY01 (sample SAMN10711886, study PRJNA513374) | rock metagenome | isolation source: Antarctica rocks | place: Antarctica: Victoria Land, University Valley | reverse complement strand
TCTCCCTACGCGCCGCCCTCTAACCCTCCGCCGCCCGGGTTCCCCGTTGCTCCCCATCCGAGCCGACCGTCCATCCCAACCCCGTTGCTCTCCCTCTTCTCATCCCTCTTCCTGCCTCTCCTCCCCTCGTCCGCATTCATTAAGTGTTTCTACTGATACACGCACTGTGAGTGCTCTCCGCAGATAGCTCTGCAGAGTCGTCATCCTGAGCCGGGCCCTTCATGGCTCGGCCGTCATGAAAACGGGAAGTAAGGCGGATCTACACATATGCATAATCAAATTGATGATCTGGATCACCGGACGCCAACTCCTAGCAGCGGATCTACCGCCGTTCGCCGCCGAGTCTCGTCCGCTTTGAGAGCGCTGACACCCACCCCAGCCAACGGGTCTCCATTGAGATTCGCCTCTGTGCCATCCTCATCCTCCCGCTTCACTGGCCGTCGCGAAATTGACGAGGCCGCCCTTGATGGCCACAAAGCTGTAGAATTCGATATCGATTGGGATTGGACCGGCGCAGTCATCGGTACTCGAGGCAAAGTTGCTATGGGTTTATCGTGCCGTGAAGAGAGGTATAGCGGAGGTTTGGACCCGCTGGCATGGCTCTGCAATGGCGCAGACTGCATTATTGCGGGATTGACCGGTAGTTGGGGCGGCTTCTCCAGGACTGGGAAAGAGGGCATTGTCGGCGTGATCTCCTCGGCGTCGAAGACGACCTCATCCGGGACTGGTAGCGGCTGATTGGGTAGGGCTGCCTCTGGCGCCGTCAAGGGGTTCGGGGTCGAATCGCGACTTCTTGGCGCTTCGAGTCCTTCATGCCAACCCCACTCTTTGACGATCTCATCCACCCCCTTCCCTGCCGCATCAAGCAGGGTGTCCCGTACCCGCTCGAGCCCTTCTCGTGCGCTTACTTGTTGACACGCTTGCTCCGATTGACCGGCCAGCGATGTGAGCCATTCGCCCATCGCCTTGCCCATTCCGACCATCGCAAGTCGGAGTTCCGCCACCTCCCGTTCGGCGTCTTTCACTGACTTGATCGAAGCGTTACTATCGAGGGACACTCGGGCCTGCATAGGTGGACGAGTCGAAGTAGGCGAGGATGAGGTGAGATTGGGAGAGCGAAAAGGGAAGAAAGCCGAGTTGGGGATAGAGGAGAAAGGTGCGGCTGCATCTCTTGCTGCCGGTGAGAGCGTTGGTGAGAAGGGTTTGGGAAGATAGGCGTATGCTGCAGCGGAGTCAGGGAGGTTTTTCTGGGCATGTCAGCCCGTACCGTCAGTGCAGACGAGATAGCCTACTCTGAAGTCTGTGACAGTGGACATGATAGCTCGATCAAGACCTAATACTCATCAGTCGAGAACGGTCCCGATGTTCGTCCCACTGACCAGCGGCCTGAGCTCGCTCGAAGAGTCCCGCTGCTAGCCCCTGAACCCCTTGCATCCCCTGAGTACCGCCTCTTGGCACGTTCCCCCTCATACTGCTTGTGAGGGCCGGCCCGACCCGTCCTCTCATGGGTACTGGCTCATCCCTCTCGGGTGGCTGAGCTTTCACACCTAGCAGTTCCTGGTTCTGGATGACGACGTGCACTCCGCTAGCTGGAGAGATGTTGTCTCGCAGGAACTGAGCTTGCGAGAGGATAAGCGGCGGGCAGAACGGGAATGTGGCGGATGGAGCGGGGTAGTGGAGCAGATGAGTAAGGAGGGTCGGGTAATCCGCATCGAGTACTGCTGCGAGTCAGCTTGAACTGGTCGAGACGCAGTCGACCCACACTCGTTACGAATGAGGAGGAGCATAGCGATGCAGACGAAATCGAGTATCCCCAGTCCCGGATCCTCCGCGAACACTCCATCCCATATCCGCATAGCGAGGGTGAATGGTAGCTCGCGAGTGAAGATCAGCCGCAACCATCGGCTAAGGCGCTGTCAGCTCAATTCGGTATCTAGTAGGCAGCGGGTGGGGAGCGAAGACGTGAACAGGTCCCGCTTCCCAGGACCAAGCCAGCAGGATAGATACGTACATTGCCCATATCTGCGCCTCAACACCCTCCGTCTCCAATCTCTCCCAGAGCTGAGGGTCCACCCTTCGCAACAGCCCATTGTGTATATGATTACACTGCGTGATGATCGGCGCCGGCAATGTCGCAATCGTCTTCGTCCTCTTCACCGTCTCATCAGCGGAGAACCGAGCACAGATGGAGAGCGTACCGGCCCCTCCTCCGCTCGCCATTCGTAGAACGGCTTGGCACCCCTCATGACCTCCTGAAAGAGGCCGAACGCATCCTGCTCGATATACCGTCGATCGAGAGTTGCCGTCATCGCTTCCTTCATCCCCCTGTTCTCGGCCAATGGAGACAACGGAGTAGAGCCCGACGACTCGAGCGAGTCCCGGTCGACAGCTAGGAAGCACACCGCCAGCAGCTCGTGCATTCCCTAACCACCCATCAATCTCCCCACCATCTTTCACTTGTACATGCGCTGACTCACCTGTCTATACCCGACATCCGGATTGAGAACCGCAAACAGGAAGAGCATCGTCACCAAACTCCTCGTAACCCTCTCGATCCCGAAATAGGGCATATCCGGGAAAGTCCTCTCCACATCCTGTCTTATTGTCACCCTAAGATCCAGATGGGCGAACCAAGCTTTCCATGGACTCCCGCCATCTAGGCTGAGGGGATCCCATTCTGCACCGGAATTGATCCTGCTCGGTCCAGCTTGGGAGGAGGGGTCGTACTCTTCAGATCCAGAGCAGTCTGCTGCCCAACGGCCGTCCGGGGCTATGAGGTATCTTCGTCGGAGGGAGGAGTAGGCGGATCGAGTGGATTCGAGGTGTGGCGGGAAGAGGTCGAGGGAGGTAGGCGTTGGGAGGAGGCCATGGTAGAACTGTGACGATATATCTGAATGCGGGTAGGAAGTGGAAGTGAGGGAGACTTACACGCCAGTAGACGGAACGGAGGATGATGCCCCCGTCGGCGGAGGATTGTCCAAGTCCGGCTTTGGATAGAGCGGTGGATTTGAGTCTGGGAAGGGAGAGGAGAGGGTCGGAGAAGAGGGAGGTCCACTCGGATCTGTAGCTGTCAGCGGACTTGTCGAGAGTAACGCTGGCCAAAAGCAGGAACAGGCGGGATCTGAAAGGGAGCTACTGACTGGATAGCCTCTGGAGGTGGACGAGAGAAGAGCTCGTCCTCGCGGTTTGAGTGAGCTGTTGTCATCGTAGCCTAAGGATCGTTTATGAAGCTCTCGCCTTTCGCTAAGGTCTCATGCAAACTCCGCAGTGGCTTCTTCGGACCGAAATGCAGCGAATGCGCCATGACAAACAGGCAACATCAATTCACTCGTCGCTGCTCGCTTGTGGCGTGTTTTGATGACGCCCGAGCCAAATGATTGCATGCGTGCAGAAGGGTATAGAAAATGCAAGGTAAAAACCATGCTAGGTATTAAAAGAAGTTGTCCATCTTGAACTCCGCCGCGCCCTGCTGTACATCCTGCTTCATCTCCTTCATCAGATTGCCCGGCTTCTTGGGCGGTTCCTCTTCCTCCTCTATCGCTGAACCGTTCGAAGCTGGATGGCCATCCGGGGCGGGAGACGGTGAGGGTGCCCGGGATGGTGGTTCGCTCTCGACTAGCACGTCCATGTCCATGTACATCGACTCACGACGCCCGTAGCTCGATGCAAGCAAGAAGAAAGGCCTTGTTGGGCTAGGTCGTACAGTCCCGTGGATCGAAGGCCGGGTGGGTGACTTGCTCGAGGTGGGGGAGGAGTCCGGAGCAGGACTTGTGACCCTTGTCTTCAGCTTTGAGGGCGGGAAGAATGGTCGTTCGAAGGACCACGAGCGTAGCAGATCCAAGGCAAGCGGATGACAGCCTGAAAATGACATCGGTCAGGCGTGATCAGAACGGCGAACAGAAACAGCTTACCCATGCGAAAGAACACCCTCGCATTATGCAACACGAAATCAAACTCTAGCTTTCCCGGGATCTCGCTCGTTCCTTTCGCGGTCTGCATAGATTTGGACTTGAGATGCTGGAAAAGCAGCAGGAGGCTCGGGTCGTCGTTCTCGGAATTGCCGACGTCAAGCGACCTGTCTGGCGACCAATCATCTGCAATGTCACGCATCGGCGACTGGCCGCATGTCGTCAGTCGCTATTCCAGGCTACGACCGAGGTTTCATTCACCATGAGCACTCGAACAGCAAGGTCTCGCCTGCCCAACAACCAGAAAGCCCAAGTCGCCAACCACCGATGTCCGCCAGCGAAGGCAAGGGGAACGACCGTACCGCTCAGTATCGACTTGAGTAGTGGTCCATCGGTACCGCCCTCGACTGCTCGAGCCAGCGCGACCGCAAGCTGCCAATCGTCCAATTGGCGTATGCAGATATTGATCGCATCTTTAGGAGAAGCAGCCAGCATGAAGAAAGCTGCTGCGTATTCTGCGTATTTATCAGCAAGATGCCGACCGTTTGGCTAAACTAATTACCGTATCGCTGCTTTGCGAGCAATGCATATGCATTCTTCATCGCCGCAGTCTTCCACCTGTCCTGTTCGAAATCGTTTGCCAGGAACTTGAGCATGAGCTGCTGTTCCTGATGACCGGGAGCTTGGCGCCAAAGCCCGTGGACGACCTTCTTCTTGCCGAGGGCGAAGAAGATAAGCGAGCACGACGTTGGGTCGCGATCCTCGTCAGCCATGAAGCGGTTGCGGGCGATAACTTCGAGCTGCGATCTCTGCTCAGAGTCAGTACCGTGTATGGCGAACAGAGAAACAAACACACGATGATTTCGGAGGATCGTAGCCAAACCAATACGCCAAGCCGCTTCGCGTCGGACCACAGCATCTTGCCGTTGATACAGCAATCGGTCGCAGCTGAGAGCAGCACGTCCTGACTCTCGCTATGCATCGCCCAGACGATGTTTCGGAAAGAAAGTCGAGTGCGGTGAGCCATGATACCGCCAAGCGGTTGCGCACCGGATGCTGGGGTGGCCACGCCACTAGCGCCCGAGCGGCGATTCTGGTTAACGAAGATGCGTATGGAGATGAGGTATCGTAGACCGCATAGATCGAGTGACCGGCGTTGCCGTTCAACCTAGACCCCTTGTCAGAAACGAGATGATTATCTCCTGTAGGATCTTACTTCGACAGTCGCCTGAGCGATTGTAGCGAGCATAGACTTCTCAGCCTGGGAAAGAGGCAGGATCACCGAGCCGTCCAAATATTCAACGAGATCGGTGACGTGATTTGACGTAAGATCGCCCTCATCCTCACTAGGAGGATCAGCAACTCGTAGCCACCCGTGACAATCGGACTGACCAAGCATCCGCTTGGGCGGCATCGAACAGGCTATCATACCTGCGAGACAGCTGGCAATCACGGTCATCAACAACCCAGCTTACTCCCTCTTCTTCGACTCACCACTTTGCCCACAGGCTTCGTCCCCCGAGTCGAATAGAAGTCCGACGAGTCTAGTCTGGTCCAGGCTAGCCGTTTTCTGCCGTTTTCTTCGCTTTTGCGCAGGCCCTTCACAATATCCAATAAGATGCTCTTGACCAGATGTATCTTGTCTGTACGATGTCAGCTAAATCCGCGCTCGTTGCAAGCAGCTGCATACCCCACAGTAGGCATTGCGCCAGGAGGGTTGGGTGATAGTCCCATAACGGCCCGTTCTGCTGTGCAACGAGCTGAAAGATGTCTTCCGGCTCGTCCGAGTCAAGCTGGACGCCCTTCGCACACGCCGGAGGAGAAGGAACCGGGGTATCGCGATCGAGGAAGCGGCCGAAGAGGTATATCTGGTTGCCAGCTCCAACTACGAGCGAGCCGCCTGCGAGCCAGATGGAATCATTGATTCGTACCGATGTATACCTGAATGACATTCAGATTGGGATTTGGCAGATCTTACATTTCGAGGTTAATGGTAAGAAAGGGCGCCCAACCGGGAGTAGTCTCGACATAGCTCATTCGCTGTTCACACACGAGAACGACCTTGTGCGGGAAGCCGACGGCGAGGATCGACTGAAGATCAGATGTCGTTGTCCAGTCGAGGTCCTGAATCTTTTCTCCTTGTCTGCACGAGGTCAGCAGATAGCTCGTCAAAGATTAGACCTACTCGAAAGTCTGTACGAGCTCCAAGCCGGTTGAGAACTCGCTGATGTTCGAATCCCAAATGCTCATTTCGTGACTGCCATCTGGCTTCTCGCAAACTAAAGCGAGTCAGTCAAGTCGAGTACAATTTCGTCCAGCTCACCCAGAACTGTCTTCTTGCGGGAGCTACATCGAGCCATCAAAGGATTGGCTCTTCCCGTGCGGACCAACCCGCTTCGCGACCATGGCGAGTGGTCATGAAGCGCGCCTGGCTTAAACCCCTCGATTGTGTCGGCTAAGCCATCCTTAGTCCGCTCAAACGCGAAATGGTGCCCGAGCTGAGGTGTCCAAAACTCCAGCACGCCTTCTCTCGACACCGTCAAGATCATATCCTGTAATGGCGTGTCCGTTTTCCAGTCTATGACGGATTGATGCCAACCCATTGGATCGACCTGGAGAACGAGGTGAGGCTTATGACCCTCGACTGGCAATTGATGCTGGGAAAGTAGGCTGATCTCTGGCTGGTGTTCGGTGACCGAAATATTGTCCGTGGTGCTCGAGTCCATCCGCCAAGTTATGCGCCATACCCAAGCCTGTCCAGCCTTGCTCGCAGCGATGATGATAGCTCGCTGACTTTTGCGACGTCGTCCGCTGAAGCCGTCATCGACGTCCGAGACCGCGAGAAGCATCTTTACATCGTCCCCGGGCTCAGGAGAGAAGCTTGGAAGGGCGACACCCTCACTTGGAGCAGGAGAGTCACCGTCGAGATGTCGCAAGACGACTTCGGCTTCGCCGCGTTCTCCCTCGCAACAGGAGACGACAGCCCTTCCTTTGGCGAAGATGGCAGTCTGAGCTGGCCGTCGCGTTTCCATCCACTGCGCTTCGTCGAGCAAGGCTTCTGGTCCTGGCTGGCCCTTTGACACCTTTCCCAGTTTCTCCTTGGACCAGATCGCCATCTCTCCTGCTTCTCCCACGGCCAGTAAGGCTCGACCATTGGGCGTCCGGACGAAGTGGTCAATCGGATGAGTCATCTGCACGAGCCTCGTGGTGTCCCCACTGGTCGCCACGGGAGAAGGTATCAGTCCTGTGGGCCGGGAGGATAACAGGTCGATCAATGAAATTCGCATCCCGCAAATCGTCGGCATTGCCGGAGTAGGGCGAAAGACCGCGAGCAAGACTGACGACGTAGGGGTGTGGAGCAGTCGACTTTCGGAAGTCCAAGGTGGATACGGTTGACGTGTTCCTGCAAAAGGCGAGCTTGCGAGAGGGAGCGATTTGAGGAGGGTGGGCGGCCTTCTGTCCATGTTCTGAGACTCTCGTTAGTGTGGAATAGCAGGACACAATCGGACGCACCACGATAGAACGCAGGCTTAAAACACCGTCCGATCCTAGCCAAGCTACGACATCGCTCTCTTCCGCCGCAAGGGCCTCCATGATCTTCATCGACTCCGCAGGAACTCTCTCTCCGCTCTCCTCCACTCTGAAAATCTGAGCAGCTAGTCCGGAGCGCAGATGGTCGGCGTCGAGCACCCATAAGGTCCCAGCCGAGGTTGCGGCTACCTTGCCCTTTGCCGACCCACGGGGTTTGGCGAAAGAGCGGCTATCCATGGAGGAGAGAAGCTGGAACCACGAGGGGTCGTCAAGCACAGGGGAATAAATTCGAAGGACAGAATTGGAAGTGATGGTGTAAATGTGAGCGTCTCCGCTGAAGGCTGTCAGGGCTTCTCCAAACGCCTTGGTGAAGGTCGATGAGCGTACGTATCGGATATAGGCTTGCGCCAGCCTATCCATGACACATCCCTAGGATGCCTCAGCTCTTGAGGCATACCAAGTGCGCCGCCCTTTCTGTCGATGGACAGAATATAAACGGACTTGGCCTGTAAGATCTATCAGTATCTCAGCACTTCGAAGGCGTCATCCACGGGGACTGACCTCTTGATGCCAAGCGACATGGCCACACGATGGCGAGATGGAAACGGATGTCGGCTCTGGGTAGGATCTGCATGATCGGCCCGATCCTGCCATGACGAGCCTACCTGTCCCAAACGAGGTCCCAGACGACCACCTCAGAGCTCGGGTCAGTCCGCCAGAGCTCCAGACCATTGCAAGTGCCGAGAACGAGCGTTCCTGAGATGTCTATGAGATTTGCTACACTCTTCACTCGAGAGTACGAACCAATATGATAGTCCAGGCAAGTGACGGGAGCGGACGCCGATATGGTCGAATGCAACGCCCATCTTGCCCGGCCCTTGGTTTGCTGATACTCCCAGATGACGATGTGGAGGTCGGACCAAGCCAAGATCTAAGCCACGCTGCCGTTTAGCGGTGTGATCCGTATTTCTTAGGAGAAGCCTCACCAGACCAGAGGAGGAGCTACAGGATACTCCCTCGACCTCTCGCGATTTGGAGCCGGAAGGGCGGTGGGGAAGCGCATCCCAGAACGACAAGGTATCCGCCAGCTCGAACTCATGATCAAGGAGTATGACCTTGGAATCCGATGGATAGGCCTGACACATGAGCGAGCTCCGGGAAGACGGGTCATCGGGATATAGAGATACTAACAATGAACCCAAGTCCAGCAACAGTCAGGACATCGAAGTTCTGCTGAGATTGGGATGTCGGTCGACCAGCGATAGCTTGCCGGAGACGTAATGACATCCCTTGCGCCACGCGGTCATTCGCGATTGAAAATAACTCGAGAAAGGGCACGTCAAGGAGACTGAAGTTGCAGAAGCAGGAGGCTCAAGATCCCGGCCTCCCTCCACTTTTGACTGCTGACGAAAGGGGGCTACTTGAATAACTTCTGAGCGATTGAATTCGAGAGGCCCGCCGATCCTTCCTCTGCCCATCAAACACTCAAACGAGGAAGCTCGATACATCCGCGATGATTAACTCGGGACATGTGTGTCCTTCTCACCGAGATGCCGTGTTCATTCAGCTCGCAATCTACCGTCTTCAGCGTCATCATTCTCTTCCCTTCTTTCACAACCCACCATGCCGATTGAAACACTGCCTCCGCATAATCTCGTTGTCGACTTCGGCGTCGTCTGCGTCCTTTGCCTTCATGTAATTGCTATCATCGTCACATAAATCGTCACTCACAGTTTCTTGATCCCGTCTCATGAATTTGGCAGCACTTCGAGGCTAGGAGCATGTGCAACATAACTGGGATCAGTGATCCAATCGTCTATCTTAGCGATGCGCAAACGAGTGCGCACCCTAGGATTATGGTTGGCCCATTAGGCTAATAATCGGTATGTTCGCTGCTTGAGCGCTCATGAAGTACGCTGGGCGCAGATGTCGAGCTACTACCACAGCGCGCTTCTTCGGACACCCTCAAGAGGGCGGGCAAATCCTCGCCATCACGGCTACCTAGGTTCGCTGCTGTGTTGTCCCACCGGTGACGGTGCTGACGATCTCACCAAAGGCGTCCCTCAGCCAAAGCTCTCGACAGCACTCCCCCTGACGTGGGTTCTCGGCCGCATCTCTTACACCCGTCGATACAATTCTGGCCGGCCGGAAAAGAGGGTAAGCAACTTGTTCTTTCAGACTGAGCGGAACCTGATGAAGAGGTTCAGCACGAAGGCTTGGCGAAATGGTCCTATATCGCCGCATGGGGTACGTGGTCGCCCGGTAATGGGTATTGCAGGTTGACGCGAAGCCGATTGTAGGACTAGGCTGTTGCGACTTCTGCGGTCCTGTCACGAAGAGCTACCGGCTTTTCTTTTGAGATTCCGTACAGCGAGAGCAGTGTTCTAAAGGAAGATGCGACGTCGTGCTGAAAGTTATCATTTCCTTGACGGGACTTCCCGTGGTCTGTTGCACTCGGCCGTCCTACACTAGTCCAACGAAACCGCCCAATTCGGTTGCCCCTGTAAGAAAGACGGTTCGAAGAGGGGCGTAAATAAATCAGTCGCCAAAAAAGCCGCCTTTTCTTTCCGCAGTACACGTCAACGCGTCAGAATAATCGATTCCTTCAGTCGATTTCATTCCTGACATCCAACTTAAAGTCAATATGTCTTCCATCAATCTTCCTGCGACATTCCCTCTAGTCGGCCTCGGAGTTGTCTCTGTCGTCTCCCTGAACGTGGGTCCGTTGACCAGGCTAAGTGACTCTAGCTGAACTCCCTTCCATCAGATTTGGCAGCAATTCCAGGTTACCGCGATACGCAAGGAAGCCAAGGTCAAGTACCCTACGCTCTATGTGACGGAAGCCGAGGCTCAAACGGATCCAGTAAAGATGGTCCGAATCTGATCTGGAACTCTTCTCAAAGCGGCCTATAGGGCTGACGGTAACACTTTCCTCAGAGGTATAACTGCGTCCAACGAGCGCATGCCAATACCCTCGAGAGCGAACCCGTCATTCTGGCTCTACTCGGCTTCCTCGGTCCGTTCCTCCTACAAAAGGCTAACTCTAGTTGACGATCGCACGAAGGGGTTTTCCATCCCCAAGTCGCGACTGCGTTCACCGTCCTTTGGGCGATCGGGCGGGCCGCTTACACCCTGAATTACGGCGAGGGGAAGCCCGAGAAAAGGGTGAGCAATCTGATGAGTTTTGACGATACAAAAGACACTGACTGTAGCGCAAAGGGCAAAGGTCTGGCGCCGCTCTCATACGTTGGTCTGTTTGGTAAGCCGTACCACTGAACGAGGGAAGATGAGCTGAACACATGCGGTTCAGGACTGCTCTTTGGCTCCTTTGGCGTCGCCGTGCAGAAGAGCTACCCTCTTCTCCTCAGGTTGAGGTGATTCGGTCATGGTAGTTTCCTACGTCCTACAATTCCTATGCACGATGTCCTCGATTTAAGTCGGGACGGGATCATGGGCTTGGTAGCTGATCCTTATATCGGCTTGGTGCTTTATCGAGAAGTGTGCGCTGCTCGCTTATTGCCCTTATCGGTTTGTATGTCTACAATACTCAGTATACATCCAATACGACCATGATACGTATACGAGAAGGATGTAGTCCCGCTCAGACTCCGGCTTTTTCATACGTGCCTGGTTCCGCTTCTCGAGCCCTAGATCCCTGAAGTCGTTCATATAATACTCTTCAAGGTGATGACGCGAATCATACGAGCCTCCCAAGACCAAGCGTCGTTTAGCTGAGAGGGAGAGGCGGAGGTGGAGGGCACAGGCGACCCGCAATGTGGGAGTCTGCACGTACAAGTTTGATCTATGAAACGGGCCGGATCGAAACGAGCTTATTATTCATTCAGACATTGTAGACCGTCAAAGAGGTAATAATGTGTCATGGATGTCCATCGGGGATGGCTCAGCTAGGCACTTGCCGCCAGGCGTTGTGATGTCGGTACGAGGTGTTGAAGGCGTACAATCATACTCGCCTATTCAGCTAGCCAGCAGGCCTAGTTGGCGGCTTCCCCATCGCCTCGGACATTCATACATACATTCATGTCGTCATACTTGTATATGGTCTTGCATCTTCACTATAGGTGCTCCAATCTCAACACAAAGGTAAGCTCGAATTCAAAACACGTTGTTGTGCTGTTCCGGCTGGTCCGGTTTTCTGAAACCCCCAACTTCTCATCATCATCCCGTCCTCGAGATCATTGACATCATCACTCTGGTCGTCTCAAACCCGAAACCAAGATAAGATGCCTTTCAGCTGTGAGAACGATCGACGAGCCCAAAAATGCCGAGCTGATGAGGCCCGGCAGATCATAAGCGCATCACTATCATTCCCAAGGTGATCTTCCCTTCTCACTCCAAATTCCTTGCATCGTGCTGATCCGTATCTTCATAGTTCCTTTATGTCAATATCAATGGTACGCCTCCTTCGACTATTCCCACTGTAGCTGATGGTGTTCAGGCCGCCGATTTTCCTTCAGCATTGGCAAGCATTTGACGTACAACAGCTAGGTACCAGCAGATGTAACTATAGTGAGCTTGATCTTCACATATATTCGCTGAGCTGACAGGCCTGCAGGAGTTATAGAAGACCCGCGATAGATGGGCTCGAGCCTGTACAAGACATGACATGATGATAACGCCCATGCACCGGGAACTACACAAGCGTCCACCTTACCTTTAAAAGCCCACCAGTCCACACGCCAACCTGCCCTATTCATCGTCGTCGTTGAGCACCAGGTCACGTCGATATGCCTTTTTCAGCGGTGAGCTGATCCGGGCTGGTTGTGCAATGAGCTGGAGAGACGACATCTAAATTTGGAGAACTCACGAGCGTAGAGCATCGACTTTCGCCTAGCTTCGGCCAGGATGTTTGGTCGGTCGGCGACTGAGTGGATCAGTAAGATCCCGATTGACACCCTTTCGTCTGTCACTCACAGACTGGAAGACCTCCACCATTTGTGACAGGCCCGGTGGAGCTCATCAGAGCCAGCGCTTTGGGCTCCATAGATTTCCGCCTCTGAAATGCTCTGATTAGCGTCACCCCATCTCGGGGTCCCGCGATTCCGCACCTTCTGGAACACATCCTCCTCTGCCACGTCGACCAAGAATCGGCTCTCATCCTGCCTCTCCCCCCTTTCCTTCGATTTGGTCACCCAGCTGATCCCCACGATATGAGGTTTTGGATCTTGCCTTCTCCACCAGCTGAGCGTTGTGGACTTTCCAGACTTATAGACGATGTGTGTGCAGCTCTCCGTGGGCCGTCCCAATACCTGAGCACCTCTCAGTAAGCTGATCGGACGGGAAGGTGAGGCTGACCTTAGCACCCAGAGCTCTCAGCATGTCCCCGAAGATCACGCTCGAGTCGGCTCCTTCTTCCGTCCGGACATCGACGAAAGCGACTACGCCCTTGAGGCATCTACCACCCGACGTTGAATACATCAGTGCAGCGAGTGAGCGGTCTGCAGCTTCGTTGGTATCTGAAGGGATGGAGACATCGCCAGAAGGGAGAGCGAGAGATTGGCGTGGACGATGAACAGATGTCAGACGCATGGAGGTGGAAGCGGTCATGCTATTCCTCGGTTGAGCGATTTGAGACGTCGACGCTGCCAAACTCGGTCGCGAGACCGACGAAGCCACGCTCAGGCGGGACGACGACTCGATCTTCTTCATCTTCAGCTTCTCAAGCGCCTCACTGAGCCCATTCACCCGCTGGGAGGTCTCGAGGCTAAGACCTTCTCGGCGAGAGGTACTTATGCTCAGCCGAGAGGTGACTGCAGGAGCTGAGACAGAACGAGGGGAATGAGGGGGCCGAGGACCCTCGCCAGCATCTGCTGAGGACGCTGAGGGCGGCCGAGGAGGGACGACGGGGTTGGATACCATGCGTTGCGTGGGACGCGCGAGAGGTCCTGATCCAAGAGACGAGGGGTAAGACGGCTTGCGTCGTGTGACCGGCTCGTCGGTTGAGGTGGAAGAGGTAGATGGGAGGCCTTTGCCCAGAGTCGAGATGGTGCTGGAAACTGACGTGTTTCGGGATAGCGTGGATGCACTCGATCCGGGCTCAGGGTCCCATGCATTCTGACTTTCCGCTCTTCTCGCCACAGCTGACGGGCGAGAATGAGGGCCGTTGGACGATCGTGAGCTCGCGATACCCCTTGGTATCCGGCTAGGCGGACCCATCGAGCTGAATCCCCTCGTCGAAGTGCTTTTCGGCAGCGCGATCGGTGCTGACAAGGGTAATGCGGAGGTGACAAGCGGTTTCTCGCTTGTCGATGTTTCCATCTCCACATCCTCCTGCACTTTCTCCGGTCCTATTCCACTATTTGAAGCTGCCAGTCTCGGCTGCGTGGTCAGGCGCGCGGACTGGAGCAAGTTGGCATCAGAATCGCTTCTCGACATTCCACTTTTGATGGCTGGAGGATGATTCTCGGGTTTCGACGTGCGTGACAGATTGACTCCGGATGACATTTGACAGAAAGCTGGGCTCGAGATGGGCGTGCGTGAAGCGGAGGGAGACTGACCAGGAGTCGAGAGACGCAGTCGAGACATCCCTGCCATCACGCGTCTGGGAGAGGGCGCTGTACTTGGATTGGGCGGCGCTCGAAGCGTTGAGTTCGCGCCCAGTATAACAGGTACTGGCACAGGTATCGCCGTAATGGGAGTCCGATCGGCTTTTGGGGAAGTCCCTTCGAAGGTTGAGGGCGGCTGACAGCGCTCTGTATTGGGTGCATTCAGAGGACGGACGGGACCCATCGGTCGACGTGGAGATGCTGCTACCGAAGCAAGCTTGGTGAAGTCTAACCTCCTGATCGAGTTGAGCTTGATGGGCTGCTCGTCGGGCTCTTCTTCCGGTGTCAATGCACGGTTTGGAGTGGTGCATATACGTGGCATCACATCGTCGATATCGGATCGCATATGGGGACGAGGAGGTGTAGGCGGACGGGGTATGAGATTTTTGGTAGGGGAATCAGTGGGACTCGTGGACTCCTCCTCGACCATCGGCTGCCGGAGTATGTCACGAGCGGGAGTAGGCTTGAGCATGGGATGTGACTTTTCCTCGCTTCCTCGGGCCGATTGGGAGGCGAAGGATGATCCTATGCGCGAGGTACTGGATGGTTGGAGAGGAGTTGTCGATGTTGGTTCTAGCCGCGGCATCTTCTTCGGTCGATCTCCATCATCTCCCGTTTTCCGCTTTCCGCCGTTGAAAATTGGCGCGTTCACCATCGTCTCCATGAGGGGTTGCCTCATAGCAAAACCCTTGCTATTCGCGAGTGTGCTGTTGTTTTCGGAGTCTGCGACGATCGACAGACGAGACATAGATCGTGTTCGGGCGGAAATAGTCAAAGCTCGAGCCGGTTGATAGAAGTGTGAGCGGATGGGAAGGATTGAAGGTACCTGCTTCGAAGAATGATGGTGTCGCGGCGAGGACATGCTATGGTGCTGAGCGGGATTGAGCCAACGCGAAGACCTTCGGCGCAGAGCTAACCAAGAAATCAGGCGCGTCGGAACGGTACCTTCCCAAACATCTCTCGGCACAAAGAGCGGGAAACGAAACCGGGACCGAGCCGGAAAACCCAAAGACTACTCAAGAAACGATGCTGAGCTGCACTCGACGACTTGAGAGGAGATGTTGAGATTCTGAAGTGGCCTCAGCGTGACAGGGCGGCGGCGATTTGTTGACGACTTTGGGAATGACGTGTATCTGATACGGGACCTACCTCGAATCCTGATGCCTACGTTCTCCTTCCGCTCAATCTTCTTCCTTCACAGCTTCAGGCGGAAGATCCTCGAGCCTTCCTGCTCACTGCCCGTGATGCTTGATAATGTGCCCATACTGGAAGAACACCGGGATTTCCTCGCGGACAATCAAGCTTCGAACAGCTTCCCCGCGAAGTCAGTCCTCAATCTTCATTCAACCCTCCGCACACACACCCTTTCTCGCATTTCAGTGTTCTGACTCTCCGGGTAGCTTCTCTACGAGATCCTCCTTCAGTCTCGCAAATGCACACTCCCTCATGTCTCCAGGTCCCTCCGGCAAAAATTTTCCAAGGAGCTCATGCCGGCCCATATCAAGGCTGTCTGGCTATACGATCTCTGGACTGAGAAGCGCCTCTCACTGAAGTCAGACTCGCGGAGAAAGTCAGAGCAGACCCCAAATCGGACCCCTTTCTTCCCCTTCACTACCAACCGCCTCTCACTCGAATCCGACTCGCGTAACAAGCCGAAACAGACACCGAAGAAGGCAGCTATTATACTTCGTCATCCCTTCTCTCACTCCGTGAGCATGCTCACCCACCTTCGCGCTTCACTCTGCTAGTTGCCAGGAGATATCCTCGATACTCTCCATGACGGCCTCCTGTACCCTTCCCGCTTCCTCCAGCTCGGGGCCTCTTTGCCGACTGGCGTCATCCATCACCTTTATCACAGCCACATCTGTCATCCCGATGATATGGCTGCAGCCCTGTACTTCGCCATTGATCGAGGCGAGCATCGAACGGCCGAAGCTCTGTTTCGGTGCGGAGCGGATCCGAGAAAGCTCTGCGATTTGAGATCGGTGATCCGGCAGAAATGGGCGGTGGAGCGATTGCTAGAATGGACGGTGGAGGAGATGACAAAGACATCGTGCCAATGCGGCTGGATCGGCGAGAAAGAAACGGTCACGCCCATGCGACGGCCTCTCGAGCAAGATCCGAAAGACGATCCTCAAACGAAAGACCCATTGACCAGGACGATGAATTTACTCAACAATGTCGAGAGTCTTCCGCTCGACTCGCAATGCTGTGATTCTGTGTCGTCCGCAAAGCCCGAGGACGATGCCAAACTGAACTGATGAAGAGAGCCCTGGCCTCGACGACCGCCATCAAGGATGTAGCGGGTATCTTCGAAGACTTCCAGTCAGACGCAGCAATACTCGGGGATGGCCAGCTCGCTACCATGTTTTTGAAAGTCTTCTTACGCTTGGTACCGTCATAAAAAATTTATCCTTTCATTCAACCGACTGACGGCACTGTCGCACATCGCCCCGTCGAGCGCGACCCTAGCCGCATTATCGTACATAACAACGACAGGCGGCATGCGGCGATGAACGGCGGCAAGGGTGTCCGCAAGCTCATCGAGAAGGTTTACACGAAGCAAGCTGGATCATGGGATGATCCTTGACGTAGACGACCACGACGAGGCCAACGCCAAAGAAGGGAAATCGCAGGAAGATCAGAAGAATAAAGCCCCGGCGTATGTGATGTCGTTGATCGAGCTGGGAAGGACGGCGTGAAGGAAGTCGAATGGAGACACATTGTGCACACCCGGTCGCCATGTCGAGGCATGCATGTGCTATGCCATGCAAGCGACAGGATCTTCGCTGTTCTCGCCGTATGGCATGACCTTGGCATCGATGCTGACCACTTCTCAGTGTAGTTGGTTAGTAGCTCATGATCTGGCTGGCCTCCGGTCAACGTGGATCCCAGTCAGTTCTACCGCATAGCGATCGATAATGGTCAAGCTGGACCGCGGCTCCGCGCAGTCATGGATAAGGTCCTCCCATTCCGCAGGATCGCAGAAGCGATCGTCAGCGTGCTCAAAGTGCCGGCCACTTTGGTCAAGCCGGAAGAGGTCAACGGGCTTGGGTCCCTCGGTCGATTGGTGCAGTGGCCATCACGCTGAACGCGTTGAGGTGGAAGCTGGCGGCGACGGGTTCTATTAGGCGTTTTATTAGGCGATCTCGAGGAGGGAAAGGTTTGGAGCATGTGATATGTGAGTCTTGGAGTCCGCTTCCAGACAAGAAGTGCTGGGGCGCTACACCTTTATAGATATCGAGCAAGCTAACACCCATATCATCTGCAAGCTTTCGGCAAAAAAACCATGTGCGAGATGACACAGCACATGATCACGAGGACAATATCGAGTGCTCGAGCTCATTCTCGCTTTTGCTGACGTCTCAACCAGACGAGAAGCAACTGGATCGCCACAAACGAAATCCTAGTCGAAGGAGCAGGAGCAATCTCAGTTCGTACTGTGTAAGGGTCTATAGTACGGATCGAAGCTTAGAGCCGGCGCTACTGTCCAAAGCAAAGCTGCGAGCGCAATCACAATGGCCAGTATCACGCCCATGTTATGGGTGAGAAACCGCATCGGCGTTCGCGTCTTCTCCTCCCACGCTCGGCATGCTTCGGGATCTCACAGGATATGGTCAAAGCCGTGTCTGCAACCCATAGTACAATCTTCTTCCACCCCCGTCAACAAGGTCGATTATCCGGTACTGACGCCTCCACTCTGCACCCCAAGCTTTCGACCAATAAATACTGGACAAGACAATCAACACCCCGATTGACCGACCCGAGGCTGCGAGTACGAAAACGATGGCTGAGACCACGCCTATGTTGTACTGATCCGAGCCGGATCCCACCGCCTTCCCCACGGGCGGCGTTGCGCGGTCGTGTGTCGGTTCGCGTAGTAGTCCGTAGGAGAAATCATGGCAAGGACTTCCGTCTGACTTGCAGAAGTAACTGAAGGCGAGATAAAGGTCAGGGGAGGATTATTTCGCACTCGCGATCCTGTCAAGCTTGGTTGACGTCCTCAAACACCATGGAGTCGGTCTTGAACATCCACCCAATTGTCAGTCCCAAGACCTGCAGCGCCACCATGATGGCTGATATTGACCGATATGTGGTAAACGGTATACCTCACCGGGCTCCAACGCTTTTCCCGTTTTTGGCGTTGCAGGAGTGAAGCGGATTTGCGCTGGCTATCGTGAAAATCAGCCTTGTAACACTTCAGGTCTCCGACCATTTACTAAATCTCCGCCGTCGGTGCCGAGATCGGCATGTTGCATGAGGTGATGTGTGGGAAGTATATTTGTAGACGGCTGGCGTGGGCGATGGGAGTCAGCAAAGGTGAACGAGAGCAAAGGGAAGAGTTATCCTACGTTGTGCGATCCCCTCAAGCTCGACGAATAATTTTTCAAGCGGCCTTCCGAGCTTCAGCAGCATCCTCCACACTACCGAATCTCAAAGGAGCTACTTGATGTATCGCTGCTTCGCTGACCCCCTCACGAAAGTCTGATCAGAGGAGGACATAATTATAGACTGAGCGGCATCGTGTGGCATTCTCTCGTTTATCCTACATCCAAGCAAAGAGGTCGTATCCGAAACCATACGCCAACGCGCAAGAGAATTCATGTGCTATCGCCAACGCCAATGGTATTATCAATACTACGAATGAAAGCATGCTAAGTAATATCATGACGAAGTTGTAAACAATTTGCCACGCCGGGTACCACTCTCTGCTGCGCCTCTTTGACGCTGCTCGGCTTCCTCCAAGATTGCATCTGACAGCTACTGGTTACAGACTTTCTGGATCGGCGTCGACTGACTGAATATCCGACAAACCTGCGAGATCCAAATCCGAGGAAAGGTCGGTGCTTTGCCCTGTGGGATTCCTTGGGGTCGCGCGAGGGATGCACGACATGGCCGCTTGGAGCGCATGATTTGGAGGTGACTCGCCGAGACGGCGATTTTGGGGTCGGAATCAAGTTGGAGAGAAGGGAAGAGAAGGAAGACCCTACTTGTAGTTGAGTGTGTCTAGATCAGGAGCCATCCTTTCCACATGTCTTGCGCTTTTTGCGCCTTCCTTAACACAGCTAGATCACAGGAGCTACACCGTGTGCACGCTTTTGCGACAATACTACGAGAGTCTGATTTTGGGAGGAATGCTCTACAGTCTTTGTTCAGATGTCATACACCCCAACAACGAGGCCGACGATCTCATACCGAATGTCCAACCCACATCCTTTCGAGATGCCTGGCGCCCTCCGTAACTTCCTTTGCTCACACGGATCCAGCAAAGACGACTCCTTCTGTGTTTTAAAATAGGAATTACCCTTTGTACGGCTTGATGAGCGACAAAGTCACGTCGACATGTCCGATAGCTCGTACGCGCGAGCGCGGCATGGCGGAGTAGCCCCCGCGGCAGCGGCGGATAACTACGCGAAGCTAAGAGACCTCAAAGCCGAGTTCGAAATCATCGTAAGATACGTATTGGTATGCCAGCATCCCTGGGAAGCGTCGACTACAAGTCATCGTCGATATGGGGTTCCGCCTGACAGCTGGCTTCATCACTGAGCGTTTCCCTCGCAAATTCTAAACCACATCTCTCCCCGACAACCGATCGGGATATCCTTCTAGACTGCTCATCGAATCCTCTACTGGCTGGCGTGTATGATACCCGAGCCTACATTACTGCCCTGAATGATACCGCTCGTTGCGCTGCTTGCAGCCATGGCGGTCGAGCCGAGATTCGCACCGGTCTGACCGAGATCTGAGGCACCAATCAGTGGTGCTCTCAATGTCCAGAACAATTCGTGACTCACCTTGCGCGACCTTGTCTGCCTCCTTGCCAAAGTTGTGTTCCACAGCTCGATGCGCGCTTTCGCTCAAGGCCCCGCCCACAGTCAACCCCGCGTTCGCCATTCCCTTAGCAGCGATGGTAAGATTCGACCAGCTGTCCGCTGCTATCTTGCGGAAATCGGACTTGTCCTCCTCCTTGACGGGCTCGGCAGCCTTGGCGATGCTGTCTGGCAAGTACGAGCCGACCGTCTTACCGGCCTCATGGACATACTCGCCGATCTTGGTTGAGCCAGTTTCGGCGTTTGTCGAGAGGGTGGTAGTGGATGTGTTGAGCGTGTGTGCCTGAGACGCCAGCTCCGAAGAGGGAGGATCAGGGTGTGTGGGGTTCGTCGTCTCGATGTGTCTGCAAAGCATATCAGCCAGACTAGCCAAAACGCCGGACGCTCGCGTAAGCCGACTCACTGATCGGTATAAGAGTTCAACCGGTCTGCGAGCTGCTGTCCGACACCCATGACAGCCCCGGCAATAGTCTCACCCCAGCCCTTGTGGGCACCGCCGGCGGTCGCCTCGTATTCGTCATCCACGAATAGCGTCTTCTCATCCCACACTCCATTCGCTTTCAACGCCGCCTCAAACCTGGAGCATAACGCCTCGGTAGCCTCCCATTCACCTTGCGACTTGCTGAATTCATCTGAGTCAGCTATCGGACCAGTATGAATTACGATTCACCTGTCCTTCATGACGATCTTGACGCGCCCGATCCCTGCACCACCGTCCGCAGGAACAGGGGTGAAGATGTAACTTGCATGTTCCTTAGCCGACTGGATCTTCTGCACTGGCGAATTGGGTAGAAGAGGGAAGGACGATGCACCGATGGTGAGGGTTACTGTCTGCGACGGGTGAGTCGGTGGGTTGGCCGGGATGAGGGTGAGGGTGAGGTCGCCTGACGAGAGTGGGAGAGGTTGCGAGGTGGGTGTCGGGATGTGAAGAGCTGTGCAAGATGGTATGTCTACGAGCGTGGTCATGATGAGCTGTTCGATCGAATCGAAATCAGAAAGGTAACGCGACTTCGCTATCAAGCTCCACTTTTCGGCAACTTCACCGGAAGACAGCTGCTCTGTTACGTAATAAAGGTAAGTAGTCCGATCTCACGTGGCGACTGTCGGCAAATTGTCCGGCTCCGGAAAGTGAGGATGATGACAGATCGTTCCCAGAGACACTGCCGAACGGATTTCCGTCAAAGGGCGGGTCCAACTTCATCTGTCGCCGCATGCTGCATCCCCGATCCTCAACCTCAGTCATTAGTCACCTGTCACACTTGACAGCTTCAACTCGTCCCCTGTCGATCGTCAAACCGTCATCCTTCCGACCTTCCGCTCGACACTGCGGGGGTATCAGTACTTCAACTACGCTCGACATGGACAAAGCCAAACCTAATGGGACGATCACCAATTGGGCGGATAAGGACGGCTCGTTCAAGCGACCGTCGAGCTCGTTTAGGGATCACATAGAGCCGGGAGGGAAGTACGCCCCAGAGAAGGGTGAGCTGAGCCTCAGCAGGTGCTGAGAATTGAATAGCTGACGACCTGCCAGGCCGATATCACCTCTACGTTAGCTTGGCATGCCCATGGGCGCATCGCGCATTGATCGTGCGGGAGCTCAAGGGACTTCAGGAGTATATCGGTGAGCGGTCCTGCTGTTCCTGTTTGAGATCAGAAGATCTAACGATCGTAGACGTCTCCACCGTCCATCCTCATATGCTGGAAGGCGGTTGGCATTTCGTCAAGCCTGAGAACGCCTCCAAATCCCCCGCCCCTCCTGCCGAACACAGCTTCGACACTTTTCCCGCCGCGACGGCCGACAAACTACACGGATCAGCATACCTGCGCGATCTATACTTTCGCGCCGAGCCGGACTACAACGCAAGGTTTACGGTCCCGGTGCTCTGGGATACTCAAAACAACACAATCGTCAATAATGAATCTTCCGAGGTCATTCGAGATTTGAACTCGTCATTCAACTCGATCCTCCCTGATGGGGCGGGAAAAGAGCTGGATCTATACCCGAAGGAGCTGAGAAAGGAGATCGACAAGCTCAACGAATGGGTGTATAACGATATCAATAACGGAGTTTACAAAAGCGGGTTCGCAACGAGTCAGGAGGCGTATGAGAAGGCCGTGATTCCGGTGTTCGACTCTCTTGACAGGCTGGAGGAAATCCTGGGTGACGGAAGGGAGTACTTGATCGGTGGACGATTGACAGAGGCAGACGTACGGTGAGTCAGATCGTATGCCTGAACATGCTAGTCCTAGGCATGCTGACGGTCTTCGCAGTCTTTACACCACCATCATACGGTTCGACCCAGTCTATCACGGTCACTTCAAATGCAATTTGGGCATGAGTGAGTATCGCTCATCCCCCTGCAGGTGTCTGGCTGACCTTGCTACAGTCAGACATAGCTATCCCCTTCTCAATCGCTGGCTCAAGAATCTCTACTGGAAGAATCCTGCATTCAAGGATACAACAGACTTTGCCCGTGAGTCTCACCATACCGACACCGCGCGTTAGGGCTGACAAATAGTGATGTAGACATCAAGGAGCATTACCACTACTCTCACTCCCATATCAATCCAAACCGTATCGTGCCGATGGGTCCTCGACAGAATATCGAGCCCCTCGACAAGACATGAAGTTGTAATCGACTCTTGCAATCACGTCTTCAATGTACAGTATTACCGCACCAGCCGAATCAGGACAGAATGGACCCGCTGACCGTGATGACACTACCTTTATCAGGTCAAAACGTAAGAGGCGCACTCGCTGCTGACCTTTGTGTGGTCCTTTGTGCGCAACCCCTCGAGCCGACTGACGGCACAGTGCTATCTGGCATTCGCTCACGCTACAAGCTCGTTCAGCATGATTCTGTCTTACTTGCAGGAAACCTCGCTGGCCAGTTGATGGATCTTGGTCTCGCTGCAAACCACCACTGCCCAAATCGCTGGGTTGCGAATACCGAATATGCCCGACGAGAAAACAACTTCCCATCCGCCTCCTTCGCCTGATTTACCATCTCCCACAAACCCCCGCGATACGCACGCCTCCTCTATCTTCCCGTACTCCACCGCTCGTCCACCAACCAACTACTCGGATCAATCATGGGTCCCTCCGAAACCTGCTCCGCCCGTCCCACCGCGTCATCCCTCCCGGGCCCTCTCTAACGAAAATCCGTTCGGCGGGATCGAGGAGGACGAAGAGGAGCTGGAAGATTCGCGTGACACACCTCTTTACGCCCGATCTGACTGGGAGGACGAGGAGCGGACAGCTACGGGCACGGCTTGGAGTCGTAGTAGCTATGCCGGGATGACGACTGGTGCACCGAAATCCGCTTTCGCAGGACTGGACGAGATCGTCGAGGAAGATGATGAGATTTTCGAGGAAGCTCAGATTATGCCGCCAGCGGTGGTGCCTCCACAAGAGCAAGGACTCGCACCGAGGCAGCCGCCGTCTGCCGGTTCGTCTATGCGCAAGCGCTTCACAGGGTACACTGATCGCTCGACTCTTCCCTCAGTACTCGATCTCGAGCACCTTACGGCTACAGCCCCAGCCGTCGATCCTTTCGCGGACCCAAAGAATACCAACAGAGCTCGACGACGGACCTTGTACCTCCCTGAGCCCACACCAGACCCGGAAGCCTTCAGAGCTTCGCCTGACCTGCTCACGCCTGCTGCGCATCAACGACTGGGCCGCATGTCAGTCGCTCCCGCAAGATATACTCTGCCGGCGGCACGGAAAGACTCGGACACCTCAGTGCCTGTCCCGAAGAGCCAAAGTCCAGTCTTGACAGCTCCATTCTCAGGTTGGAGTAAAGTTAGGAGGCTTTTTCAGGCGTACCGCCCATTTGTGAATGCGGAACTGACGCTGATCTCCGCGATACTCCTCATCATGAGTCGTCAGAATGGGAGTGGGCTGAGTAACGTTGTGGCGGTCGCTGCTGGGGCGTTCTCGGTGGATGCGGCGAATGGCGCGGAAGTGGGATTGGGTGCCGTGGGTTGGTGTGAGCGTGGCAAGAGCAAGCAAGTGGGTCTTACATCCACTTCAGCGATTCTGATGAAGGGCCAGTCCGACATGCAAAGCGTACTCACACGGTGACTTTACAAATTCCGATGCAAGCTTGACTATCCCTGGCTCGTATGTCACACCGCAGTATCACAGGTTCAAGTGCCAATCGCTAACATCATGCCTCCAGCCCCACGTTGACAACGCTGAGCAATCTGACGATGGCACTGATCTGCTTCACATGGCTTCTTGCAGCTTTTCAACTGGTCACCGCCTTCTTGCATTTCTACCTCTTCTTCGCCCTTTCCGTACCGTACTCACATCTGTTCGACGCTAAAGCTACCAAGACCAACGAAGGCCGAAGAGGCGGAGCGCACGATCCGGACCTTGTGCAAGCGGAGGTTGATCTGCGTGTACGATGTGAACGACCGCCGTTCGAGGGGTACCAATGGGTCTGGTGGGCTTGGTGGGCACATCGACGAAGTCCTCTTGGCTCGGTTTACGCATTGGTCGTGGGCATCTTGGCGATTGTATCGGTGGGCTACAGCCATCGCTCGGAGATGGTTGTGTGGCTGATGTGGGTTAGTTTGGCATGAGTCTTGCCTTCGAGAGTCAAGTCAAGGGTGCTGTCTCGAAGAGCGGGGTCACTCTAGGGTAAAGCTGCTTCCCCTAACAGCAGGAACCCTAGGCTTATGGAGTGCACCAGTGTCGTAGCCTTTATCCCTCTCTTGACGATCTTTCTCACCCTCGACTCGATGATGTCGGCCGTGAAATACCTCCTGTTCTCTCCGGTACGTACCCCTTGCCCCACATTGTCCGTAAGTGTAATCAGTCTATGCGCTAACCGAGACTGTCTCCAGGCGAGATCGTTCAACCTCTTCCTCAATCCGCCTGACCCGACCCCCGCAGCACTACTCCTACCTCCCTCCGAGAAACCCATGAACCACGTCCGCCCCAAGTCTGGAGACTCCTTCTTCGCGCCACCTCGCACCACCATCCGGCCCGATACCGTTGCTCCCCCGGCCGCACTACTCCCCGGAGCAGACCTCGACCCCGAGACCCGGCGATGGCTCGCGGCTTATCCCGCTGACCCGGACCTGGTCCCCCTTATCGCGGGTCTGCGACAAGGCAAGGAGAATGACGATTTCATACTCTCTGATGTTGGGCTACTGTATCTCCGACCGGAGGATGATGAGCCGGCTCTACTCGTCCCTCCAGCAGGATCGATCCGTCACGAGCTTCTCACCGACGCGCATCTCCAGTCCGAGACAGGTAGTGGTCATGCAGGTGCGGGAGAGATGCTGGATCAGCTCGGTGAGGTGTTCTGGTGGATGAAGATGGAGGTGGACGTGCGTGCCTTCTGTGAGGGTTGCGTGGGATGTAAGGCGAAGGTAAGGGAGCTGGGGCCGGGGATGACGTCTTTGCCTTTTACGGGTGTGACGGGGTGGGCGGAAATGGGTGAGGGGAAGACGGCGGGGCCGGGGGAGAGCGCGATGGCGGCGGAGATGGCATTTGCGATGAGGAGGGCGGAAGAGGAGGCGGAGCGGGATGCACTCGGGTGATGGGGGCATGTAAAAATTCGTAGGGCTGGGTAGCAATGAATGCTTGACTTGCACTTCGTGACGTGCAAGAGGAGGGGCGAGCGCGGCAGAAGGAGTCACTATATACATCATGGGGAAGGACACGGTCGTTCGTCATGTCTCTCAACGTCTCGGTCCCTAGTACGTTTGGCTCGAAAGCCCCGCTATCCGCCCTCTCCCCATCGTCTCCGCCTCACCACCTCCAACTCCCTCAACAGCCGATTTGTCTCCTCATACCTCCCCTTGACCTCATCCTCCATCCCCTCGCAATATCCCCCACCTACCCCATCCATCTCCATTCCCTCGTCCTCGTCGCGTATGTGCGGGCTATCCAATGGCTCCCCAGCTGGGTAGGGCGACGACGAGAAATCGAAGTAGCTAGCACGATATGGTGTTGGTCCGGGGTGAATTGGGTTCTCGGTTGGGTGAGGTGATGAGAGATCAGGGGTGGATAGGAGAGTCGTATCGGGTGTTGGAACTGTGGACATCCGTGCAAGGTGCTATTCCACCATGTGAGCTCTTCGCTCTCGATAGATCCGAGGTGGTGTAGACTGACCAAGTTGTGCAAGAGTGAGTTTTGAGTGGCATACTCCTCACCCCACTCCCTCCGCATATCCTCCGGATCCATCCACTCCTCCACCCTCGTCTCGCTCGAATCCCTGAATGGCGAGGAGCTAGGCGGGTGATGCCGTATCGGCGACGAAGACATCTGGCCTCCTCGATGGGGTATTTGCTGTCCAGGATGGGAATGGGATCGGACAAGAGGGATTGGCGAAGAAGGTGGTGGATGTGAGCTTGGTTGTGAGTTGTTTGGGAAGAAATTGGATCGAGGTGGCGCGTTCAGTCTCTCCCATTGACGGGTGCGACGACGCTCGATACCCGCTTCTCGACGCCAAGGGGACATGGTACTTTCTGCTTCCTCGTGCTCGCAAGATTGATGATGATGGTGGTTGTGGTGGTTGTGGTTGTGGTGGTGGTGGTTGTGGTGGTGGTGGTGGTGGTGGTGGTGGTGGCCAGTTGAGGTGGAAGGACCGGGATCGCACCAGAAGGGATCGGGTACGTCTCGCCTCCGTTTCTTCAGCAAGATGTCGAGGGGGGAGGTAAACTCCGGAGCACCCGGTGAGGAGGGTGATCGGACCCTCTTATGCCGGTGCGGAGGGGCCAACATGGTGGACAAAGGTTGCTCGAAAGTTAGAATTGGTGATATGTTGAGAATCTAGAAAGCGGTGGAGAGTTTTACCCAAGCAGAGATGACGTAATCTTGTTTTCTGTTTTCCTCACCCTCGACGCTCTCAATCTCGATGTCTTCTTCATCTTATACTCGGGGATGACGACCGATCTGAGCGCGTTCCAGAATGACGTAGAGTACATCTCGTTCGACGCCTCTCCCCATTCATCATCACGAGCTGGGCCCTCTAGAATCACCCAGAACGGAGTCGCGAATGACCGAACCCACGATGAGCTCGATTCGGGCGATGAGCGGCTCCTTGCGGCTCAAACTGGGAAGAGGAAGATGAATGGGGATGGAAGGAAGAAGGATAAAGAGGGAGGGAAGAGGGCGAAGGGGGAGGCCAAAGGAGACACCGGACCGAAGAATCTGAAGGAGGAGAGGAAGGCGGCGGAGAGACATGCGCCTTGGGCGGATATGGTGGATTGGGAGCGATGTCATGATCCTGTAGAGATGTAAATGACTCTACCTGGGACCGAGTATTGCTCATGACTGGTCGTGCTCAGGTTGAATCAGGAGATCACCGCTTTCTATCGCCATGTCTCACCTACACGAGCAGAATTCCAAGTCCGCCTCTTCGTCATCGAGCTCATCACCCGTGCCGTCCACAAGCTCTGGCCGGATGCCGAGATTACGCCGTTCGGATCGTGGCAGACCCAATTATACCTCCCACAAGGGTGAGCCTTACCCCTCATCATGCTGCTCGTTTCTGATGAAACGTAAGTGATATCGACCTGGTGGTCTCGACGAAGCGCTTTTCGGAGAATCTCAAAGCGAAGATGCTTGGTGAACTCGCTCGGGCGATGCGACAGGCATACATCACGGACGTTGTTGCGATCATCTCGAAAGCCAAGGTCCCCATCATCAAGTTCGTGACCAACGCAGGTGTGTGATCCCTTCGCTTGAGATCGGTAGTTGACCTGGAGTTCAGGCAAGCTGAACGTGGACATCTCGCTGAATCAAGTCAACGGCGTTTCCGCTGGCAAGATCATCAACCAGTACCTCGAGGTCCTACCTGGTTCCCGACAGCTCATACTGGTCGTCAAGGCGTTCCTCAGCCAGAGATCGATGAATGAGGTGTACACTGGTGGGCTGGGGAGCTATGCCGTCATCTGCCTCGTCATCAGCTTCCTCCAGGTTCGTCTGCTTCTAGAACCGCGAACCATGCTAATTGATTCGTCGCAGGTCCACCCGAAGCTGCGGCGCTCTGAGATGAACCCCGAAGAGAATCTCGGAACTCTGCTCATCGAGTTCTTTGAGCTATACGGCCGGAACTTCAACTACGATGATGTCGGCATCTCGATTCGTCGAGGAGGTTTCTACTATAGTAAGGCTTCGAGGGGATGGAAGCGGGCTGGGCAGACGTACCTTCTGAGCATCGAGGATCCGCAGGATCGAGGTAAACCTGTCCTTTCTTATCGTACTGAGCTGACATGGGGAAAGACAATGACATATCCGGCGGCTCGTTCGGGATTCGGAGGGTCAAGGGGACGTTGGCAGGGGCGTATGAGCTGCTTCAGGGGAAGCTGTTCGAGCGAGCAGAGCAGATTGTAGGTCAGCGGTCTGGACGGTATCCGAGGAGGATGGATCCGGAGGAGATGAGTATACTGTCAGGCGTGATGGGCATCACCAAGGAGGTCAGTCTCGTTGGAGTTTTCAATGCTCGTGTGCTAGACAAGGCTGACGGACGCAGACTACGAAACAGCGGCGGGAGATGCAAAAGCTACATGACGAAGGACGACTCCAACGAATGCTAGGGATCCCCACTGGAGCCGATCCATTCCGCCATCTCCCTCACCACGACATCCCGCTACATCCCAGCTCAAAGCGGCCCGCGGATACGGATTTGCCCCTCCTGGATTCGGGCAGTAAGCGGCGACGAAGACGTCCGGCCATCAACGCGATCATCGTGGACGACGAGGAAGTGTGGGATGACGAGGACAGCGAGTCTGCGGAGGACGGAGAGATCGTCGAGGTCTTCCCGAATGGAGATGGTGGAGTACAGCGGATTGACCGATACGCCAGCGTGTCGGAGGACGAGTTTGAGGATGAGCATACCGATATCGCAGCGCTGGAGGAGGATGAGGACGAATCGCGTTACGCGCTTTGGAAACAGGATGAGAGGGAGGAAGAGGATCTGAATGGGTCGAGTTCAGATTCGGGTTCGGTGATAGCCATCGAGCCTCCCGGACCAAAGGCGAATGGGAAGACGGCGGCACGAGCGAGGAGGGAGTTCTGGGCGGCTAAGGGGAGGAGGGAAGTTGAGGCGGATGACATTGCGGGTGGAGCGGATGACATTGGTGTGGAATGAGCGCTGGAGGGTCCGATGTGCATGGTATACGATTGTGCTGTCCGATCCATAGCGCAAACGGCCATTGAGAGGCGGACAAGAAGTCTATTCAGTCGATTCACCGCTTACATCAGTTCCGTCCCCCACGAGCTCCTGATTGCCGGCTAGTGCCGAAGTCTTTCACGTAATCAGATCTCCCGAGATTTACCGCGTTCTCTGTTTTCCATACTCAACGCTCTCAGGTAACCCATCAAAATACCATTGACTGGGGCTAAACTCTCTGTCTGCAGCTATTCGCCTCGTTCGGAGCAAAGCTGATACTCGAACTAGAACGACTCCCCAATGGGGCCTGACCCCTCTCCGCACGATGTCGACCACCCACATCCCAAAGACGATGCGAGCTGCTGTCGTCGACTCCGCTGGAGGTCCTGAGGTGCTCAAGATACAGGAAGTAGCTGTAGCCGTGCCGAAAGAGGGACAGGGTGTTGATCAGGGTTATGGCGGCGGGTATGAATCGCAGTGAGATGTCGACGAGGCAGGGTGAGTTCTCCACGACCACCCATTCCTTCTTATCTCTCCTTCCCCCCATCTCCCTCGGTCAACTCTCTGTCTGGAAAACCCCTGGCTCAGGCTGAACTAGACCGCTTGGAACAGGTCACTCGCCCGACGCCAAATTCCCCCGTATCCTCGGCATCGAAGCGGCCGGCCTGATCGCCCTCGACCCCTCCGCCACCTTCCCCCCCCCCCGCGGATCCAAGGTCATAACGGCCATGTCCCGACTCCAGATGGTGGATACACGGACACCCGCGTGGACGTCGCGAATGTTCAACCTGCTGGCGAGACGGGGTTTTGGGTTGTCTTGGGTGCTATACCGGAGATGGGACAGACGGCTTGGGGGAGTCTGTTCTTGGTCATGGGGATTGAGAAGGGGGATGGGGTATTGATAAGGGGTGGGACGACTAGTGTGTGAGTCCAACCTACCCGATTCTAGCCAATTCAAGGAGATTGTGACTGATCTGACTTGGCGGGATACAGTCGATTGATGGCAGCGAGCCTCGCCAAAAACGACAGATGCTACGTTGCCGCCACGTCCCGCTCGGCAAAAGCCCGCGATCTTACCCTCTCCTCCGGATCAGACGCCTTCATCCTCGACGACGGCAACATCTCCCCACCCTCTCCCCCTCGCAGAAATTCAACAAGATCCTCGAACTAGTAGGCGTCACCACCCTCCGCGATTCCCTCAAATGCTGTACCGGAGGGAACGGGGTTGGTAAAGCTCCGGGTGTGGTGTGTATGACGGGTATCGCAGGTGGGAAATGGGAGACGGAAGGGTTTTATCCGATGATGTACGTCCCGATGGGTGTGACGTTTACGACGTATAGTGGTGGAGGGGAGGAGATGAGGAAGAGGCCGTTTGAGGAGATTATTACGGGAGTGGAAGCGGACAAGTTGAAGGTCGTGGTGGGAAAGACTTGGAAGTTGGATGAGGTGGTAGAGGCGCATGCGATGATGGAGAAGGGAGGGGCGGGCGGGAAGATGGTGCTGCTCATGTGATGCGGAGCGGGTTTAGAGCGCACCTGACCCAAGACTGTCCTACACCCTAAGCGGTGTTGCCGGATGATGGGATGCATTGTCCCAACCAGCCAGTAGACCTGGTCCCTATCATGAGCCGTTCAAGACCGCTTGCCCTCTTCGTGCGCCCTTCTCATAATGATCGACAAACCAGTCAATCGACTCCTGCAAGGCTGCCCTGCCATCAGCGTACACGAGCCAAACCGCGCTGAGACCTACCCTCTGCGAACGGCGTAAATGCGAAACCCCCGTCCTCGTCCATCCGTCGCATAAGCTTCGTATTGCTCGCCGGTTTCCGGTACTGCCCATCCGCTTTGGTCGTGTCGAACTGCGATGTCCAGCAAGCTGAGCGCTTCATCTCGAGCAACCGCAGGAACCAACCGAGTAGTCTCCCGTATAGCCTACGGTTTTGACGATCGCATCTCCAACCTCCCTGATTGAAATCTCGTCGTTCTCGCCAACTAAGACCACATGAGCATCCACAACAGGGCGTTGATGACATGTGCGTACCGCTAAGGATGATTGGGTCAATATCGTCGTATTTCCTCAATACCCAGATGAACAGCTTCGCCAGGTCACGAGAGTAGATGAATTGTCGTAAAGGCCTTCCCGTGCCGGAAATGACGAAAGGTGTGCCGTTCTCTGCTTCGTGTCAGCAATCTCGCCTTCGACTTTAGGTGAAACCCTCTCACTCTTGGCGAGGTAAGATCGATGTATGAGACTGGGTATGACATGGGCTTGTTCCAAGTCCTAAGCGGTGGCTCAGTCGAGTGATGGAGCGACGGGGAGAGGCCGCACGTAATTATCATGCGGTCCGAATACGTCTGGAGCAGCATCCGGTCAGCTTCGGAGGACGAAAGGGTAAAAGAACGGCTGACTTGTAGGTATAACGCTGGTGAACCGGTCTCCAAACTGATCATGATATGCACTGCCAGAGATCAGTATGATTTTAGCTGACTTGGAGGATGACCTACTGGTTCTGTACGTCGACGAGCCGTTTTCCGTGTGCATACCCAAAGTTGGAGGAATGAGGCGGGCCGAGGTGGATCTTGTCCTCGGTCAAGGGGTAATCGACCTGGCCATCCTCGTCGGACAAGCGGACCCGCAAAGGAAGGTGTAGGAGACCCACCTTGTCCGGAAAGACACAGGTCGAGAGACATGACACCAGCTTCTCCACCTAACCCCATCCCATCAGCCTTCCTCCCCAGAAAGGTTTGAAGTGTCTGGCTCAGTACCTTGAAGTCATGGCTGTTCTGGAGTACCGCATCGTTGATCAAGAGATTGTCCCGGAGGAATGTGAGCTTCCGAGTCATGTTCGCAAACAGACCGCCAACTTATCCATCCCCCTTCAGCTATTCTTTTGACCTCTACTGTGCTGAACAGGGACGTACCAAGGGCAGCAAGGTGAACGACGTGTGTCGGCTTGTATTTCTCGAATAGCCGTCTCGTTCCATCAAAGTCTCTGTACCCAAAGCAAATCAGCGACGAGAGAAGCCCGTCATCTGGTGGACCGACCGGAGATCACCGTCCGAACTGCCGAGGAAAACCCATTCCTCGTCTTCCCGTACACCGAAGCGGGAGTTGCGAGGCTCGGTGGAGATGACATGCTGGATGGCGGAACCGACCAGGCCCGTCCCTGTGATCAATCAATGAGGTGAATGAGGAGAGGAAGGTTCAGGAAGGGCTGACCACCGGTGACGAGAACCACTGTTGGGTGAAGGTATGGTTAGCTCGGCGACGCGTCAGGAGAGAGGTATCAAAGGCGGTGAAAGAAGGGGACGGTGGGGGAAGGATCGGGTGACTGACCCTTCTTCATGCTCGCCGACCTCTCAGACCTGTGCGACGCGTCCATTGGGAATGCTATGGTTCCCAATGAGATTGTGAAAGGAAGACTTTTGACCCAGGTTCGGGCAGGTGTGGTCGATCAGGGACCGCAAGCTACTCTTTCCCTTGACCGATCCTCGCACCTCTTGGCTGGACAGCAGCACAGGTATAGCATGATGCAAAGGATCACACGCCTAGCCTTTCTCCCATAAGCCCCATCGGCCGCATCACTCCCTCATAGGGCTACTCCTTGAGCCAGAGCCTCTTCGCCCACCGCCTCGAAATTACCCTCCCAGAACTCCGCAGGCAAGTCACCCAGATCGTCAAACACCTCCCCCCCAAACTCGTCGTCCTCCCCTTCTCTCCCACCTTCATCTTCGCTCTCCTCCCGCACTCGTTGACTCCCGCCCTCCTCACTGACGTTTCCATCCTCGATGTCCTGTACTAAGCGGGCTAGCCTCGTCTTCTTGGCCTGCCGCTTCACCGTTTCGCTGATGTCTTCCAGCTTGTACGTGTCGGGGAGCGAATGGACGCCCGAAGGGGTGATCACGTAGTCCACGGTACCTGGCGATGCGAAGGGCGAGAAGACGAGGTGCATCCGGCGGACCAGCGTCGGCTTGTGATCCTCCACTACCGGACCGAAGCCGGTCTCGTCCTTATCGTCGTCATCGCCTCGCCGTCGTTTCCGCTTGACCCTACTGAGGTCATCCTGGTTGAGCATCCTTCGCCGACCAGTCCGCGAGAGCATGACACGCGTATTGATCGCGTTCGCCCATACGATCCCCAGACTCGCTTCTTTCTGCAGAGTCTCGCTCTGACCGGAGAACCATCGGGCTTGAGTAGCGTACAGCATCGGTGGCTCCGGACCGTCATTGTAGAATTGGCTGAGCGCGAAGGAAGTGCTTGGTGACGGAGTTGCCTGAGGTCGTGCGAAGACGTCCGAGACTTGATTGATGACTACGACGGCCAGGCTGTACTCCAGAGCCAGGGCTTTGAGCCTATCGGTGACGATACAGAGATAACGAGATCGCTGGGTCAGTCCGATGGAGGTGGATGTGAATGCCGTGTCGCCTCGGAGAAGAGCGGTGATGGAGTCGAGCACGAGCAGGCGTATTGGTCGTGCACCAGTAAACGAAGGTCGTTGACCGAGGAGGGGTGATGTATCAGATGGTTGGCGGGACCGGAGAAGAGCGGGGAGGACGAATGATAGAGCATGATCGAGCGCTTCGATATCCTTGCAGAGGCTGGTATGGATGTTGTCGAGCAAGTCTTTCTCCCTGAGTCGACGAGTGGGATCATGGGCCGCCAGAAGGGTCTTGCCGAGCTGCACCAAGCGATCCGTTGAGAGTTCCCGCTCGGAGGTGAGGATGATGGCTCCGCCCGGCCGTTTGGACAGTGCCGGTACTTGCGCAGCAAGAGCGAGACTCATACACAGGTGAGACTTGCCCGCCGCACTAGAACCATCAATCCTAGTCATTCAGTCTTGAGCGTACAGAGATCTCACCTCTCTCCTGTGAATTCGGTCAGACTCCCAATCCTCAAACCTCCACCCAGACATTCATCCAATCCAGCATCTCCCGTCCGCAGCACGTCCTCATCCGAGTCACTCCCATCTCCGACCAGCTCGCTGATCACGCTGGAGGCTGGCACTATCGCTCGACTGAGTGCGGAGACGAGATCATGTATTTTGTCGAGCTTGAGCGGACGGAGTCTCTTGGTCAGGTCCGCTGCCGAGGGGAGGAGGATATCGGCGGCGGTGGTGAGGGAAGCTGGAATGGATAAGGCAATGGGGTTGGCGGCGGATCACGGAGGGATAAAGGGAGGGATCATCAGCTCGCCGAAGCAATGGTGACAGCCGGAAAGGCATACCTCGGGTGCAGGCGGTTAGCTGATTCGGCGTGAGACCTAGCGTGTCGAGCGGAAACGAGGCAAATGACATGGGTCGAGCCGCATTACGCTGACATGCAGCAAGTTTGGCCACGAAGTTTGGCCACGAGCTTGACGAGGTGAGACTTTTGGATTGAGCACCGCGCAGCAGATCAAGCCTCGGGCGTTACACCGAAGAATGGAAACGAAGCAAAACACCGCGACCCGTCTGACTTCACCAACTGACATGCCGATGTCATGCTGAGTGCTGTCTCCTTACTAATTTCTGCCATAGTTGCCAGCCGCGCGATTTATGCCTATCGTGGTCTCGTAGTCAGGTGAAAGACATCCTCGGCGCCGGTTGAACAGGCTCCATTTTTCTCTGTCTACTCGTAGTGCTTCCCTCGCTACTCTTTGTCCTCCTTCTTCCTGACCCAGCCCTGAACCAAATTGCGGACAATGACGAGAACGTGAACCAATTTGAGATGGTATCTACCGAACGGATATCGACATGATGGAATCGATTGAATAGGGCTGTTGAAGCTGATGCTGGAGGGGAAGATGTTGATTAAGCGTATGTGGTGCGGGCCCAGCGAGCGGCGGCGACGAGATTGTTGAGGGACTCCTCGGTCTCCTTCCATCCACGGGTCTTGAGACCGCAGTCAGGGTTGACGACTGAGCGCAATCAGTGATAGTCGGTACCGTCGATGAGGCTTACTCATGAGATCGGCCGGGAGAACCTTGGCCATGTCAGCGATACGGTCCTTGATCTCCTGCTCGGACGGGACACGCTGCGATATGTCAGCGGACGCCTACGGAAATCAAGCGCGCTCACAGGAGAGTGGATGTCGTAGACACCTGGGCCAATCTCGTTTGAGTAGCCGTGCGACTTGAAAACGTCGAGAATCTTGAGGTCGGCCTTTGACGCTTCGATAGAGATGACTGATTGCATCAGCACAACGCGATGGTGATGCTGAACAATGCAATCAGAGCTCACCATCTGCGTCGAGACGCTGGATCGAGGGGAAGATATCGCCGAAGTCTGAGTAGCAGAAATGCGAGTGAACCTGGATGTCGTTCTCGACCCCCGAGGTGGAAAGGCGGAATGAGTCGACCGCCCACCGGAGGTAGTTGTCCCAGTCTGCCTTGCGAAGCGGGAGACCCTCACGAATAGCTGGCTCATCGACCTGAATAGCCTTGATGCCAGCCTTTGAGAGGTCGACGACTTCATCGCGGAGAGCGAGCGCTAGCTGCTTGGACTGGATCTCTTTGGAGATGTCCGCGCGGGGGAAAGACCAGTTGAGGATCTGCACAAATCAGCTTGGAGCAATCATCTGGATACTTCACTCACGGTGACCGGCCCAGTGAGCATGCCCTTCATGGGCTTCTGAGTCAGGCTTTGAGCGTATGCCGACCATCTGACAGTCATAGGCTGAGAGCGGGAGACATCGGAGACGACGATGGGCGGGCGGACGTATCGCGAGCCGTACGACTGGACCCATCCGAGCTATGGCTTTGATCAGCCCTATTGTAAATGTACTATCTTCGACAGCTCACCTGAGTGAAGATGAATCCGTTCAGCTGCTCGCCGAAGTATTGCACCATATCGTTACGCTCAGGTTCACCATGCACGAAGAGGTCGAGGCCGGTCTTCTCCTGGAATTCAACAGAGTGCTGGATCTCAGCCTCCATCGCCTTCTCGTACCTGCGCAAGTCAGCGAGACCTCGAATCAAGTAATCCACTCACTCGTCTTTGGTGATCTCACCCTTGTTGAACCTTGCACGAGCCTGTCGGATCTCCTTGGTCTGAGGGAAGGATCCGATGGTAGTGGTGGGGAATTTGGGAAGCTTGAGGTGTGATTTCTGAGCGGCACGACGAGTAGGGAAGGGTGCTTTGCGAGATAGCATCTGCTCGGTGATGCCGACAACGCGATCCCGAACAGCGGAGTCCGAGGTCCGCTCAAACTCCCTTCGGGCAGCGATGTCCTTGGTGTTCTCCTCGAACAAGGCTGATTCCTTCCCGTCCAGGGCACCAGCCAGCGCTGCAACCTCCTCGCACTTCTCCTGGGCGAACGAGAGCCAGCTCATCTGTTGAGCGGAGAGCTTGGTCTCGACCTTGAGAGAGATCGGGCAGTGCAGAAGCGATGACGAGGTGGAGACATTGACGCGATCAGTGCCTAGGGCGGAAACAGCCTTCTCGGCGAGAGCCTTAGCGGCCTTGAGGTCGCTCTTCCAGATATTTCGTCCAGAGATCAGGCCGAGCTCGAGGTTCACCTCAAACGGCTTAAGAGCTGCCACAACCTCGTCCAGCTGCTTCGGTTCTCGGTCCATGTCGATATGGAGAGCGTAGATTGGAAGGTCTTTGAGGTAGGAGATGCTCTTGCCAACGCGACCGTATGCAGTGGTAATAGTGATCTTCGGCGCGATAGGGGCGAGCGCCTCGTAGACCTTCTTATACTCTGCGCCCATCGTCTCCGCCTTGTCCATGACCAGGATGGGCTCGTCGAGCTGAACGTGTTCGACTCCAGCCTCCTTGAGCTGCGATAGAATCTCCTTGTAAATGGGGATGAGGGAGTCGAGCAGCTGGATGGGCTCGAAGTCGGCGGGAGCATCACGAGATTTGCGGACCAGGGAGAGGTAGGTGATAGGGCCAAAGAGGACGGGGCGAGTGGTGATACCGAGCGCCTTGGCCTCCTTGTACTCCTCAAGAGCCTGGTTGAAGAGCAGCTTGAAGTGAGTCGTTGGGGAGTGGTCGACCTTGACGATGTGGTAGTTGGAGTCGAAACTGGACGACGTCAGCGGGGAATTTAGAGGACCTCAGCTGGCCCACAATTTGCCCATCTCGCAAGCGACCACGTCGATACCCTTCTCCCTGTCCTGGCGACCACGGCCCATAGCTGACTGTATCAGAGTAGCCCGACCAAAAGTAAGAGAAGCTCACCGAAGTATGTGTCGAGGGGTGAAAGACCCTGGGAGGTGTACCTCTCCGGGACCACCCCGAAGTTGTACGAGTGGTCAAGAAGGTGGTCGTAAAGGGTGAAATCACCGCTGTAGAAAGTTTGTCAACTTTTTCCGCTGTTTGGGGCGGAGCAGCATACCTCGGAATGATGTCTACCCCAGCGTCCTTCATGGTTTCCCAACGCTCCTGGCGGACAGCTTTGCCCACCACGTCGAGCTGCTCGTAGGTAGCATTCCCAGCCCAGTAGGACTCGATGATCTGGAATTCCGTCCATCAGTCCAGCTGGATTTGACGGTATGGAATCGGCTTGCATACCTTCTTCATCGCACGGCCAACGCCGATACGCGGATAGCCAAGTACAGCAGACTTGACCATTTTGGTTGAATGTATGTTAGTAGTGATGTTTCACAGAAACGCTTCGCACATGCGAAAAATGTCTGAAGTTTCAGCTGATGACCCTGAGTGACGTGGATTATGCCGCATTTCCCCGACGCATCAAGATGCTGTACTATTCATGCTCATATACGATGCTAATGCTGCCAATGCGAAGAAGACTATTTTATTGACAACATCCTGTGCCCGGACTGATATGACCTAGCTACCGTATAGGCCGAACATCACGCTCTTTTGCCGGTTGTATTGTGGTTGCAGTACCAACAGCTTTTGACTTGGACATGGCGTGGGTCCGGATTTTGGCGAGAACATCCCTGCATCAAGTCAGCACTTTAGGAGGCCGGGGGCGGGAGAAGAGTGACGGGGGAGAGGGGATGACAAGCGAGAAAGAGGAGGAGGGGGGAGCGGGGAAGAGAGGGGTGGGCGGCGGGCTGGGGAGAGAGAGGGGTGGAGCGGGCGGGAAGAGAGGGGTGGGGGAGGGAGAGGGAGAGGGGTTGGGAAGACGCAGCGAGGAGAGGGGGAAGGTAGGGGGGTGAGGGAGAGGCGGGGATGAGGGGATGTGAACAGAGACATACTTAGCGTACTGAACTTTGTGAATCACTCCTTCGATCCTTCGCTTCTCCTTCGGTGCTACGTCATCCTCCATAGGCCGAACGAGAGCCTCGAGACTCCATGTGCGGAGGCTGTAGTGCTTGTCGATAACTGAAACGACTAGGCCATCTCGTGACAGAATGAGTTTCGTATGGTCGTAGAAGTTGAACTGCGCACTGGTCAGCTGATGACAAAACCTGAGATGCAGGACAACCTACTTGTAGTACGTCATTGCTCAAGCGAAAGAGGATGACATGCTTCATCCGCAAGTACCGAGTGATGAATACCATCCCCTTTGTCAAGTCCTTGTCCTCGTACGTGTAATCTTGATCCCCAAAGAGCCGGTCGAGCATGTAGCTCTCGAAGTGTTTCAGCAGGTAGACCTTGTTATTGAGTTCGCGGGGATAGGCATCAATCGGGTGATTGGTTCGGATACCCTGTACTGTCTCGCCCTGTGAAGCTGCCTGAATGAAGTCGAAGTAGCTGCGAAGGTGTCAGCATGCAGGTCAACGGTCGAGAGCGCGAAAGCTCACCCCTTGCCAGGTGCGAGGACGAGGGAAGACGAATCGTTGAAATGCACGCTGACGGTACCATCCGTCATGGCGAAACCCATGCCATACTTGTTGCAGTAATCGAGCCAGGACACCACGAAAACTCGGGGTGACGCGGGATTTGGCTCTATCCCTGAATGCGAGAGTCAGCTTGTAGGATGTGCAAAAACCCAGACGCCTTACCAGGTGTTGAAAACCCATCATCCGTAACAGCCATCGCCAGAGCATTCGCCAGATTCTGCGCGAATACGTCGAACAGGCTCGTCCGCGGATCTCGTTTCGCTACGTGTGGATCATGATCTCTTGCATCATTTGTCGGTGCCAATCGGGACACGGGGATCGTCTTTCTTGGTGAGAGTTGACCCGTCGAGCTCGACGATGTCCCCGACACCGGAGCAGCTCCCGCCATCTGCGAGACGATTCTGGCTTTCTGATTGGCCAGCTCCCTGTCTCGCACCGCTGCGTCATAGCCCCTAGCTTCGCCCTCCTCTTCGCCCTCGTCCTCTTCGCCAAGCCTTTCCATGGGCTTGCGTTCGGATGAGGGACCAGCGGCGGCGTTTACTTTGCTAGGCCCCCGCCTGACGGGACTGAGGGTGCTTTGGGCGCCGGCAGCGGTAAGTTTCCGTAGTAAGGAGGGTTCTTTAATCTGTGACAGGGCTTGAACGAGCGGTTGACGTGCGGAGCTACAATGCCCATTAGCACGTGTCACCTGAATTTGGTGTCATTTCGTACCTGAGCAAAGCCGAGATAGGACTGTCTGGCTGTACGGCGTTCTTGAAGTCTCGCTCTTGCTGCATGATCGATGGTCCCAATGGTGGCCGTGGTCTGGCGTTGTCGGTGACGATGGCCAGCTTGACACCGAGTCGAGCCCGCTGGCACAGTGTCTCCATATTCTTCCGGCTCTGCATAGGTGTGATATGTCTAAAGTCGGGCGCGAAATCGTTTGCCGATGCTGGGATATGGGAGGGGAAAGGGCCGTCAAGGAAGAAGGGGTGGGTCAATATAGCATCAAGGGCGGGTCGTCTGTCTGCGTGACGCGTAAGCGCTCGTTCGAACCGCCAGTGAGGTCGAAAATACCTGGGATGGGATTCAAAATTGACATGATGAGGTCTTGCGCGGTTGCCGAGATCTCTTTGTCTGCCGGGAACTCGTATCGATTCTCACGGATCCGCTTATAGATGGCCTTCACGTCTTTCGTTTGGAACGGCGGCTTGCCGATGAGCAAGGTGTACCTAGTCACCTATCAGCTCACCCTGCTTTTTTTCCATTGCTTACAAGATGACACCAACAGACCAAACATCCACCTCGAAACTATGACCATTCGCCGTATCAAACAGCACTTCCGGGGCGATATAGTTCGGCGTCCCGCATATTGTTCTACAGCATCACTCGTCAGCTCGGTCCCTGATCGACTTCCCGGCTGTCTGCCCAGCAATGTACTTCTTCCTATCCCCTGGCTTCTCTATCAAGGCCGCCAAACCGAAATCTCCAACCTTGATATCCATACTGGCATCAAGAAAAAGATTCCCCAGCTTGAGGTCCCGATGAATGACATTGGTCTGGTGCATGTATTGGCAAGCCGAGATGAGCTGGACGAGTATGTATCGTGCTTCGGGCTCGGAATAGCGTCTTCTCCTGCGAAGCAGATCCATCAAGCTCTGCGGAAATCCGAATTGTCAACATCGGTTTTAGGTCAGCATACCGAGACAATCCACTCACTCCGTTCTCGCACAGCTCTAGTATCATGTATACGTTCTCCTCATCCTCAAAACAATCATCAAATCGTACGATGTGCGGGTGTGCGAGCATCTGGTGCAGCTTGATCTCCGCCCATAACTATGGTCGTCCCAGATGATCAGCGTAAGCCCGCCAACAAGGATCCTCCGACATCAATTCGCCTGATGTACAGTCCACGAAGCGGGCTTACCTTCGTCTTGTTCTTCTTCGTCCGTATACTAGCTTTGCTGACCACCTTCACAGCCCTCCGACCGCCTTTCTGGTCCTGGACCTCGTACACTCTCGCAAATCCACCCTGTGATAGCATTGTCAGCTCATTCTTCCGGCAGCTCATCCATTGCCAGATTCAGGTGGAAGGTATCGCTGACCTCGCCAAGAAATCCGACTCGAACATATGACCATCCTCGTCCTTTATCTTTGATAGTCATCGGGGGGCTGGGTGGAGGGATCTTCTTCGGTGGTGCAGCGGATGAAACCGCCGCTTGGTCAAGCGACATCTGGTCCACCATTCTGTCGATGGAACGACCAAGGAACGACCAAGATATCAAGAAGCAAGAAGAGAGAATGAGCCGGAAAAAAAGAAGAGACAAAGGAATGACGGACCCGGATGTTTGCTTCAACCATAACGGAGAAATCACACACGCTGTCCCTCGAAAATCGGGAATATCTCGCTTAAATCCCAGTCCCACAATTCCGCTTTCCTTTCGATCTTCCCCCGAGTCCCAATTCAGTCTACGCTCACTCGTCGCCATATTCCGGCGGTCATCGCTGCGTGGAGCGACGAGTTTCATGGGGGCTTCGCGATGATCACGAGGAACTAGTTGAGGGAGTGTAGTGAAGCGACAATACATTTGATATGCATTCACCATGCTTGCCCTTTGATATTTACACTGCTTTGAAGATCCACAAACCACGATGACCGTGCAACAAAGCGCATGAAGAGCTTTAAAAGCTGGGGAGAGGAGTGGTTCCTGGGGCACTCACCTCAATCCTTGCCCTTCGTCTTGAGACCGGAGAGCATCTTCGCCAAGCTCTGGATTTGACCTTTGAGCTTTGGCTTGTTCGGACTGGGCCCAGGCGAAGGAGTGGAGGCGGTGACGGGGATGGGGTTCGAGATTTTGAATGACCATTCGGTGGACGATAAGGTCGGGCGGATATCGTTCGTAGAGTAGGTATCTTGAGAAGTGTGAACTGGGTGAGAAGGCGCCGATGTAACGGCTGACTTTGAGCGGGATGGTCTGTAGTCCTCATCGACGATAGACTCGAGAGCGAGATTTGATCGGGGAGCAACACGTTGCGCGCCGGTCGCAACCGAGCTCCGCACTGCGTAGCTTAATGAGTCGGGCGGATTGGACGAAGAGACACCATTCCGCTTCGCAATTGGACCTTTCCCGAATGAGCCCATTGGGTCCATGTTCCCGGTAATCGCTGCAGCGGCAAGCGCATCCTTCCTCGCCCGAGAAGCACTCTCGTCGTCCTGGCGTGACGTCTGCCCATTCGCGCTCTGCCTGCCTCGGAGAGGATCCTCCCCGTCTCGCGTTCGACGCCACTCATCCTCTTCCACTCCGCCAGAAGAGCTCGTCGCGCTCGACACCGGACCAAAGCTCGACAGTGCACTGCTGACGCCGGAGCTCATAGTGGCAGTATGCTTGAATCCAGGTTTCGATAGGACCATCCTGTTCGCGTCGTGCTGAAGCATAGCCGGTGCTGACCAATTTCCGCCACTCGACGCATCGCGATCGGCGACGCGGCGTGCGAGAGCCGCCAGCTCGGGATTGCCGCTGGAAAGCTTCATCAGGTCCTTCCACTTGGACTTCTTTGCCGCCGCTACCTGAGCCGGCGATGTGCCAAGAGGAGGGAACTCCTCGATGCGGTCAAAGTCCGGGTAACTGCGGTTCTTCGATAGGTCCCGGGCGAGAAGCTGAGACGCTTCAGCGAGTTCTGCGAGCAACGAGTCGCGTTCCTCTTGCGAGGGCTCTCCAGCTGCTGCAGCAGCGAGCGCGGCTTGAGCCGCCTTGCCTTTTCGGACACCCCTCTTTCTCCGCTTGTGCGTAGAGAGGGAGCGCGAATCGGCATCCCCCCGGGTAGTGCTTTCGTCATCAACGGATTCCGGCGGTTGGTAGTCGCCCATGTCTGCCGGCGTGGGCTGCTCGTCGATCGTCGTGGCGGACATCACGTCGTCCCGATCGAGATCAGGTGTGCGAAGGGTCGACGAGTGTAGAGCGAGCTGGGATGGGGAGAAAAGGTGAGACAAGGCAGGTGCGACAGGAGCAGAAGAGGTGAGAGCCGAACTCGTGTGCTTCCTCTCCCTGTCGTGCGTCGACTCGATCGGCGATTTGACGAACAGCCCTTTCTCGATCGGTGTCTTGCTGTCCCGACGGGACATTTTCAGCTGACTCATGGCCTTGCGTCCTCCAACCATGTCCGGCAATCCCTTGATCCATTCCCCAAATTCCCTCGCGCCCACGCGGTCATCGACATCGGTACAGAGGACATGCTCGGCAAGGTATGAGGCAATCTCTCGGCCGATACCCGTGAACTTGGACAACAGGAAGCCAGGGGGATCGCGGAGGAAGTTGTCGAAGTTGGGGTCACCAGGAGCCGGTTCCTTCCAAGGGTTGCGGTGGAAAAGCATGTTGATAAAGACGATTCCGAGAGACCATACGTCTGCGGGAGAGGGCCGGTAGGTGGGGCCGAGATTATTGCGGCACTCTGCGAGAATCAGCGTAAACTCATGATACAGTGTGAAGGCTCACCATAGGACATGTACGGCTTACTACCACACTCAACGTCCCCGCTTTCCTCCTCGGTCGTGGAAAGTCCAAAGTCGGTCAACTTCACAATGACCTTCCTCTTCGCCTGCGGTCCAAAGTCCACCTCACCCTCTGCAACGGACTCGAGCTCGATCGAATCACAGCAGATGAAATTCTCCGGCTTGATGTCGCGATGACTGACGCCAGCATCATGGCACACGGCAACAGCCTCGCACATCTGGCTGAACATGGACGCAACCAGGTGGAGTCGTCGTTGGGACAGCAAGGTACTGGCGGCAAAGGCGGAGAGAAGGCTGGGAGTCGGTGGTGTCTGTGTTGGAGTATGGCTGTGTGAATGGCTTCCGTTATTATGGGCGAAGAGGAGCGAGGCCGGAGAGGCACCTTGAGAGGCACATTGTTGGCAATGAAAATTGGGCTTGGACGAGCTGGCGATTGACGAAGACAGGTGGTTCGAGAGGCCGGAGAAGAGTTGAGATGATGAGAAAGGGATGGAGGACGACGAAAACTTGGAAGATGACATGGGAGTGGTGTATTCGTCCTGGAGGGGAGCGTTGACAGGGGGAGGGGAAGCATCACGAAACTTCTCGAGCCAAAAGAATCTACAAAGTCAGCAAGCCGATTTATACATGACATACAGATCTTCTCCTGGACAGAGCTCGAGCATGAGGAACAGCCACTTTTTGGTCTGTAAAGTCTGATGGAGAGTGACGATGTTGGTGTGGATGGGGAGTGAGAGGTGTATTGTTGCTTCGAAGAGCTGGGTCTCGATCTGCTCCTCCTCGAGATCCTGTTTGCTGAGGCATTTCAAGGCTAAGTAACCATCGGCAACATCCCTACGATAGGCGCAGAGGCTCACCGAACTCCCTCTTCCGCCCTCCCCGCTCCCGCACAAGGGAGACGACCGCATAGCTCCCCGATCCTAGCTGCCGAACCACCTCGTACACCTTCCTCGCGCTTTCCGTCCGCAAGTCCCCGCGCGTAGTCTTGCCGACCTCACTTCCACCCCGTCGTAACGGTACGCCCACGTCATCCCCATCCGCCCCTGTGCCCCAACGTCCAACAGCTGGCTGAACAACCTCTCCTCGAAACTCCATGCCTTCACCGAAGAGCGTGCCGGGAGATAGCACGTCCTCTACCACTCGCTCTGCGTCAGACACGCCAGTCCAGGTCCGCCCCTCAAGGGCACCGCCGTCATCCACCTCATCCTCGACCACCTCGCTGTCACCTCCATCAAGCAAGATCCCGCCCTCAGGTTGCCATTCTTCCATCTCTTCGACGCCCGGCGCCCAAGAATCTGCCATCTGAACCACCACCTCGGGCGGTCCTGCTTTCGTCTCCTCACTGCGAGGCGTCGCGGTTGACGAGCCTTTGTTCGGTGTCGCATGGCCGCTGCCGCCTGAAAGCACGGCAGCAGATCCTCGGGGAGTCCGTGATCTTGACCTTGAGCTAAGACTGATCGAGACCACGGCGGACGAGTTTCGCCTGGACCGAAAAGGAAACTCGCCGCTTGGTCCACCACGAGGGGACGAAGCATTGGGCCGAGGAGAGCCGTCGTGGGGGAAAACTTGAAAGGTCTGCTCGATGGCTGAGGTGAGCTGCGGTGATAAAGGAAAGCGTTGAGGTATGGGTGATGCCAGGACGAGGTTCGGTGGACGAGATGATCCCGAGCCGGTTGATTCGGCAAAAGGTGAAAAGACCGCTGACGTAGGCGTCGGGCTAAAACCCATAATCATGCTCGTCCTATTGGCTACCGAAGGGTTATTCTCGAGTGCTTGTGATGCGTTGATGCTGGGTAAACGTGATGGCATCGATATGCGAGAGGGGCGAGGGGAGGATGGTCCGGCAAAGACTTGCTGCGGTCGTCTAGGTGAGAGAGCTTGAGAGGTGGGATTGGCGGACGCGGGGACGGGTGAGGTAAGAAGACGAGACTCGGTCATCTCGCAGGTCTTGTCCACGGGAATAGGATGGAAGGAGAGAGTGGGTAAGCGCAAGCGCCGATCCCACTCCCTAGTGTAAATCCGCTGGATGGAGTATGGTCACGTCCGGACTCGTGTGTCTGCACCCAAGCACGACCCTCAGAGCGGTCACCTGACAAGTTGGAAAAGATCACCTCTGATCAATTGAATTGACAACGCAAAGCAGGTAAAGTCCTCACCAAGAGGGTCCTTCGACCTGACCCGGTGCCGTTGGGCCAACCCTCTCCACCGTGACGTCTGATTCCCTCCTTTGACCTCTTGATGCAAGTCGCAAGCGCCCGGAAGAGAGATAGGAAGACGACGAGTGGAGTGTTGCGTCAGGTGATCCTTTGTCCGATGACGAGCGGTGTGAGGGATCAAGGCAGGGGTCTTGACGAGGCGTACGTCGAAAAGGACAGGCTGTTTGGGAGAGTACGGTGTTTGATGACGTGGAAAGGTATTTCTTCGTCAGACGGGACTGGCCGATGCCGCAGGCGTCGCGACAGTCGATATAGGACGAGCCTGGTATGTCGTCTTCAGATGAAGGCCGATACCGTCGGAATGACTAACGACGGCGTTTATGAGAGCGATTTGATGGTTCAAGCTAGAACGGATTTGTAACGAGCGTGTGGTCGAGTGTAGCAACAGACTCCAGGTGCGTGCAACTGACGCGCGAGAGACCGGGCTTGGTCGGAGCAGATGTCAGCTTTGCAAAGGGGAGGATACGAGCGAGCGCTTCCACGCAACTCGCATTCTGAGTCCGGTTGACCTCGTTGTCAAATGTCCCGAAACGGTAATGGTCGTTTACAGGCACGAGATTTGCCGCAAGGCTCCCCGAGTGCCAGATTACTTGTAACTTACGTACCGCATGGTCGCTTTCGCAGATTCCAGCCAGAAAGATTGTCAGGGCTATCCGCCCTCTGAGGCCTCGCTGACCTTTGCTGTGAAGAAATGTTGACATACGTACATGACGTCGGCTCGGACAAGTCATATAAGCTTGACCTCGTGGATGAACACCGGCGACTCCGGGTTCCTCGGCGGACCATCTTCGTTCCACCCGACTTTCGGACTGACATCGGGGCCTGTATAGCGTGCTCAGGTACAAAATGCTATTGGCCGCTTACACACGTGCTGGCTTTCGATCATGCGTGGGACCTTTTGTCTCGGTATGTCACGCAAAACCTTGATGATGAAGAGAGGCAGACAAGAAATCAGCAGTCCAAATGCCTTGCTTTGACCACGCAATGCAACCCGTCATGCTGTCTTCATCTCGCGCAGACCCGTTGGAGTAAATGATCTGACATATAATCTACGTGATCAGCATTGGCTCAATGTCCGATCGGTGCTCTCCTCCTCTCTAGATTGATGATGTTGAATGTCAAACTGGTTTCCGCTGTATCAGCACGCCGTGGACGGCCTTACACCGACTCACCAGAACACCATAGTCGCCATCCCATAGCAGCCCAATGCAAGTGCGAACCATCTTGTTAAGCCTCCATCGCTACGGAATGCTCGGAAGAAGAAGAAGCCGGGAAGGATGAACGAGATGATGGTGGATCCCGTCGATCCGACGAAGCCGAGAACTAAGGAGGCAATCTGTCAAGCGAGGCACATGATCAGTAATGAGCGGTACTCACCGACTTCGAGCTCATCCACCGCTAATGCGATAAGAAACCCGCTGATCAAGATCGAAGCGGTGATGATGAGGAATTTGGTAATGCTCATCTCCTCACTCGTTCCGGAATCATGCTGGTCGTCGATGTCTTTGGGCATGAGCGGATCCTCCTCATCCTCGTTCTCGCTAGCATGGCCGTCGTCGTTGCCATCGAGTCCCGAGCGGGTATGAGGCTTGTCGAGGCTAGACGTGAGGCTATCGACGCAAGCGCGGCAGGGAAGCAGTTGAAGCGGGTACGAGAGCCCGACGAGGAGGACGATGCCGAGCCGACCAAGAGCGATGAACAGAGAGGTCGCGGGATACCTATTAGACCGATTAGTATTATTACGCATCAGGCTGAGATAATCGCCTACATGGCAATGATATTGCTGCCGACCTTGTTACCGAAGGTGAGGTACCCGATCTGAAGAGCGTTATTACCGTTTTCAGCACTGATGCATGAGTACCACTCACGATTCCGAGCTATAGAAGGAGAGCGTCAGTGAACCAGTACTCAGTCATCGCCCTGCTGACTCACGACCTCGTAACACGCCGCAGCCGTGCCGATCGAAGAGCCAATGACGATGTTCATCCGCCTTTGAGTCCTGTCCTTCAGCTCGTTAAAGATCGGGAAGAGCTAAGGAAGATCAGTTTGTGGTAAAGTGATATATCTTGACAACACGGACATTCTGGGCACAACTACGGAGCGTCAGTAAGGCAAGTTTGCCCCGCAAGGTGTCCACTTACGTATACGCAAACACCTGGACTGGGAACGTGGAGAGGGTGTTCTTCCCGAACCTCCCGAGCACAACTTCCCCTCGATTCGGACTAACTCCTTTGACGAAATACCAGCCCACAACGACGATGATCAAGCTATCGGCATCGAGATCAGCCGGGGTGAAAGATGCTTGACAGCCAGCTCACTAGACGACCGTACCCAATGCCACCTGACTTGTGAACCGCAGACTGTCGAGTGTTCGTAGGAAAGAAAGGGGCACGATGACCAGCATGGACATGACAAGCCAGAAATCCTGGGAAAGAAGGATCGAGTGTTCTGGTAATGGGTGGTGAACGGCTGCCGAGAGTGTCTGGCTGACTTGAGGTAGGAGAGTCTAGCGGAGGATTCATCAGCGGGAGGTCAGAGCGCAGCCTGACAAGATGAAACGGACCTTGCAGATAATGAGGTAGGATACGGAGACACCGAAGCATTTTATGGCGATAGCGAGCTATGCATATTGGGTCAGCGATCAATCGTAAATTGACGAGAGCTTAGATCAGACATCAAGAACACACGGGACTCACGTCGAATAGCTTCGTCGCCCATCCTTTCCCAAAGGTCAATCTCGCAACCTCGTTGAAGCTCGCTTTCCTGCCCTCATCCCCCGACCGTTTCCCAACCAAAGTCGCACATCGACTGAGAAGGTAAAGTCCGAACGCCGTGAATGTTCCCGAAAGGACACACGTAATCATGCCCGGTATCAAGCCCATAGCTGCGAACGCAGAAGGAAAGGCGAGAGCACCGGCACCGATGACGGTATTGGCCAGATTGGTGACCGAGGAAGGGATCGAGGCATGACCATCTTGATGAGATTTTCTGCGGGAAGGTGTACTGGGAAGGGTGGCCGAGGAGGAAGGAGGAGAGGACTCGGTTCCATAGCTGGCTTGAGGCATATCGTCGGGATTGTAGGTGGTGTAAGACGGAGAGACATGCGATTGCGAATCGATCAAGGGATGATTATATACAGATGACCCGGAAGGCAAGCGATCTAGAACGATTGGAGCCGATATCGTGGCCTACGAAACTGAATGGCGGTCGTGTAATGAATGAAAGATAAATCCAGCTCCACTTCGTGATGAGACGAGAGACTGTCGCTCCAAAATCCCAGCCGTTGTCCCGTGTTTTCATATCGGTGGGGATTAATGACCCAGAAATCAAGAGATAAATTCCCCACGTGAATGATCTTTGTTGACATTTCGAAGGACAAAACAATGCTGTTGTTTCAAGGTTGAATGATTCTTTGATCTACATGGCATAATTAAACTATTGCTGATGACAATCGCCATGACTCGAGACGAATCACCTGCACCGGTATCGACGATGGATTTGCTGGGGACGCTTTTCCTTGTTGGGAGAAAGACGGGACTCGATGTACAGAGCTTCCCTATCGACGCAGAGAGGGTCTCTATCGGGCGGTGGGTTGGGACTTTTGGACATTACTGGCTTCACGATGGCTGATGACAAGACTTTCAGTAATTACGACTGCGACGTCCGTTCTCTGAGGTATTCACTGGTCTATCGCTAATGTCAGATGAACAGATCCGACTTTACTTCTCAGACGTCTCCAAGCTGCATTGCGAGGTCATCTTTGATCTGCTGACCGGCCAGGTCAGTCCTGGTCTGTGAAGCAACGGTTCCAATACTCAAACGTACTTCCAGGCACACCTTCATGCTCATGGGGCGAACGGACTGCTTCATACCCCTCCATCAGGCTCTGCAACACTCTACAAACCTCCTGCAATCATTCCCCTCAACGATAAAGACACCTTCGTGATCCGAAAGAAGGTATTTCGCTTCGAGTACGGCTCTGCCGAAGAGCCGATCCGTAACATCAGCCTTTCGCCTGAATCTCGTGCCCGCGCGTTGCTCTCCGCACGGTCGTCACCCGCTCAGCTGCCGATACGCCGGCGAGCTTCGCACCGTCTCTCGCTCGTCCCGACTGGGAAGACTTTCGTTCCGTCGTCACCAGCGAACGGAAGACGTAACAGCAGCATCGGTCTGGGAGCACTTGGAAGCTCGAAGGTGGCCACAGGAAAGTCATTGTTGAGGGAAGAGTTGGAAGAAGAACATGCAGGCGATGAGCAAGACGGAAACGGCATTCCACTGGTCGACGTGGTAAACGGAGAGGAAGGCGACTTGGTGTACCTCGAGACGAAAGAGGAGGAAGAGGTCATGGGGAGGATTGAGCTGGTGAGGCTTGTTAAGATAACCATTCCTGGATCATGCTAATGCCAATAGCCCATTTACGAGCACGCTTTCATGACACCCCAGCAGACTGGCAAAGCCCCGCTCCGCAATACCAGCGCTGTCCCTCGTACTCGGAAGACAGTCGTATCAACTGCCATCGAGATCGAGGAGGAACACCAGCCCATTTCGGTTGCAGCGAAGGCATCCGAAACGCCCCACTCGATCCCTCTACCACCTTCCGTCGAAACGCCCTATGAAGCTCCCGTTGCTCGAGTGTCCCCCCAGATCGCGCTTACTACCCCTCGCGGCCCTGTATCACTCCATAAAGCTCTACTATTACGTTCTGCACGTAAAGCGTGGGAGAACAATCGCTCACCGGGGCTTGAGGGTGCCATCGAGGCGGGCGACGTCGAGGTACGCAGGAAGAGCCTGAGTCCGAAAAGGAAATCACCCAAGAAGAGCCTGACACCCATGCCCCTGGCTAATGATGCGGAAGACGAAGAGCACGAAGAGGTCGAGGAAGCCGAGGATGGCGAGCTACAGTGGATTCATGAGGATGGACAGGCGGAAATCTCCGCGGACGATTCTGATTCAGACATGGACTCGTTCGAAGCCGACCTTAGCCTCGACATCGTGAGTGTCTGTCTATACTAGGCGGAAGGACGCTGACGATGTCAGCCGGGCCAAACGATCATCACCTTCACACCACCAGAAGATGCAGACAATGACGGCGAGCGAGGCTTCGCGGAGGCCGATTCCGAAAATGTACTTGAAGAGGAGGGCGAAGAGGAGGAGCAAAACGAGGAGCAAGACGAGGTCGAGGAGGAAGAGGTCTCCGGCGACATGGAAGAGGTCGACCAAGAAGACGCGGCCCAGGAAGCAGTTCCCGGAACTCCGGCCGCGGTAAGCAGGCAGTCAATTCCGTTTGACTGATATGCTGACACCTCGAAGACCCGCTCCCTGAACAAATTCTTCACCCCTCAGCCTCAGCGGAATGGCCTCAATCAGCCCCGCCGGTCTCTTGCTAGCATCGGTGGTCCACCTGTCCGTTTCGAGCGACTACCAGCTACCCCCCGCAATGCGACGGGTACCCTTCTCCGATCCGCTCCTGCACCTGGGACGTTGGGGAAACCCAGTCGCCGAGTGGCCATTCCGGTCCGCGAGGAGTCTGAGGTCGAAGAGTTTGTCCCGGTCAGCACGCCCATCCCGCTCAGGGCCGACCCAGCTATGCTGGCTGAGGTGTGTTTGGCCTGCCCATATAACTTCCCGATATGTGCTGACATTCACCAAGGCTAAGCGGCGTCGAGAATCACTCGCTACACCTCGCGCTCTACCCGTTCCCCCTGCCAGCGGTTTCAAATCCCCTGTCCGCAAGACGAGACTCAGTCATCTCCTCGCATCACCCACTCATCCCGCCTTGACTGCGACATCCCCCGAGCTGGTCGAGAAAGGAGTCGCCAGCACTCCGCTCAACGATATCAAGCATCGTCTCAGCAATATGCGTCAGCAGAGTGTACAGCGTCAAGAAGGCCGGCGAGCGACATTAGGCTTCGCTCTTCCCGCAACGCCAGCGGACCGACCGCGCTTCGTTCAATCGGCATCGTTCGCCAATTTCGGCTCTAATACTCGTCGTTTCGTTCATGGTCCGCCCGCAACGCCAATCGTAGTCCCGCATGGCGGCAGCGAGGTATTCTCGCTCACTCAGAGTCCCGTCAATGCCCCCATGCCTACAGTATCACTCCACGATAATTTGCCTCAGCGACTCGAGAAGGGCCAGGTCGACGTGGGAGCCAGGCCCATAGATCCTCTCATTGGGCAAGCGAGGCCATCGGGGCACGAATCGCCATGCAAGGAGGACGCATCCGCTGGAACGCCTCGCAAGCGGAACCCTTCGGTAATCAAAAGGACAGCTCAAGCGAAAACACTATACATGGCTGGAATCCGCAATTTATACCCTACAATACCTCGACAGCAAGCTTCTCCATCTCTAATTGGGGTGAAAGACCTGCTTCTTGTTCCGGTCGTACCGACCACACCCTCTTTCACCGGCATGAAGAGTCTCTTCGCGAAGCGGCCTGTACCTCCCACACCCGCTATGGAGGGTGTTGCCGAGATGTACCACCTTCGCGAGGAGTCGGATGAGGAAGAAGAGAAAGTGGAGGAGCGGGAAGAGATCGAGGTTGCCGAGTTGTCGGCGATTGTCGTCTCCGTGCCATCACCCGTATCGAAGCCTTCAGCGAGGTCGAAGGGCTCCAAAGCCGTCTCATCCGCTTCGTCGCGCTCTCGGACACCCGCAGTAGAGGGTTCACAACAGATGGAGACGGAGACGACTCAACGGAAGGCGCCTGCCCGACGGGGCAAGGCGAAGATAGCGGCCACGGTCGTTGGAGAAGCATCAGAACCTTCAGCGGCCTCCAAACCCGGTCGGGGCCGACGAGCTGACGAGCCGACTGTGACCGATCCAGAACCGGAGGCAGAGCTTCAGAAGTCTACCTCCACAGCCTCGCGAAGTCGGCGGACCACCACCGAGGAGCCCATATCTGCTCCTGTTCTGACGAAAAGCACGAGGACGAGCAAGCCCTCCCGCTCGAGCCGTACACAACCCGTCGAAGCGACAGCGGAGCCGAACAGCAAGAGCAGCCGATCCGCAGCGTCTCGCAGCTCCCGAACGGCGGACGTTCCCGCGGCAGTCGAGGAAGCGGATGAGCCAAAGCCGAAAGGACGAGGCAAGAAGGTATTCGGTGACTCAGATGAGCAGATTACCGTCGCGCCTATGCCAGAGCCGACGACCAAGACAGCCCGAGGGAAGAAACCGCTCGCTTCGAGTACCTCGGACGAGCCGAAGTCGGCTCCGAGCAGGAGCACGAGGACTGCGATTGGAGATAAGGAGAACGAGGCGGAGGGGGAGGTGGAGGTAGTGGAGAAGAAGACGGTGAAGAGGGGCTCTGCGAAGAAACTTACGGAACCGGCGGCTGTCGTAATGGGCACGAGGACGACGAGGAGCAGGCGATAGGTTTTGGGCGTTTGTATCTTGTCTATTTGGACTTTTGAGCGGTCAGTACCCTTGATGTAGATTTCGAGTTATCTCATCATCGGGGACATGAAACGCGAGGGGTTCAGGGTGGACTTTTTCGCAATCATCAGCTGAGGAAAGTTGAGTCTCTCTTCCACTTTGACGTTCAATCACTCCATGAGCAGAAGAGACATGAGCGATCGCATGGGTGAGTCTTCTGCGTCTTCTCGTCCTGAGCGCTTCTTGTATGTGATTATATAAAAGGGACTTCCCGAACGCACGATGTCGCAGAAATTGCCATAGAGGACATAGGATCCAACCTGCAGCTCCCGCTTGATCGGATCCACCATATGTCTGCTGTGATGATGCGCCTTCTGTCCATGTCTCGTGGGGCGAGTAGAATACTTCGAGTGAGTCTGCCGGTCCGTCCATCTGAGCACACGTGTATGATAAATGTCGCGATGAGCTTGATGCCTTTGGTCGAGCTCGTTCGAGCGATGACCTGCTTTGTTTGTATCTGAAATCTCGTCGTGGCCCGTCGATGTGATCCGGAGGTGGAGATGCAAGAAGGAGCTGATTCGAGGAAGCTTGCCTATCCGGCGCAACAGGACGAGTCAACACATGCGCTCGATCCCCTCAACCATCGGCAATTTATGGGTCAGGGGCGGCGTTTTCCAAAGGATTTCGAGCGAAGCATGGAGGATACGACCCGTTCCGAGCGATACCGGTGAGCTCGAGATGATGTGATGTCTGCCATCCTAAGCTGGTCTGCGAGAGCGAGACTTGAGCTTCATCCTGATCGGTCGGTATAGTGCGATGCTGACCGGCGGGCGAGGTTCTTGAGCGCAAACGTGAGCATTTCAACTTCCTCTACCAAGTATTCTGCTTATGCGCTTCGGTGAAGAGCCACGTGACATTTCGTCAACCTGATGCCGATATATCCTCCCATCCGTCGTGAACACTTGAATCCATTGCTGACGCGACATGTCTTCCGGATTCGTGGTAAAGAGTGAGTCCCAGCGTTACCTCACATCCGACTTGGTGGAACGACGCGACGATGATCCAGAATCGCTCAGATCCCTCATTCTTGAGGGCAGGCTGACAATTCACCTTTGGCCCTGAGCGCCTCCAACGGTCTCCAGCTGCACTCAGAATTGCAGCAGTACTGACTGTACTACCTCTCAGCGCAGCGATGGACTCTCGAATGAACGGGAGATGGCGTGGAACGCACGGGATGGAGGGATGACCATGGGGCACCTTGAATCGGATGAACAAAGTTGTTCCTTCGTACGACCGGGCTAGACCCGAGTTTATGCCGCCAACTCTCCTAAGGAGTTTCTGAAATATCTTTCGCTTTCCCCGCGAGCATGACAGGCGATATCTGTTGACATTTATGGCGACAGAAAGCTGACACGGAAAACTCCCAGGACCGGCAGTGCTCAGTGCTCATCGCATGAGTTGAATCGATCATCCTCCTTACCTCCTCTGCTTCGCCCATAGGTCCTCTGAGCACATCGTACCGTCCAGTAGCGACTCGCAGATATGCGATGAATAAGCCGCCGTTGATGAGGGATTAGATTGAGAGTCGACTGAGAAAGCACTGTATGTCTCCGCTGTACAGTGTTATGATTGCAGATGTTATCTGTAGTCAAAGGCATGCCCACAGGCTCAATAGGCCTGAGATGTGAAGAAGATTGCACCTAATTAGCACCCTGCGTCTCAAACTACCTGAACGCCCCTCTTCGGCATGAATAGAAATTCCCTAGGCCGTTCTTCCGCGTTCTTTTGCCCAATCAACTGGGGGTCGGATCCAAAGGAGGGATTGAGCCAATCGCGCGATGTACAACGCCGGGGACCTCGGCGATCGTTTCGCGTACGTCGCCCAGCTGGATTTCAAGAACGCCTTTAACTCTCTGCCGCGATCCGACTTGGCAGATGGAGTCCGACGATTCGCTCCCGCTCTGTACAAGACCGCCAAATGGGCATACAATACGCCCCCCGACCTACTCATTCGAACGGCACCACAAGCCGCAGTCAGGATTCTGTCAAGGCGACCCTCTCGGTCCTTTGCTTTTCTCTATAGGCATACGAGATCTCCTAGATGGTCTCATCGCCTTTCTCGGCGAGGACCACTTGCTCTTGGCATATCTCGACGACGTTTTCATTCTTGGGCCAGACTCTGACATCCTTGACCGTGTACTACAACACCTCAACGGACGATCTTCTCCGATCTCCCTTAACCGGTCAAAGAGCAAAGTCATTAGCTTCGAGGACATACTCAACAGTGGCATAAACCTGCTGGGTACGTGCATAGGGCCGCCCAGTAAGGGAAGCTTTTCTGGCGGCGAAGATCGATGCAGAGGACAACAAACTCAAGCTCCTGCGCAAACTCCCAAGCCAGCACGCGTGGCTGATCCTATGCTACTGGTTTCAGCAAGACCTGCGCCATCTGCAACGCTCTTTACATGCTGCAGACCTGGTCCACCTCTGGCGACGCCTGGACAAGGCTCTTAAAAGGGAGTTTGACCTTATACGGGGATCTGGATGAATGTCACCCGAGCGGTGGCCATCGACAATGCCCTTGTCACCTTGCCAGCCCGGATGGGAGGAATGGGTCTTCTCTCACATGAGCAATGTGCGCCCCACGCCCGCCAGGCCGCAACGATGCCTCGGACGCCGTGCTTCACCCACTCGTCCCGGCCTTCCTCCCACCAGACCAGGTGGTCTCTCAAGGGGTGCGCTGCCGTCAGATGTTCGACGGACAGCGCTCGGCCATCTTCCGTCAACTCAGCGACGTCGAGAAGCTCTCGGTGATCCAGGCCGGCTCCGCTATAGGTCGCAGAGCCCTAAGCACACTACCCCTTTCCCCAAGATACACTTTGACGGGTCACGAGATGAGGACAGCCTTCCACGTCCGCACTCTCGCCCAACCCATCAGCGGCCTGTGCCGGAAGTGCGACCAGCACAATTACTTGTTCCACGGCGAGAGCTGCCGAGCCGGAAACCAGGCGGCACGCACGAATCGGTACGAAGGGGTGAAAATGGCGATCGGGGCAGGACTCAAATCGCTTCCGGGCGTATCGGTATTTTATGAACCCAGAATTTCCCTGGGCCGAAACGACATCCGGATCGTCGGATCCGCCGCCACTGAGCAGGGTACAGAGGAGGACTACGACGTCACGGTCGTATCCCTTTCGAGCAACCAGGCTGAGAGCTGTGAATCGTCAATCCGACACCGTCGACCCTCGAGACTAAGCCCTGGATCAGGCACACGACATCCTCACAGCGTCGGCGGACCGGAAACGCGCTTCGCTCCCTGGAGATGCCGATCCAAACATCAAGTTCTGGCCGCTGGTGTTCACCTGCCGGGGGTCTTGTGGGAGAAAGGTACACTGAAGGTTATGGAGGGATGGCGGAAGCATATGACGTCGTGGGAATTCGATAGGATGTCTCGGACCATTGCGGTGAGCCTCGCCAGGTCGCGAGGCATCAATTTCCAGGCCTAGTACCGTAGCGGGGTGTCCGTTCCGTGCTTCTGGTCCATACCCATCTGCTCGCCATGTATTTAAGTGTCTAAGGATTGGGAATCTCAAGGATTTCTGTTTGCCGCCCGGCCATACGTAATGACACGTTCCAACACCGCGGGAAGCGCCGAGACCAATTTGATATCCCGGCCATCCCATCTTGGAGCGAAACAAGGCAGCGCCCGATCGTAAGATCTGGTCCAAGAGGTCTCAATAAATTCTCTTTGACGCAAACACCTTCCTTCTCAAACCGGCCATCCAGGACATCACTCACCATGGCGAGCTCTTTTTTCCTCGTCCACTCTGGCATTTGCGGTGTTGTCCGCCGTGAAGGCTTGGCAACCTGATTACATCCTGCGAGTTAGCAACTCCACGATCTACAGCGATTGCCAACCTCGAGTCGCCGCTGTGGTCAATGGTGCGTCCGATAGTCTTCGCCACCGGTGTTCCAGCTAATCTTTTATGTATAGGCACTACACCTGGTCCGCTTCTGACATTCAAGGAGGGTGAACATTATTGGATTCGAGTGTTCAATGATCTTCCCGATTCCAACACCACTATTCACTGGCACGGCTTCGCTCAGTTCACTTCACCGTTCTCGGATGGGACACCTCTCACTTCGGGATGGCCTATCCCCCCTGGACACTTCTACGACTATGAATTTCAGTTGGAGGATGGATTCTATGGGACTTACTGGTGAGTGGCCATTCGCCTCTGAAAGAGAAATCAGCTGACGATGACGCGCAGGTACCACTCACATGTCGACATGCAGGTCCAGACCGCTCAAGGCCCGATCATCGTCTACCCGAAGGACAACTCGTCCTGCCCCGTGAAGTACGACGAGGACATCGTCATGATGATGGGCGATTACTACCACGTTCGGGCCCTTATGACACGCCTTTGTTCTGCGCTGATGCAGTCCGTTAGGCGGATGACGCGACCATCCTTGCTGGTCTCTTGAACGAAACGGTCTTCGGATGGCTCAACGAGCCGCAAAACCGTGAACGGCAACGCACTCGGCACATGTAACGCCACTGCCCTGATGCCCGGTCAGATGTGTGGGACAGCATGCGGTAACAATCTGCAGAAGGTCAAGCCGGGAAAGAAATACCGCGTCCGGATGATTGGTGCGACTGTGCTTAGTTACCTGGGTATGGCACTTGAGGGACACAATATGACGCTGTTCGAGGTTGACGTAAGCCAATCCTGCCGGCGAACATTACGAGACTGATATTTCACAGGGTACTTGGGTCGAACCGATGTCTATTCAAGACCTCGAGATACATTCGGGTCAGCGATACTCAGTCCTCATTGAGACTCAGGAGAACCCGCCGAAAGACGAGTAAGCCTCCCTGAGTCGCGATTAGCCTTTGTGCTGATGAGTTTCAGCTACTACTGGCGTATCCGAACCATGTGGCGAACAAAGCGAGTCAATGGCTCCGCCCTATGGCAATATGATGAGGCCGCCCCATCCACGGCCTACGTCCAGGCTGGCCCGGTATCCAACGCCACGACGCCAACCGACCTCAATATGACGGTCTTGCTGCCCAACGAGACTTTCGGTTGGGTGTCGTTGGACATCGTCCCGCACAACAAGACCATCAAACCCCCGACCCAGGCGGAGGTGTCTCGAACCATTTATCTCGATGGCCAGCAACTCGTCGCCGGAAACGGTTTCCGATGGTCGGTCAGTAACTTCCTCTACAACCCGACCACCAACTTGTACAACGGATCCAACGCGCCGACGATGCCTTACTTGCTTGGCTTCTACACTGAGCCGGCGTCCGAGAGAAAGGCGAATTACACCGCAGCGAAAGCTTATGGCGGGTATGACCCGGGATCCAACACCTGGCCCGCGCAGATTGGCGAGGTTCTCGACCTTGTCATCCAGAACGTTGCTGGTCCGACCTCCGGTCTGGTCGAGTCTCACCCGTGGCACGCTCACGGTCAGAAATACTGGGACATGGGCGCTGGCATGGGGAACTTCTCATATGCCGCCCTCAATGCGTCACTCGCCGCTCGGACAGGCATACCCTTCCAGCGGGATACTTCAATCGCTTACTCCGGTCCCGGAGAATCGTACAATAATTCCATGATTGGGGACAAGGCATCGGGCGGATGGAGATTGCTCAGGATCAATGTCACCGACCCGTGCTGTTCATCGCCCATTTTCCGACTCATCACTGATAGAACGATCTAGGGGAGCATGGTTGATTCATTGCCATATGGCGCCTCATCAGACCATGGGCATGCAAGCGCTCTTCATGTACGGGGTAAGCTCCACCGGCGATAATCTTCTATAGCATCTGACTGGTGCTCTCGTCCAGGCCGAAGACCTTGCCTCGCTGCCCGACAGCCTGGTAAAGGAGTACACCACATTTGGAGGCGGAGCCTTTGGGGACAAGACCTACGATGGGTATGTCCCCAAGAGCTACTTTGAGGAGGTGAAGAAGCATAATGAGAAGATGAAGAGGGAGGAGAAAAGGAAGCGTGCGGGGAGGATTGGGATGTGATAGCAGCATTGCATTGCTTTGTATCGGAAAATCGGATGCATAGTTACAGTAGCAATTATGTATCTTTCTTTACGATCCCATAACGATCTGCTTCCGTTGGACGAATTCCATCGTCCCCTGTGGCTCTCCTTGATTGATATTTACTCTGTTTTGCTAGAGACCGTCCGTCTCCGAAGAGCCCAAGAAGTCGCGCGCTGGATCAGGATGGCGGAGCAGCAGGTCCAGCTGACCGATTTGGATCCTGCCCAGCTTCAAGATGTGAAGAAGCAGCTCGACCAGGTGGGCTCCTCATTTCCCTAGTCCCAAACCCCTGTTACAGGTCATCGTGCTCGCGCTGTCGGAACGGAGGCATAGGAGTGTCATAGCTGATTCGCACGAAACATAGGAGCTCGATCACCTCACCACCTCCTACTCCCAGCTCAAGCAAGCCCAAGCGAAATTCAAAGCCTGCTTGAGCGACATCGGCGAGCTCACGTCTTCTGCCAAAGGTAAGCGCAGCTTCCTCTCGATGCTCTGGCCAAGCGAAGACGCTGCTGGCATAAAGCGATACGAACGGAAGCTGACGAGTGTGAGAATAGGCAAGGAGGTGCTCGTCCCCCTTACGAGCTCGCTCTACGTCCCCGGGAAATTGACGGATTTGGAGAGTGTTGTGGTGGATGTTGGGACGGGATACTATGTGAAGAAGGTGCGTCCGTATAATTCCTGCTGCACCTCTTTTCGAGCTACACTGGAGCTGACGGCTATTGCTCGTCCTGGTAGACCAAGACCGAAGCGCTGTCTCATTACACCTCGAAGACCTCATTCGTCCAGGGCAACCTCGACACGCTACAAAAGACGATCGAGCGGAAACAGGATAACGTGCAAAGCGTGGTCGGGGTGTTACAGCTGAAGATGCGGCAGCAGAGCCAGGGAACTGCACAGGCGGCAAAATAGCTTCACACTTAGATATCATGCATGCAGATACCCCTGATCATCACTAGGAGTCTCACATCGGAACTCCGACCCCTAGTCTCCGTCGCATTCGCCACGCGATCTCGATATATGCTGGCTCGGTCTCGGGTGTCACGAGGGCGTGCCGTATGAGGAAGTCCACGAGGATGAGGCCGCAGTTGGGCTTAAAGTCGCCGGTGTAGAGGGCGTCGATCAGCTCGGGTATGGAGAGGAGCTGTGTTCGTCAGCAGTGTCAGTATGGACGGGCTTGGATTACGACAAGAACAGTCAGACTCACGGCGAAGGACTCTACTTCGTCGTCGTGCGGATGAGGTCGGACATAACTGGGATCGGTGGTCGGGGGGAGAGGCAGATCATAGGTGTATCTGCGGCGTCGTCATCAGCTCGACAGTTCCGCCAGGTCCGCAGCTGATGACTCGAGATTGTCGACATACTCAATCTCTAGCGGGCGATGTCAGCTCGGCCAAAGCGGAGGTTCGAAGATCACCAGGTTGCAAATAGCCTTCCTCGGTGATGTACATGTAAGTCGTCACTCCTACATTCCTGCATGGTATCAGTATAAACTGCAAACGAAGTGAGCGAAGCCACCCACTTGACTCGACGCCGTACGAGCGACTCGGGAAGGCTCGCTTCTTCGTCACACTCTTTGACCATCGCGTCGAGCGGTGTCATGCCGGCTGGTATACCGCCAGCTACCGACTGGGACCATCAGCTTATATGGACGACTGTGCAAGATCTTGTTCTACGTTATCCAGCCGACCTGGCCAGCTGGTAGTTGTTGTCAGACCTGCAAGCGACCTTAAATGCAGCAACGACTTACGTCGCTTTCGTCTTGCTCCGGCTCGGCACCCAGACCTTCATATCGCTCCCTTCCCCTTCGTATGCTACACGCTATCAGCAACTGTCAAGCCGACTGATTGATGTACCAATCAGGTGCACGCCAAATGTCGCGAATCCAAAGACTGCACATGCTGCCCGCTCAAGCGGGAATGCCGCATTCGAGAAAGGTCTTTCCGGATCGGTTTTCAGTGCCGAGCTCTGCGATGGTGCATACACCATATACAGCTCGTCCCTCCAGCCTATCGCCTTTCTCAGCTATGTGAAGACCGGTACGAAAGTAGCTCACCTCCTAATGGCTCGGGAAACTTCCCTTCATCCCTCCACCTCTCCACCACTTCCTTCATCGCCCTCCCCATCACTCGCTTGCCCCCTTTGACCACCCAATCCGCAAAGAACACGCAGACGACCTCGAGGTCCAGCTCATCACCCTCGTCATCCTCCCGCTTTCCCATCCCTGGTCGAGCAAGGGAGTGGAACTGCCAAGGACAGCTCGAGCCGTCTCTTGAGTCCGCTTGGAGCTCTGCAAGGACGGAAGGTCGGAGCAGACCGACTGGAGGGAGTCGAGCCTGGTAGTCTGAGAACGTTAGGTGGAATGGGGTATAGATGTCGCGGGATTGAGGGTGAGAGAGGGGATATGGATCATGGAGAGGATGCGAGGGGAAATTATCGGCTGCGAGGACGACGGGCAGCAGAGAGGGAGGCATCGCGCTGAAAGTCTTGGATTGAGGATAGAAGATGAGGTGCGCGTCAGGCTGACTGACTACTACTACTGCTGAAGTGGAGACGTGTCCGGAAATCAAGCTAACTTTTTGGCTGAGCAAATTACGGAATCTGGGGTCTCGTTGCGTCCAATGCGGCAACACGAACATGCTTAGAAATTCGACTGAAATCTAGTCAAGTTAGCAACTCTTACACTCGTCAGAACTTGTACCTCCTTACGCTTTAGCAATCTGGCCATGGCAGTGTCCAGTCAGGAGAACGCTGACAACACCGGACAACTAATCTGCGCATTGCAGGAGGACGATTGGTGGAGTACGACTCGTGCTCTCACGGAAACGTGTGAGTATGGGAAAGATCGTCGCTCCAGAACATCCCCCAGTACCTTTCCGAGACCATTTCGGTCGGAACAGATCGATCGGGAATGCGGTTATTCGGCAATGAAATGTTTGTAGGGGAGGCGAAGTCCGGGCCTCCCTCTACGCCGGGTTTTGGTCAGCTGTAGGTCAATTAAGGTACGGAGATCCCACGAGCCTAGAAATGTGTTGATCGGCTAGCCTGAACTCTAAGACCATCTGGTTCCGTATTTTCGGTTGGGCGTCGCACTCTCGAAAACGCCTCGGACTTCGGAGTACGTACGTCGTGACGCCAATTTGTCGGAATAAGTAGTCTTTTTCATGTCCAGGGCACGGGATCCGAGCGGGGCTAATGCATTTTGGTCATTGCAGGTACCGGCACAGTAGTTTCTCGACACCGCTCCCCGCAAACCGCCGCCTCCGTCGTATACGACCCGGACGTCGTTCCCTAAATCGTGCTTGTCCTCCGTTGCCTTTTTGACTGGTCATCATAAGTTGGCGAAGACTCCAAGAAGGTGGAGGTCGGAACACGATTTCTCGTCCATCCCCAGCATCAGATTCTTCGCTTCGACGCGCTCCACGTCACTTGAAAGCTCTCGTCAGCTCAAGTTGAAATTGAACCATCACATTATACATCTCCATCATCGGGCGTCTGTATCAGTCGACATCCCGTGGGTACTCCATCGACCATGTCTTGATCCGGACATCACGCACGTCGACTGAGCGTGCCTGTCATCTCTCCTCTAGTTCAGATCATTGATCTCGGCGTAATATCGGGTTCCCTTCCGCCGATCAATCGACCTTGTCCCTTTCGTCACACGGACAGGTGTACCCCGAAAGGCGTCATCAGATCCGCGAGGTTGCTGTCTCAGTCAAAGGCATCCTTTGAACCAAAGGGTTAGTTCCATCAGATGCGCTCAGATGACGGAAGCTGAAACCCCTGCTCTGGATTGCAGACACCTAATCCTCACGACGCAAGAGGTCCCTTGGCCCCGCTTGGGACCCCATCACACGATCGTCCTGAAACTCGCTCCATCCTCGCTCTCGAATCGATACCTCTCTCTCAGCATCGGTGACCTGATCGACATTTTATGTCGTGCTGGAATTCTACAAGAATTAGAGTCAATCAATTGCTTAGCCTCGCAATCTGAAAGGTGAGCCTACTTCAGCCTCTTCATTCCATCATTCCTCGCTCGCCATCGCTTTTCTTGATTCAAAAGAGCGTCTTCCAAACCTTCCGCGCGAAGGCATGGCGTCATGAGCGAAGTAGCGGTGTTCAACTTCACGCGGCTGTGAAAGGAGGATCCCCGAGCGGGATCGAAGCGTCATCCAATGGCAGCTTGAGATGGTGTCCGGTTTGATGAGGGCTTCCACTTGATATCTCTTCTCTCGCTCGACACTTCAATCATTTTGGATTCGTAAGCTGATGGAAACACCATGCGTGGTCTTGTAGTCCGAAAGCTGCATCCAGCCATGTCCGATTCTCGACTCGCCCATGCTTCCCATCGACATCACCCTCACTCCGCCCAATCCTACCCCAGCCATGGTCTGGCCCCAGCCTACCCCTCCCACTCAACCCACCCATCCTACAGTCATCATCCGTCGAGGCATATGTCCAATGGCCCTTCGGCGCCCGTCCTCGTCAGCGCCCATCAAGGCATGCCTATGGGCGGGCCTTCTGACGGCATCGGACCTCCTCCTGTCTCAGCCATGGGCAATGGGCATGGACATGTCTCACCTGCCAATGGACCCGGAGTAAGCCCTACAGCGAGGGCTGCGAAGGAAAAGATGGACAACGTGCTTTCACAGCTTGCGACAGCCAACGAGAACACCTGGATGCTGATCGGTGCGCCTGGGAGCTCATTTCAAAATATGGACTGGCTGATGAATTTTGAGCAGGCGCCGTCGCCGAGCAGATGCAGGATCAAGACCGAGCCCTGGCGGCATTCGAGAACGCGCTGCGCCACAATCCCACTTCCATTCTCGCGCTTAATGCCGTCGCATCCATTGCGAGAAGCCGAGACAACTTCGACAAGGCGATCGAGTACTTTCAGCGGATCCTCAACATCAAGCAGGATAATGGGGAGGTTTGGGGCTCAATGGGTGAATCAGCCGTTCAGTTTCGGGATCATGGATACTGATTCAGCGGTGCAGGTCATTGCTTGTTGATGAAGGACGATCTACCGAAAGCCTATACCGCCTATCAACAAGCATTATATCATCTCCCAAACCCCAAGGTGAGCTGCCCAATCATTCAGTGGTGAAGGGCGAACTGACCTGCCCAGCAGGAACCTAAGCTCTGGTACGGTATTGGCATTCTATACGATCGCTACGGCTCCTTCGAGCATGCCGAGGAGGCCTTCTCGAGCGTGCTCAAAATGGATCCCAGTACGTGCTTCTCGATATCAGGCCTTCGACGCTTATCACGTCATAGACTTCGAGAAGGCGAATGAAATCTACTTCCGACTGGGAATCATCTACAAGCATCAGCGAAAATACCAGGCCAGTTTGGAGGTGCGTTCATTCATGATTTCGATGCTGCGGTGCTGAAACGTCTCGCAGTGCTTCCGATACATCCTCAACAATCCGCCTCGACCGTTGACATCTTGGGATATCTGGTTCCAGCTCGGCCACGTTTACGAGCAAGATCGCGATGTGAGCTTTCCTCGAAGTTAACGAAGGAAGGAGCTCATGATGTACAGTATGAAGCCGCTCGAGACGCGTACACGCGGGTCCTTGACCATCAGCCTGACCATGCAAAGGTCCTGCAACAGCTTGGCTGGCTTCATCATCAACCTGGAGCGCCTTTTGCCGATCAGGACAAAGCGGTGGCATACCTGACAAAGAGTCTCGAAACGGGTGAGCAATTCTTTCCGTTCGACTAGGCTTATATTGATCTTCGCAGACGGGTCCGATGCTCAGAGCTGGTACCTGCTCGGCCGAGCGTTCATGGCTGGTCAGCGATACAACAAGGCTTACGAAGCCTATCAACAGGCAGTCTACCGCGATGGTCGTAATCCGACCTTCTGGTGCTCCATCGGCGTCCTCTACTATCAGATCAACCAGTACCGCGATGCCCTGGACGCCTACTCCCGCGCTATCCGTCTCAACCCTTATATCAGCGAGGTGTGGTATAACCTTGGCAGCCTATACGAGTCTTGCAACAATCAAGTCACCGATGCTATCGATGCGTACACTCGAGCGGCTGACCTCGACCCGACAAACTCCACCATCAAGCAGCGACTTGGTATGCTGCAGAATGCCGGGTCTACCAATATACCCCTTCCACCAGCGCCTGGTCCCGTTGATGTGCATCCTTCGCAGTACAGCGCTGCTCCAGCTGGAGGATACCCGCCCAACGGATCCCCCACTGCTTCACCCCGTGCCGCGCAGATACCGCCACCGAACGATCCTCGCGATGCTCCTCAAGGTGGCCGGGACCTTCCGCCACCTCCGCCTGGTGGCGAGCTCAACCGGACCCACTCACCTGGACCGTTTCGCGGAGGAGCCGCACCTCCGCCACTTCAGCATGTCGACGAGTCGCGTGGTGCAATGTCCCGGCACGCACCGCTTGCACGAATGGAGATGGAGCGCCCTGACCCGCGTGACCCGCGGGAGACGTATCGAGACGGCCCGCAACGCTACGATCCAGCCGCGGAGGCTCAGTCACGCCGACTTGTTGGGTCGCCTGGATCACCCCAACGTCGCCCAGACAGCTACTCCGGGTACCAGAATCCCAATGCTTATCCCCGAGATCGCGAGAGGGAAGAATGGGAGCGGAACCGCGATAGGGCTCGTCATGGTCCGGGTGGTCTGCACGACCCTCGTGGACCGTCTCCTCGAATGCAGGATCGTGCTCCACATCCCACTCAGGACCCTCGCAGACAGTCATCACCTCGTGTGCCGCCAGACTACCGCGGCGACTATGCCCGTACTGGCGAGGGCTCCCAGCCATTTTACGGTCAAGACGGACGAGGTCAATATCCACCAGCTCCTGATTTGCGAGACCGTGGATACGACAGACGATTCGACGAGCGAAGTGAAGCCAAAGTTCGTGAGCCGACGCCAAACGGCAATGGAATGCGTCATGCCTCAATATCTCGTGAGCCTCGCCCTGAAGAGCTTCGCCCGACCAGCCCCGCTCCGTCTTCTGGTAGTAGGGCTGGCTCGAAGAAGAAGACTGACAAGAAAGAGGAGACAAAGGGTGGAACGAAGCGCGCGAAGGAGGACAAGCCGCTGAGCAAGAAGGGAAGTGGGGACAAGAAATCACTCGTTGTGACCTTGCGCACTGGCAGTAAGGAGGAGGAAGCGACGTCGCCGAAGGGCACTGCTGGAAGTAGTCCACCCGGATCGATACCCTCTAGCACACCTCAAGCAATCGCACAACACCCGGTATTACCGAGCCGAGAGGTAGATGAGGGTGAGTACTGCCCTTGAGAGGAGAGCGTGGTCTGACTCTTCACAGATTATGACGAAGGCGCCGCTGACGCGCTGATGGCACTTCATGGCGTCTGTTTGCCTCAGAACGGCATGGAAGACACCACGCCCAGTCCTGCTTCAGGATCCGTTGTTGGTACCAAGCGTGCCGCCTCGCCGGCCTCCCCTCAAGTCAGCAAGAAGGCGAAATCGGGCGGTATGTCTCCCAAGCCCTCTCCCGCCCCTTCCAGTTCGGACCGTGTGCGTACTGTCATCGAGGTTCTCAATGTGCCCCGCATCGATTCCCCGCTCTCTCATCCGATCTCCGCGATGGAGCCGAAGAAGCCCGCGGAGCAGCAAAGTGAGACGACTGGCGCGGAAGGTGTCGTTTCGACTTCGGCGCCAACCACAGTTGCCTTCCCTCAGGCCGAGGTTGCGGACGTGGCGACTCCCACAAAGGAAACGACACCGCCTGTACCGCTCATCCAGACGGACGCCGTAGCGGATGGGTTGGTCGAAGCTAGTGGCAAGGAGGCTAGTGGCGAGGAAGCTAGCGACACTGAAGCTAGCGGGAAGTCGAGTGAGGCGGGCGCGGTCGGGGAGTCTCCCGAGACGAAGGGCGCATCAGAAGCAGTAGATGGGGATGTGGTGATGGGAGAAGCGGAAGCGGAAGCAGAAGCAGAAGCAGAAGCAGAAGCAGAAGCAGAAGCAGAAGCAGAAGTAGAGAAGGAGACGTAGAAACAAAGATCTGAAGCTTGACGGCTTTCCTGTTTGTAGTATCTTGGGTTGAGGGCGTCGTCACTAGCTCGGTAGAGATCTCGCTGTGAAAGATGAAGAAGCATGTTCTGGGCGCATATCGGCGAAGGACTCGGAATTTCCGAATTCTGCCACATTGGGCTGATCACCATGTCTGGAATTGTCCTTGATTTCGATCGGATCCTCCTTCCTTGAGGAGCGAGCATGTCCCTCCGGCCTCTTTACCTTCCAGAGCCATCCAATCATGCCCGTCGATACCTCCATACCAGTATGATTCGCCCTGCCCGGACACAGGGACACTACGAATCGCTTCGATTACCCAAGAACGCCACGAAGCAGCAAGTCAAGGCGAGGTTCTACGAGGTGGGCACGAGTCCCTCTTACCTGATCCTTCATCCGATCGTTCCTGGTTGTAATGTTGATGGTGGACTGCTCAGTTGTCGAAGAGATATCACCCCGATACGCCAGGAGGGAGCGCCGATAAGTTCCATACGATCAATGATGCGTATGGTATCCTCGGCGACGAGGGCAGGCGGTGGGTTCACCTTGTCCACCTTGACCACGTCGCTCTCTCCCCTCAATTCCCTTGCCTCCCTCACCTCTCCCACCTCCCTCACCTCTCCCACCTCTCCCACCTCTCCCACCTCTCCCACCTCTCCCACCTCTCCCACCTCTCCCACCTCTCCCACCTCTCCCATCCCTCTCAACTCAACCAACGGCCCCGTATCGAAGCTGATCGATATACATTTCCAGATGCCAATACGACCGCTCCATCTCCCAACCCACATCCACCTCCTCCGCCTCCTATCCCTCTGGCCCCTTTTCATACAACCGCGGCTCCCCCTCCGGTCCTCACCCATCCTGGTCCTCCCGTCCCCCTCCACCACGCAACGCCCCCCCTCCTCCAGGCGGATTCACATACTCCCCCTTCGGCCGTCGTACACCTCCCAACTTTGGAGGGACCTCCGGCTTCGGATACGGTGCCGCCCCACTCCCGGGTCAAAATCAGAGTCGTGTTCAGAATCCATTTGCCAATATCCGACATGAGACCAACGCGTTTAGGAGATCGGGCGAGACGGATGATCGGGAGGCGGAGGGTAGCGCGGTTTGGAGATTTGTAGGCGTGTCAGTGTTGATGGCGGTGGTCCTCCTTGCGGGTGGGGGGTTGACGGCGAGTAGTGCGGATGATACGGGGTTGCGGGAT
>JAABUY010000483.1_pt1 | contig 68330 bp, 54 predicted proteins | sample 5560271 | NCBI WGS metagenome assembly JAABUY01 (sample SAMN10711886, study PRJNA513374) | rock metagenome | isolation source: Antarctica rocks | place: Antarctica: Victoria Land, University Valley | reverse complement strand
GAGTGCCGCAACTACATCACCAACTCAGGGTATGCGTCCGAGTAAACAAAAAACGCTCTAAGTATTGGTTTCCAAAGGCGAGCCTTTGGCGGAGTTTGAGGCAGAGCCTCAACCTTGCTTGCTTTCAGGCCTGGGGCGGGGCGTCCCAGTAGGCTGGTTTGCGGAAGCGGGCCTCGAAGAAGTCGATGAAGGCGCGGACCTTGGGAGAGACGACCTTCTTGGGCGGGTAGATGGCCCAGATCGCCGTCTCGAAGTCCTGCGCGATGCTGCCTTCCCAGTCGGGCAGGAGGGACAGCAGCGCGCCGCGCGCCAGGTCGGCGTGCGCGAGCCAGGTCGGGAGCAGCGCCACGCCCTGGCCGGCCAGGGCGCAGGCCAGCAGCGCCTCGGAGTCGTTGGCGCGCAGCCGGCCGGACACGTCGACGCTCCGACGCTCGCCGCTCGCCAGGCGGAAGTGCCAGGACGCGCTGGGCTGGAGCGAGAAGATCAGGGCGTCGTGTCGGGCGAGGTCGGCGGGCTGGGCGACCGGGCCGTCGCGCGCGATGCAGTCGGGGCTGGCGCAGGCGACGCGGCGGTGCGGCGCGAGCCTGCGGGCGACCAGTCCGGAGTCGGGCAGCGTGCCGATGCGGATGGCGACGTCCGCGCCCGCCTCGATCAGGTCGACGTGGGTGTCGGTCAGCGTGGCGTCGATGCGGATCGCCGGATGGGCGTCGAGGAAGGCGGCGAGGTGCGGCATCACGTGCCTGCGGCCGAAGGCGGCGGGCAGGCTGACGCGGAGCAGGCCCTGCGGCGTGTCGTTCAGCGAGGCGGCGAGCCCGCGCATGGCGTCGACGTCGGCGACGATGCGCAGCGCGTGGGCGTGGAAGACGGCGCCGATCTCGGTCAGGCGCAGGCGGTGCGTCGAGCGGTTGAGCAGGGCCGCGCCGACGTCGGCCTCCAGCGCCGAGATGTGGCGCGAGACGGTGGAGACCTTGGCGCCGGTCTCCTGCGCGGCCCGCGACAGGCTGCGCAGGTCGACGGCGCGCACGAACGAGCGCATCGCCGCGAGATAATCCATGGAGTGCCGCCTGGTTGCTCCGGGTTGAGGCGCCCGGGCGTGCAGCATCCCGGGGACGGGGCACCGGAGCAATGGCGATCACGGGCGGACGCGCGTGGCGGGAAGACGCGTCGGCGTCCCTTGTCCGCCAGGTTCGGCGCGGCTGGTATGGGGCTTACCGGGTGGTATGGGGCTTGCACTCGGATGTGGAGCCTGCGGGCGGGTGCCGTGCCATCGCGGACGACGCCGGCACGTGTCATGCGCTGCGGTCAACCCTGGCAGCGGCGCTGCCGTGAGGAACGCCGTCCGGGACGGGCGTAGGTTGCAGTCCCGAGGGTGAACGACACCCCGATCCTGCCCGAGAGGACTCCCCATGCCTGGCGTCGATGTTCTGGCCACTGCCGTCACGGGCGCGAACGCCGCGTTCATCGCGGAGATGTATGCGCGCTGGACAGGCGACCCGGGCACGGTGGACGCAAGTTTTGCCGAGCTGTTCGCGGCCATGGACGACGAGACGCGCGCGGTGATGATGGACGCGGCCGGGGCGTCGTGGGCACCGCGGGCGCCCGGGTTCTCGGAGGGCGGCGCTCCTGCGCGTGCGGAGGGGGGGGGCGCGCCGGGGCCTGGCGTGGCGGAAGCCGGATCGGCGGCGGCGCGGGTGGCGGAGGGCCGGGAGGTGGCGGCTTCGGCCGCGGTGATCCGGGCGGCGGCGCTGGATAGCCTACGGGCGCTGATGCTGATCCGGGCGTACCGGGTGCGCGGGCACCTGGAGGCGCGGCTCGACCCGCTCGGGCTGCAGGTGCCGAAGTCGCACCCGGAGCTGGATCCTGCGTCGTACGGGTTCGGCGAGGCGGACCTGGACCGGCCTGTGTTCATCGACAACGTGCTGGGGCGCGAGACGGCGAGCGTGCGCGAGATCATCGCCGTGGTGCGCGCCTGCTACTGCGGGCCGATCGGCGTGGAGTTCATGCACATCCAGGACCCGGGCCAGAAGGCCTGGATCCAGCGGCGCATCGAGGGCGCGCCGTGGGCGGACAGCGTCGGGCCGGCGGACCAGGCGGCGCTGCTGCGCCAGCTCACCGAGGCGGAGGGGTTCGAGGCGTTCTGCCAGAAGAAGTACGTGGGCACGAAGCGCTTCGGGCTGGAGGGCGGCGAGGTCACGATCCCGGCGCTGCACGCGCTGATCGAGACGGCGGCGGCGGGCGGTGTGGTGGAGGTGGTGATCGGGATGCCGCACCGGGGCCGGCTGAACACGCTGGTCAACGTGGTGCGCAAGCCGTTCGCCGCGGTGTTCAGCGAGTTCGCCGGCGCCAGCTCGAAGCCGGACGACGTGCAGGGCTCGGGCGACGTGAAGTACCACCTGGGGACGTCGACCGACATCGAGTCGGCGGGGCACATGGTGCACGTGTCGCTGCAACCGAACCCGTCGCACCTGGAGGCGGTGGACCCCGTCGTGGTGGGCAAGGTGCGGGCGCGGCAGGACGCGATGGGCGACACGCGGCAGCGGCGCTCGGTGATGGGCGTGATGATGCACGGTGACGCGGCGTTCGCCGGGCAGGGGCTGGTGTACGAGACGCTGGCGATGAGCCAGCTCATCGGCTACCGGACCGGAGGCACGATCCATGTGATCGTGAACAACCAGATCGGGTTCACCACGACGCCGGCGCACGCGTATTCCGGGCTGTATTGCACGGACATCGCCAAGTCGATCCAGTGTCCGATCCTGCACGTCAACGGCGATCAGCCCGAGGCGGTGCTGTATGCGTCGCGGCTGGCGGCGGAGTACCGCATGGAGTTCGGCGCCGACGTGGTGCTCGACATCGTGTGCTACCGCCGGCACGGGCACAACGAGACGGACGAGCCGGCGTTCACGCAGCCGCTGATGTATCGCGCGATCAGGCAGCGGCCGACGACGCGGACGCTGTACGCGCAGTCGCTGGTGGAGCGGGGCGTGATCGGCGAGGCGGAGGCGCAGGGCGTGTGGGACGGCTTCGCGGCGACCCTGGAGGAGGCGTTCGCCGCGTCGAAGTCGTACCGGCCGAACAAGGCGGACTGGCTGGAGGGGGCCTGGTCGGGGCTGAAGCAGGCGAGCGAGGCGGAGGAGCGGGCGGAGGAGGACACGTCCGTGCCGCTGGAGGTGCTGCGCCGGGTGGGGGCGGCGATCTCCTCGGTGCCGGAGGGATTCGAGGTGAACCCGAAGATCGCGCGCCAGCTCGAGGCGAAGCGGGTGGCGATCGAGGGCGGCGAGGGGATCGACTGGGCGACCGGCGAGGCGCTGGCGTTCGGCTCGCTGCTGGTGGAGGGGCACCGCGTGCGCCTGTCGGGGGAGGACTGCCAGCGGGGCACGTTCTCGCAGCGCCATGCGGTGCTGATCGACCAATCCAACCAGAACGAGTACGTGCCGCTGAACAACGTCGCCACGGTGCAGGCGCCGGGGCCGGACGCCGGGGCGGCGGAGGGGGTCACCGGGACGCTGGCGGACGGTCGGCCGCAGGCGAGGATCGAGATCTACAACTCGCTGCTCAGCGAGGCGGGAGTGCTCGGGTTCGAGTACGGCTACACGCTGGCGGACCCGCAGACGCTGGTGCTGTGGGAGGCGCAGTTCGGCGACTTCGCCAACGGGGCGCAGGTGATCATCGACCAGTTCCTGGCCTCGGGAGAGACCAAGTGGCTGCGGATGTCGGCGCTGACGCTGCTGCTGCCGCACGGGCACGAGGGGCAGGGGCCGGAGCACTCCTCGGCACGGCTGGAGCGGTTCCTGCAGCTCTGCGCCGAGCGCAACATGAGCGTGTGCAACATCACCACGCCGGCGAACTACTTCCACGCGCTGCGCCGGCAGATGAAGCGCAACTTCCGCAAGCCGCTGGTGATCATGACGCCGAAGAGCCTGCTGCGGCACAAGGCTGCCGTGTCCGCGCTGTCGGAGTTCGGCGACGCGAGCGCATTCCGCACGGTGATCGGCGAGGCGGAGGCGATCCGCGAGCCCGACGCGGTGCGCCGCGTCGTGATGTGCTCGGGCAAGGTGTACTACGACCTGGTGGCGGAGCGGCGCGAGCGGGGCATCGACGACGTGGCGGTGATCCGACTGGAGCAGATCTATCCGTTCCCGGTGGCGACGCTGCCGCAGGTGCTGGCGCCGTATCGCAACGCGGATCTGGTGTGGTGCCAGGAGGAGCCGGAGAACATGGGGGCGTGGAGCTTCGTGGACCGCAGGATCGAGGCGGTGCTGGGCGGGCTCGGCGGCAAGGCGTCGCGTCCGGTCTATGTAGGGCGCGAGGCTGCGGCCAGCCCGGCGACCGGATCGGCGAAGGTGCACGCGGCGCAGCAGGCGAAGCTGGTGCGAGAGGCGCTCGGGGCGGAGTAGTACAGACGGCCAGATCGGCTGACGCGTGGATTTCCGGTGGAATTATCCAAGCAAGCAAGGTTGAGGCTCTGCCTCAAACTTCGCCGAAGACTTGCCTTTGAAATTCAATACTTAAGTAAGGCCGGTCCAGGGGCGGCTCGCCCCTGGCGGGTCTGGGCAGAGCCCAGCCTTGCTTTGCTTGCAGGCTGGTTCCACCGGCCGCTGCTTCTTATGGGCACATGGGATAGGCTTGGTCTGTCTTTTGCGCTCGTGCAGGCTTCCTGGGGATCGGCGCGACGGCTAGGTTCGCGCCGACCCCGGCGCGACCGCTGCCTGGACAGGAACGCCGCTGCGTTGGCAGGTGGCGGCAAACCGAGGATGAAGAATGGCCTCCGAGATCAAGGTGCCCACGCTGGGCGAGAGCGTCACCAGTGCGACCATCGCGCGTTGGCTGAAGAAGATAGGCGAGGCGGTGGCCGCGGACGAGCCGCTGGTGGAGCTGGAGACCGACAAGGTCACGGTGGAGGTTCCCTCGCCGGTCGCCGGGACGATGGGCGAGCAGGTGGCGGCGGAGGGCGACGAGGTCGAGGTTGGTGCGACTCTGGGGCTGATCGAGGAAGGGGTCGGGGCGGCCGCGACGCCGGCGGCGGGCACGTCGGCGTCGGGCGGGGCGCCGGCCAAGCCGGTGGCCGAGGCGGGAGCGCCGGCGACGCGGCAGGCGGCGCCGGCGGGGCAGGCGCCGCAGCCGGCGCAGCGCGAGGCGGCCAATCCGGGCGGCGGGGTGAATCCGCCGCCGCGCCCCGGTGGGCCGGTGTCGCGGCCGGCGACCCCGCCGTCCGACGTGGCCGCGAACAGCGCCATGGACGTGCGGGCGCAGGGCGGCGGGTCGGGCGCCCATGCGCCGATGCCGTCGGCGGCCCGCATGATGAGCGAGCGCCAGGTGGAGGCGGGCCAGGTGGACGGGACCGGGCGGGACGGGCGCATCACCAAGGGCGACGTGATCGACTTCCTGTCGCGGCCGGCGCCGGCGAAGCCTGCCGCGGCGGCTCCGAAGCCGGCGCGCGAGCCGGATGCGCGCGAGGAGCGGGTCAAGATGACCCGGCTGCGCAAGACGATCGCGAACCGGCTGAAGGAGGCGCAGAACACCGCGGCGATGCTGACCACCTTCAACGAGGTGGACATGTCGGCGGCGATGGCGCTGCGCTCCGAGTACCGCGAGGCGTTCGAGAAGAAGCACGGCGGCGTGCGCCTGGGCTTCATGGGGTTCTTCGTGCGGGCCTGCGTGGCGGCGCTTCAGGAGTTTCCGGCGGTCAACGCCGAGATCGACGGCGACGAGATCGTCTACAAGAAGTTCGTCCACATGGGCATCGCGGTGGGCGGGGCGAACGGGCTCGTGGTGCCGGTGATCCGCGACGCGGACGCGATGAGCCTGGCGGAGGTCGAGGCGGCGGTGGCCGGGTTCGGCAAGCGGGCGCGTGACGGCAGCCTCAAGCTGGACGAGCTGGCGGGGGGGACGTTCTCGATCACCAACGGGGGCGTGTACGGGTCGCTGATGAGCACGCCGATCCTCAACCCGCCGCAGTCGGCGATCCTGGGGATGCACAAGATCCAGGAGCGGCCGGTCGCGGTGAAGGGCCAGGTGGTGATCCGGCCGATGATGTACCTGGCGCTCTCGTACGACCACAGGATCGTGGACGGGAAGGAGGCGGTCAGCTTCCTGGTGCGGGTCAAGGAAGGCGTCGAGGACCCGCGGCGGTTGCTGCTGGGGCTCTAGCAAGCAAGGCCAGGGCTCTGCCCTGGACCCGCCAGGGGCGAGCCGCCCCTGGACCGGCGTGAGTTAGGCTCCTGGGGCATGTGAGCCTTATTTTATCAGGGTGACGTCTGGGCGCGGATGGTCGCGCGCGCCATCTGTCTCCAGGAATGCCGGTCCAGGGGCGCTGCCCCTGGCGGGTCCAGGGCAGAGCCCTGGCCTTTTCTCAGGAGTGCTTCGCATGGCTGATACGTTCGATCTCATCGTCATCGGCGCCGGGCCGGGCGGCTACGTGTGCGCGATCCGCGCGGCGCAGCTCGGGCTCAAGGTGGCGTGCGTGGAGCGGCGGGCGACGCTGGGCGGGACGTGCCTGAACATCGGCTGCATCCCCTCCAAGGCGCTGCTGCAGTCGAGCGAGAACTTCCACGAGGTGCTGCACGGCTTCAAGGAGCACGGCATCGATGTGGAGGGGGTGAAACTGGACCTCGCGCAGATGCAGAAGCGCAAGGCGTCGGTGGTGGAGGCCAACGTCAAGGGCGTGGAGTTCCTGTTCCGCAAGAACAAGGTGACCTGGCTGAAGGGCGAGGCGCTGCTGGTCTCGTCCGGCGAGGAGGGCGTACGGGTGCGCGTCGCGGACGAGGAGTACGTGGCCAGGGACGTCGTGGTCGCGACCGGGAGCGAGAGCGTGCAGCTTCCCGGGGTTCCGGTGGACGAGACGCGGATCGTCACTTCGACCGGGGCGCTGGAGCTGGAGGCGGTGCCGGGGCACCTGGTGGTGATCGGCGGCGGCTACATCGGGCTGGAGCTGGGCAGCGTGTGGCACCGGCTCGGGGCGGAGGTCACGGTGGTGGAGTACCTCGACCGCCTGGTGCCGGGGATGGACGGCGAGGTGGGCAAGACCTTCGAGCGCGTCCTCGGCAAGCAGGGGCTCACGTTCCGGCTGTCGACGAAGGTGACGTCGGCGCGGGTCGAGGGCGAGAGCGTGGTGCTCAGCGTGGAGCCGGCGGCGGGCGGCGAGGCGGAGGAGATCCGCGCCGACGTGGTGCTGGTGGCGATCGGGCGGCGGCCGCTCACGGCGGGGCTCGGCCTGGATGACATGGGAGTGGCGCTGGACGAGCGCGGGTTCGTGCGCACCGATGAGCACTACGCCACGAACGTGGCGGGGGTGCGGGCGATCGGCGACGTGCGCGGCGGGCTGCTGCTGGCGCACAAGGCGGAGGAAGAGGGCGTGGCGTGCGCCGAGATGCTCGCGGGCAAGACGGGGCACGTGAACTACGGGGTGATCCCGGGCGTGGTCTATACCTGGCCGGAAGTGGCCTCGATCGGGCGCACCGAGGAGCAGCTCAAGTCGGACGGGGTGGAGTATGCGGTGGGGCGGTTCCCGTTCGCGGCGAACGGGCGCGCGCGGGCGATGGGGTCGACGGACGGCTTCGTGAAGATCCTGGCGGACAAGCGGACCGACCAGATCCTGGGGGCGCACATCATCGGGCCGGACGCGGGGACAATCATCGCGGAGCTGGCCACGGCGATGGAGTTCGGGGCGAGCAGCGAGGACGTGGCGCGGACCTGCCACGCGCACCCGAGCCTGAACGAGGCGGTGAAGGAGGCGGCGCTGGCGGTCGAGGGGCGGGCGCTGCACATCTGAGGCCGGCGGCCCTCAAGCGTGACCGGTCAAGCAAGAAAGGTTGAGGCTCTGCCTCAAACTCCGCCAAAGGCAAGCCTTTGGAATCCAACACTTCAGTAAGGCCAGTCCAGGGCGGCTCGCCCTGGCGGATCTGGGCGGAGCTGCCCAAAGGTTCCGACAGCCCGCTTGGGCTGTTGGAATGGGCGGCGGAGGGAGAGCCCAGCCTTGCTTCCTGACAGGTCAAAATCCAGGGCCGCTGGTATGAGGACGTTTCCGAGCAGGACGGGCGGTGCCTGCAGTGTCTCCGTCCGACAGGGCTGGGATCAAGAAGGCAGAAACCATGCCCGTTCGCGTTTCATCATTTTTTCAGGAAGTGATGCTAGCTGTCTGCCCTGGCTGGACTCGAAGCTGGCCGTCCCAGGAGGTCTCCGTGAGAGTGCTGCTCGTTGCTGCCTTGCTGGCGCTTGGCATGTCCTTGCCGGTCCACGCACAGAACGTCGTCGTGATGAACAACGCAGGGATGAGGGACACAGGCGGCAAGGGAGAGCGGATATCGGTCAGCTTCCAGTTGGCGATGCCGGTAGCCACGCCGGCGTCGACGGTGGACTGGACGAATGCCATGCAAGCCGCAAACAACACCCTCTATGCCATTGTCGATCAAGAATGCGATGTGCTGAGCGTCTCACTGAAAGGAGACTGCCGGCTGGTGCAAATCTCCAACAATGGAAACCTCAACGGTCGTACCAACACCGGAGAGTCGACAGTCAACATGACCGTTAATGCAACATACGAGATCAGCCCAAAATCTGTGCCGGAGACTGTTGTTCCTCCGAAGTGACATCCAGCGACTTCAAGATTAGCTGAAAAGCGTCAGAGATATCGATGCATAAATGACTGGTCTTGCAGTCGTGCAAGGCTGGAAAACAGTGCTTCCATGCCTTTTCCGCTGCTTGTGGGGCGTCAGTCGAACAGCGAGCTGACGGAGCTTTCGTCGGAGATGCGGCGCATTGCCTCGGCGAGCAACGGGGCGATGGTGGTCTGGCGCACGTTCTGGGCGAGGCGGACGGCCTCGGTGGCGAGGATGCTGTCGGTGATGGTCATCATCTCGATCGGCGAGGAGGCGATGCGCGCGACGGCGCCGCCCGACAGCACGCCGTGAGTGATGTAGACGCCGGCCGAGCTGGCGCCGTTGGCGATCAGGGCGGCGGCGCCGTTGCACAGGGTGCCGCCGGAGTCGCAGATGTCGTCGACGAGGATGCAGTGGCGGCCGGCGACGTCGCCGATGACGTTCATCACCTCGGAGACGCCGGCGCGCTCGCGTCGCTTGTCGATGATGGCGAGGTCGACGTTGAGGCGCTTGGCCAGGGCGCGGGCGCGGACCACGCCGCCGACGTCGGGCGAGACGATCATCAGGTCGCGGCCGACGTAGCGCTCCTGGATCTCGCGCACGAACAGAGGGGCTGCGAACAGGTTGTCGACGGGGATGTCGAAGAAGCCCTGGATCTGGGCGGCGTGCAGATCCATCGTGAGCACGCGGTGGGCGCCGGCCTCGGTGATGAGGTTGGCGACGAGCTTGGCGCTGATCGGCGAGCGGGGGCTGGATTTGCGGTCCTGGCGGGCGTAGCCGAAGTAGGGGATCACCGCCGTCACCCGCCGGGCTGAGCCGCGCCGGAGCGCGTCCAGCATGATGAGCAGCTCCATCAGGTTGTCGTTGGCGGGGTAGGACGTGCTCTGGATGACGAAGACGTCCTCGCCGCGGACGTTCTCCTGGATCTCGACGAAGACCTCCATGTCGGCGAAGCGGCGGACGGAGGCGCGGGTGAGCGGCAGGCCCAGGGTGGCGGCGACGGCCTCGGCGAGGGGGCGGTTGCTGTTGCAGGCGACGATCTTCATGGCGCGGGCTTCATTCGGCGATCTTCCACGGAACAGCAGGCGGCCGGCGTGGCGCGTTCTAGCAACGAGGCGGCAACGTGTCACGGGCGGCGGCCGGGGTGCGCGGATGCCTTGCGCCCTGGCCCGGTCACGCAGGGTGGGGTTTCCTGCGCGGTGGAATCAGGCAAGGCTGGGCTCTGTCCAGACCCGCCAAAAGCTGGGCCTTTGGAATGCCTTCCCTAGGTAATGGATTTCAAAGGCGAGCCTTTGGCGGAGTTTGAGGCAGAGCCTCAACCTTGCTTTCCTAGGCTCCCGCAGGTGCGGTCCTGGGCAGCGCAGGTGCCGGTTTGGTGGCTGTGGGTTTTCCGGGCTTCGGTCTGCGTCGGCCGGACGAGTTGGTGATGACGTCGTGGATACCGGAGGCGGCTTGCTGCGCCACGACGAGGGCGACGTCGCCCCAGTAGACGTCGAGCGAGCCTTTCGGGACGTCGTTGAGCTGGGCGACGCGGCCCGCCTCGCGACTCTCGCTGTCGGTGACGATCCAGGTGACCTCGACGCGCTCCGTGTTGTGCGGGTCGGGCACCAGCTTGACCTCGCCGCGCACGGTGAAGTCGGCGTCGCGCGCGCTGCCCTGCACCACGTCGCCGGTGTCGGGGAGCTGCAGGCGGAGCTGTTTGGCCAGGGTGGCGTTGCCGTCGCCCGGGGCGCCGGTGACGCCGGTGAAGAAGATGCGGGCGGGGCGGTTGACCAGGCTGTTGGGGTCGCTCTGCCGGATGGCGGCGTCGACCGAGGTCATCAGGGCGATGATCTTGGGGGCCGAGGTTGTGGTTTCGGCGCGCAGCATGGCGGGGTCGCCGGAGGCCCAGTGCGAGGCGGCGACGGGGGTGCCGTCGGTGGTGCCCTGCGGCTCGCCCTTCGGGTTGAGCAGGGTGTAGGTCGGGGTCACGGTGGCGCCGTGCAGGGCGGCGGACAGCCGGAGCTGCCAGTCGGGGTCGCGGGCGGGCGAGGCGGCGGCGGGGATCGCCTGGTCGTCCAGTGCGTGCGCGGTCATCACCGACCAGACCGAGGCGGCCTGGTCGGACAGGAGCGAGGTTGCGGGAGTCGGGACGTCGAGCCGCGACGGCGGGGGGCGCGCCAGGCGTTGCGCGGTGGCGCCGGGGCGGCCGAGGAAGGGCTGGCCCACGTTGCCGCAGCCGGCGAGCAGGGCGGCGAGGGCCAGGCAGGGCCAGAGGGCCTGCTTTCCAGGGCTGTCGCATAGGGGACGCCACGTTCGAGTCATGCCGACAGCCTTCTGGAGTGAACGGGCGGGCAAGCAAGGTTGAGGCTCTGCCTCAAACTCCGCCAAAGGCAGGCCTTTGGAATCCACTTGTCTCAGTAAAGCCGGTCCAGGGGCGGCTCGCCCCTGGCGGGTCTGGGCGGAGCCCAGCCTTGCCTGCTCAGCCACCGCGCGCGCCGGGGTGCGAGGCGATCACCGACATCTGGTGGCCGATGGCGCCGCCGCCGGCGAGGGTGCGGCGGCGATGGCTGAAGAACAGGTCGGGTTCCGCGGCGGTGTCGCGGGCGCAGCGGGAGACGGTGTCGCCGGGAAGGGCGGCGTGGAGGCGGGCGCCGCAGTAGCCTGCGAGGTCGAACTGCCAGCGCTCGCGGCGGCCGTCGCGGAAGAACGCCGCGGCGGGGAGCGGGCCGGCGAGCACGGCGTCGCGCAGGTCGGCGGAGACCTCGTAGGAGGGCTGGGCGATGCAGGGGCCGATCGCGGCGTGGATGCGCGCGCGGCTGGCGCCCAGGGCGAGCATGGCGTCGATGGTGGCCTCCAGGATGCCGGCGAGCGCGCCCCGCCAGCCGGCGTGGGCTGCGGCGACGATGCCCGCGTGGGCGTCGGCGAACAGCACGGGGGCGCAGTCGGCGGTGATGACGGCGAGCGCCAGGCCGGGGCGCGTGGTGACCAGGGCGTCGGCGCGGGGACCCTGGCCTGGCGCCCAGGGGCTGTCGACGATGGCGACCGCGGTGCCGTGGACCTGGGTGACGCCGAGCATGCGTTCGGGCGGGGTGTCGAGGGCGAGGGCGGCGAGGGCGCGGTTGCGGGCGACGTCGGCGGGGTCGTCGCCGCCGGACAGGCTGCCGTTGAGGCTGGCGTAGGGGCCGCGGGAGACGCCGCCGCGCCGGGTGAAGAAGCCGTGGCGGGCGGGCAGCGCGGTGGCGAGGAACTCGGCGGTCATGGGGCGAGGTCCGGGGAAGCGCCTGGGTCGGTCGCGTTGATGGCTGGAGGCGGGTCGAAGCCGGGGGGCGGGCCGTCGGATCGGCGGCCGATGGCCAGCGCCTTGAACAGCGTGCCCATCGCCTCGGGGTCGACGAGGCGCGCTGCGGCGGCGTGCAGGGCGGCGGCCTGCCCTGGAGCGGCGCGGGCAAGGGCGTCGGTGCGCTGGTGCAGGCCGAGGCGGACGAGGAAGTCGCCCTGCGTGACCGGGCCCCAGCCTTGCGCGCCGGCGGCATGGGCGGCGCCGGACAGGGCGGCGAAGTCCACGTGCGCGGTGAGGTCGGCGTGGCCGGGGTCGGCCAGGGGGTCCGCGGGGCGGCCGTGGTGCAGGGCCTGGAGGCTGTCGCCGGCGGCGGGGCCGGCGGCGCCGTAGTCGAGGAACAAGGCGGCGCCGCCGTCGCGGGCGATGCGGCCGGAGAGGGTCGCGACCAGGCGCTGGGCGGCCTCGCCGAGTTCCACGATCTCGCCCTCCGGGGCGGCGATGCCGAGCGGCGCGGCGGGGTGTTCCTCGAAGCGGCCGTCGGCGACGTGGCGCTCCATCCAGGCGGCGCCGCGGCGCACGAGCTGGCGGATCGGCAGGGCGTCGAGGAACTCGTTGGCGAGCAGCAGCATCGGGCCGGGGGGGAGGTCCGACAGGGCGTCGTGCCAGGTGGGGCTGGCGGAGGGCAGGCGGGCGGCCTGCTCGGCGCGCAGCCGGGGGGAGGTTTCCACCAGGTGCAGGCGCAGGGCGGCGCTGAACTCCGGGGCGACGCGGGCGAGGACGCGCAGGGCGTCGGCCATGAGGGTGCCGCGGCCGGGGCCGAGCTCGACCAGGAGCACCGGGTCGGGGCGGCCGATCGCGGCCCAGGTGGCGGCGGCCCAGGCGCCGAGCAGCTCGCCGAAGGCCTGCGCGATCTCGGGGGCGGTGGTGAAGTCGGCGAACGGGTCGACGCGGGCATAGTAGGCGGCGTTGGCGCGGGCCATGAAGGCGTCGAGGCGCTCGCTCGGCGGGATCGTCTCGGGAACGAGAGCAGCTCCGGGGGGAGCGATGATGGCTGCCGGATTCGCGGCGGCGGGTGCCATGCCGGAGGCTGCGGCGGCGGACACAGGCGGGCGGCTTGGGCCGGAAAGAAGGCGTTTTTCCAGGAACAGGCTGTGGGGGTTGGAAGTGTAGGCGCCGAACACGCCGCGCGCGACCCAGCCGGCTTCGCGGTACAGGTCGAGGGCGCGGGCGTTGCCCGGCCCGGTTTCCAGCCGCAGCATCGGGATGCTTTCCTGAGCGGCGGCGGCCTCGACCGCCTCGAGAAGGGCGCGGCCGATGCCGAGCCCGCGCGCCTCCGGGGCCACGATCAGGCGCTTGATCTCGCCGTAGCCGTCCTGAAGCAGCAGCGCCACGCAGCCCAGCGCCATGCCGTCGCGTCGGGCGACCAGCAGGCGTGCCTGTGGCTGCGACAGGGCGGCTGCGTCGGCGAGGAAGCGGAACTCCGGGGGGTAGAGCACCGCGGACAGGGCGTCCGAGTGGTCCAGCAGCGCGTCGACGCCGGGGGAATGCGGCGGCTCGCGCGCGATCGTCACGTGCGCCTGGGGCATGGGGATGCTCGTCACCGGGCGGTGCTCACGGGTGCGCGCGCGTGGGCGGTGCTCACTGCGAAGCCTCAGGGGGCTGCGACTGCGTCGGGCTCGCGCAGCATGGGCAAGGCGGCGACGGCGGGCGGGCGGGTGCAGGCCCACAGCGCCAGCGCCGCGCCGGCGAGGATCATGGGCAGGGACAGGAGCTGGCCCATGGTGGCGCCTTCCCACAGGTAGCCGAGGAACGGGTCGGGCTGGCGGAACAGCTCGCCGACGATGCGCGCGGTGCCGTAGCCGGCGAGGAAGATGCCGGTGAGCAGGCCGAAGCGGGCGCGGATGGCGGGGCGGGCGGCGCAGGCCCAGAGCAGCAGGAACAGCAGCAGGCCCTCCATCAGGGCCTGGTAGAGCTGGCTCGGGTGGCGCGGGACAGGGCCGCCGTTGGGGAAGATCATCGCCCAGGGCAGCCAGTCCGGGGCGGGGCGACCCCACAGCTCGCCGTTGATGAAGTTGGCGACGCGGCCGAGGCCGAGGCCGATCGGCGTGACCACGGCGAGGCGGTCGGCGAAGCCGAGCAGCGGGATGCGCTCGCGCCAGGTGTAGATCAGCAGGGCGCAGACCACGCCGAGCATGCCGCCGTGGAAGCTCATGCCGCCCTGCCACACGGCGAGCGCGTCGAGCGGGTGCGAGAGGTAGAGGTCGGGCTGGTAGAACAGCACGTAGCCGATGCGGCCGCCAAGCACGACGCCGAGCGTGGCCCAGGTGAGGAAGTCATCGGTTTGCAGTTCGGTAGCGACGGCGGGGGAGCGCAGGGCGAGGCGGCGCATGACGCGCCAGCCGATCAGCAGGCTGACGATGTAGGCCAGGGCGTACCAGCGGATCTGCAGCGGGCCGAGGTGGATCAGCACCGGGTCGAACTGGGGGAACATCAGCACGGGGAGCATCGGGTCGCAGCGCCTCAGAGATAGGGGGAGGGGGCGCGCAGGTGGTCCTGCACGTAGCGGCGGACGCCGGCCTCGAGCGGGGTGAACTGTCCCGTGTAGCCGGCGGCGCGCAGGCGGTCGGGGCTGGCGGCGGTGTAGGACTGGTACTGGCCACGCAGGGCCTCGGGCATGGCGACGAACTCGACGGCGCGGGGCCGGTCCAGGGCGTCGCACACCGCGTGGGCGAGGTCGAGGTAGGTGCGCGCGGCGCCGGTGCCGCAGTTGAACAGGCCGGAGGTGGCGGGCGTGTCGAGCAGCCACAGCATGACGTCGACCACGTCGCCGACCCAGATGAAGTCGCGGCGCTGCGCCCCGTCGGCGATGTCGGGGCGCTCGGAGCGGAACAGGCGGGCGGGGCGGCCCGCGGCGACCTCGTCGTGCTTGACCTTCACCACCGAGACCATGCGGCCCTTGTGGTACTCGTTGGGGCCGTAGACGTTGAAGAACTTGAGGCCGGCCCATTGCGGCGGGGCGGGGTCGCCGTTGGCGAGCATGGCCATGACGCGCAGGTCGAAGGCGTGCTTGGACCAGCCGTAGAGGTTCAGCGGGCGCAGGCGGGGCAGCAGGGCGGGGTCGTCGTCGAAGCCGGCGGAGCCGTCCCCGTAGGTGGCGGCGGACGAGGCGTAGATGAAGCGGGCGTGGTGGCGCGCGCACCAATGCCAGAGGCGCAGCGGCAGCTCGACGTTGGTGCGCCAGACCAGGTCGGCGTCGGTGGCGGTGGTCTCGCTGATGGCGCCGAGGTGGAAGATCGCCTCGACCCGCGCGGCGTCGTCGCTGTCCAGGAAGGCGTCGAGGTGGTCGGGGGGGACGAGGCGGGCGGGGGGGTGGGCGGCGATGTTGCGCCACTTCGCGTCCGAGCCCAGCCAGTCGACGATGGCGGTCTCGTGCCCGCGCGACGCCAGCGCCGCGTGCAGGCAGGAGCCGATGAAGCCTGCGCCGCCGGTGACCACGATCATGGCGCCGCTTATACGGTTGCGCCGCGCGGCCACATAGCCCCCACTCCGGCGGCATCCTTCAGGAGGGCCTTGCCATGACCGACCGTCCCCGCATCTTCGACGACCTCGCCGGACTCGCAGGCGGCGCGTTCTCCGCCCTGAGCGGGATGCGCGACGAGATCGAGGCGGTGGTGCGCGCCCGGGTGGACGAGGTGGTGCGACGCCTCGACCTGGTGCGGCGCGAGGAGCTGGACGCGATCGCCGAGCTGGCGGCGAACGCGCGCATGGGGCAGGAGGCGGCGGAGGGCCGGGTGGCGGCGCTGGAGGCGCGGGTGGCGGCGCTGGAGCTGGGGAGGCCCGACCCGGAGGACGAGCTGCCGGGGCTGATGGACTAGGAAGCAAGGCCAGGGGCTCTGCCCCCATGCCTGGAAGTGGTGACCCCGCCAAAGGCAGGCCTATGGAATCCATCTCTTAAGTAAAGCCGGTCCAGGGGCGGCTTGCCCCTGGCGGGTCTGGGCAGAGCCCAGCCTTGCTTGCTGCCTTGCCTTAAGCGGCCGGTTCCGGCAGGCGCATCCAGGCAGGAACCTGCGGGGTCAGGCTGAGGCCGCCGCAGTGCAGGGGCTCGTGCAGCGCGTCCAGGCGGAGCAGGGCGAGGCCGAGGCCGTCGCGGCTGGAGCGCATCAGACCCACCTCGGTCTGGCCACGCAGGATCGGCGTGCCGGCGAGAGGGAGCGTGTAGCCGGGGGCGGCGACCGGGACCAGCCGGCGCTTGAGCAGGCCGCGGTACCGGGTGCGGGCGGTCAGTTCCTGGCCCATGTAGCAGCCCTTGGTCCAGGACACGCCGGACAGCTCGTCGAAGCCGGCCTCGAGCAGCACGGATTTCTCCGGCTCCATGTCGCGCGAGCCGTCCGGCAGGCCGAGGCGCAGGCGGTGGGTGTCCCAGGCGCCCTCGTCGGCAGGGGCCAGGGGTGCTGCGGCGAGGACACGCCAGCCGGCCTCCGGCAGGCGAGGGTCGGGGGCGATAACGGCTCCTGGCACGTCGGGCGCGGCGTCGCCCCAGGCGGCGTGGACGGCGAGGGCGGTCGGGTCGATCGCGGCCCTGGCGCGCAGGCGGTAGCGGAGCAGGCGGCGGGCGAGGTCGGGGGCCTGCGCGGCCTCGCAGTCGAGCAGCAGGCGGTCGTCGTCGGACAGGATGAAGAAGTCGGCGAGCCACTTGCCCTGCGGGGTGAGCAGCGCGGCCCAGACGGCGCGGCCGGGCTCGGCGTGGGACACGTCGTTCGACACCAGGCCCTGCAGGAAGGCGACGCGGTCCTCGCCGGTGACGGCGAGCACAGTGCGGTCGGGAAGGTGGGCCAGGGTCATCAGGCGAACGTGGGCGGCGGGCGGGGGCGAGGCAAGGCCGGGTTCGTGCCGGCGGCCGGGTGCGACGGGCGGTGAGGCAAGCAAGGCTGGGCTCTGCCCAGACCCGCCAGGGGCGAGCCGCCCCTGGACCGGCCTTACTTAAGTATTGGATTCCGAAGGCGAGCCTTTGGCGGGGTCCCCGCTTCAGGCATGGGGGCAGGGTCCCTGGCCTTGCCTTGCCTGCCCTGTGCTACACGCCCGCCATGCGCATCCTGTTCCTGACCGCGACCCGCATCGGTGACGCGGTGCTCTCGACCGGCCTGCTCGACCATCTGATCCGGACGTATCCCGAGGCGCGGATCACGGTGGCCTGCGGGCCGGTGGCGGCGGGGCTGTTCGAGCGGATGCCGCAGCGGGACGCGACGCTGGTGGTGGAGAAGCGGCGGCACGACGTGCACTGGGTGGCGCTGTGGGCGCGCACGGTGGGGACGTGGTGGGACCTGGTGGTGGATCTGCGGGGCTCGGCGCTGTCGTTCCTGCTGGCGGCGCGCAGGCGGCGGGTGATGCGCGGCGGGCGGCGGGCGGGGCACCGGCTGGGGCATCTGGCGGGGGTGCTGGGGCTCGATCCGGCGCCGCTGCCGGTGGCGTGGACGGGGGAGGCGGACCGGGCGGCGGCGGCGGCGCTGCTGCCGGGCGAAGGGTGGATCGGGCTGGGGCCGACGGCGAACTGGGCGGGCAAGGTGTGGCCGGCGGACCGGTTCGCGGCGCTGGCGCGGGCGTTGGTGGCGGCACGGCCGGGGGCGCGGGTGGCGGTGTTCGCGGGGCCGGGCGAGGCGGAGCGGCGGATGGCGGCGCCGCTGCTGGCGGCGCTGCCGGGTGCCGTGGATCTGGTGGGGCGGCTGGCGCTGCCGGGGGCGGCGGCGTGCCTGGCGCGGTGCGCGGTGTTCGTGGGCAACGATTCGGGGCTGATGCACCTGGCGGCGGCGGCGGGCGCGCCGACGCTGGGGCTGTTCGGGCCGACCCCGGCTTCGGAGTACGCGCCGTCCGGGGTCTGCGCGGCGGCGGTGGAGGCGGAGGGGCGGCCCGGCGGGGCGGCGATCGGGGCGCTCACGGTGGAGGCGGTGGTGCGGGCGGCGGAGGCGCTGCTGGCGCGGGGCGAGGCGCGGAGTTGAGGGAGGCAGGCAAGGCCGGGGGCTGTGTCCCCCCCTGTCGCTTGCCGCCGGTATCTTGCTTGTGAGGGTGGCGCAGATCATGGCGGGTGCGCCGGAGGGCGGCGCGGAACTGTTCTTCGAGCGGCTGAGCATGGCGCTGCACCGGGCAGGGGACAGCGTGCTGCCGGTCGTCAGGCGTGATGCGGGGCGGGTGGCGCGGCTGCGGGCGGCGGGGCTGGCGCCGGCGGAGCTGGGGTTCGGGGGGGCGCTGGACGTGCTGACGGGAGCAAGACTGCGCGGGGTGCTGCGCCGGTTCGCGCCGCGGGTGGCGGTGGCGTGGATGGGGCGGGCGGCCCGGTTCGCGCCACGCGGGGAGTGGGTGCTGGTCGGGCGGCTGGGCGGGTACTACGACCTGTCGCGGTTCCGGCGCTGCGACCACCTGGTGGCGAACACGCGGGGCCTGGCGGCGTGGGTCGCGGCGCAGGGCTGGCCCGGCGCGCGGGTGCACCATCTGCCGAATTTCGTGCCGGACCTGGCGGGGGCGGCGGCCTGGTCCAGGGGGATGACGCGACCTGGCAGGTTGGCTGGCGCGCCGGGGCGGCTCGCGGTGCCGGAGGGGGTGCCGGTGGTGCTGGCGCTGGGGCGGCTGCATCGCAACAAGGGGTTCGACGTTCTGGTCAGGGCGATGCGGGAGCTGCCGGGAGTGCACGCGGTGATCGCGGGCGAGGGGCCGGAACGGGCGGCGCTGGAGCGGCTGGCGCGCGACGAGGGAGTGGCGGGGCGGGTGCATCTGCCGGGGTGGACGCAGGACGGGGCGGGGCTGCTGGCGGCGTGCGACGTGCTGGTGTGCCCGTCGCGGCGGGAGCCGCTGGGCAACGTGGTGCTGGAGGCGTTCTCCGCCGCGCGGCCGGTGGTGGCGGCGGCGGCGGCGGGGCCGGCCGAGCTGATCGAGGACCGCCGCACCGGGCTGCTGGTGGCGGTGGAGGACGAGCGGGCGCTGGCAGGGGCGATCGGGGCAGTGCTGGGCGATCGGGTGCTGGCGGCGGGACTGGCGGCGGCGGGGCGGGCGGAATTCGAGCGGGTGCATGCGGAGGTGCCGGTGCTGGCGCAGTGGCGGGCGTTCCTGGGCAGCGTGGAGCGGCGCTGATGTGCGGCATCGCGGGGCTGGCGCTGTCGGGGGGTGCGAAGCCGCCCGATCCGGCGACGGTGGCGGCGCTGGCGCGGGCGCTGGCGCACCGGGGGCCGGACGGGGCGGGGCACAGCGTGGTCGGGCGCGTGGCCATGGTGCACACGCGGCTCGCGATCGTCGATCTCGACGGCGGCGACCAGCCGATCTTCGCCGGCAGCGCGGCGCTGGTGGCGAACGGCGAGATCTACAACGACCGGGAGCTGCGGGCCGCGATGCCGGGGGTGGCGTTCGCCACCGGCAGCGACTGCGAGCCGCCGCTGCACCTGTGGCTGCGCGACGGGGGGTCGTATGCGGACTCGCTGCACGGGATGTATGCGATCGCGATCCACGAGCGCAGCGGGCGCAGCCTGATGCTGTCGCGTGACCCGTTCGGGATCAAGCCGCTCTACACCGCGGCGGTCGAGGGGGGGCTGGCGTTCGCCTCGGAGCCGCAGGCGCTGCTGGCGGCGGGGCTGGTGCGGCGCGCGGTCAGGACAGCGGCGCGCGACGAGCTGCTGCAGCTCCAGTTTACCACCGGGGAGGAGACGATCTTTCCCGGGATACGGCGGGTGCTGCCGGGCGAGACGCTGCGGATCTCGGACGGGCACGTGCTGGAGCGGACCAGGCGGGCGGCGCTGCCGTCGGGCGGGCCGGAGGAGATCGGCGAGGACGCGGCCCTGGCGCGGCTGGATGCGGCGCTGATGCGCAGCGTGGAGCGGCATCAGAGGGCGGACGTGCCGTATGGGCTGTTCCTGTCGGGTGGTGTGGACAGCGCCGCGGTCCTGGCGTGCATGGCGCGGCTGAACGCGGCGCCGGTGCACGCCTTCACCGCGGGGTTCGACGTCCGGGGCGCGGCCGACGAGCGGGCGCAGGCGGCGGCGGTGGCGGCGGCGGTGGGCGCGCGGCACGACACCGTGGTGGTCACGGAGGAGATGGTGTGGCGCCACCTGCCGGAGATCGTGGCGTGCATGGACGATCCGGCGGCGGATTACGCGATCATCCCGTCCTGGTTCCTGGCGCGGCGCGCGCGAGAGGAGGTCAAGGTGGTGCTGTGCGGCGAGGGCGGCGACGAGATCTTCGCCGGCTACGGGCGTTACCGCAAGGCGGTGCGGCCGTGGTGGCGGGGCGGGCGGGTGATGCGCGGGCGCGGCAGCTTCGACCGGCTCGACGTGCTGCGGGCGCGGCCGGCGGGGTGGCGCGACGGGATGGTGGCGGCCGAGGCGCGGGCGGTGGCGGAGTTCCTGGCCGATGTGAAGGCGGGCGCGGCCGGCGGGGCGGAGCGCAGCCGCCTGGGGGTGGCGCAGGCAGTGGACGTGGCGGACTGGCTGCCGCACGACCTGCTGCTCAAGCTCGACCGGTGCCTGATGGCGCACGGGGTGGAGGGGCGCACGCCGTTCCTGGATGCCGGCGTGGCGGCGGCAGGGTTCCGGCTGCCGGACCGGCTGAAGCTCCAGGGCGGGCGGGGCAAGTATCTGCTGCGCCGGTGGCTGGAGGGAGCACTGCCGGAGGCGAGGCCGTTCGCGCCGAAGCAGGGATTCACCGTGCCGGTGGGAGCGTGGATCGCGGGGCAGGGCGCGCGGCTCGGGCCGCTGGTGGCGGCGCAGGCGGGGGTCGCGGAGATCGCTGAGCCGTCGCGGGTGGCGGCGTTGTTCCGGCACGCCGACGAGGGCGGGCGCGGGTTCGCGGCGTGGACGCTGCTGTTCTACGCGCTGTGGCACCGGACGCATGTGCTGGGGCTGGCGCCGGCGGGGGGCGTGTTCGAGACGCTGGGGGCGTAGGATCGGGCATGGCTGGCCGGCAAGGAAGGGCGGAGGCTGGTGGTGGGTCATTTGCAGACTGGGCCGTGGCTGTCAGGAAGCAAGGCTGGGCTCCCCCTCCGCTGCCCATTCCAACAGCCCAAGAGGGCTGTCGGAACCTTTGGGCAGCTCCGCCCAGACCCGCCAGGGGCGAGCCGCCCCTGGACCGGCTTTACTTAAGCAAGTGGATTCCAAAGGCGAGCCTTTGGCGGAGTTTGAGGCAGAGCCTCAACCTTGCTTGCTTCCTGCCTGGCCTGCTCACACAGGCCTTGGTCCTCGTTTGGGATTTGTCGACCGCGACATGCGGCCGGGTGCGGCTGCTATGATGGCTGCTCACTTGGGCGGGGATGATCATGTGTGCCGGCGGGTTCGTGACGGTGTCGAGCCGGGTCGCCTACGAGAACCGCTGGCTGCGGCTGCGTGAGGACGTCATTCGGCGGCCGGATGGCTCGGATGGGCTGTATGGCGTGGTGGAGCGCAACGACTTCGTGGTGGTCGCGGCGCTGGGGGAGGACCGCGGCATCACGCTGGTCGAGCAGTTCCGCTACCCGGTGGGGCAGAGGATGTGGGAGCTGCCGATGGGCATGTGGGAGGAGCGTCCGGACGCGACGCCCTCGCAGGTGGCGGCGGGCGAGCTGGCGGAGGAGACGGGGCTGGTGGCGGGCGCCATGGCGCACGTGGGCACGCTGTTCCAGGGGGCGGGGTACTCGAACCAGCGCGGGCACCTGTTTGTGGCGACGGCGCTGACGCAGGGGGCGACGGGGCGGGAGGCGAGCGAGGGGGACATGGTGGCGCGGCGCTTCGCCCTGGACGAAGCGGAGGCGATGATCGCGGACGGGCGGATCACCTGCATGGTGACGGTGGCGGCATTCGGGCTGCTGCGGATCAAGGGGCTGGTGTGACGGCGCGAGCGTGGCGGGCGGCCGGGTGCCGCGCTCAGGTGAAGGCGGCCGGCAAGGCAAGGAAGGTTGAGGCTCTGCCTCAAACTCCGCCAGGGGCGAGCCGCCCCTGGACCCGGCGCAACTTAAGGAAAGGCGGTCCAGGGGGCCTCCCCCTGGCGGGTCTGGGCGGAGCCCAGCCTTGCTTGCTGACAGGTCAGTGCATCGGGTCGTTGGTACGACGGATCTGAGGAACGAAGTTCCGGCGCTCTGCCCAGCCCTGGGTGGTGCCGTGTGCCGGGCGGATGCGGCTTGTGCTCGATGCCGCTTTGCGCGGTAATCAGGGCGCCGTGTTCGGCGGGAGAAACAGCAAATGGTTCAGCGGTCCGGGGGAGGCGCTCCCCTCGCGCGTCAGGCGATGGCCTATGTGCTGGCAGGTGGTCGGGGCAGCCGGCTGATGGAGCTGACGGACACTCGGGCCAAGCCGGCGGTGTATTTCGCCGGCAAGTCGCGGATCATCGACTTCGCGCTGTCCAACGCGGTGAACTCGGGCATCCGGCGCATCGGGGTGGCGACGCAGTACAAGGCGCACAGCCTGATCCGGCACATGCAGCGGGGCTGGAACTTCCTGCGGCCGGGGCGCAACGAGAGCTTCGACATCCTGCCGGCCAGCCAGCGCGTCACGGAGACCGGGTGGTATTCGGGCACGGCGGATGCGGTGTTCCAGAACATCGACATCATCGAGGGGTACGATCCGAAGTACATCGTCCTGCTGGCCGGCGACCACGTGTACAAGATGGACTACGAGATGATGCTGCAGCAGCACTGCGAGCAGGGCGCGGACGTGACCGTGGGCTGCATCGAGGTGGCGCGCATGGAGGCCACGGCGTTCGGGGTGATGGCGGTCGACGGGGACGACCGCATCGTCTCGTTCCTGGAGAAGCCGGCCGATCCGCCGGGCATTCCGGGCGATCCGGACCATGCGCTGGCGAGCATGGGCATCTACGTGTTCGAGACGAAGTTCCTGCTCGACCAGCTTCGGCGCGACGCGGCCATCGAGGGGTCGTCGCATGATTTCGGTCGCGACATCATTCCCCACATCGTGGCGAGCGGCAAGGCGGTGGCGCACCGGTTCGCGCGCTCCTGCGTGCGCTCGTCGCAGGAGAGCGGGTCGTACTGGCGTGATGTCGGCACGGTGGATGCCTACTGGTCGGCCAACATCGACCTCACGGATTTCGTGCCGGGGCTGGATCTGTATGACAAGGACTGGCCGATCTGGACCTACGGCGAGGTCGTGCCGCCGGCGAAATTCGTGCACGACGAGGACGGGCGGCGCGGCTCGGCGGTCAGCTCCGTGATCTCCGGGGCGTGCGTGGTGTCGGGCAGCGAGGTCAGGCGGTCGCTGCTGTTCACCGGGGTGCATGCGCACTCGTACACGCGGATCGATGGCGGGGTGATCCTGCCCTACGCCGAGATCGGGCGGCACGCGCGGCTGCGCGACGTGGTGGTGGACCGGGGCGTGCGTATTCCTGTCGGCCTGGTGGTGGGGGAGGACCCGGAGCTGGACGCGCGGCGCTTCCGGCGCACGGCGGCGGGGGTGTGCCTGATCACGCAGCCGATGATCGATCGGCTGGCGTCGTGACGCAGGGCGCGGGCGGGGCCGCCGCGTTGCGCAAGGTCGCGCTGTTCAGCAAGGAGTATCCGCCCAACGTCTATGGCGGCGCCGGGGTGCATGTGGAGTACCTGGCGCGTGCGCTGGCGGCGCTGGTGGAGGTGGAGGTGCGCTCGTTTGGCGACCAGGCGGTGCGTGATGGCGCGCTGAGCGTGCGGGGCTATCCGGCGTGGGCGGGGGCGAAAGAGGGCACCGATCCGCGGTTCGAGGGCGCGGTGGATGCGTTCGCGCGCTCGCTGGCGATGGCGAAGGACCGGCTCGACGCGCAGATCGTGCACTGCCACACCTGGTACACCGACATGGCCGGGGTGATCGCGCACCAGCTCTGGGGCGTGCCGTACGTGCTGACGATCCACTCGCTGGAGCCGCTGCGGCCGTGGAAGGTGGAGCAGCTCGGGCGGGGCTACCATCTCAGCGCCTGGATGGAGCGCACGGCGATCGAGGGGGCGGACGCGGTGATCGCGGTGTCGGAGGAGACGCGTGCCGACGTGCTGCGGCTGTTCGACGTCGAGGCCTCGCGGGTGCGGGTGATCCATAACGGCATCGATCCCGGCGAGTATCGTCCGGTTGCGTCGCGCGACGCGCTGCTGCGGCACGGGGTTGATCCGGAGCGGCCGTACGTGCTGTTCGTGGGGCGGATCACCCGGCAGAAGGGGATCATCCATCTGGTGCGCGCCATTGCGCAGATCGATCCGGCGATGCAGGTCGTGCTGTGCGCGGGCGCGCCGGATACCCCGGAGATCGAGCGCGAGATGGCGGAGGGCGTGGCCGAGGTGCAGGCCAGGCGGCCCGGGGTGATCTGGGTGCGCGAGATGGTGTCGCGCGCCGAGGCGATCGAGCTGTACAGCCACGCGGCGGTGTTCTGCTGCCCGTCGGTGTACGAGCCGTTCGGGATCATCAACCTCGAGGCGATGGCGTGCGAGACGGCGGTGGTCGCGTCCGCGGTGGGCGGCATCCCGGAGGTCGTGGTGCCGGAGGTGACCGGTTTGCTGGTCGATCCGGGACTGGTGGCGGGCACGTTCGAGCCGGCGGACCCGGCGGCGTTCAGCGCGGGGCTGGCGGCGGCGATCAACCGGCTGGGGGGCGATCCGGCGCTGCGGCGGCGCTTTGGGCTCGCGGGGCGGGCGCGGGTGCTGGAGCGGTTCAGCTGGGCGTCGATCGCGCAGACCACGCTGGCGCTGTACCGCGAGGTGGTGGCGGGGCACGAGGCTCTGCGTGCGGAGGCTGGCGGGGCCTGAAGGCTGTCAGGAAGCAAGCAAGGCTGGGCTCTCCCTCCGCTGCCCATTCCAACAGCCCAAGAGGGCTGTCGGAACCTTTGGCAGCTACGCCCAGACCCGCCAGGGGGGAGGCCCCCCCTGGACCGGCTTTACTTAAGGAAGGGATTCCAAAGGCGAGCCTTTGGCGGAGTTTGAGGCAGAGCCTCAACCTTTCTTCCTGCCTTGCCTTGCCTGCGGCGGCACCGGGCACACTGACCCGCTGCCTGCTTCCTGCCTTGCTTGCACCGCCGCGTCGAGTTCGCGATCCTGCGGGCATGATCTCCCATTTCGATCTGATCCTGCGCGGCGGCACCTGCGTTCTTCCCTGGGGCGAGGCGAAGGTCGACGTGGGCGTTCGCGGAGGCCGTATCGCCGCGCTGGGGGTGGGTGCACGGGCCACGGCGGAGGAGGCGATCGACGCCACGGGCCTGCACGTGCTGCCCGGGCTGATCGATCCGCATGTGCATCTGCGCGATCCCGGGGACGCCAGTGTCGAGAGCATCCACACCGGGACGCGGGCGGCGGTGCTGGGTGGGATCACCGCGGTGTTCGACATGCCCAACACCACGCCGGCGGTGATTGATGCCGCGCGTGTGGCGTGGAAGCAGGATCATGCCGAGCGGGTGAGCTGGTGCGATTTCGGGCTCTACGTCGGGGCGACGCGGGGCAACACGGCGGCGCTGGGCGGGCTGGAGCTGGGGCGTGGGGTGTGCGGGGTGAAGCTGTTCGCGGGCAGCTCGACCGGGGACCTGATGATCGAGGACGACGCCGGGATCGAGGCGGTGATGCGCGAGGGGCATCGGCGGGTCAGCTTCCACAGCGAGGACGAGTATCGGCTGCAGGCGCGGCGGGGGATGTTCCGCGTGGGCGACCCTTACGACTCGCATCGGCTCTGGCGGGACGAGGAGTGCGCGTTTCTGGGGACGCGGCGGATCATGGCGCTGGCGCGGCGCACCGGGCGGCAGTCGCATATCCTGCACGTGTCGACGGCGGAGGAGCTGGAGTTCCTGGCGGGGTATCGCGACGTGGCGACGGTGGAGGTGCTGGTGAACCACCTCACCCAGGTGGCGCCGGAGTGCTACGAGCGGCTGGGCGGGATGGCGGTGATGAACCCGCCGATCAGGGACGCGCGCCACCATGCGGCGAGCTGGGCGGCTGTGGCCGATGGCACTGTGGACACGCTGGGCTCGGACCATGCGCCGCATCCGCGGGCGGCGAAGGCGCGGCCATGGCCGGAGTGTCCGGCGGGGTTGACGGGGGTGCAGACGATCGTGCCGGTGATGCTGGACCATGCGAGCGCGGGGCGGTTGTCGCTGTCCCGGCTCGCGGACCTGATGTGCGCGGGGCCGGCGCGCGTGTATGGCGTGGTGGGCAAGGGGCGGCTCGCGGTGGGGTATGACGCGGATTTTACCATCGTCGACATGGGGCGGCGGCGCGAGATCACCGACGACTGGATCGCGACGCCCGCGGGTTGGACGCCGTTCGCGGGGATGGTGGTGCAGGGGTGGCCGCTGGCGACGGTGGTGCGGGGGCAGGCGGTGATGCGCGAGGACGAGGTGCTGGGCGCGCCGGCAGGGAGGCTGGTCCGGTTCGCGGGGTGAGGCGCTGCTCTGCGACGGCTTGTCATGCTGGGGGGACAACCTCCCGGCAGGTGAGGCTGGGCTCCGCCCAGACCCGCCAAAGGCCAGGAGCCTTTGAAAACCTTTCCCTTCAGCAAGTGGATTCCAAAGGCGAGCCTTTGGCGGAGTTTGAGGCAGAGCCTCAACCTTGCTTGCCTAAACCGGTCACACTCAAGGGCCGTTGGCGTAGGGGACTTCGAAGACTCCGCCCTCGAGGAAGTCCGGGCAAGGAGCTTGTGATCTTGCCTGCTTCTTGTGCCTGAGCGTGTCCGATGCCGGCTATTCCGATCCCGTCCTCCCGCGGCCTTGACCCGCCTTCGTTCTGGAAGGAGATAGCGGCGGCAGGGCGCCTGGCGTCCGGAACAAATCGAGGCGGCATCGTCCGCCGGGGGCATCGCCAGTGAGTGAAGTCGGGGCAGGACGGCGGGTGGGCGAGGAGGCGAGCAAGAGCTACAAGCTGCGCCTCGAGAACGGGTTCATCGACACCTATCTCTCGGGCAAGGCCATCCTGGACGTTGGCTACAAGGGCTACATTGCCGACGTGGTGCCGATCGTGCCGCAAGCCATCGGGGTCGAGCTGGACTTCCCGGGCTATGACGGGCGAACGCTGCCGTTTGCCGAGGAGTCGCAGGACGCGGTGTTCGCGAGCCACTGCCTGGAGCACATCCCAGACTTCCGCAACGCCCTGCAGGACTGGTTCCGCGTGCTCAGGGTTGGCGGGTTCCTGGTGATCATGGTGCCGCACCAGTTCCTCTACGAGAAGAAGGTGGCGCTGCCGTCGCAGTACAACGGTGACCATCAGAGGTTCTACACGCCGGCGTCGCTGATGGCAGAGATCGAGGAGTCGCTTCCGCCCAACAGCTATCGGCTGCGTCATCTGGCCGACAACGACCTGGGCTACGACTACTCGATCCCGCCGGAACATCATTCTGGTGGCTGCTACGAGCTGGAGCTCGTGGTGGAGAAGATCGAGGCGCCCGACTGGCCCCTGGCTTTGCGGACCGTGCGGCGGTTCGACAAGGATGACGAGGCGCGTGGGGAGTTCGACGCCATCGGCACGGGCATCACGCAGGACGTGGTGGCCGAGCGCGAGGCCGGCACGCAACGGATCACCACGCTGACCGCCGAGCCCCATGACATCGCGCTCTACGATTTCGGTCACGAGGCGGGCGGAGTGCGGCGCGTCCTGGCGCTGGCGCTTGGGCACTTCGGCGACTTCATCATCGGGCTGCCGGCGCTGCGCCGGCTGCGCGCGGCGTTTCCTGATGCCCACATCCGGCTGGTCGTGGGGGCGTGGAACCAGGTGGCGGCCGAGACCTGCGGTCTGGTGGATGAGGTGGCGGCCTACAACTACTTTCCCGAGAACGCGAGGAACTGGGATGGCAGGCCGGTCCAGGGGATGGACAGGTTCGGCGTCGCCGCTGCCGGCGTGTTCGACGTGGCCATCGACCTGCGGGTGGACGAGGACACCCGTCATCTGCTGGAGGAGGTGGACGCGGTCACGCGCTGCGGCATCGGCATCCGGGCACGCTTCCCGTTCCTTGACGTGGTGCTGCCGTTTGACCATTCGTTGCGCGTGACGGACGAGCTGAACCGGATCAACAACGTCTTGCTGGGACCGGAACGGTTCGACTCGCGCATGCCGCGGCGCACGCCGTTCCGTCACGACACGGATTTCAGCGTGGGCGACACCCACGTCATCTACGGACCCTATATCAGGCTGCCGCCGGGGCGGTTTCGCGCGACGTTCGGGTTGCAGCTTTCGGGGCTGAGATTCGGCCTGAAACGAACGCGGATCACGGTGGACGTTACCCATAACGGGTCGGACACCATCGCCACGCGCGCGTTCACCGCGGACCGGATCGCCCCGGCGATCAACGACGGCGTGCAGGTCGATTTCGTCAACAACCACGAGGACGGCACCTTCGAGTTCCGGGTGCACACCTCGGGTCGACCGTTGCGGGCCGTGATGGGGTTCAGTGGGGTGCGTCTGGATCAGATCGAGGCGCCGGCAACGGCGCGGTTCCGTCGCTCGGACCTGCACATCGGCGAACAGCTCTCGTTGCTGGTGCAACTGCTGGCCGATCGCACGAACCAGCTCTATCCGACGCGTGCTGCAGTGGCGGGGCCGGAAGAGTCGGGCGCCGGCGCCCTGTCCGGCGTGGTGGCCGAGATGCTGGACGCGGTGCCGCAGGGACGGCACCGCGTGGTGGTCGCGCCGGTGAGCAACTCGGATCTGCGGGACTGGCCGCTGGCGCACTATGTGTCGCTGGTTCGGGCGATGGTGGAGCGGCTGGACTGCGTGGTGCTGCTGGTCGGCTCGCGGACGCAGGCCAAGCTGCTCGACCGCATCGTCGAGGAGAGCGGCTGCGCCGGCAGGGTGGTCAGCCTGGCCGGGCACACCGTCTGGTCCGACATGCCGGCGGTGCTGCGCGGGGCGGACCTGGTGATCTGCAACAATTCCGGGATCGGCCATCTCGCGGCCTCGGTGGGAGCGCCGACGCTCGCGATCTATTCCGCAAGCCATCAGCCGCAGGAGTGGGGCCCGCGCGGGCCACGCTCCCAGGCGCTGATGGCGGTGGTGCCGTGCTCGCCCTGCGGGTACGACAGGTTGTCGGAATGCCCTTACGAGCACGCTTGTATGCAGGGCCTGCTGCCGGAGTCGGTGTTCGCGCAGGTGGCCAGGCGACTTGCGGCGTGACCGGGGAGGGTTGGAGTCGCAGCGGTTTCGCGATGCGGGTGTGCGGGCTGGGAAATCCGGGGCGTGCCGCGGGAGTGTGCCTGTGGTGACGACGGTGCGGACGGGCGAGGCTCGGGTGCAGAGGGGCGATGTCGCGACCGCCGAGACACACCGGCGCTTCTCGCTGGCGCATGTGGTCCGGATGCGGATCGCGTTCGTGCGTCGGGCGTACGAGGCGTTGGGGCGACACAGGCGGTATCGGACGGTGACTGCCAGGATCGCTGCTGCCCAGGGTCAGGAGCGTGGTTCGGGTCGATACGTCACGCGCCGGCTGCATCGTTGTCCCTGGTGCGGCAGTGAAGCGGCGTATCTGTTTTCCTATGAGGTGTCCTATCCGGATGAGGCGGTGCTGTCCGAGCGGTGGCAGTGCGCGCATTGCGGCGGGGATCATACCCGCACGGTGTAGAGGCGGATACCGCAGGGTGCGAGGGTGATGTGGCGCGTTGCCGGCTGGTTGAGGTGGGTTGCGGTGTGCTCAAGACCACATCGACGCCGCGGCGCAGGAGACGGCAGGGCGGGTTGGTGGCTGCGGCGTCGTGTCGCAGGTTTGCCGCGGCTGTGGTGGCCGGCTTTGATGGCGGACATGGTGGCCAGCTCGCCACCCATTGAGGAGGCGCGTCCGCTTGTCCATCGGTGTGGTCAGAAGGCTTCCCGCGCCGTTGCGTCGCGTGATCGTGGGGGCGGCGGACGGGCTGCGCGTCTTCCTGGAGCGGCGGGCGCAGCAGGCGCGATTGTCCGATCCCGCGCTGGTGCAGCAGGACCGGCGGCTGAGGCCGCTGCGGGAACGGGGGCGACGGCAGCCTGCCGGCACCCGGGTCGCGGTCGCCGGGCTGTTCAGCTCGCGCTGCGGGTTGCAGCGAGGGGCGGAGCTGATGGTGCTGGACCTGCGCGCGCGCGGGGTGGCGGTGCTGGAACTCGATCTGGCGCCGGGGCTGGCGATTGCGTCCGACCTGCAGACCGCGGCGGGGGCCGATCTGTCCGTGCTGGCGGCGTGGGGCGCCAGCGAGGTGGTGGTGCATGTCAATCCGCCGGATTTCGCAAGGGCGATGGCGCTGTTCGATCCCCAGGCGCTGGAGAGCGTGGCGGTCGTTGCCTACTGGGCGTGGGAGCTGACCGTGGTCTCGGCGGAGTGGCGTGCCTGCGCCGAGCTGGCCGACGAGATCTGGGTGCCCTCGCCGTTCGTGGCGGAGGTCCTGGCGCAGGGCATCCCGGAGTTCGACGCGCCGATCCGGGTGGTGCCGCACGCGGTGGACCGGGCGCCTATGCAGGGCGTCGGGGGTGGCGAACGCGTCGCGCTGCGGCATCGGCTTGGGCTGCCGGAGGCGGCGTTCGTGGCGGGGACCTCGTTCTCGTTCGCGTCGAATTACGCGCGCAAGAACCCGTGCGGGGCGATCGATGCGTTCCGGGCGGCGTTCCGCGACGTCGAGGGAGAGCGGATGGCGGTCGGCGAGGGTGCGGTGCGGCTGGTGGTGCGGTGTCACGATGTTGCGCGGCACCGTAGGCTGTTCGAGCACCTGGTCAGCTATGCGGGCGAGGATGCGCGCATCCTGGTGTGCGATACCGCCGCGGTGGCGTGCTCGATCCGCGAGTTCTATGGGCTGATCGACGCCTACGTGTCGCTGCACCGCAGCGAGGGATACGGGCTTAACCTCGCGGAGGCGGCGCAGGCGGGGGTCGAGGTGGTGGCGACCGGCTGGGGGCTGGCACCCGATATCGCCGCGCGGCCGCAACTGCGCACGGTGGGCTCGCGGCTGGTGGTGCCGCTGGACACGGAGGGGATGTACGAACGCTTTCCCGGGGCGTTGTGGGCGGAACCGGATGTCCTGGAGGCGGCGGATCGCTTGCGGGAGTGCCAGGCTGCGTGGGCACGGCGCGGCGCGTTTGGCGAGGCAGGAGATTAGCAAGGTTGAGGCTCTGCCTCAAACTCCGCCAAAGGCAGGCCTTTGGAATCCACTTGTCTCAGTAAGGCCGGTCCAGGGGCGGCTCGCCCCTGGCGGGTCTGGGCGGAGCCCCCAGCCTTGCTTGCTTCCTGACAGCCATGGGCTGGTTCGGAGATGACCCACTGCCTGTCGCAGAGCCAGCTTGATCGGACGTCACCGCTGCGCTAGATCACTCGCCCGGTCGGTCCGGAGATGCCCAGGTAGCTCAGCTGGTAGAGCATGCGACTGAAAATCGCAGTGTCGGTGGTTCGACTCCGCCCCTGGGCACCATTCTCCGAGATGCATGCCTGGCTCTGAGCTTTCTTGATGTCCTGGTCGGGATGCTCTGACGGGGATTGGGCCGAGGCGGCACACGGTGGTCAGAGGGGCCGTCAATTGGCGGCGTGTCGATCGATACGCCAGCAGGTGGTTGTGTGTGCCTAGCCTGCAAACTGGTGAGTGGCGAGAGTGAAAGGTCATTTGTCCGTTTGAAAGATTCTGTTGGACCATATGCCCCATGATCATCCAAAATATACCTATCGTCGGGTTCTGGGCATCGCGCATCACCGTCTTGTAAGGCGCGATGTGTTCTCTTCAGGGCACGGCCAGGACGATGAGATTCTTGATGCCTGGATCGTTCTTGCCGTGTCCAAATCATGTCGGCGGCTGATCCTGTTGCAGGGTTGGTGCATTTGACGACAGATCTGCGAATTTTCGTGCCGTGCTGCCGATGGTTCCTGCGTGGTCCATGGCGGCGGCAGCGGCACCGTTTGGCACGTCATGCAGGGGAATTTGTCACGATGATGATGTCACGGCTGCGGGTTGCAGGTGGGAGGATGAAGTGCCCGTCATGACCCGAGCGTTCCACAATCCCCTGCCTCCTGCGTCAGGAACGACCATCATCGGCATCGCGACCGGGGTTGGCGTGGCATCAAGCGTGGTGCTGCGGCATTTCGGGTGCGGTGCAGAGGCGGCTCTGGCGGTTTCGGGTGCGGAGGCGGCGATCTGGCTCGTCTGCCATCCGCAGGTGAACCGCAGCGTGCCGGTGAGCGAGGTGCCACCCAATCACACCTTGCCTGAGGCCCTGGGGTAACGGCTTCAAAGCGTCGGAGTTGATGCCAGCGGTTCTTGTCCGCGGACAGCAACCTGACCGGATGCAGGACCGACAGGGCCTTGGTGTTGGGGGAGCCAGCCCATAGCGATAGTCTCGGCAGAAGGCGAGCCGATGCGTGTTCCAGGAAGAGTTGGGCGGTGTGTGACCTCCCGCCAAGGGTTCCGTGATGTCCTGACACCAGCGATCAGGATTGTTGACCCAAAGATAAGCGAAGCTGGACTGTGCCTGGATCCGTCAAAGACCAAGAGCGTTTTATTCTCCGGATTCAAGTGAAGAATTCCAAGAAAAAGCTTTTGGCAAATGAGGTAGAGTCTCAACCTTGCTCGCTTTGCCGGTTACGCCATGGAGGCGGCCGCGTAAGTGCTTTGAAGGCCAGGACGTCGCGCATGGTGCGCAAAGACAGATAGCGGCTCCATGCGAGCCAGGAGAGCTCCATGCAGCCCACCGAGGCCTCGATCGTCACCCTGTGGGTGCTGGTCATGCTTGCACTTGCCGTGGCAGGCGCAGCTCTTGCGCTTGGCGTTCATCTGACGCGTGAGCACAGGGTGCTGGGTGCCGAGCACGGCGACACGCTTGCCACCGCGACCCACGCGCTCGGCATGGTGAAGACGACGCGCGAGGTGGTGACGCGGATGGCGGCTGCCGCCGTTTCGACGCCGGAAGGCTCTGCAGCCGCCGCGGCTGTGGCGGCGAAGGAGGGTGTTCCCCCGGTTGAGGTCGTGCTCGCACCTGTCGTGCAGCCCTCGTCCCCGCCTGTTCCGGTCGTGGCGCCAGAGCCGGTTGCACCGGACGCAGAACCGGCGTGGAACTCGCACTTCGCGGACATGCACAGGCGCCTGGACGCCTTGCTGACAGCACAGGAGCATCTGCTGGCGGTGCAACAGGCCAGCGCCGTGTCGGTCGTTGCCACGCCCATGCCTGGTGGCGTGGCAGCCGGTCCTGCTGCATTCATCTCGCTGCCGCTTGCGCCGGCTGTGGTGGCAAATACCGTTCCTGCAGTCTGAGAGTTTCACTTAAAATATTTTATCTTCATCGGAGTGGGGACTGATACGTTTAGAACCCGGCTTACTTAGAGTAGAAGAGGTTATCCGATAGGATGAACTGACAGATTTTTGGTTTACATAAAATTCTTGATGGTGTTATATATTATTTAAATTAAAAGCTTACGTAGTTTTTATTAAAATACGACGCTTCTATAATTTCTTTTCTCCAATGGTGAATGAATTTATTTATTAATGACAAGCATATAAGATCAGTATTAAAAGATATGACTAGTTAACAAACAAGGCTGAGCTCTGTCCAGACCCACCAAATTTTAAGAATTCGGAGGCTTGTTGTTTGGGTGGGGAACTTCAAAGGCGAGCTTTTGCCGGTCACACCCATCGCCGACTCTGCAGGCGGGCGACCCGGAGCACCGGCTCAGCTTGCCTGCACCACCCTGACGCGAGGCAACCATGATGCAATCGAGGATCCCGGTGGGGTGGCTGTTGGCGTGCGCACTCGGCGGGGCGTTCGTGGCGTGTCCAGCGCGAGGCGGGGCGCAGGTGGCAGCGACCCCGCCGATCGTGCGGCTGTATCCGAGCTACTCGATCGAGGATACATCCGGCAACCAGTTCGGGCAGACGTCCGCGGGCACGGTTGTGATGCTGTGCCCGAGCCTGAGCGGCACGGAGCCGGTGGCGCAGGTCTGTCCTGGCACGAGCGCGAACAATCCGCTGTATGTCTCGGGCGGCGGCACCGCAACCGGCACTGGCACCGTCATCGGGGTGACGACGACCCAGACCATGGGTGCCACAAGTCCGGTCAGCGGTACCTACACCGTGGCGCTGCCTGCGGCCGGTCCGGCGCTGCGGCGCGGATGCACGATCCAGAATACCAGCGCCGGCACGGAGTACGTGGTGTTCGGGGCAAGCAAGCCTTCGGTCTTGGCGGCGGGGCTGGCGATTGCCGCCGGCACCCCACTCGACTGCGCGCATGGCGGCGTGGTCGTCGCGCAGGACACCGTCTGGATCGCCTCCGCAGGCGCCAGCGCCTCCTACGTGCTCCTCGCCCAGTAGGGTTTTTGCCTGATACCCGCGACCCTGATTTGACCTGCAAGGCAAGCAAGGCTGGGCTCTCCCTCCGCTGCCCATTCCAACAGCCCAAGCGGGCCGTCGGAACCTTTGGGCAGCTCCGCCCAGACCCGCCAGGGGGGAAAGCCCCCTGGACCGGCTTTACTTAAGAAGTGGGTCCCAAAGGCGAGCCTTTGGCGGAGTTTGAGGCAGAGCCTCAACCTTGCTCGCTTCACCGGTCCTCACAAAGGGCCGTTGGTATGACACTCTCATCACCAGGATTACTGACAATGAACATCACTCACAGCAGCCTGCTGCGCGCGAGCCTGATTGTGGCTGGCTTCGGCCTACTGGGGGCTCCGGCGCGTGCGCAGAGCCTGTCCGGCAACGGTTCGGCCGGAACGCCGACCTCGGCGCCGACCGGCACGGCCGGCACGGCCGCTTCGGGGCCGAACGCGTCCCTGCCGATGTTCGACGCGGCGACGGGCAAGGGGCTGCTGACGGCCGGCACGCCGCTTCCCTCCGGTGCCAACGCCATCGGCACGGTGGGCGTCACGGCGCTTCCGGCGCTGCCGCCCGGGACGAACGCGATCGGCACTGTCGGCGTCACCGCGCTGCCGGCGCTGCCGGCCGGGACCAACGCGATCGGCACCGTGGGAGTCACGACGCTGCCCGCCCTGCCGGCCGGCACGAACAGCATCGGCACTGTGGTGACGCAGGCGCTTGGCGTCACCACCACCCAGGTCGGGGGCACGACCAGCGCCACGGCGGGAACGTTCGTCTCTGCCCTGGCGGCGTCGGGTACGCGCAAGGGCTGCCTGGTGCAGAACACCAGCGGCAGCGTGATGTACGTCTACCTCGGGCTCACGGCGTCGGCCACGATCGCCAACTCGCTGCAGGTTTCGGCGGGCGGCTCGTTCGGGTGCACGCCGCCGGGCGGGATCGTGGTGCAGGACAACGTCGCCGTGGCCTCGGCCGGTGCCAGCGCCGCCTACGTCGTCGCCGCGCAGTAGTGCCGGACCGGCGTACCGACCTGGCCCAGACCGCAAGGGATTTTCCATGAACCGTGCGCACCGTCTTGCGGCGGCAGTGCTGCTGCTGTCGGCTCCGGCCCGGGGGCAGACCATCAGCGCGATGCCGGGCACGCTGCCGCTGCCGATCGTGCAGGGCAACGTCACCGCGACCCAGAGCCTCCCGGCCGCGGTGGCCGGCAGCGCGATCATCCTCGGCAATACCGGGGCGGGCACGCTGTCGGTCACGCTGGCCGGCCTGAGCGCCTCCGGAGCGACCGTTGCTTTCTCGGCCAGCGACAATGGCGGCGTGTCGTACTACCCGGTCGGCGGCCTGAGCGGAGCGGCAAACACCCGGACCACGACGGCAGCCGCGGACGGCAGCTACACCTTCTCCGTGGCCGGGCGCACGGCGATCCAGATCTCGGTCAGCGTCGCGGGCGTCGGGACGGTTGCGGCAAGCTATACCACGAGTGCGGGCGTGCGGGTCGTCACTGTGGACAGCTCGGCGGGAAGTCCGGTGTTCACCCAGGACAACGCCGCGGCCGTGGCGATCGCGCATCGCGTCACGCTGACGCAGGTGCAGGTGCCGGTGCCGGCGGCCGCAAGCACGCTGCTGCTGGCGGCCAATGCGAACCGCAGGTCGCTCAGGATCAGCGGCACCAACGCTGGCGACAGCTTCCGCCTGGGCTACGGGGCGGCGGCGACGGCGAGCAGCAGCGCGCTGTTCGGGTCGGGCGGCGTGTTCGCGGCGGAGCAGTACGGGCCGGGCGACGGGGTGCCGACGGGGGCGATCTACGCCTACAGCGCCGCCGCCTTCACGGCCCAGGTGGGGGAGGGCAACTGATGCTGAGCCGACGCAGCCTGATGCTGTCCGCCGCCAGCCTGACGCTGCCCGGGGCCGAGGCGCTGGCGGCGCTGCCGCCCTCGCCGGCGAGGTCGCGCCTGCAGCTCGGCGCGCGGCAGGCGCTGGTGCCGATCGGGTTCCGGGGGCGGGGTGCCAACGGCTCGGCCGCGTACTACGACGCCAGCTCGACGACGAGCATGGATCAGACCGCCTGGTGGGCGCCGCCGGCGGGGCAGGTCACGGCGATCCAGCTTGTCTATGCCGGGTGGGACATGCCGCAGTCGGGCGAGGTGGACCGCCAGGTCACGGCGAGCCTTACCGCGGCGTTGAGCTTCCCCGCCGCTCCGGTGATCACCGTCACGTCCAGTGCGGCGCAGGCCAGCGGGGCAGGCGTGGAGACGTTCCAGGGCACGCTGCTGGGGGTCAACGGGATCGCCCAGGGCGCGGCGGTCAGCAGCTCGGGCGGCGGGATCGTGTCGGGCACCTACGTGCTGTCGGCGCCGCTGGCCTCGACGGCCGGGCCGGGGAACAGCCCCGGGACCACCACGGTGAACCTGAGCGCGCCCATCGCCGCGGCGACCGTGGGCGGGCAGCCGTTCACCTTCACCGGCAGCATCGTGCCGGTGACGTTCAATGGCGGACGGACGCTGACGATCGCGCCGAAGCACGGAGACTATCGCTCCGACTTCATCGCGTGCACTCCGGCGCCGGGGTCGCAGTTCTTCGTGCGCAACTTCGCGAGCTTCAGCGCGGCTGGGTTGCAGCTCATGGACTACCCTGGTGTCCAGTCCGGGGTTGCCACGCGTCTGGCCGGGGAGTTCTCGGCCCGCGGCACGTCGCAGACGGATCAGACGCTCAATCCGTCGATCCTGGGCAACACGGGTGGCGGGTATTTCTGTCCGGTCGCGGTTCTGGCGCTCGTCACGTATCCGGCGGGGATGCCGGTGGCCGGGGCGCTGCTCGATCTGGGGGACAGCATCGACGCGGGGACCGGGGACAACTCGGACGGGGTGTACGGCTGCATGGGCTATCTGCAGCGCAGCCTGGCGGCGAGGGGCGTCGCCTTCATCAGCGTGGCGCGGGGCTCGACCACGGCGTTCGCGGCAAGCGTCCAGGAGCGGGGGCAGGCGGCGCTCGCGGTGGACAGCGGCATCACCGACGTGGCGCTGGGGTTCGGGCGCAACGACATCCAGATCGCGCGGTTGCCGGCCACGGCGGTGATGAGCGCGCTTGCCACGGACGCCGCGCCGTTCCTGGCCGCGCGGCAGCGCGTGTGGCCGCGCACCGATCCGCCGACCACCTATAGCAACGACGGATACCTGAGCGCGGCGAACCAGGGCTTCCCGGTGGCCACGGCCAGCACTGCGGCGGCGGCGGCGAGCGGCGGCACGACGGTGGCGATGGTCAGTGTGGCCAACCTCGCGGTGGGACAGCTCGTCTGTCCGTCGGGGAGCGGCACCGGGACGCTTTCGGCGGGCACCACGATCAGCAGCCTCGGCACGGCAGGCATCGTGCTGTCGCAGCCGCTTGCCGCGGCGCTGCCGGCGTCGAGCGTGCTGTGCTTCGGCACGGCGACGGCTTCGGCGTCCCCGGTGGAGGTGCAGCGGCTTGCACGCAACGCCAGCCTGCTCGGGAGCTACGCAGCCTATGGGTATGCCGGGGTGATCGACCTGAACAGCGTGGCCTCCGACGCGACGGGGCGGTGGGTGACGCTTTCCGTCAACAGCGCGGTGGTGGCGGGCACGATCGACGGGGTGCATCCGTCGCCTGCCGTGCATCAGCTCGCAGTCGCTGCGGGCATCGTGCCGGTGTCGAGCATCGTGGCGTGAGCGGGATTGATTATGACAACAGCGCTTTGTGATGGCGGGTGAAGCAAGCAAGGTTGAGGCTCTGCCTCAAACTCCGCCAAAGGCTCGCCTTTGGAATCCCTTCCTTAAGTAAAGCCGGTCCAGGGGCGGCTCGCCCCTGGCGGGTCTGGGCGTAGCTGCCAAAGGTTCCGACAGCCCTCTTGGGCTGTTGGAATGGGCAGCGGAGGGAGAGCCCAGCCTTGCTTGCTGGCGGCTTAAACTTAGGACCGCTGGTATTAGAAAGCCGCAACTGCGTTTCGCTGCCGTTACATGCTTATTTCCCGGGAGTTAATCTCGTAGTGGAACTGCCCCGGGTCGAGACAATCCGGCTGGCCAGCAGGCGTGAAGGCACAAGGATACATCAGGAACGCGAAGTTTGGGCGTCGGTCGCCAGCGTCGGGGAGTTCGATGTCTGTGGCGCTGTTGTAGCCGACCCAGTTCATTTCCCAGTGGCCGAACAACTGCTCGCGGAGTGCCAGGACATCGTCGCTGTCCATGGAGAGCTTCTGTTCCAGGATCACCTTGCGCACGTCGGCAGGGTCCACGGGGAACCAGCCCTCCTCGTCAAGGAAGACCTCGGCGCGGCAGTGCTGGGCCTTGCTGACGTCGCCGTCGCGGCCGAGCGAAGGAGCCAGGCGCGATGGCGCGACCCGGACGCCGTAGACGTCGCGCGCAGGCAGATCGATCGAGCGTGCCAGCCCGACGAGGAGGCCGTTGATGTCGGCGCATTTGCCGCCGAACGCGCCGGATTGCAGCATGGACGCGTAGTCGCCGGTGCCGCAGCCCGGGGTTTCGGCGCGGCGATAGGTGGTGTCGACGACCCAGTCGTAGAGCGCGCGCAGCTTTGCCCGGTCGCCGGTGTGGCTGGCGGTGATGCGCTGCGCGGTCTCACGGACCAGGCCATCGGTAGGGGCGCTTGGAGTGGGCTCGGTCCAGAACCGGCGTTCGGCCACGGTCAGGGGCGCGAACGGCAGCGCGGCGCGGGTGCGTGTGGCGACCTGCTGCACCACGACGATGGTTTTGCCCGTGTCCGATCCGGCGTGTGCGGAGGCGGCTGTCGCCGACAGGGTGTCGGCCGTGCCGGCATCGCTTCCCGTCTCGCGGAGGGCAGGAGGGGCGTCGGCCGCGAAGTCCACACGCAGGATCTGCGCTCCGTAGCGTTTGTCGTGCACGCGGCGCACGATGTCGGCGGCCTGTCCGGTGGTGCAGGACAGGGCTCCGGCCGACTGGTAGTCGGCCGTGGTCTGCGCCAGTGGAAGCCAGAGCTGGGCGGGTCCGGGTGCGTCGGGCAGGGTGACGCGGGTCGTGATCTCGAACTGTCGCCAGCCGTCGGGCCCTGCCGCCACTCCTGCAACGCTTCCTGCCGCACGGGACGGGCGAGCAAGCGAGAGGGCTGGCGCAGCCAGGACGGCCGCCATGAGGTGGCGTCGGTGCATGCTCTGATCCTGTCGGGACGGGAAGGGCAGGGAGCATGAACTGGACCGCACGGGCCCGCGTCGCCTGCATCGCGGAACACAGGATGGCGCAAGATCGGGGACGGTGGAAGAGGTGGGTTGCCGGAGTGGCAGGTCCATGCGGGGCGGTCGGCTCAGGCTTCCGAGGGCCGTCTTGATCGCGGGCGCAGGCTGGCCAGCGTTGCCGGGCGGAAGCCGCGGACGTCGACGCCCATGTCGAACTGCCGTGTCATCGCCGTGAGCCGGCCGTGGCTGTGGCCGTGGAGGTTGAGGGCGCCGCGCGCCATGCCGTTCCAGGACCGCAGGGCGTAGTGACACAGCACCAGCGCCGTGCCGTCCGCCTCGATCTCGGCGTAGGGCTGTATGCTGTGCCAGCCGGGCCACGCACGCACGTCGTCAGGGTCGTTGTTGCCGGTGACCAGGTGCTTGCGGCCGTGCAGGCGCTCCAGGCGGGTGGCGAGTCGGGCTGCGAACAGCGCCGCGGGGCCGGGGGAGCGCGGTCCGACCGCCACGTCGCCGAGGTGCCAGACCTCGTCGTCTGGCGCCACCGTCTCGTTCCAGAGCCGTTCCATCGCCTCGTCCATGGCAGCGACGCTATCGAACGGGCGGCGATACAGCCCGAGCGCACCACCGTGGCCGAAATGGGTGTCGGCGGTGAAGAAGATCATGACGGCCTCTCAGGCTGGGGCATGTGCGCGAGGCGGGTGCACCTGCCCTGATCGAGGGGACGCCGGTTATGGACGGCATCGGGGCTGCGACCCTCATGGTTCAGCAATGTTTGCGGCCCATGATGCGTTCGATCCGGGCATCGCCGCATCCGGGCATACCACGCAAGGGGCACGCCGGGCATGAGCGGAGTGTTGCCGTTCGGGACTTCACCCGGTGTCCCGGCGTCGCCGCCGCGAGAGGCGGCGTCGGGTCGCTGGCTGCGCGGCGACATCCTGCGACGCTGGGTGCTGATGCTTCTGGCGTTGCAGGTCGTGGCGTTCGCGTTCCTGTTCTCGGGCGTCCATGGCTGGATCGTGCGGCTCGACCATCCGGTCTCGGTGGACTTCGTCAGCTTCTACGCGGCCGGCGTGCTGGCTGACCAGGGGCAGGCGGTGGGGGCGTACAGCAGGGCCACGCATTTCGCGGCCGAGCAGGCGGTGCTGTCGCCCGGCATCGGCTACCAGTTTTTCCTGTACCCGCCGCCTTTCCTGCTGGTGTGCGCCGTGCTGGCCCGGCTGCCCTGGGCGTTGTCTTTCGTGGTGTTCGAGGCGGCGACGCTGCTTGGATGCCTGCTGGTGCTGCGCGCGGTGCTGGACCTGCCGTGGCGACGCTGCCTTGCGGGACTTCTGGCGTTCCCGGCGGTGCCCTGGGTGATCCTGCTGGGGCAGAACTCGTTTATGACCGCGGGACTGTTCGGGCTGGCGCTGCTGCTGCTGGAGCGGCGCCCGGTCCTGGCCGGACTGCTGGTTGCCGGGCTGGCCTGCAAGCCGCATTTCGCCCTGCTGGTGCCCCTGGCCTTTGCGGCGGGAGGCTGCTGGCGCGCCTTTGCCGCCGCCGCGACAGGTGTGCTGGGGGCGTGTGCGCTGGCGACGCTGCTGTTCGGCGTGGCGGTCTGGCCGGCCTACCTCGCGACCATGGCCGCAAGCCAGCCGGAGCTGCAGGCCGGGCTGGTGGGGCGTTTCGGGGCGATGGTCAGCCCGTACGGCGCCTTGCGTGCGGCGGGCGTGCCGCATGTGGCCGCGCTGCTGGGGCAGGGTGTCGGCGTCGTCGGGGCTGCGGCGGCGGTGGCGCTGCTCTGGTGGCGGCAGGCACCGCTGCCGATACGGGCGGCGGCACTGCTGGCGGCGGGGCTGGTGGCCGCGCCGATGGCGCTGTTCTACGACCTGATGCTGGTTCTGGTCGCGCTATGCTGGCTGGTGCGCCAGGGTCGCGACACGGGTTTTCCGCCGTGGTCGAGGAGCGTCATGGTGGCGTGCTGGTTGTTGCCTGGGCTGACCCTGTTCCTGGGCGACAGGCACCTGCCGGTGGGGGGGCTCGTGGCGCCAGTGCTGCTGCTGCTGTGCTGGTGGTGGCAGGGCCGGCTTGCGGCAATCGTTGTGGAGAAATCCTGAGGCTTGTCGCGAAGCCGGGTGCGGTACGAAGTAAGCAAGGTTGAGGCTCTGCCTCAAACTCCGCCAAAGGCTCGCCTTTGGAATCTACTACTTCAAGCAAGGCCAGTCCAGGGCGGCAAAGCCGAACGGTATTAGGGCGCTGAAGCGCGTCCCTCGCACACGCACAGTGAAGCGCTGACCAGGCCGGTCTCGTACGGCACGCTGCTTTGCGACGTGGGGCTCCGGCCCGGCTCCGCGCGTGCCAAGGTGGCGACCACCATGCACACCACGCGCTTCGCCCCAAGCCCGACCGGCGCCCTGCATCTTGGTCACGTCCATGCCGCCCTGTTCGCACAGGCTTTCGCGGGGCCAGGGCGTTTCTTGCTGCGCATCGAGAACATCGATCCCGTGCGCTGCCGCGCGGAATATGAGGCGGCGATGGCAGCGGATCTGCGCTGGATTGGTCTGGACTGGCAGCAACCGGTGCGGCGCCAGTCGGAGCACCTCGGTGCATACCGTGCCGTACTCGATACGCTCGCGGGGCGCGGGCTGCTCTACCCGTGCTTCTGCAGCCGGGCGGAGATCGCCGCGGCGCAGGGCGGGAGCGCATCGCTTGTGTCAGGCGACAGCATCCTGCATGCGCCGCATGAGGCGGAGCCCGTCTATCCCGGCACCTGCCGCCGTCTTGATCCGGGTGTGCGCCGGGAGCGCCTGGCGCGTGGTCTGGCGCATGTGCTGCGTCTTGACATGGCGGTGGCGCTGCGCGCCTTGCCGTGTCCGCTCGTCCGCAGCGAGCGCGGCGAGGGCAGGGTCGGGTGCCACCCGGCCCGGTTCGGCGATGTGGTGCTGGGGCGGCGCGACGTACCGGCATCCTATCATCTGTGCGTCACCCATGACGACGCGCTTCAGGGCATAGACCTGGTGACGCGCGCGCTCGACCTGCGCCCGGCCGCGGACCTGCATCGGCTGTTGCAGGTGCTGATGGGCTGGCCGGAACCGGAGTACGCGCACCACGCGCTGCTGTGCGATGCCACGGGCCGGCGGCTGTCGAAGCGCGCGGGGGCACCGACAGTCGTCTCGCTGCGGGACTCGGGTGTCACGCCGGACGCCGTGCGCGTCATGGCGGGGATGGAGGCGTCAGCGCGGAGGTGACGATGGGCGACAGCAGTGGCTGGGGTTCGACCTACAGGCAAGCAAGGCTGGGCTCTCCCTCCGCTGCCCCTTCCAATGACCCAAGAGGGTCGTCGGAACCTTTGGGCAGCTCCGCCCAGACCCGCCAGGGGGGAAGCCCCCTGGACCGGCTTTACTGAGACAAGTGGATTCCAAAGGCGAGCCTTTGGCGGAGTTTGAGGCAGAGCCTCAACCTTGCCTGCTTCACTGACTATACTTATGGACAGCTGGTATCATGCGCTTAATCCACTGGACGACATATGCGCGCTTGAGGGTCGGCAACTTCGTTATACATCCAGACAACTTGATCGTTGGTATTGGACCATAGGCTCTGCTGCCGAACTCCGCTCAAGGCTTGCCTTGAGACTCTGTCTGATCAAGGGCGGAGGCCCCGAAGGACTCGGACCCTTGGCGGGCTTGGGCGTAGCTGGACACAGGTTGCAGTGGCCCGCCCGGACTGGAGAGAGCAGGCCCTGTCTGCTTCGGGTCGCGCTGTGTCGCGAGCCAGCCCAGCGGGATGACCACGGAGCCGATTGCGGGTTGGAACAAATGACGCGTTGTCTTGTACGGCAGCAACGAGCCTGACCGTGCCCGCGAGAGCACGGCGGCAGGGCTCCAGGCCTCGCCCTTGCGCCACGCCTGCAGCAGCACTCCGCCCTCCTCGTACGACAGCAGGACCACGGGCAGCACGGACAGCCGGAGCGCCTGCGCAGCCCGGAGGCGGTGGTGGCCATCCATGACCACCAGGCTGTCCCGCTCGATCACGAGCGGCGCCGTCCAGACCCCCACGCGCCCGATGTGGCGTGCCAGCCGCAGGGCGCGGCGTTCGTCGTGCTCCTCGTGCGGCACGAGTCGTCCGACCGGTACGGCAGAGACCACGCGCCCCGTGGACGTCGCGGGAAACGGGGCGTGCGTCTGATGCGTCATCCCGCGGCCGGAGGGTCCGGCGCGGATAGCGCGTCGAAATGGTCCAGGACCAGCGCCAGCTTGGCGAACACCAGCGAGAGCGCGGCGCCGTCGTCGTCCTGCTGAAGCTGCGCCGCATCGAGCGCCAGCCGGAGCCCGCCGAACGGTCCATCCGGACCGTGTCCAAGCCGGACCGGCTGGCCGATCCGGCAGCGCGACGCCGCGACGTGCTTCCGGTGGGCGGTGCCGCTGGCCCACGACATCGCTGCGGGGTGAGTGGCCTCGTTGAGGTCGCGGTCGAGCCAGAGGTGCACCAGGGCAAGCTCGTCCAGCCGCATCAGCCGCGCTGCGTGCGGCGCGCGCACGGTGAACGTGACGATGGAGCGCGCCGCGAGGCTGTCGGGGGTGCTGCCGCCCGCCGGCACAAGCGACAGGCGCGGGTCGGCGCGAATGTGCGCCGCGATCCTGCGACCGTGCTCGCGCAGCCCGGCCTCGACCCTGACGGCGTCGCAGCGGCCGAACGCGTCCATCTCGCGCAGCGACACGATCCAGCGCAGCAGCAGGCCCGCGTGCCATTCCGCCCGTTCCGGGTTGGATGGGAGCCCCGCCGCGTAGACGCGCAGTCCCGGCATCAATGGCGTTCCGGCGGTGATCGCGCCGGCCTGTGCCGCGGGCAGCAGCAGCACGCCGCAGAACCCGGGGCCGCCGAAGAACTTCGACCCCGTCAGGATCACTGGCCAGCCCGCGTCCAGGCTCCGCCGCACCTCGGCCGCGTCCAGGCGGGCCTGGCTGGCGTCCACGATGATCGTGAGCCTGTCTCCGAACCGCTCGCTCCAGCGCCGGCAGGCCTCGGTGCCGGGGATGCTCAGCCCGGTCTTGGAGCAGTCGGCCCGGTGCAGGATGACGTGCCCGACCGCGCAGCACCGCTCCAGCACCCGCTCGAAGGCGTCGTGCACCTGGTCCGGCGCCCGCGGCAGGCCCGAGGGCTCGCGGAGCGCCACGGTCTCGACCTCGACTCCTGCGGGACAGCCCGCCACCGGCTCGCCTCGCGTTACCGTTTCGCCGGCGGCCGTGGTGGTGGCGAAGTGCCGCCCGCGTGCTGCCGCGGGCACGCCGCTGCCGGTCTCCGCGGGATCGACCAGCACGCTGGTGATCGTGGGCGCGTCCAGCCGTCCCGGATCGGGGGGCGGCTCCGGTCGTGCCTGCAGCCGTGCGACCACGATCGCGGTGGCGAGCAGGGCGGCATCGGTGCCGGACGGGACGATGAGAGCCGTGGCCAGGTCGCGGGCGCCGTAGTGATCGAGGATGCGCGACGCCGCTGTCCCGAAGCCCGCATTCAGGGCGACGCGGTGGCCAGCGTGCAGCGCGTCCTCGAGCAGGTCGCGCCGTGCCGCCTCCGCCGCGGCGAGCCCGGCCGCGGACACCGAGGACGCGGTGCAGGAGGAGAACGCCACCACGCCGGAGCGGGGATGCGGCGCGCAGCCGTATCGGTTCAGGCCGGTGGCCGGGTCCAGGGACAGGCGCTCGTCGCCGCCTCCGGCGAGCAGGCTCTCGGTTGCCTCCGCCAGTTCCCAGCCCCGTGTCACGGCGGCCGTGTCCTGCGGACCTGGTGCTGTCCCGCACAGCGCCAGCGCGCAGCGGTTCAGGAGGTCAGGCGCGGGCAGCGCACCGGTCAACGCCGCGAATGGCCACAGCGCCGGGGGCAGGGCTGCGTCGAGCGGCAGGCCGGCGGCGGCCGTGGTCGCCATCGTGCTCGCATTCCGCGCGGCCAGGATCGCGGCGGCCGGAGCGGCAACGAGGCGTCGGATCAGGCGCTGCCGCTCGTCGCGGAACCGCTCCAGGATTCTTGCGGTCCGGTCCGGTCCGCAGGAGGCTCCTGGAACCGGGGCCTGAGCCGGATCGTGGAGCCTTTGCATCGCCTGGAACCCTTCAGTCACGCGACAGCTTGTGCCCCGGGCGTCGGACGCTTTGCAAGCCGCGCCCGGCGAGCCCGGTGCCGGGCTTCGGCGGGACAGAGTGCACTCCTGCGGCCACGCGCTGCAACCCTAGGATGTGCGCAGCCCCATGCGCGTCGCGGGTACCCACCGCGCCTGACGGCCCAGCAGCGTGGCCCAGCCCAGTGCCGCCCCGAGATGGCGCAGGATCTGGAAGGTGAACGGCTCCACCACCGCCACGGCGATCGTCAGGGCCAGGCCGGGGCCGCGGTCGCCCGACCAACGGCGGTAGATGTGCAGCGACCACAGGTTGAACGACAGGTCGATGGCGATCTTGGCCGCGACCACCTCGGCGATCGGCACCGCCACCGCGCGCCCGGTCGCCGCCCAGCCGAGCAGCAGCCCCGCGCCGAGCAGGCCGTAGATCGGCTGGAACGTGTCCAGCGCCTTGACCGGCAGCATCATCAGGCCGAGCCGCCCGTGCCTGCGGCTGCCGACCATGTGGCGATACCAGAACTGGGTCTGCAGGAAGCCGCCGAACCAGCGGCGGCGTTGGCGCAGGAAGCTGCCCGGCGTGCCCGGCGCCTCCGTGCGGGCCAGCGCGCCGCCGATCACCGCGGTGTGGCAGGGCTGGCCGGTGCGCACGGCGTGGTCGCGCAGGCGGTGGGTCAGCTCGTAGTCCTCGACCAGGCAGTCCGGGTCGAAGCCGCCCACCGCCAGCAGCGCGTCGCGCCGGTAGCAGGCGAACGCCCCGGAGATCAGCAGCAGGCCGTCCGCCCGCGTCCAGGCGGCGCGCGACAGGAAGTTGCGGACATACTCGCAGCGCTGGAAACCTTGCAGCATCCGCGCCGCGGCGCTCGTGCCGCATTCCGGCGACAGCACGCCGGTGGCCGCGACCAGCGCCGGGTCGGCCGCGAAGGCACGCTGCATCGTCGCCAGCGCGTCTCGGTCGAGCAGCGTGTCCGCATCCACCGTGAGCACCAGCGCTGGCCGGGCCAGCAGCAGCGCCGTGTTGAGCGCCGTTGCCTTGCCGCCTGGCGGCAGGCGCAGCCAGCCCAGCCCGGGGTGGGTGGCGCTCTGCGTCATCCGGCCCGGCGCCGGCGTCGCCATGCCGTAGCGGCGCGCCAGCAGCTCCGCCGTGCCGTCGACCGACCCGTCGTCGGCGACGATGATCTGTGCGGGCGGCTCGCTCTGCCCCATCAGCGCGGCCAGCGTCGCCGGCAGCACGGCGGACTCGTTGCGCGCCGCGACGATGACGCAGGCTGCCTCGGAACCGGGCGTGACCGCCTGCGAGGCCGGACCTGCGGTGCCTCGGCTCGCGGCGTCGCGCCCCAGCGTTCGGGTCTGCCAGAGCACGAAGCCGATCAGCATCGTGTCGTAAGCGACGTAGGCCAGACCCGCAGACCAGGCGAACAGCCCGCCCCCGCCGAACGCGCGGGCGAACAGCACCAGCCACAGCGCCAGCACCCCGCCATGGATCGCGTGGCTGGCCCAGGGCGTGGGCGGCGGGTCGAAGCGGGGCGAGGCGGCGTGGCGTCGCAGCCGCAAGGTGTCGCTGGTCATGCAGGGCTCCCGGCCGGTGGTGCTGCGCCGACCGGTGGTGGCGGCACGCCTGGCCGAGGGCGCATATGAGTGGAACGGCGGCGTAGATAAGTGTCGTGCCGCGTCGCGCGCTGAGGCAGACTCGTCGCATGAGCCTTCCTCTCCGCTACACGCGCCTGGCCATGGTGCTGCACTGGCTGGTGGCGGTGCTGATCGTGGCCAACGTGGCGCTGGGCCTGACCGCCGAGCTGTACCCCGAGACCTGGGTCCGGCCGGCGATCGATCTGCACAAGTCGATCGGCCTCACCGTGCTCGGGCTGGCGCTCATGCGGGTGCTGTGGCGGCTGACCCATGCGCCGCCGCCGATGCCGGCGCGATATGGGCGGCTGGAGCGGTTCGGCGCCCATGCGGCGCATCTCGCGCTGTACGGCCTGATCCTGGCGCTGCCCCTGTCGGGGTGGATCCACGACTCCGCCTTCGCCCAGGCCGCGCAGCACCCGCTCCGGCTGTATGGCCTGGTGCCCTGGCCGCGGATCGGGTTCATCCAGGCGATGGACCCGGAGGCGAAGCAGCGTCTCCACGCGCAGTGGTTCTCGATCCACGTGGCGCTGGGCTACGCCCTCTACGCGCTGTTCGCCCTGCACGTCGCCGGCGCCCTGAAGCACCAGCTCTGGGACCGCGAGCCGGAGCTGCGGCGGATGTGGTCCTAGGGGATCAGTTTGACGCGAGTCCGAAGCAGGCAAGGTTGAGGCTCTGCCTCAAACTCCGCCAAAGGCTCGCCTTTGGAATCCACTACTCAGTAAGGCCGGTCTAGGGACGGCTCGCCCCTGGCGGGTCTGGGCAGAGCCCAGCCTTGCTCGCTGACCGGCAGGCTCAGGCCACGTCGGCCATCCGGCTGGTCAGCGTGCCGATCCCGTCGATCACCACGCTGACCTCCATGCCCGGGCGCATTGGCAGCACGCCGATCGAGGTGCCACAGGCGATCAGGTCCCCCGGCTCCAGCGTCATCTCGCGCGACAGCAGGCTGACGATGCGCGCGGGCGGCAGGATCATGTCCGCGGCGGGGTAGCTCTGTCGCTCCCGCCCGTTCAGCAACGTACGGACCTGCAGCGCCGACCAGTCCAGCCCGGTGGCGATCGCGGGGCCGCACGGGCAGAACGTGTCGCAGCCCTTGGCGCGCGCCCACTGCGCGAAGCTGGGGTCGGCGTCGAGCAGGCCGCTCGCGGTGACGTCGTTGACGCAGGTGTAGCCGAAGATCGCCGCCTCCGCGCCCGCCTCGTCCACGTTCGTGCAGCGGCGCCCCAGGACAATGCCCAGCTCGCCCTCGTAGACGATGCGGCCGTCGTAGCCGACAGGGGGACGGATGGTCCCGCCCGGCGCCAGCAGGCTGGTGGTGGCCTTGAGGAAGTACAATGGCGTGTCCGGGACCGCCGCATCCAGCTTGGCCGCCAGCGCGTGGAAGTTGTTCCACAGGGCGACGATCTTGCCGGGCCGCACCGGGACCAGCAGGCGAAGGTCGACCGGCGCCAGGGTCTGCCCGGTGGGCTCGGGGACAGCGAACATGTCGCCCGCGTGCACCGCGACGCTGCCGCCCTCCAGCGTGCCGAAACCCTCGACGCCGTCCTGCTCGAAACGAATCCAGAGTGCCATGCCGGTCTCCTGCTCGCCGGCGCGCGTTGCGCGCTGGCGTCAAGGTGAACCACCACAGGCTGCTGGGTAATACCAGCGACCCGATGCACTGACCTGTCAGAAAGCAAGGCTGGGCTCTGCCCAGACCCGCCAGGGGCGAGCCGCCCCTGGACCGGCGCTTTCTTGAGTAGTGGATTCCAAAGGCGAGCCTTTGGCGGAGTTTGAGGCGGAGCCTCAACCTTGCTCGCTTCACCGGTCACTTCAGAGAGCCGTTGGTATAAGGGCCTCCGGAGGTGGGTCCTTGGCGGATGAGGCAGAGGCTCGACCTTGCCTGCCGTCGCGCGGCCTGGAGCCGTTGCTCCCGCGGCTGGCGCGGGACTAGTGTGCGCGCCGCCTCGACCTCACATTCCGACCGCGACGCCGCAGCCGGCTACAGGACTCCGCCATGAAGCTCACCGCCGAACGCCTTGATCGGGTCAGCCCCAGCCAGACCATCGCGATCTCCACCAAGGCGCGCGCGCTCAAGGCCGCCGGGCGCGACATCATCAGCCTGTCGGCCGGCGAGCCCGACTTCGACACCCCCGACAATGTCAAGCAGGCGGCGATGCGCGCCATCGAGGCGGGGCAGACCAAGTACACCGACGTCGCCGGCACCCTGGCGCTGCGCCAGGCGATCGCGGCGAAGTTCAGGCGGGACTCCGGCCTGGACTACAGGCCGGAGGAGATCATCGTCTCGACCGGCGGCAAGCAGGTGATCTTCAACTGCATGGTCGCCACGCTCAACGCCGGCGACGAGGTGATCATCCCGAGCCCGTGCTGGGTCAGCTACCCCGACATCGTGGCGTTGGCCGACGGCACGCCGGTGATCGTGCCGTGCGGGCAGAACACCGGCTTCAAGCTGCGCGCCGAGGACCTGGAGGCGGCGATCACGCCGCGCACCCGCTGGTTCATGCTGAACTCGCCGAACAACCCCACCGGGGCGGCCTACTCCGCCGAGGACCTGCGGCCGATCTGCGACGTGCTGCTGCGCCACCCCGACGTGTGGGTGTTCACCGACGACATCTACGAAAAGCTCGTCTACGACGGGTTCAGGCCGGCGACGATCGTCGAGGTCGAGCCGCGGCTGCGCGAGCGCACCGTGACCATGAACGGCGTGTCCAAGGCGTACGCGATGACCGGCTGGCGCATCGGCTACGCGGGCGCGCCGGTCTCGATCATCAAGGCGATGGACAAGCTGCAGAGCCAGTCCACCTCGAACACCTCCTCGATCAGCCAGGCCGCGGCGGTCGAGGCGCTGAACGGGCCGCAGGAGTCGGTCGCGGCGATGGCGGAGGCCTACCAGGGCCGGCGCGACCTCGTGGTGGAGATGCTGAACCAGGCGCCCGGCCTGCACTGCCACAAGCCGGAGGGGGCGTTCTACGTCTACCCCTCGATGCAGGGCTGCATCGGCAAGACCAGCCAGGGCGGCGCCGCGATCGCCGACGACGAGGGCTTCGTCACGGCGCTGCTCGACGAGGAGGGCGTCGCTGCGGTGCACGGGGCCGCGTTCATGTTCCCCGGGCACTTCCGCATCAGCTACGCCACCGACACAGACAGCCTGCGCGAGGCGTGCAGCCGCATCCAGCGCTTCTGCCGCGGGCTGCACTGAACGCCGCGTTGGCCAGGAAGCAGGCAAGGTTGAGGCTCTGCCTCAAACTCCGCCAAAGGCAGGCCTTTGGAATCCCTCACTTAAAGAAAGCCGGTCCAGGGGAGGCTTCCCCTCTGGTGGGTCTGGGCGGAGCTGCCCGAAGGTTCCGGCGGCCCGCTTGGGCCGTTGGAATGGGCAGCGGAGGGGGAGCCCGGCCTTGCTTGCTGCCTTCGGTGCAGCCCTGATGTCGCCCCTATTGGCGCGGCGCCTGGCCGATGCGCCAGTGGCGGCCAGCGTGGCGCTCACGGTACGGGCGCGCGAGATGCGCGCGCAGGGCCTCGACGTGATCTCGCTGACCATCGGCGAGCCGGACTTCGCGACCCCTGCGCACGTGGTCGAGGCGGCGCACCAGTCGGCGCTGGGCGGAGAGACCCGATATCCGCCCCAGGATGGCGCGCCCGCGCTCAAGGCGGCGATCCGGCGCAAGCTCGCCCGCGACGGGCTGCACTACGGGATCGACGAGATCGTGGTGGGCAACGGCGGCAAGCAGGTGATCTTCGACGCGCTGATGGCCACGCTGGACCCCGGCTCCGAGGTGATCGTGCTCGCGCCGTACTGGAACGCCTATCTCCTGGTGACGCAACTGCTCGGCGGGGCGGCGGTGTCTGTGCCCTGCCTGGAGGCGGACGGGTTCCGCCCCCGCGTCGCGGCGATCGAGGCGGCGATCACGCCGCGCACACGATGGCTGGTGCTGAACTTCCCGAACAACCCCACCGGCGCCGTATGCGGCCCCGAGGACCTCGCGGCGATCGGGGCGATGCTGCTGCGCCATCCGCAGGTCTGGGTGATGTCGGACGATCTGTACGAGCGGCTGCGCTTCGACGGCGCGCCGCACGCCACGATCGCGGCGGTGGTGCCGGCGCTGCGCGAGCGTGTCCTGACGCTGGGCGGGGTGTCGAAGACCTACGCGATGACCGGCTGGCGCGTCGGCTATGGCGCCGGGCCGCGGGTTCTGGTGCGGGCGATGGCGACGGTGCAGGGGCACGCCACCGCCGGCGTGTGCGCCCCCGCCCAGGCGGCGGCAGCGGCGGCCCTGGACGGACCCCAGGACGAGGTCGAAGTCATGGGCGACGCCTATCGCCGGCGGCGCGACCTTGTGGTGGATGCCCTTGCCGCGGCGCCGGGCCTGGGGTGCCATCGGCCGGACGGAGCGTTCTACGTCTATCCCTCGGTGGCCGGCCTGATCGGACGGCGCAGCGGAGGCGGGCGGGGTTTGGCCACGGACGAGGACGTGTGCGCCGCCTTGCTGGAGGAAGGCCACGTCGCCACCGTGTTCGGTGCGGCGTTCGGCATGAGTCCGTATCTGCGGCTGTCCTGCGCGGCGAGCGACGCGGTTCTGACAGAGGCATGCCGGCGCATCACCCGTTTCTGCGACGCTGTCGACTGACCAGGCTGTTCGAGTGTCTGGCGGCGGTGGTGCCCAATCCTTCACGCGGCCCTGGTACTGCGCGTGACAAACGCATGACGACATTGTCAGTTAGCAGAAACAAAGTCTTACACAGTTTTGTCAAAGTAGGGTGTAAGCTGGTTCTGTAGACTCTGGAGGCAAGATGTCCGCAAGCTTGAAGCAGAGACTCGCAACGGCCAAACCCGACACCGCCGCAGACTTTCCGGTGCGGCAACAGCCTCACGCCGGGCCGTCCCGGCGTCGGCGACGCGCCAACAACAAGTTGGGCAACGTGGTCGCCCTGTGTGCGATGGGCGCCTGGGCTGTGGTCGGGTTGATGCCTGTGATTGCCGCGCTCTACGCGATCTACGGATACTGATGTCAAATGCCTTCAGAGAACCGGCGAGGCAGGCAAGGTCGAGGTTTCGCCTCAAGCTTCGCCAAAACCCCCTGGCCTTTGGCAAGTCCGGATATAACCCAGCCCGATGTCTGATGAGTCGATATCAGAAGCTGCTCGCATGAGTGCGACTGTTGCGACGTTGATGAAGCCAAACCGCAGTCGGTCCATACGGCAAAGTCATGCTCTATCATACGTCCGGCTTCGTTGACTGACGTGCGCCAACCAAGGAGCGGCAAACCTTTCATGTGTCAGTCAACCTCGCCGTGCGTATTACATGAATGCAGGCGGGGCCAAAAATCCACGCGTTGACCCACTGTCGGATGATCGTAGCAGTCTGTCCTGACAGTTCGAACGACGATTTACTCAAAGAAGAAGGCCTGGAGACATGCTCCAGGCCTTCAAGGCGTGACGTCAATCCGACGAGATGACCGGATCAGATCTTGGAAGCGGGGGTCTTCACCGTCTGCGTGGTCGTGACGGTCTCGCTGGGGACGGTCTCGATCTCGACCTCCTGGCGGCGAACGGTGTCCTTCACGGTCTCGACGCGGTCGCTCGCCTCCTTGCGCAGCGCGATCTCCTCGACGACGCGCGCGGTCTTGGACACCACGGCCTGCTCCTCGGTCTCGGTCATCTCGATGGTGCGGTCGGTGAAGTCCGCCGTGCCGGTCGCCACGGTGCCGGTGACGGGATGACGCTCAACCACGACCCGCTCGCTGTGCAGCGAGACCTCCCTCTCCACCGGCGTCGCGACCACGTAGCGGCGGATGCGGGTCGTGCCGCCCACGACCGCACGCTTGCCGACCTGCAGGCTTTCCTCGGCCAACTGGATCACGCCGTTCTTCGTCGTGGCCGCCGTGGCACCCGTGACCGCACCTGTCGTCAGGCCGGTCGCGGCGCCGATGCTGCTGCCCGACATGCCCAGCGAGGAGGACACTCCGCTCGCCGAACCGGACGCCAGGCCGTAGCTCTCCGCGCGCTCGTCGAGGTCGATCGGGTTGTGGCTTTCGAGGATGGCGGCGACGGACTCGTGGTGATCGTCGGGGACCCTCACGGAAACGACGGTGGAGCCGCTCGCCATGCTGCGGTCATAGACGGCGGTGTCGTGGTCCGGCTCGGAGCCGAACAGGCTGCTCCAGAAGCCCCGCTCCTCGCCCGCCGCAGGAACCGAGGTGGTGGTCGAACCGCTCAGCGAGCCCTGCTGGCTGTGCCGGCTGATCGCGGAGGACGGCACATTGGCGGCCTCGAGCGCGCGCACGGCGGCCTCGGCACTGGCTGCGGTGTCATAGACTGCGACGATGGTATGATCGGCCATGGGCTGTCTTCCTGATCTGTGTGTTGCGGGTCTGGGCACGCGGCGGACGGGACATCCCGGCCGCCGCGTCATCAAGGATGCGAACCATATTGAGTTCGCGATGGCATTACTCTAGTGGAACGCCAATGCTTCTGTCAAATTTTGCCACAAACTTTCATGATTTACAGTATAAGCTGGCTACATTGCAGAACATGGCTCTCGGAAAGGCTGCTAACCTACTGGTCGGCTCCTTGTTGCGTCACACGCTTGGGAGCGGAACGGCATTTGCCGTCACCGGGATCGGCCTGAACTCTTTCCCGCCCAGCACTGCAAGGCCTTCAATCAAGTTTTGCGACTGTAGCTCCAGCGACAGATAAACCCCGGGGCCGATCATTTTGAACACCAGACGTGGTGAACCCCGATCGAGGCAGGCTGGCCCCCGGCGCGAAGGCCATGGGACAACGCTTCAGGAACGGCGCTTCCCCCGTATGGTTTCAGCACCGTCCGGCATGAATGTAGATAATCGTCACATCCGTTCCCTTCCGGGTCGCCTGACAGACGCGCCGCATCGCTTCCAGGTTTCGCTCGCCTGTTCCCGCCCGCCGGCGCCCACCTGCGCGGTAAGCGCAACAGCACCCGGCGTGGGAAGACCGGAGCAGGCCGGCGTCTTTGTCCCGGCCGCAGCACAGTGCAAGATCGGCCTCGCCTGCAATCCTGCGAAACGGCATCACGAGGGTGCGCCCTGTCAGCCCATAGTTCTCTGCGGACCAGCCCGTGGCTGCCCGGTGCCCTGCGCGCCACCGGAGGCAGACGGGACCGGCGGCACCTGGTGCCGTGCCACGTGGTCCGCCGCGTTGCGGGCGACCGGCCTCGGCTTCGCGCAGGGCCGTGTTGACGACGGGCAGCGCGACCGCTGCGATGGCCGGGTCGGCGGTGCTGATCGGGGAGGTGCCGACGACGTCGGCCCGACCATGGCCGCGCCACGTGTTGCCGATGGCGGATTGGCGCATCCTGGTGGACAGCCTGCGTCATGATCCGCTCGATCTTCTGGGGCTGTGGGCCGACACGTCGCACATCCACGCCCTGTTCCTGGCCGGCCAGGAACAGCCCCTGCTGGCCTCGGTCGCGGTGGAGGCGGGCGCCTATCCGGCGCTCTCGCCGGTGCGCCCGGGCGCTGCCTGGTTCGAGCGCGCCATCGCCGACCTGTGGGGGCACGAGGCGACCGGCGGCGTGGACACGCGGCCCTGGCTCGATCACGGACGCTGGCCGCAGCGCCGGCCGATGAGCCTGCGCCCGGCGCCCGCCGAGGCACCGGAGCCGCCCGAATTCCTGGCCGAGGCCACCGACGACACGCACCAGGTGCCGTTCGGACCGGTCGGGGGCGCAGCAGCCGGCCTGGACGGCGCCGCGCATCTGCGCCTCACCGTGGCCGGGGACACCATCCTGCGTGCCGAGGCGCTGGGTGGCTATGGGCATCGCGGGGTCATGGTGGCGATGCGCGGCCGGACGCCGCGTGCCGCGGCCCCGCTCGCGGCCCGTCTGGCGTCGGACTCGGCGGTGGCCCATGCCGCCGCCTTCGCCCGCGCGGCGGAGGCGGCGCTGGCGGTGCAGGTGCCGCCGCGCGCGGAGGCGATCCGTGCCGTGGCCCTGGAGCTGGAGCGCGTGGCCGGGCTGCTCGGCGCGCTGGAGGCGATCGCAGACAGCGTGGCGGCACCCTGCGCGTCCGGCTTCGGGGTGCTGCGCGAGCGGGTGCTGCGGGGTTGCGGCGCCGCGTTCGGGCAGCGGCTGATGCTGGACACCGTGGTGCCCGGAGGCGTGTCGGCGGATCTCGCGCCTGACGGCATCGCGTTGCTGCGCCGGACGCTCGACCATGTGGCCGCCGCGTTGCCGGGGCTGGAGCGGCGCTGCGCGGGGCTGCTGCGCCGCGCCGAGGGCCTGGGGGTGGTTCCGGCTGGCTTGGCCGCGCTGCTCGGCGCGGGGGGGATCGCGGGCCGTGCCTCGGGGCGGGGCTTCGACGCCCGGCGGCTGTTCGGGCCGGCGCCGGTGGCGAGGCTGCCGCAGGATGGGCTGCTGCAGGACGGGCTGCTGCAGGACGGCGATGCGGCGGCACGCATCCGGCTGCGGCTGCACGAACTGCCTGGCAGCCTCGACATCGCGGCGAACCTGCTTGACGGGCTGTCGTCCGGGGAGGTGGCGAGCGCGTTGCCGCAAGGCAGCGGGGAGGGGGCTGGCGTCGCGGAGGGAGCGCGCGGCGATTGCTGGGCGTGGCTGGTGCTGGACGCGGGCACGGTGGCCAGCGTGTTCCTGCGCGACCCGGGCTGGGCGGTCTGGCCGCTGCTTGAGATGGCGCTGCGCGGGGAGCGGGTGGAGTCGGCGTCGCTGATCGCGCGCTCGCTGGGCTGCACGATGGCCGGGATGGATCTGTGAGGCGTGCGGGATCGGTCCGCGGCATGGCGGGCAGGCGGCAAGCAAGGCTGGGCTCCGCCCAGACCCGCCAAAGGCCTGAGGCCTTTGGAACCCCTTCCTTGAGTGGTGGATTCCAAAGGCGAGCCTTTGGCGGAGTTTGAGGCAGAGCCTCAACCTTGCTTGCTTCCTGTGACCATGGCCTTGCATTCCGGCCGAACCCCAGCCCCAAGGGCGTCATGTTCAGCGACCTGCTCCATGCCCTTCGCCAGGGCCTGCTCACCGAGCCTGCTGCGCCCGTCGCGCCGGAGCCGGCGCTGGCGTTGGCGGGGCGCCTGGAGGCGGCGTCGCAGCGCCGTCTCGGCCGCAGCCTGGCGCTGCTGCACGTCGAGACCGGCGGCTGCGGCGGCTGTGCCTCCGAGCTGCGGGCGCTGGAAGGGGTGCTGCATGACCTGCGCCGCTTCGGGCTGGAGTTCGTCTCCACGCCGCGGCAGGCCGATGTGCTGGTCGTCACCGGCCCGCTCACGCGCAATGCCCGCGAGGCGCTGACCCTGGCCTGGCGCGGGATGGCGGAGCCGAAATGGGTGGTGGCGCTGGGAGCCTGCGCCGTGGATGGCGGGCCGTTCCGCGACACCTACGCCGTGGAGGGCGGCGCGGAGGCGGCGCTGCCGGTCGATCTCGTGGTGGGCGGGTGCCCGCCCACCCCGGAGGCGATGCTGTCGGGGCTGCGGGCGCTGCTGGAGGCGAATGGCGGTTGAAGCGGGTGCTGGACCGGGGAGAGGCAAGCAAGGCTGGGCTCTGCCCAGACCCGCCAGGGGCGAGCCGCCCCTGGACCGGCCTTGCTTAAGTAATGAATTCTCAAGGCGAGCCTTGAGCGGAGTTTGAGGCCCATGCTTGAAGGTGGGGCCTCAACCTTGCTTCCTGTCCCGTTCAGCGTCCCGGCATTGCACCCCGGGGCGCCAGGTCGTCCGGCATCGCCTCCGCCGGGGTCGCGTCGGCCGGCGCGAAGTCCGGCATGTCGGGATCGGCGTCCGGCCCGTCCGCCTCGAAGCCGCCCGGGTCCGGCGCTCCGTCCAGGCCTGCCTCCGGGCCTGCCGCGTCGAAGGTCGGGAGGCCGTAGTGGTCGGTGGCGCTGTCGTGCACCGCCTCGATCCTGGCGCCGGGAAACGCCGCGAGGATCGCCTGCACCAGGGGGTGCCCGGCCGCGGTGCCGCGTCGCGCCAGATCCGCGGCGCTGCCCTGCTCGGACAGGGTCGGCTCGCCGGCCGAGGCGGACAGCGCGATGGTCCAGCGCGTGCCGGTCGCCTCGAGCAGCAGCGCGGCCAGCCTGGGCGCCAGGTCGCGGGGAGCCGTGGCGTCCGGCCGCAGCTCGATCACCGGCGGGGCGAAGCGCACCAGGTGCACCGAGTGCAGCAGGTGGGCGTGCAGCATCGGGTCCTGGCGCTCGGCCACCAGCATGGCGACGTCGCGCAGGTCGCCGAGGGGGCGCGGCCGCAGCTCCGGCACGGGCGCGCTGGCGGGCGGATCGTCCGCCGGCTGCTGCGCCGCGGCGGCCTCGGCCACGACCGCGCGCACGACCTGCGCCAGGCCCGGCTCGACCGACAGGGGCGTGGAGGATCGGGCGGTCGTGTCGAACCTCGCCGCCTCCAATCCGACGGTGCCGGACAGCGGAGATGCGGCCCCGCCGTATCCGGTGGCGGGAAGAGCCTCAGGCGATGTCCGCGCCACGACGGTTCGACCGGACGGCGAGGAAGAGGGGGCGTTTGCAGCCGCCTGGTCGCGGCGGGCCATGTCGGGCCGCTGAACGCCGGGCCAGGCTGCCTCGGCGTGTGTGGCTGCCGAGGAGACAACGATGACCGGGGGCGCGGGGAGACGCGCAGCGGACTGGACGGCGACAGGCACTGCTGCGGCGTCCCGGGTGTTCGGCGAGGAGGGGGCCCAGGGCAGGGGAGCGGTGGATGGGGGCGTGGCGGCACGATCCCCGACCACGACCGGGCTGCCCACACCGTCGGGATCACCTGTTCCGGAGGCGTCGTCGAGGCCGCCGGCAGGTCCGGGCCCGGTGACGACCGAAGGTGTGCCTTCCAGGGCCACCAGGGGCGATGTCACAGCCATCGTGGCCGACCCGAGGCTGCCGCCGTGCGCAGGGCTCGGTCCGGCCGGAGCGGATCGGGGCTCGCCGGCGAGACGGCGCACCAGCTCGCCCGGCGTGGGCAGCTCGGCCACGTGGCACAGGCGGATCAGCACCATCTCCGCCGCCGCGCGCCGGTCGGGCGCCTGCTCCACCTCGGCCACGCCCTTCAGCAGCATCTGCCAGGCCCGCCCCAGCTCGGGGATCGACAGGCGCTCCGCCAGCGCGGCGCCGCGGGTGCGCTCCGCCTCCGCCAGCTCCGAGGAGTGGCGCAGCCCGGGCACCGTGCGCAGCCGCGTCAGGGTGTGCGTCAGCTCCAGCAGGTCGCCGAGCAGCAGGCCCAGGTCGGCGCCGCGCTCGTGGGCGCGCCCGGTGACCGCCAGGGCGTCGGCGGCCCCGCCCCGCATCACCGCGTCCAGCAGGTCGAACACCAGGGTGCGGTCCGCCAGCCCCAGCATGTCCGCGACCACCGCCGCGGAGATCACGCCGGGCGCTCCGGCGGCCGGCGACGCACCCGGCCCGGGCGTCGCGTCGCTGTCCTGTCCGCCGCCTGTATCCAGCGCCTCGTCCGCGCCGCGCGCGATCGCCTGGTCCAGCAGCGACAGCCCGTCGCGCACCGAGCCGTCCGCGGCGCGCGCCACCGCCTCCAGCGCGTCTGGCGCCACCGCCACGCCCTCGGCCGCCGCGATGCGGGCGAAATGCGCGGCCAGCTCGGCGATCGAGACACGGCGCAGGTCGAATCGCTGGCAGCGGCTCAGCACCGTGACCGGGACCTTGCGCAGCTCCGTGGTCGCGAAGATGAAGGTGACGTGCGGCGGCGGTTCCTCCAGCGTCTTGAGCAGCGCGTTGAACGCGTTGCGCGACAGCATGTGGACCTCGTCGATGATGAACACCTTGGCGCGCGCCTGCATCGGGCGGAACCGCGTCGCCTCGATGATCTCGCGCACGTCGTCCACGCCGGTGCGCGAGGCCGCGTCCATCTCGACCACGTCGGGGTGGCGGTCGGCCAGGATCGCCGTGCAGTTCGCGCACGCCCCGCACGGCTCGGCGGTCGGCCCGCCGGTGCCGTCCGGCCCCACGCAGCACAGGCAGCGGGCGATGATGCGCGCCGTGGTGGTCTTGCCCACGCCGCGCACGCCGGTGAGCATGAAGGCATGCGCCACCCGGTCCAGGGCAAAGGCGCGGCGCAGGATGCGCACGGTGGCGTCCTGCCCGATCAGGTCGTCGAAGCTGGCAGGCCGGTACTTGCGCGCCAGCACCCGGTACGGCGCGGCAGGACCCGGCGCGGGCGTCGCGGGCGCGGCCTCACCGAACAGCCCGGGACCCTCGGGCGGCGGCAGGTCGTCGTCGGCGCTGTCAGGGAAGTCGGACATCATTGGCGCGGCGCAGGCATCGGGCGGTGCCTCGGGCGTCCGGGCCGTCGTCGCGGAAGGCGCGCGACGGCGCGGCGATAGGGTGGGAGGCCGAACGATCGACCCGAGCGGAAACTCGCTGCGGCTGCTTCCTTCCGGACCTGACCGGGTTGGCAAGGCGCCCGTCCGCCGCCGACCTCCCACGCGCAGAATAGGGCGGGCGGAAAGGAAAGGGAAGCGTCGGACCGGTGCGAGGAAAGGCCAGGGCTCTGCCCTGGACCCGCCGGGGTCAGCGAACCCGGACCCGCGCAGGAAAGACATGCACGCGGCGGGAGGAGCGTCAGACCACAAACATCGGTGGTTCGGTGTGCGGCGGGTGCTGCGAAGGCGGTGGTGGAGTCGAGGGGAATCGAACCCCTGACCTCCTCATTGCGAACGAGGCGCTCTACCAACTGAGCTACGACCCCGCCTTGCAGGTGGCGGAAAATGCGCAGACCCCGGAGGCCTGTCAAGCGGGCGACGCATTGCGGCCGTGTTGCGCGCCATCCGGGCCGGCGATACGGTCCGCCTCCATCCCGCACGGCCGCGCCGCGCGCTCCGGAGACATCGGACCCTTGGTGACGGCGATCTACTCCATCCTGCAGACCATCCTGCACTTCTACATCTATGCCGTGATCGCCGCCGCGATCCTCAGCACGCTGGTCAGTTTCGGCGTGGTCGACAGCCGCAACCGCTTCGTCTGGACGGTCGGGGACTTCCTCTACCGCGTCACCGAGCCGGCCCTGCGGCCGATCCGCAACCTCCTGCCGAACATGGGCGGACTGGATCTCAGTCCCTGGGTGCTGATTCTGCTGCTCGGCGCCACGCAGAACTACCTGCTGCCCAAGATTTATGCCGCGATCGAGTTCGGCGACTACCGCGGCCTGCTGCTCTGAGACTCGGCGGACACGCCAGAGAGACTTCGGCTGGACGGGCCGGCGGGCACGTCCCGGACAGAACCACGGAGGCCGATCCATGAGCGCCCAGATCCTCGACGGCAAGATGCTGGCCGCCACCGTGCGCGCCGAGGTCGCCGCCCGCGTCGCCACCCTGTCCTACAAGCCGGGCCTCACCGTGGTGCTCGTCGGCGACGACCCCGCCTCGCGCGTGTACGTCAAGTCCAAGGACAAGGCCGCCACCGAGGCGGGCCTGCACGCCCGCACCATTCGCCTCCCGGAGAGCACCACCGAGGCGGAGCTGCTGCGCGTGGTCTGCGCGCTGAACGACGACCCGGAGGTGGACGGCATCCTGGTGCAGCTCCCCTTGCCGGGCGCGCTCAAGGCCAGCGAGCAGGCGGTGATCGACGCGCTCGACCCCGCCAAGGACGTCGACGGCCTCACCGCCACCAACGCCGGGCGCCTGGCCAACAACATGCCCGGCCTGGTGCCCTGCACGCCGAAGGGCAGCATGAAGCTACTCGCCCTGTCCGGCGTGGCGCTCAAGGGGGCGCGCGCGGTGGTGCTCGGGCGGTCCGTGCTGGTGGGGCGGCCGGTCGCGGCGCTGCTGACCTCGGCCGACGCCACCACCACGATCGCGCACTCGCGCACCCGCGACCTCGCCGAGGAATGCCGCCGCGCCGACATCCTCGTCGCCGCCGTGGGCCGGCCGGAGATGGTGCCGGGCGAGTGGGTCAAGCCGGGCGCCGTGGTGATCGACGTGGGCATCAACCGCCTGCCCGACGGGCGGTTGGTGGGCGACGTCGCCTACGAGTCCTGCGCCGCGGTCGCCCGCGCCATCACGCCGGTGCCGGGCGGGGTGGGGCCGATGACCATCGCCTGCCTGCTGGAGAACACGGTCGAGGCGGCGGTGGCGCGGCGGAAGTGAGCAGGCAAGGCCAGAGGCTCTGCCTCTGGACTCCGCCAGGGCGAGCCGCCCTGGACCGGCGCACGATTCAGCCGCAGTGCTGCGCCGCGAGGTCTGGAGTCAGGCCCGCTCAGGTGCGCGGCGGCGTCCCACCAGGAACCGCACCCCGTCGGGGCCGACCGTCTCGCTGTGCTCGCGGCCGTCGGCCATCGTGAACACCTCGCCCGTCCGGTAGGTGGTCGCCGTGCCGCCGACCTCGATGGTCATGGCGCCGTCGAGCACCAGGGCACGCAGGTCGAAGCCGTGCGCGTGGTCCGGCACGACCTGCCCGGCCGCCACGCTTTTGGTCTCCGTGTCGTCGTAGCCGTCGCGCGCCAGCCCGGCCGTGAAATCCGCCATGTCCATCGCCGTGTCCCCCCGATGACTTCGTGGCCCAGCCTATGCCATGGGCCAGAAGCCCAGAAGCCGGGGCAGTTCCGGACCGGCAGCAAGCAAGGTTGAGGCTCTGCCTCAAACTCCGCCAAAGGCTCGCCTTTGGAAACCACTTGTCTAAGTAAAGCCGGTTCAGGGGCGGCTCGCCCCTGGCGGGTCTGGGCAGAGCCCAGCCTTGCTTGCTCCTGCCTTACCCCGTCCGCAGCACCGCGACCGCTGTCGCCAGCAGCCCCGGGTCCCCCACCGCCAGCACCCGCCCGTCGCAGTCCGGCCGCAGCGTCTCGCCGTACCAGCCGGTCATGCGCCCGCCGGCGCCCTCGACCACGGGCAGCAGCGCCGCCCAGTCCCAAACCTTGAGCGTGGCCTCCGCGATCACGTCGACCTGCCCGAGCGCCAGCAGGCCGTAGCCGTAGCAGTCGCCGCCCCAGGTCGTGCGCGCGGTGGCGGCCTCGAGGCGGGCGAAGCCTGCCCTGTCGCCGGGCGCGAAGATCTCCGGCGCGGTGCAGGACAGCTCGGCGCCGGACAGCGTGGCGCAGCGTCGCGTTCCGGCCCGACCGCCGAGCGGGCCACGGAACCGGGTGCGGCCGCCGGCGCCGACCCAGCGCTCGCCGGTGACGGGCTGGTCGATGACGCCGAGGATCGCGACGTCGCCGTCGAGCAGGGCCACCAGGGTGCCGAACGTCGGACGGCCGGTGAGAAAGGCGCGCGTGCCGTCGATCGGGTCCACCACCCAGCGCAGGCGCGCCTCGCCGCGCTGGAGGCCGAACTCCTCGCCGAGCACGCCGATCCACGGGGTGCGCGCGTCGAGCACGGCGCGCATGGCCTGCTCGGCGGCACGGTCGGCGGCGGTGACCGGGGACTGGTCGCCCTTGAGGTCGGCGACAAGACCGGAGCGGAAGTACGGCCGCAGCACGTGGCCTGCCGCGTCGGCGCACGCTTCCGCGATGGCGACCAGGGTGTCGAGGTCGTTCACGCCGAGGTCCGGCAGGCTACTTGCCTGGGGCGCCACCCAGGGTGCCCTGGCTCTGGTCGCGCTGCTGGACCGTGTCGCCGTCGGTCATGGCCTGCGGCGTCTGGGCGTTGGCATGGCCGTCCGGCACCCCGACCGGGGTGGTGGTCGAGGCGGGCGTGGGCGAGGCGACGGGATGGCCGACCTGCTGCGACGCGGGTACGGTGTCCTGGGCGGGACCGGCGGGGTGGGCGTAGGGGCTCTGCTGGCTCTCGCTCTGCAGCGCCTGGGGGATGTTCTGGTTGGCGGAGGGCTGCGTCATCTGCTGCCCCGGCGCGTTGGCCTGGCCGGCGGCGCCGTTCACCGGGGCGGCCTGCGGCCTGGTCACGCCGCTCGTCGGCGCGTCCGGCATGACCGGCGCGTTCGCCTTGGTGCCGGGCGAGTCGCCCTTGGCGGGCGCGTCCGGCGTCTTGGCGCCGCCAGCCGGCAGGGTGGCGGCGGCCGGCGTGGCCGCGGCAGGTGCGGCATCGGCGGCCGGCAGCGGCTCCGGGCTGGCGGCGAGCGAGCGCAGGTAAGCGATGACGTTCGCCCGCTCGTGATCGTTCTCGATGCCGGCAAACCCCATCTTGGTCCCGGGTGCGTAGCCGCGCGGGCTGTGCAGCCACTCGTTCAGCTCGGCGTAGGTCCACAGGCCCTGCTTGCCCTTCAGCGCCGCGGAGTAGTCGAACCCCTCGTGGCTGGCGACCTGGCGGCCGAGCACGCCGTACAGGTCCGGCCCGGTCTTGTTGGCGCCGCCCTCGTTGAAGTTGTGGCAGGACACGCAGAGCTTCTTGGTGGACCCCTCGCCGGCGCCGACGTCGGCGCTGACCAGCAGCGCCCCAATCGGTGCCAGCGGCTTCGGCGCCTCGGGGGCCGCACCGCCAGTTGGGGCGGCCTCCTTGATGTCGAGCACGGTCTTCTTCAACTCGACCGGGTGCACGGCGTAGCCGCCAACGACGCCCGCGACGCTGAACGCGATGCCCGCCGTGAGGATGGCGGCGAGCGCCTTGTTGGACTCGAGGTCTGACATGCGACACGTGCTCCGGCTGGGTCCGCCAGCCGGAGCGTTGCACCGGTCCGGCCACTCTTCTAGGTTGGTGTCATCCTACGAAATCGCACCTGCGGCATCAAGCCGGCGCCCGCCGCGGCAAGCCCGCCCGCACAGGCCGGCGCCACCTGCCGGGCCGGGTTCCTCGGCCGTGCCCGCCCTCGGTTTCGCCCACCAGGCCCGGACGGCGTGCCATGAATCCCCTCGTCGTCATCCCCGCCCGCATGGCGTCGACCCGGCTGCCGGGCAAGCCGCTCGCCGCCATCGGAGGCATGCCGATGGTGGTGCACGTGCTGCGCCGGGCGCTCGCCGCGGGGATCGGGCCGGTGGCGGTGGCCTGCGCCGAGCCGGAGATCGCCGAGGCGGTGGAGCGGGCCGGCGGGCGCGCCGTGCTCACCGACCCGGCGCTGCGCTCCGGCTCGGACCGGGTGCACGCCGCGCTGGCGCTGCTCGACCCCGACGGCGAGCACGACGTCGTCGTCAACCTGCAGGGCGACCAGCCGGCAGTGCCGCCCGCGCACCTGCGCGCCGTGCTGCTGCCGCTGGCCGATCCCGGCGTGGACCTCGCGACTCTCGTGGCCCCCGTGGCGAGCGAGGCGGAGGCGGAGGCAGCCTCGGTGGTCAAGGCCGCCTGCGCCTTTGCCGAGGGCCAGGTCGTCGCGCCGGCGCTGTACTTCTCGCGCGCCGCGGTGCCGTGGGGAGCCGGGCCGCTGTGGCACCACATCGGGCTGTACGCGTGGCGGCGCGCGGCGCTGGAACGCTTCGTGGCGCTGCCGGAGAGCCCGCTGGAGCGGCGCGAGAGCCTGGAGCAGCTCAGGGCGCTGGAGGCCGGGATGCGCGTGGCCTGCGCGCGGGTGGAGCAGGCCTCGTTCGGGGTCGACACCGCGGCGGACCTGGCGCACGCCAGGGCGGTCATGGCCGCGCCTGGATGAAGCAAGCAAGGCTGGGCTCTCCCTCCGCTGCCCATTCCAACGGCCCAAGGGGGCCGTCGGAACCTTTGGGCAGCTCCGCCCAGACCTGCCAAAGGCCAAGGCCTCTGGACACCGATTTACTGAGACAAGTGGATTCCAAAGGCGAGCCTTTGGCGGAGTTTGAGGCAGAGCCTCAACCTTGCTTCCTTTCTCCGGAGCCTCGCATGACCCTCACCGACCCCGGCCCGATCGCCTTCCAGGGCCAGCCCGGCGCCTATTCCGACCTGGCCTGCCGCACCGCGTTCCCCGGCCGCCCGACGCTGCCCTGCGAGACCTTCGCCCAGGCGATCGAGGCGGTGCGCTCCGGCGCCGCCGAGCTGGGGATGCTGGCCTGCGAGAACAGCCTGGCGGGCCGGGTGCCCGACATCCACGCGCTGCTGCCCGACAGCGGGCTGTTCATCACCGGCGAGCACTTCCAGCGCGTCGAGCACTGCCTGCTGGCGCCGCGCGGGGCGGGGCTGGCGGGGCTGAAGCGGGTGCACAGCCACGCGGTGGCGCTGGGCCAGGTGCGCCGGCTGGTCGAGGAGCTGGGCGTGCGCGCGGTGGTGCAGGCCGACACCGCGGGCTCTGCGGAGCTGGTGGCGCGGCTGGGCGGCACCGAGGACGCGGCGATCGCCTCGCGGCTGGCCGCCGAACTGCACGGGCTGGAGGTGCTGCGCGCCAACGTGGAGGACGCGAGCCACAACACCACTCGGTTCTACGTCACCGCGCGCGAGCCGCGCACGCCGCCGCCCCAGACGCCGGGGCTGATGACGACGTTCGTGTTCCGGGTGCGGAACGTGCCGGCGGCGCTGTTCAAGGCACTCGGCGGGTTCGCGACCAACGGGGTGAACATGACGCGGCTGGAGAGCTACATGCTCGGCGGGCAGTTCACCGCGACGCGGTTCCTGTGCGACGTGGACGGGCACCCGGAGCAGACGGGGCTGCGGCTGGCGCTGGAGGAGCTGTCGTTCTTCTCGCGCGAGACGCGGGTGCTGGGGGTGTACCCGCGGGCGGAGTTCCGGGGGGCGGCCCTCCACGCTGTCGGCACCGACGTGTAGGACACGCGAGCCCGGCGCGTGGCCGGTGACCGCGACGCGAAGCGGGGCTTGCGCCGGCCTGGGCACCTGCGGCCGAGCCGATCATGCCAATGTGAAGCGGGCGGCCTGGCAGCCTGCGCGCGTCCTGCGTTCCAGCCGCATCGTGTCCGGCCGGAAATGGCCGGGTCCTTTGTGGAGGCGCCTGCCATGAGCATCCTGTCGACCCTGGGCCTCGGCTCGGACAAGAAGATCCGCTACGCCATCGTGGGACTGGGCGACATCGCGCAGGAGGCGATGCTGCCGGGCGTCGCGCACACCGGCAACTCCGTGGTCACCGCCCTCGTCACCGACGATCCAGAGAAGGCCCGCAAGGTCGGCGAGATGTATGGCGTGGAGCGCGCCTACCGCTACGACCAGTTCGACGAGATGCTGCGCTCCGGCGAGGTGGACGCGATCTACCTGGCGACGCCGAACTGGCGCCACACGGAATTCGCGGTGCCTGCGCTGCGAGCCGGCGTCCACGTGCTGGCCGAGAAGCCGCTGGAGGTGTCCACCGCCAAGGCGCAGGAGATCCTCGACGCCCGCAAGGGGTCGGACGCGAAGCTGATGGTGGCGTACCGCCTGCACTTCGAGCCGGGCACGCTGGATGCGATCGAGCGCGCACGCTCCGGCGCGCTGGGCGAGTTGCTGCTGTTCACGTCCGCCTTCACGCAGATGGTCTCGCCGGAGAACCACCGCGCCCACAGCGGCAACGACGCCGGGCCGGTGCTCGACCTGGGCCCGTACCCGGTCAACGCCGCACGGTACATGTTCGGTGCGGAGCCGACCGAGGTGGTCTCCGCCGTCGGTTCACGCCATCCCGAGGCGGGCTTCGGCGACTTCGACGACACGGTGGCGGTGACACTGCGCTTCCCCGAAGGCCGCATCGCGCAGTTCGTGCTGTCGTATTACGGCAACTCGCTCGACACCTACACTGTGGTCGGCACCAAGGGGAGCCTGGAGATGAATCCCGGCTTCATGTACGGCAAGCCGCTGCAACAGACGCTCATGGTGGGCGAGACGAAGAGCGAGAACAGCTTCAAGAACACCGACCACTTCGGCGGCGAGATGAAGTACTTCTCGGCGTGCATCCTCGACGGCGTGGAGCCGGAGCCGGACGGCGAGGAGGGTTTTGCCGACGTGCGGGTGCTGGACGGCGTACTGCGGGCCCTGGCGAGCGGCAGGTCCGAGGTGCTGGCGCCGTTCACGCGCAGCCGGCGGATCGACACCAAGGCACAGCTCCAGACGTTGGCCGCGCGGAAAACGCCGGAGCTGGTGAACACCTCCAATCCGGGGCTGGGCAAGGAGAAGGTCCCGAAGAACTAGCTGCCCGCGTTCCGGCCGGGCTGCGTCCCGGCCAGGCTGTGTCCAGGCCAGGGCGACGCTTCCGGCGCGACAGGCGGATGCTAACCCACGAGGAGCCTAGAATGACCGACGTGACCCGACGCGCCCTGGTGGGCGGCACCGCGGCAGGTCTGGCCGGGCTGGTGGGGCAGGCGCAGGCCGCCGAGCCGGCCGTCGCGCCGTCCGCGCAGCAGCCGCCCGCATTGTTCGGTGCCACCAAAGGCGACCAGGTCAGCTTGCCGCCGCTCCATAACGACACAGAGGTGCAGGGGCCGCCTCCCGAGGGGCAGCCGCCCGCCAGGCGGCTCGGCGTCGCGGTGGTCGGGCTGGGCCATCTATCGCTGGAGCAGATCATCCCCGGCTTCGCACAGAGCAAGAACGTGCGGCTGGCGGCGCTGGTGAGCGGGGAGCGCGACAAGGCGCGCGCGATCGCGGCGCAGCACGGCGTGGACGAGAGGAACCTCTACGACTACGCGGGGTTCGACGCGCTGCGCGACAACCCGGACGTCGACATCGCCTACATCGTGCTGCCGAACTCGATGCACGCCGAGTTCACGGTGCGCGCCGCGCAGGCCGGCAAGCACGTGCTGTGCGAGAAGCCGATGGCCACCTCGGTCGCCGACGCGCAGAGGATGGTCGACGCGTGCCGGCAGGCCGACCGCCGCCTGATGATCGCCTACCGCCTGCAGTACAACCCCGTGCACCGCCAGCTCATCGCCATGACCCGCAGCCGGGAGTTCGGGCCGGTGCGCGCGATCCAGGCGACCAACGGCCAGAACGACGCCGCCAACGGCCAGTGGCGGCAGATCAGGGCGCTGGCGGGCGGCGGCTCGCTGCCCGATGTCGGGCTGTACTGCCTCAGCGCGTTCCGCTACCTGACCGGCGAGGAACCCGTCGAGGTCACCGGGCAGATCACCCAGCCGAAGGACGACCCGCGGTTCCGCGAGATCGAGGACGTCTGCGCCTTCACCCTGCGCTTCCCGTCCGGCATCCTCGCCACCGGGCTCAGCAACTACAGCGCGCACGAGGACCGCGCGCTGCGCATCATGGCGGCGGATGCGTGGTACGGCGCGGACCCGGCGTTCGGCTACGACAACCTGGTGCTGCAGGTCGGCCGCAAGCAGGGCCGCAGCAACGTGGTGGAGCAGCGCCGGTATGCCTCGCACAACCAGTTCGCCACGGAGATGGACGCGTTCGCAGAGGCCATCCGGGCGGGTCGGGAGCCGCATACCCCGGGCGAGGAGGGGCTGGCCGACATGCGACTGATCGAGGCGATCTACCAGGCGGCGGCGGGCGGGAGCGTGGTCAGGCTGCCGCGGGTGGACGGGCTGGACACCACGCGGGGGCCGGCGCCGGCGCAGGAAGGGTAGCAAGGCTGGGCGCTGCCCAGACCCGCCAGGGGGGAGGCCCCCCCTGGACCGGCTTTACTTAGAGCGTTTTTGGGTTGCATGGACGCATCTTCTCTGGTTTCGGGGGTGCGGTGGATTGGGGAGGCCTGGATGACGGCAGCTTTGTCGAACGACCTGCGCGAGCGT